>Ga0075429_100002631_pt1 | contig 15129 bp, 14 predicted proteins | sample RhiMetdeltSRZDD3_FD_75295 | JGI IMG/M metagenome (GOLD analysis project Ga0075429, IMG submission 75295) | Populus rhizosphere microbial communities from Tennessee, USA - Rhizosphere MetaG P. deltoides SRZDD3 | ecosystem: Host-associated > Plants > Roots > Rhizosphere > Soil | place: USA... | reverse complement strand
GCGGCGTGTATCTTCTCGCTTGCGTGGCGCAGGCGCTTGTCTACGCTCTGGCGTTTTGCGGGTTTCTGATCGATCGCGCGGGACGTGGTGAGGGGGGTGAGGGGGGCGGGGGGCGCATGCCCCGGATCTTTGGCGTGCCGCTCTACTTCGTCATCGTGAACAGCGCCGCGTTGATGGGCATGCTGACCTGCGTTCTAGGGCGGGAAGTGATGTGGCACAAGAGACCGGACGGGGCGGCATGAAGCCGCGCGAGGAGCTGTCGCGCGGCGCCGCAGGCTACAAGGCGCTCCAGCGCGTCACCGTGGCCATCCGATCCCACGTGGACCTTGGACGCGTGCTCGACACGCTGGCCGCGGACGCGGGCCGCGTGCTGGATCTGTCGCTCTTCAGCATCGCCCGGTGGGATCTCACGGGCCGCCGGCTCCTCTTTTCGAGCGAGTACCGGAGGGATCCCGAGCCAGGCTCGGTGTCCTCCCTCATGGGCCGGCGGTACGAACGAGGGGCCGAGCCGGCGGCCAGGGAGTTCGAGACCCTCCTCTTCGAGGATCAGCGCTCGTTCATCTCGGCTCCGGGCGGCCCGCAGGCGCGCGCCTCGTTTCTCGACCCGCTGTCGGCCTACGACTGCGTGGTGACGCCGATCGTCTCGGCGCAGCGACTTGCCGGCCTTCTGGTGGCGGCTCGGCCGCAGGCTCTTAGACCGTGGTCGGAGGAGGAGGTGGAGTTCCTGCGCGCCGCGGCCGATACGGCGGCGGTGTCGATCCTGTATGCGGAGCTTCGTTCACGGTTGCGCACGCTCGCCGCCGCGGCGGCGGTCACCAACTCCCGCCTCGAATCGGCGGAAAGGCTCCGGCGCCTCGCCGAGGCGGCCATTTCGGTCACCCAGTCTTCGATGGGAGCCGTGGGACGGGTCGAAGCCGGAGCGCTGGTCTACAGGGAGTTCTGGCGGCAGGGGGCCTGGCAGCAGGTCGAGCTGCGGTTCTCTCTCAATCAAGGTCTGGCCGGTTGGTCGTGGGCCAATCGGGCGCCCTGCATCGCCAACGACCTCCACGGCGATGCGCGCGCGGCGCGAAGCGCCGTGTCCCACGAGGATGTCCGGACCGCCATGTCGGTGCCGATCGTTGGCCCGGATGGCGAGGTCGTCGGGATTTTCGAGATGCAGAACAAGGCCGCGGGCGCCCCTTACGGCGACGAGGACATCTTTCTCGTCGCGGCGCTGGCCCACCATGCCGCGGCTTGCCTCCCGACGATCAAGGACACATGCTAGCCACCGATGAAGCCACATGCGCCGCTGCATCCTCGATACGATCATCTGCTGGAGGTTCTCGACGGGGCGGCCTCGCTCCGCATGGCCATCCTTCAGGCCGAAGAGGCGCTGATGGAGCAGGACCTCACCGGCGAGGACAGGACCCTTCTCGAGTCGGTGCTCGAGGCCTCCCGGGAGCGTATGGACAGGGTCATCTCGGCGCTCGAGCAGCCCAATCTGGAGGCGATCGAATCGGACCCGGAGCATCAGGCAGAGGTCGAAAGGGAATGGAGCGACCGCGAGCTGCAGGAGGCGGGCCGGGCCGCGCGGGAGGGATCCAACGATGCCGAGCGGGAGGCCGCGCGGGCGATCGACCGTCTCGGCCGTTCCATGAAGATGTCGGCGCGGACCTGCATCGAGTCGTTCCTGTCGCACCCGTCCGCGCCGCTGCGCGCGGCGTCGATGAAGGTGCTAGCCCTCCATTGGCGCCTGAAGGAGTACTCCAGCAGGGTCCTCTGGTCGCTGGCCTCGGACACCGACCCGGACTGCCGGCGCGCCGCCGCGCTCTGCCTGGGGAGCCTCTACGAAGGCACGCGCGACCAGGAAATCGGGCGCGAGCTCGTCATGGCGATGACGCGTGCCGACGAAGAGGAGGATGTCCGGTGGGCGTCCTACTACGCGCTGCTGGAGATCGAAGGGCGGCCCAGGGACAACAGGCCGCTTCCGATCCACGAGTTCAACCTTCCGCGGGATGTCGACCCTGAGCTGATGGCCTCGTACGGCGCCGACGCCTGACCGATGGTCGCCGCGGCCCCGGCCCTCGCGCCAGGGTCCCCCAGGAATCCCCCAGGAGTCCCGCAGGAGTCCCCCAGGAGTCAATGGTCGTTAGGGAATCTCAGCCGCCCCTCGACGCAGTCCAGCAGAAACTTCATCTCCTGCTCGGTCGGCCGCGTGCCTTCGCTTTCCGCCAGCCGCCTCAGGGCCCAGTAAGCACTCACGATCACGCGCGTCTGATGTCCTGCCAGGATGCGGTCGGTCGACCCGGCCAGCCTGAGGGCGCGCAACGACGCCTCGGAGCCATCGATGCTTCCGGAAAGATAGGCGCGGATGAGGCCCGCGACCTGGTCCGGTTGGACGATGCGATCGGTAATCATCACGGTGCCATCCTACACCATGGAAGCTCCCGAGCGTTGACCCTCCGGACGACAGAGCCCTATACTGTCACGTCCTGGAGGAGATGGAGATGTCAGCCCGATTCGAGCAGCGCGCGCGAGGCTACCTGCAGGAGACCCGCTCGATTCTGGAGCGGCTACCCGTGGAGACCGTGGGCCGGATCTTCACAATCCTGCGCGACGCGTACCAGGACGACCGCCAGGTAATCCTGATGGGCAACGGCGGCTCGGCGGCGCTGGCCTCCCACTTCGCCGTCGACCTGGGCAAGGGCACGGTGGCTCCCGGCCGCCGCAGGTTCCGCGTGGTCTCGATCGTCGACAACACGCCCGTCATGACCGCGTACGCCAACGACTTCTCCTACGCTGACGTGTTTTCCGAGCAGATCCGCAGCCTGGCGCGCGCGGGCGACGTGGTGTTCGGTGTCTCGGGAAGCGGCAACTCTCCCAACGTGCTCAACGGGCTGAAGGCCGCCCGCGAGGTCGGCGCCACGACCGTCGTGCTGACTGGTTTCGCCGGAGGCAAGGCGATCGAGCTGGCGGACATCACCCTGGTGGTGCCTTCCGACGACATGCAGCACATCGAGGACTGCCACCTCATGCTGACGCACCTCTACATGCAGGCCATGCGCGACCTCGTCCGCGAGGACGGGATCCCCTTGTCCTAACCTGTTGTCCCCGGTATATTTGCGTTCACTTCCAAAATCCCGAGGGGAATCGTGGCCGGTTTCTTCAATGTCCCGATCCGCCGCATGCAGATCCTTCTTTTTGTCGTGGATCTCGGCCTGCTGCTGCTGACCCTCATGCTGGCGTTCGTCATCGCCCGCTTCGCGAAATTCAACATCCTGTTCGTACTCGACCGGTTCTCGATCGCCTGCCTGATCTACTTCACCGTCTATTGCCTGGTCTTCTTCGTCGGGCAGCTGTACGACGTGGAGAGCCGGCACGAAGAGATGATGCGCTCGTTCCTCTACATCTGCGGGCTGGTTCTTGTGGCCAACCTGGTGATCTCGATGGCCTACTACTTCCTGCCGTCCTGGAGAATCGCCCGGCGCGTGATGGTCATCCAGGCGCCGCTGGCAGCGTTGCTGATCTACGGGTGGCGCCGTGCCTACGTGATGGTGAGCCGCGGCCTGGTCTCGGCCCGCCGCGTGCTGCTGGTCGGGGCTGGCGAGACGATGGCCTCCTTGATCCAGGACCTTCGCGAGGGATACGCCCCCGAGTTCGCCATCGTCGGCGTGATCGACGACGACCCGGGCAAGATGGGGCGCGATTTCGGCGGCGTTCCCGTGCTGGGGGGCACGCCCGCGCTGAAGGATGTCGTCGCACGCGAGAAGATCGAGATCATCGTCTTCTCACCCGGATACAGCTCGGCCGCCAACGGGCACACCGTGCGCAATGTCCTCGACTTGAAGGCCCGGGGCGTCAGGGTCTACGAGTTGGCGACGTTCTACATGCGCGTGACCGGCAAGGTCCCGGTGAGGTACATCGAGGACCAGTGGCTGCTCTTCTACCAGGACTTCGCGGGGATCACGCGGGCGGACGAGAGGAATCTCAAGAGGCTCATGGACATCGTCATCGCGGCCTCGAGCCTGACTCTGCTGGCGCCCGTGATGCTGTTCGTGGCCCTGCTGGTGAAGGCGACTTCCAGGGGACCCGTGCTCTACCGGCAGGAACGGGTGGGCCTGGACAAGCGGCCGTACCAGCTCTTGAAGTTCCGCACGATGAGGCTGGACGCCGAGTCCTCGGGCGCCCCCCGCTGGGCCACGTACAACGATGAGCGGGTCACCGGCGTGGGGCGCTTCCTGCGCCGCATGCGCCTCGACGAGCTGCCGCAGTTCTTCAACGTGCTGCGCGGCGAGATGAGCGTGATCGGACCGCGGCCGGAGCGGCCCCACTTCGTCGACCTGCTCGAAAAGGACATCCCGTACTACGCGCTGCGGTTCGCGGCCAAGCCGGGGCTCACCGGCTGGGCGCAGGTCAACTACCGCTACGGTGCCAGCGTCGACGACGCCCACACGAAGCTGCAGTACGATCTCTACTACATCCAGGAGATGTCACCCTTCCTGGATCTTGTGATTCTGCTGAAGACATTCCAGACCGTGCTGTTCAGGCCGGGGTACTGAGCCGATGCGGCGCAATCTGGCCCTCGCGGCCCTGACGATTCTGGTGTTCTTCGGCCTGGTCGAGATCGCGCTCAGGGTCTCGCGTCTCGTTCCGACGAACCAGCTGCGGTCGCCGGACCTGCGCACGCTCGACTCGATCCCCGGAATGTTCGAGCCCGGCCAGGATTTCATCGACCGCGTGCTGCCGGAGCTCGCCTATCCCGTGCACATCAACTCGCTGGGATTCCGCGGAGCCGAGTTCGCGCGGCAAAAGCCACCCGGGACCACCCGGATCCTGTGCATGGGCGACTCCTACACCTTCGGCCCCTACGTGACCGACGATCGAGCCTTCCCGGCGCAGCTGGGATCCGCCCTGGCCGAGGCGCGCGAGAGCGGCTCGGGGGCGATCGAGGTGGTGAACGGCGGCGTCAGCGGCTTCAGCATCCGGGACGAAGTGATTTTTCTCCGGGACAAGGCGTTCTCGATCGAACCCGACGTCATCGTGCTGAGCTTCTGCCAGAACGACGTCCTGGACATGGCGCGACACGAGCCCATGATCGAGACCATGCGCGATCACGCTAGGTTGAAGTCGATGTTCCTGCTGGGACCAACGCTCAAGGCGCTGCAGCGCACCGCGATCTTCAACGGGATGCAGCGCGCCGCCGCGATGATCAAGATCATGAGGATGCGCGACCCGACCATCACGAGCGATTCGGCAACGCCCGCCCAGTGGGAGGCGTACAGAGAGTCCCTCGGCCAGTTCGTGGAGCTGGTGCGGCAGCGCGGCGCGAAGCTCCTGGTGGTGGTCTGGATCTCCGCCGACCAGATCGTGGGCAAGGCCACCAGGGGCCCGCAGGAGAGGCTGGCCGGATTCGCCAGGGAAATGAGGTTCGAAATGCTCGACCTGGCGCCCGCCATCCTCCAATTGCAGGAGAGCGGTGTGAGCCCCTACCTGGTCCCGATCGATGGCCACCCCACCGCCGCCAGCTATGCCGCCGCCGCCCGCGCGGCCGCGCAGCGCCTCCAGGCTCTGGGCTACCTCTCTGCCGCGGCGGGACGGTGACGCGATCGATGCCGCAGGCTCGCGAGCAGGCTGGAACGCTCGCACTGTTTCGGGGTAACGCCACGCTGCCGGCCCCCGGCGCCCCGGTCTGGAGCGGGATCGCCGCGGATTGCGTGGCAGAGAGCATGGCCGGGGCGGCGCTCACGCGTCTGGCGTCCTTGGCCCCGGAGCCGGCCGTCCCGGTGGCCGCCCGCGGGACGCTGGAAGCCGAGGTCGGCCGGGTGCGAGTGGCCCAGACACTGCTGTTCCATCGCTTCGAGGCGCTGGCGGACCTCCTGGACCGCGTGGGAGTTCCGTTCATCGTGCACAAGGGAGCGGTCCTGGCGCCCCTGGTCTATCCGAGGCTCGAGGATCGTCCGATGGTCGACGTCGATATCCTGATCAGGCCGGACGCGTGGCGGCAGGTTCGCGACGCGATAGTGTCCTCCGGTTACCGACTTCCCGAGGGCGCCCATCAGGAATTCTGGCTGGAGAACTACTTCAATCTCTCGGTCCGCTCGCCCGAGGATCCCGCCAGCCATTTCGACCTTCATTGGAGCCTCACGCAGGAAGGCCGCTACCACATCGACACAGAGGACCTCTTCGCGCGCGCCGTGCCGTACCAACTCGGCGCCAGGAGGCTGCTGCGCCTTTCGAACGAGGACCTCCTGCTGAGTCTTTTCCTGCACCTGGCCTACCACTATTTCGACGCGCATCTCATCTGGCTGTACGACATGAAGCTGGTGATCGAGAGGCTGCCGATAGACTGGGATCTCCTGCTCCGGCGTGCCCGTTGGTGGCGTCTGATGACGGTCGTGGCGTTCAATTTCGCCTACCTGGAGAAGGTCTTTCCCGGAGTGGTGCCGTCCGAGGTCGCGGCCCGCGCGCGTCGGGGAATCGTGCGGCGGATGCTTGCCGCGCCCCTGCTCTCGGCATCGCCCAGGCATCTCTTTCGTTCGGAGGAGAACCGTCTGAACCAGTTCCTGATCGGACTGCTGGCCATCGATCGGCCGGCCGATGCCGCCGGCTTCGCGGCTGGCAAGATCTCCCGGAGCTTGAGGTGGGCGGGCCGGAGGCCGAAGCGTCGCTAGGTTGACTCTAAGGCTTTGTGGAACTAGCATTTGGACACAATTCGCAACTTGTCACCGGACAGGCGGGCGCACTGTGGAGAGCGCGGCGTGAAGTCGTCCATCACCAATTCTGTCTCCTTGCTGGCGGCAATCGCCTGGTCGCTGATGGCGGCTCAGGGGGCCCTCGCCACTCCGGCCGTTGAGCCGTCCGCTTCCTCAGGCTCAGGCACACTCCAGTCGATCGTGGTTGCCGCCGAAGGGCGCCTGTTGCGTGTCAGGATGATCGCGGCCGGGCCGATCCTGCGCTACACCCTTTCGAGGCAGGGTCCGCCAGAGAAGCGCGACCTGGTGCTGCGTCTTCCTGGGTTCACCTCCACGAACTCGACGCGGATCGACACGGCGGACTACCTGCTGCCCGTCGACCTGGCCGCCGAGGAGACCACCGCCGGGCGTGAAGCGGGCATCAAGGTCGTGCTCGGCGACGTGGGGGACTCCCTGGTCTCGGTGGGGCAGGATGGCGCCGAGCTGAGCCTCGTCATCATCCCGCCCGCGAAGAAATCCGACGTGGCGGACGCCTATCGCATCGGAGCGAACGACAGCCTGCAGGTGGACGTGTTCGGCCACGAGGATCTGAACAAGACGCTGAAAGTTTCGCCCCGGGGGCTGATCAACTTTCCGCTGATAGGCAACGTGAGGGCCGAGGGCCGCAGCGTGGATGACGTGGCGGCGGAAATCACCGAACGTCTCTCGAAGGATTTCCTGCAGGATCCGCATGTCACCGTCTCCGTCTGGGAGTACCTGAGCCAGTGGGTCAACGTGATCGGCGAGGTGGCGCACCCCGGCCGCTACTACCTGACCGGCGCCACGACCCTCATCGACGCGATCTCCCAGGCTGGCGGCCTAGCCGCGGGCGCCGGCTCCGAAATCCTGATCACCCGACGGGCGGAAGAGGTCGACCCCGCCTCCGCCGGCGAGGTGTTCCACGTCGAGATCAAGGCGCTGTTCTCCAGCGAGGGCGGAAAGCTCAACCAGCGGCTCCGGCCCGGCGATATCGTCAACATCCTGGCGGCCGAGTCTCCCCGGGCCGCCAGGCCCTGAAGGGCGTATACTTCCAGGCCTATGGGTTACGAACCGTCGGACACCGAGAAACAGGCTCACCTGCGCGACTATTGGCGCACCATCTGGGCCGGCAAGCAGGTCGTGGCCACGGTTTTTCTGGTGGTCGTGACCATCGGCGTCATCGCAACCTTCGTGCAGACACCCATTTACAGGGCCAGCGCGACCGTGGAGATCAGCCCGCGCGCCCAGAGGGTGGTGAAGGTGGACGATGTCTCGGCCATCGGGACCACGGGATACGGCTGGTCGGCCGAGGACCGCTACTTCAAGACGCAGCTCGAGGTGCTCAAGAGCCGCGACGTGGCCGAGCGCGCCTTCACGAAGCTCGGCCTGGGCAACGTGCCTCCCTTTTCCCTGGCCAAGGATCCGGTGGCGTCCTTCATGGCCCACATCGAGATCGAGCCGACACCCGAGACCACGATCGTCGCCATCGCCATGGAAGGGCCGGATCCCGAACAGGTCACGGCCTGGGTGAACGCGGTCGTCGAGACCTACGTCGAGCGCAACATCGAGCAGGCATCGCGGGCGACCACGCAGGCCATCAGCTCTCTGATCACGCAGATGGAGCCGCTGCGCGGCAAGCTGGCCTCGCGCGAGGAAGAGAAGTTCCGCTTCGCGCGGGAGCAGAAAATCTACGTGCCGGAGACGCAGAAGGCTTCCTACAGCGATCGGCTGGCTTCGCTAGAAAAAGATTTCACAGACACGAAGCTCAAGCGCCTCGAGCTGGAGGCGGTGTTCCGGAAGATCGAGGAGATCGACAAAGCCGGCGGCGACTACGTCGTCATCCCGCAGGTGGCCAAGGACGACGTGCTGCGCGCTCTCAACAAAGAGAAGGGCGAGCTGGAAGCCGAACAGAGAAAGCTGCTGGTCACATTCAAGCCAGGCCACTTCAAGGTCAAGGAGAACGAAGCCACCCTGTCCAAGATCACGCAGCGCGCGCAGAACGAGACCGAGCGCATCATCAGCGCGATACGCACGGACTACTCGCTGGCCGAGACGCGCGAGAGCGACCTGGCCGCGGAGATCCAGCGGACCAAAGAAGAAGCCCTCGATGTCTCGGAGAAATCCTCGGCCTACGCGATACTTCAGACCGAGTCGGAGGAAGCGCGCAAGATCTATGACCTGGTGGCCCAGCGCGCCAAGGAGGTCGACCTCAACGCCAGCCTGCTGAGGAACAACCTCGCGGTGCTCGACAAGGCCATCGTGCCCGCGGTGCCCGTGCGGCCCCGCCGGGTGATCAACCTGGCTGTCTCGATGCTCATGGGCATCGCGCTCGGCATCGCGATGGTCTTTTTCATCGAATACCTCGACAACACCGTGCGCGGCTCCGAGCAGCTCGAGCGGGAATTCGGTCTTACGACGCTGGCCGTCGTGCCGCGGCGCCGCGCCGGCCGGGGCAACGAGGAGGTGCTGGCCGAGGCGTTCAGCACGCTGAGGACAGGAGTGCAATTCTCCAGCATGAACCGCGCACGCCGCGTCGTCCTGGTGACCAGCGCCTCGCCCCGGGACGGCAAGACGCTCACCGCGGTGATGCTGGCGAAAGCGATGGCGCGCTCCGGGGAGAGAGTCTGCCTCGTGGATGCCGACCTGCGCCGGCCGGCCGTCCACACCCACGTCGGTCTCGACACCCGGCCCGGGCTCACGGATTTCGTGGCCGGCGAGGAGACCTTCAGCCAGCCACGCTCGGTGATCCGGGGTGGCGACGCTTCCGAGCCTTCGATAGTGACAAGTGGTTCGATTCCCCCGAGCCCGGCGGAGATTCTCGCCTCGCCGAGGTTCGCCACCCTGGTGAAGGAGCTGAAGTCGGCGTACGACTGGGTCGTGATCGACGCACCGCCGGCGGCGGGCATGAGCGACGCCATGCTGCTGGCCGCGCAGTCGGACATGGTGCTGTTCGTGGCGCGGCAGGCCTCCACGGACCGTGACGCGCTGCGCAGGGCGCTGGAGAAGGTGCGCACGGCCAACCCGAACGTGATCGGAGCCGTGCTGAATGACGTCGACCTCGCGCGCTCGGAAAACCGGAAGCTCTACTATCCTGCCTACGACCCGCGTTCCGCGAAAGCCGCGGACACCGCGTCGCGCGACGACGCAGCCCCAAGGCGCCGTCCCGCGGCGCTCTGATGCTCCCGCTGCTGGCGCTGCTCGCCGCCGTCCTGATGGCTCCGTCCGCCTCCGCCGCGGCGCCCCCGGCGCTTCGCATCTCGCCCTGGGAGGGATATTGGACCTACGACCTCTGCCATGAGGATCGCAAGGACTCGCACGACGACGACACCTTCTGCCGCCAGGGGAGGGATCGAATCCGGATCCAGGTGGACCCGACGGGGGCTCACGACATCACGCTTTGCCCCTCCGACCCGTGGGGCGAGCGCAACATCACGACAGGAGACGACGGCCGCACGCTGGGCTTCCGCACACGGGACAGGATGGACGTGCGGCTCGTCATCGGCCAGGATGGCTCCCACTTCAGGGGGTCCTTTCGCACGCCGGATGGCCACGGCGGCAGGGTATGGGGACGCCGAGTGGCGGGGTGCGGCTGAGCAACGCGGCGCACGCCGGCGTATGATAGGCGGGCAGTGACCCCGGCCGGCCCAGCTGCCTCGAAAAGGAGGCCCCCATGCCCACCGATCGATCGCGCCGGTTGTTCGTGACCCGCGCCATGAGCTTCGTCCTCGCCTCGCCCCTGGCATCCCTGCGCTGGCAGAGCGCGGATGCCGCGTCGGTTGCATCGCCTCCAGCTTCGCCGCGCCCCGGCGCCAACAGGCTCGGCGACGACGCGCTCGACGAGGCGCTCGAGGCGCTCGCCGGCACGGGTCCCGAGTATGGCGGGGGACTGGCCAACCACGGCCCGATGGCGTGCGACGCCCTCGTCGCGTTGGGACGCCCCGACGCCGTCATGCCCTGGGTCGCGACCTACCGAAAGTCCCTCGGCCCGCACCCCGCCGCGGGCATCCATCGCATCGAGGAAGCGAGCTGGAGGGAGAGTCTGGGCCAGTTCGATCGCTTCGGCGACTGGATCGTGTGGTTCGATCGGCAGCTTGCCGACGCTCCGTGGACCGCGGTGCTCGACAGCTGGGTCCCGCGGCTCGCGCCGGGGCTCGCGGCAGCCGGCATGCACGGCCTGATCCGCACGGGACACGCCGCGCGGTCGCTGGCGGCGCGGCAGACGCCGGCCCGCCGGCATGAGCTGGCCGAAGGCCTGGCGTACTGGGCGGCTCGTCACCAATCCCTGCCGGAGCGCGACGCGGCGTCCCGGGGCTCGAGGCTTCCTTCAGAGGCCATCGCCGACGTGCCGCACACGCCCGACGACGGGCGCAGGCGGGGCGGCTCGATCGTGCAGGCCTTTCACAGGCTCGACGGATTCGACGCATTCGCCGGCGTGGCCGGCATGGTGGACACCTCGCGCGACGCGGGCCTGTTCCTGTCGGATCTGACCTCCACCTTCGCGAAGGTCTATCTCGGCCAGCGGAGCAACGGCGGCACCTTCATCGGGTTCCTCCACGGCGTGACGGCGCCCGGGGCCATCCGATTGCTGGCTCCTCACATCGGCGAGTCGGCGCGCGCGGCGCTGCTGCGATACGGATGGCAGGCGGCCGCGGGAGTCTACTCCGCGCTGGCCAGACAGCCGGCGATGGACGGCGACGCGGCCCGGCCGCCCAGCGACGTCGGCGACCTGGTGGAGCGTGCCCTTGCGACTCGCGACGAGCACGCCTTCAAGGTTGCAGAGTGCTGTCTGCGGGAGAATGCCATCAGGCCGGATGCGGCCTACGTCCAGATGGCGCATGATGTCGTTGGCAGATTGGCCTAATGGGCGTTCCCAACGACTCTCGCCCACCAGCGCCGAGCGTGGGTGATGTCCCCACATCCACTAAGGAGTCAACGTGAAACAAGGTGTCATCGGGCCCAGTCTCTTGATGGCTGCCGGCGTCATCGCCTCGACGGCCGTCGCGGTCGTCGCGTCCGAATCGAGATGGCTGATGTTAGGCGCTCCACTTGTCATGACGCTCACGATGGTGGCGGCTGCCGCGCTTGGGGGACGCCGGAAGGGGAGTGCACGAGGAGCGGTTGGTCTGGCCGTGACCTTGGGGATAGTCCTCTTGGCGGCGACCGCGATCATCGCGTTCGCTGATTCGCATTCCGTGGCGGTCGTCATGCCCATTCTGGCCTCCGGAGTCGCCTACCCCGTGATCTCGAGTCTCGAGAATGATCGGCGCACACGCGGCAAGTGCGCGCGCAGCGTCTGAAGGCACCCTGCATGGGCTACGACCGGTAGTCGGCGTTCAGCGAGACGTAGTCGTGGCCGAGGTCGCAGGTGATGCGTGAGGCCGAGCCGCCGCCGGAGCCGAGGTCGATCGTGATGAGCACGCGGTCCTTCGCGAATCGTCGTGCGGCATCGCGTTCGCGGTAGGCCACCGGGCTGCCATGCTCGACGAGCGTCAGGTCGGCCACCTTCAGCGTGACGTTGCGTGGAGAGAATCGCGCGCCACTGCGTCCAACGGTGGCCAGGATGCGCCCCCAGTTGGGATCGCCGGAGAAGAGCGCCGTCTTGACGAGCGGGGACGTCGCCACGGCGTGCGCGGCGAGCTGGGCGTCCTTGGCTGTCCGCGCGCCGTTCACCTGGATCTCCATGAGCCGTGTCGCCCCTTCGCCATCGCGCACGATCATGAACGCGAGCTGCCGGCACACCTCCGTCAGCGCGCGGCGAAAGCTCGCCGTCGCGGGCGACGTGGCGCCCGCCATGCGGGGGCCCGGCAGGCGGCCCGACGCCAAGACCATGACGGTGTCGTTGGTAGAGGTGTCGCCATCCACGGAGATGGTGTGAAAACTCTCGTCGGCAGCCCGCCTCAGCGCGGCCTTCAGGAACGGGGCCGTGGCGGGAGCGTCGGTCATCACGAACGCGAGCATCGTGGCCATGTTCGGATGGATCATGCCGGCTCCCTTGCCGAACCCGACCAGCCGGCCGCGCCTCCCGTTCCAGCGGTATGTGGCCTGTGCCACCTTGGGCCCGACATCCGTGGTGAGGATGGCATGCGAGGCGGCGGCCAGGCCTGACGAGGACAGGCGCATCAGCGCGGCGGGCAGGGCGGCGCGCAGCTTCGCGTCGGGCAGCATGACGCCGATGACTCCCGTGGAGGCGAGAAGGATCTCCTGCCTTGCGCAGGAGAGAAGGCCGGCGGCGGCCGCCTGCACGCGCCGGGCCGCGGCGTGGCCCGCCCGCCCGGTCACCGCGTTGGCGCATCCCGCGTTGATCACGACGCCTCGAACTCTCCCGCCGGTGGCCCTCAGGGACTCCCTGGAGATCGTGACCGGCGCGGCCTGGAACCTGTTCCGCGTGAACAGGGCCGCGGCGGTCGCCGGCGCGGCCGCCACACCGGTCCCCCCTCTTCCGGAGCCACCGCCGACGACGATGAGCGCGAGGTCCGGGCGTTTCTTGCGGACGCCCGAGCGGACGCCCGATGCGAGGAATCCACGGGGCAGATTCATGACCTGGCGGCCTTGCGCGATTCCTGGATGCGCCGGAGCGCCTGGCGGGCGGAGGTCTTGACGCATGCCGGGGCGGTGCCGCCGAAAGAGGCCCGCTTCGCCAGCGCGCTCTCGACCCTAAGCGCGTCGAAGTCGGAGGCCTTGATGCCGCCGCCAGGTCCGAGCTCCGCCAGGCCCATCCGCCTGGAGGCGGCCAGCGAAATCCTGCGACCGACGGTCTCGTGGGCCCGCCGAAAGGGCACGCCGCGGGCGGCCATGGCGTCGGTCAGTCCGGTGGCCAGAAGGCTTTCGTCGGCCGCCGCGCCCCGCATCCGCCGGCGGTCGAGCGAAACCTGCTCGATGAGGGCGGTGAGAGCGGGCAGCACCAGCCCGAGCGTGTCCCGCATGCGGAACACAGGCTCCTTGTCGAGCTGCAGATCCTTGTTGTAGGAGGATGGCAGTCCCTTCATGAGGCCGAGCAGACCGGTGAGGTCGCCTGCGGCCCGGGAGGCTTGACCGCGGGCCAGCTCCAGGAGATCCGGATTCTTCTTGTGAGGCATGCGCGAGGAGCCGGTCGACAGCGCGTCGGGAAGCGCGACGAACCGGAACTCGTCGGATGAGTAGAGGATCAGGTCCTCGGCGAGCCTCGACAGGTGCGCCAGCGTCAGCGCCCCGGCGAAAAGGTACTCCGCGGCCATGTCGCGATCAGAGACCGCGTCGAGGGAGTTGGCGGTGGGGCGCGAGAACCCGAGCGCCCTTGCCAGCCGAGCGCGATCCACCGGCAGCGGCGTCCCGGACAGCGCGCCGGATCCGAGGGGGCATTCATCGCCGCGGTCGACGGCGTCCGTCATCCGCGAGGCGTCCCGGAGCAGCATCTCGACGTACGACAGGCACCAGTGCCCGAAGGTGATCGGCTCTGCGCGTTTCAGGTGCGTGTAGCCCGGCAGGGGAGTGCCCGACTCGGCGAGGGCGCGCCGGCTCAGTCCTTCGGCTAGGTCGAGAGCGAGATGGCAGCCTTCCAGCAGGGCCCGCTTGAGGTAGAGGCGCAGGTCCGTGGCCACCTGATCGTTGCGCGAGCGTCCGGTGTGCAGCTTGCCCGCCAGATGTCCGAGAGTCCTTACGAGTGACGCCTCGACGAAAGAGTGGATATCCTCGGCTTCGTCCGGGCGGGCGGCAAGGACCTCCTCATGGTCGATGGCCGCCAGCGCCTTGACGAGGCGATCGGCTTCCCGCTTCGTGAGCGCGCCGCACAGGTGCAGCTCGCGGGCCCACGCGATGGACCCTTCGACATCCTCGCCCACGAGCCGCCGATCGAACCAGAAAGAGTCGTTCAGGCGCCGCAGCACCTGAGATGTCGGCGTGGAGAACCTGCCTCCCCACATGCCCCTGGGCCTGGCATGCTTGGCATGCTTCAAAGGGAGGCCTTCCTTGACGTCACCTGGAACGGGGCCAGACGTCTTCGTCCGCGTGTCTGCAGCCCGAACAGGTTGATGAACCCGGCGGAGTCGGCCGGGCTGTAGCCGGCCATGTTGAACGAGGCCAGGTCCGTCGAGTAGAGCGAGCAGGGGGACTGCCTCGAGACGACGGTGACGCTCCCTTTGTACAGTCTCAGGGTCACCGTGCCGGTCACCTCGGCGGCCAGTGAGTCGACGAAAGCGTCGAACGCCTCCCTCAGTGGAGAGAACCACTGGCCGAAGTAGACGAGCTCGGCGTAGCGCAGCGCCATGCGCTCCTTTTCGTGCAGGCAGTCGCGGTCGAGAGTCAGCGTCTCGAGCGCCCTCAGCGCCGTCACCAGCAGCGTGCCGCCCGGCGTCTCGTAGACGCCGCGCGACTTCATCCCCACCAGACGGTTCTCGACGATGTCCGCGCGCCCGACACCATGGCGGCCGCCAATCTCATTGAGCCGCGCGATGAGATGCTCCGG
>Ga0075429_100002628_pt1 | contig 15132 bp, 11 predicted proteins | sample RhiMetdeltSRZDD3_FD_75295 | JGI IMG/M metagenome (GOLD analysis project Ga0075429, IMG submission 75295) | Populus rhizosphere microbial communities from Tennessee, USA - Rhizosphere MetaG P. deltoides SRZDD3 | ecosystem: Host-associated > Plants > Roots > Rhizosphere > Soil | place: USA... | reverse complement strand
GACGCGTTGTTGTTCGCGATCTGTGCTGCGCTGTTCTCCGCGCTCGCAGTCGCGTTCCGCCGTGGCCTGACGCCGCGGCGCGCGGCGTGGATCGGCGCGATCGTCGCCGCAGGCGTCGTCGGCAAGATCAACTTCTACGGGCTTGTGCCCGGCGCGCTGCTGGCGGTCGCGCTCGCGGCGCGCGCGAGCGCCGGCGGCTTCAACCTGCGAGCGCTGCGGCTGTTCGGCATCGTCGTCGGGATCGCGGTCGCGCCGTATCTGCTGCTGACCGCGCTTGATGCATTCGCGTGGGACCGCACGTGGATCCTCGCGCGCACGCCGGCCGAACGGCCGGAGGACCACGGCAACCTCGGCGGCCAGCTGAGCTACCTGTGGCAGGTGTTCCTGCCGCGACTGCCGGGCCAGGCGACCGCGTTTCCGGACTTCTATCCCGGCTGGCAGCTGTGGCTGAAGGGGTTTGTCGGCAAGTTTGGCTGGACGGTCGTGAGTTACGCCGAGTGGGCGTACAGGGTCGCCGCCCTGCTGCTCGCTGTCGTGGGCGCGCTTGCGCTGCGCGCGCTCGTGCGCGAGCGCGCCGCCGCGCACCGGCGCCTGCCGGAGCTGCTCGGCTACGCGGCGATGGCCGCTGGCCTGCTGTTGCTGATCGGGCTCGTGGCGCTGCGCGGCTTCGCGCCGGGGATCGCGGGCGCGATCCAGGGCCGCTACCTGCTGCCGCTGCTGCCGCTGTTCGGCGCGCTGCTCGTGCTCGCGGTGCAGGGTGTGGGCGAGCGCTGGGGCAGAGCGGTCGGCGTCGCGCTTGTGCTCGCGTGTGTCGCCTGGAGCGTGTTCGGGCAGTTGCTGACGATCGCCTGGTTCTACGGCTGAGGCTCCGCGGCCGCCGGCCGCAGCGTGCGCAGCGGAGGACGCTCCTCAACCGCAACGTCGGCCAGCACGAGCGAGCCGTCCACGCGCGGGCGTACGAGCTGGGGCGGCACGGCCGCAGTGTCGTCGCCATGGATGCGGCGCTCGGCGGCGGCCAGGACCGCGTACGCCATCGCGCTCAGCGCCTGCAGCGCTTGGTGCGCGTTGCGGCGCTCGCCGAGGTCGACCTGCGCGAGTGCGTCAAGGCCAGCGTGGCGCAGCGTGTCAATCAGGTTCGCGATCTCGACGCCGTAGCCGACCGGGAACGGCAGCGCCTCCAGCAGCGTGCGGCGCGCCGCGACCTCGCCAGCAAGCGGCTGGACGATGCCGGCGAGCTCGGGGACGTGCAGGTTCAGCAGCGGGCGCGCGAGCAGCTCGGTGACGCGGCCGCCGCCCTCCGGCACCGTTTCGGCGCCAACGGTGAGCGGGCGGCCGTAGGCGCCCTTCACGAACGCAACGTCCGCGTCGGTCAGCAGCGGCCCGAGCAGGCCGCACACCGCGCCGCGTGCGTCGAAGCCGGCGCTGTCGGCGTCGACGAACGCGACCACGTCGCCGCTGGTGGCGTGGACGGCGCGCCACAGCGCGTCGCCCTTGCCGCGCGCAGGGCCGTGCTCTGGCAACACCTCGGCCTCTTGCACGACGGTGGCGCCGGCCGCGCGCGCCGCGTCGGCGGTCCCATCGGCGGAGGCGGCGTCGATCACGAGCAGCTCGTCGAGCAGGCCGGCGTTGCACAGCGGGACGAGTGCGGCGACGAGCGGGCCGATGGTGCCGGCCACCTCGCGCGCCGGCAGCACAACGCTGACGGTCGTGGCGCCCTTCGCGGCGAGCAGCCGCTCAAGCGGGAAGTCGGCCGCGGCGTACGTGCGGCGCGCGAGCCAGTCAGCGACAGCGGCGCTCGCCGACGCGGGGGTGCGGGACGCCTCAGCGGTCACGCCGCGCAGGATCGCAGACCGATCCGCCCGCAGCCCACCCGCGCCGCACGCGCCCGTCCGCCGGCCGGTACCCTTGGCACCAGCGCCAGCGGCGCACTCGGAGAGGTGCCGGAGCGGCTGAACGGGCGCGACTGGAAATCGCGTAACGGGGGTTGACCTCGTTCGAGGGTTCGAATCCCTCCCTCTCCGTATCGGCCATTTGATCGAAACGCGAACACGGCCCAGGTGAATCGGGTCATGTTCGGCTTCAAGACGGGAGGCGACCGCGTCGGCCGTCTAATGTGGGCTGACTCCAGGTACCGATCCGGAGCGGCGGACTATGATGTCGCGCATCAATGCTCCACAAGGTGCTCTTGTGGTCCACGAGCGTGACCGGCAGCAACGCGTTGCGGTCGTTCTGGATATCACCAAACGAAGCGTCGAGATGTACGACGGTAAGCGACCGAGGTCGCCGAACTGGTGACGACCGCAACGCTCCTCGATGGGAAACGTCAGACACATGTCAACGTTCCAGCGGAGCTCCTTCGGCCTGCTACGCAGGACGAGATCGACGCAGCTGAAATCCCGACGCTCGACGAGTAGCGCCTTCCGAGACGGCGAACAGCCGCCGATGAGTCAGGTGCGCCTTGCGGCGGCGCGGATGTTTCTCACCACGCCCCCGACAGCTACGGAGGACGTGAGCGCGACCGCCCCAGCCGCCACACCGATGGGCAGGCCAATCGTCAGGAGCGCTGCCGCAGCGCCGATCGCTGTCGCGGCACCAACACCCAGCGGAGTCGTCGGCGTGCCTGGCCCGCCGCCCCCACCGTCTCCGCCATCCCAAGGCCGCCACGGGGGCACGCCGCCAGAAGGTGTCAGTCGGCTCGGCACGCACATGCCGCAGAGGAACTCGAGGTTGCTGCCGTCACGCTCGCCGTCGAATACGCACGCAAGCGCGCCACACTCCTGGCAGACGCCAACACCATCGTCTGAGCGCGTTTCGACCGTCTGGCAGCGGTAGCAGGTGCTCATGGGCCCAAACTACTTGATTTCGGATCAGCAGTGGGCACGCCCCCCGCCACCTGGCCGTCGAGAGTCGCACTGCCGATCTTCGCCGCGACCTGGCCATCACGCCCGGCCGGTTTGAGCGGCGCTTACGCCAGATGGAGGAGCCGACTCGAGCGGCACGGGCTGCGTTGAAGGCATATCGGGCCGAACCAACGCAAATAGTGATGCTGGCTCGTACCCTCCGGAGCAAGCCAGTCGAGGGAGCAGACGCCATGAACAGCCGGGAACTCGTCGAGTTGCTACCGCACTTCGTCTCTCACGCCGAAGGTCTGAGCGACTTCCGGACTGTGCTACCGCCTGCGCCCGATCAGGTATGGGGCGGCGTCTATGCCTGTCAGGACCGATCTGCGGTCGTGACCTTCATGGTCAACGGCGAGGCCGCATTGCGGATCACCGCGGGGGTCGCGACAGACCTCGACATGCGGACTGATGTAGGCGCGCACGTGAACACCCTGAACACGAAGGTCCTGATGGTCGGGCGGCTGTTCTACAGGGAGGCTGGGGATGGCGCACGAGGGGCGGTGCTGTTGCAGGAGATTGTCGAGTGCGAGCATTTCGATAGCGGTCCCTCGGTCAACGCCGTGCTCATGGTCATCATGCGAGTCGCCGCGATGGCGGGACGCCTCTCGCCGGAGTTCAGCGAGCGCCACGGCGGGCGGCCGTGGTCGGCCGACGAGGCGCTTCTCGTCTCGGGCTTGGGATAGCCGCGCATAGAGCCCATCATCTCCTACGGTGACGCACCGGCTCAGTCTGCGTGTCGAGCGTCGCCTCAGATGCCCGCCGCCGAGCCTTCCGTCCCGTAGGCTCCATGAGCAGTTCCAGAAGGGAAGCCATGTTCTCCCTTCGTACCTGGCTCTCCGCTTCGGGCATTACGGGGTGTCGCGCAGGGGGGTACCCGCTGGCGGGCGTGGACGGCCACCAAACTGCATCTATGTGCCTGCGCGAGTCATAGGATCGCCGCACCGGCCGGACTGGCCGACCCCCCGACCTGCGCGAGCGTCCATGACCAACAACGGCAACGGCGAGAACCCCAACGGCGCAGCGCTCTTCGAGGCTGCCAACAAGCTGCGCGGCAGCGTCGAGTCCGCCGAGTACAAGCACCTCGTCCTCGGCCTGATCTTCCTGAAGTACATCTCCGACTCCTTCGACCTGCGCCGCGAGGAGCTCGAAGCCGAGCTCTCCAATCCCGCCAGCGACGACTACGTCGAGGACAACAACGAGCGCGCCAAGATCCTGGGAGACCGCGACGAGTACCTCGCCGCCAACGTGTTTTGGGTTCCAGAGGACGCCCGCTGGGCGAAGCTGCTTGCGGCCGCCTCCCAGCCACACATCGCCAAACGCATCGATGACGCTCTGGAGACGATCGAGGCCGAGAACCCCCGGCTGCGCAACGTGCTGCCGCGCATCTACGCCCGCGCCCCGCTCTCGGCCGAGCTGATGGGTTCGCTCGTGCAGACGATCGCCAGAGTTGGCTTCGGCGCCGGCACGCGGGAGGCGCGCGACATCCTCGGCCGCACCTACGAGTACTTCATCAAGGAGTTCGCCCGCTCCGATGGCCACCGCGGCGGCGAGTTCTTCACCCCGGGCCCCGTCGCGCGTCTGCTGGTCGAGATGCTCGAACCGTTCAAGGGCCGCGTACTCGACCCTGCCTGCGGGTCCTGCGGCCTGTTCGTGCAGTCCGGACGGTTCGTCGAGGCGCATGGCGGCAACCCCGACCAGATCTCGATCTACGGTCAGGAGCGTAACCAGGCGACCTGGCGCATCGGGCAGATGAACCTCGCCATCCACGGCCTCTCCGGGGAGGTCCGCTACACCGAGAACGGGTCGCTGCTCGACGACGCCTACCCGTCGCTCAAGGCTGACTTCGTGATGGCCAATCCCCCGTTCAACCAGGACGAATGGTCAACGCCCGCAATCCTCGACGACGCCCGCTGGGTGCATGGCGCCCCACCGGCGCGCAACGCCAACTACGCATGGATCCAGCACTTCCTCCACCACCTCGCGCCCGACGGGCGCGCCGGATTCGTCATGGCCAACGGCTCGCTCACCACGATGAGCGGCGGCGAGGGACAGATCCGCGAGAACCTCGTGCGCGCCGACGTCGTCGACTGCGTCGTCGCGCTCCCCGCCAAGCTCTTCTACACCACCCCCATTCCGGTCTGCCTGTGGTTTCTAGACCGCAACAAGACATCCTCGACTGAGCGCGACCGCCGCGGCGAGACGCTGTTCATCGATGCCCGCCAGCTCGGTCAGAAGATCAGCCGCACCCAGATCGAGCTCACTGGCGAGGAGACCGCGAGGATCGCCGACACCTACCACGCCTGGCGCGGCACCACCGACACGAAGTTCACCGACCACCCCGGCTTCAGCAAGAGCGCGACCCTCGCCGAAATCGAGGCCGCCGGCTTCACGCTCTCGCCCGGCCGTTACGTCGGCGCCCCCGAATCGGAGGAAGAGGAGATCGCCTTCGAGGAGCGCATGGCGACGCTCGTCGATCGACTCGCCGAGGAGATCGACGAGAACGAGCGATGCACGGGCGAAGTGCGCGAAGCACTCGCGAGACTGGGCTATGAGCTCTGACGCGAGGGTGGTCCGCGTCGCGCCCGACTGGGAGCTGGCGACCGTCGGCAGAATCTGCGACGACGGGGGCGGCGACGTGCAGACCGGCCCTTTCGGCAGTCAGCTCCACGCCTCCGACTACGTCGATGACGGGATCCCCTCCGTCATGCCGCAGGACCTCGTCGACGCGCGCATCTCGACGGCCGCGATCGCGCGGATCCGATCCAAGGATCGCGACCGCTTGAGCCGCTACACCCTGCTGCCGGGCGACGTCGTCTACGCGCGTCGCGGCGACCTGCGCCGTCGGGCGCTCGCGCGCGAGGAGCATCGAGGATGGCTCTGCGGCACCGGCTGCCTCCGCATCAGGTCCGGAGACGCGAGCGACGAGCGCTTCCTCTTCTACGCGCTCGGCCATCCGGCCGTTCAGGACTGGATCGATCGGCACGCGGTGGGCGCGACGATGCCAAACCTCAACACCGACATCTTGCGCGCGTGCCCGGTACCGCGCCCGCCGGTCGAAGACCAGCGGCGCATCGCGGCGGTGCTCGGCGCGCTCGACAACAAGATCGACAGCAATCGGAGGCTCGCGGGCCAGCTCCACGAGATGGCGGAGGCGCTGTTCCGCGCGCGCTACATAGACTTCGTCGGCGTCGACGACCTCGAATCGAGCCTAATCGGGCCGATTCCGCGCGGGTGGCGGGTCATTGCGTTCTCGGACGCCGTCAAGATCAACCCGCGGATTCGGATACCGAGAGGAGAAATGCGGCCCTTCATTGAGATGGCGGCCGTCGCGCCGTGGGCAACACGACCCGATCGGCTCGCAGGACGTGTAGCGGCCGGTGGCTGCAGGTACGAGCCCGGCGACACGCTGATGGCTCGCATCACAGGGTGCATCGAGCATGGCAAGGGTGCCTTCCTCGACTTCATCGACGAGGCCGGAACCGGCTCGACGGAGTTCTTCGTGCTGCGGGCGAAACCTCCCCTCACGCCTGAGGCGGTCTTTTTCCTCAGCAGGTGGGAGAAGCTTCGCGCGCACGCGATCGCGAACATGACTGGCAGCTCTGGACGGCAGCGTGTCGCTGTCAGGTGCTTCGATGACTTCCGCCTCGCTGTGCCACGCGATGAGACGGAAATCTCAGATGTGGCCGACTTCCTCGCGGCAGCGATGCGTCGTGCCCTCGCGTTGTGGCGCGAGTCGATGACCCTCACGGCCATCCGAGATGAGCTCTTGCCGAAGCTGGTCTCCGGCGAGATTCGCGTCGTGCCTGACGCCGACGATGACGACGATTCGACGGAGCGCGCTGCGTGAACGTCACTGCCGCGCACCCGTTCGTCCTCGACTCCGGTCCCGAGGCGACGCTGGTCGAGCTGCCGGCGCTGACGGCACTCTGCGGCGCTGAGGGGACAGCGGGCGTGGGCTGGACGTACGTGCACGGGCGCGACCTCGCGCCAGACGCGCCTGCGGCTGAGCGAACGCGCTGGTCGGATGTAGTGCTGACTGAGCGGCTGCGGCGCGCGATCGCGCGGATCAACCCCGAACTTTCCGCGGAGGGGGTGCAGCGGGCCGTTGAACTGGTGATGACCTCGACATCGCCGGCGGTGATCGAGGACCACCGCTCCTTCCATGATCTGCTCCTTGCTGGTGTACCGGTCACCTACCGCGACAACGAGGGCGTGGAGCGGCACGCGCACGCGCGGCTTGTGGACTTCGACGAGGTCACCCACAACGAGTTCTTGGCCGTTAACCAGCTGACCGTCATCGTCGGGGGCAAGAACCGCCGGCCCGACATCCTGCTGTACGTCAACGGACTGCCACTCGGTGAGATCGAGTGCAAGCCGCCGGGCCTGGACAAACCGGCGGAGGAGGCGGTCAACCAGGTCGCCCATTACACCGACACGATCCCGCCGCTGTACCGCTACGTGGAGATCGTCGGCGTCACCGACCTGATGCGCGCCGTCGTGGGCACGATCACCACCCCGGTCGAGCACTTCGCCGAGTGGAAGACGATGAGCGGTGATGAGGCCGAGCGCTCGCGGCCGCAGCTTGAGTTGATGATCGAGGGCGTGTTCGCGCCGGCGCGGTTCCTTGAGCTGATCCGTGACTTTGTGCTGTTCGAGAGCGATGGCGCCAGGACCTGGAAGGTGATGGCCAAGTACCACCAGGTGCATGCCGTCAACGCCGCCGTCGAGACGGTCGCGATCGCGATGCGCAGCGATCGCCGCGGCGGGCTCGTGTGGCACACGCAGGGCGCCGGCAAGAGCTACACGATGGTGTTCTTCGTCAACAAGCTGCGCCGTGACGAGCGGTTCGGCAACCCGACGATCGTCGCTGTCACCGACCGCACCGACCTCGACAACCAGCTCGCCGACACGTTCACCGCCACGCACCTGGCGCCGGTCTGTCAGCAGGCCGAGGAAATTGCTGGCGGGGCCAGGAGCCTGCACGAGCTGTTGAAGGTGCCCGCGGGCGGGATCGTGTTCACGACGATCCAGAAGTTCATGCCGCCGACCGGGTCAGATGCGATGCCCGTGCTGTCGGAGCGGTCGAACGTGATCGTGATGGCCGACGAGGCGCACCGCTCGCAGTACGCAACGTTCGCCGAGAACATCACGCTCGCCCTGCCCAACGCGACCCGGGTGGGGTTCACCGGCACGCCGGTCGAGAAGGCCGACCGCTCGACGCGGCTGGTGTTCGGCGACTACGTGTCGATCTACCGGATGCGCCAGGCGCAAGAGGACCGCGCGACCGTCCCGATCTACTACGAGTCGCGCCAGGTGCCGCTCGACGTCGCCGACGAGGACCTGCTCGCCCAGGTCGAGGAGGTCCTCGAGGACGAGGAGGCCGAGGCCGCCGCGCAGCTGGTGACCTCGTGGGCCAAGCTGGAGAAGGTTGTCGGCGCACCGGACCGGCTCGCCAAGGTCGCCGACGATTTGGCCGAGCACTTCACCGCGCGCTGTGAGGCGTTGGCGGGCAAGGCGATGGTTGTCGCCTATTCGCGCAAACTTGCCGCAGCGCTGACCGATCTGCTGCGGGAGCGCCTCGGCGAGCAGGCAGTGGACTGCGTGATCAGCGCGCAGGCGACCGACCCCCCGGAGATCTCGCGTTTCCGGCGCAACAAGCCCGAGCTGCGCGAGCTGGCCAAGGGCTTCCGCGACCCCGACGATCAGCTGCGCGTCGTGGTAGTCAAGGACATGTGGCTGACCGGATTCGACGCGCCGGTGCTGCACACGCTCTACATCGACAAGCCGATGCGCGACCACGGGCTCTTGCAGGCGATCGCGCGCGTCAACCGCGTCTTCCGCGACAAGCCCGGCGGGCTGGTCGTCGACTACATCGGCATCGGCCAGGACCTGCGCGACTCGCTTCAGGCCTACGACGACGCCGACCTCGACGACCCGGTGATCCCCGCCGCCAAGGCGGTCGCGCGGCTGTACGAGAAGTACGAGGTGATCTGCGCGCAGCTGTATCCGGTCGGCTACCGCGAGGGCGAGCTGCACCTCCAGGCCGACCAGGCCAAGCTGTTTCTGGCTTGCTACAACCTCATCCTCGCGACCGACGAGAGCACGCAAGGGTTTCTCGACGCGCAGGCCGCGCTCGTGCGCTGGCACGCGCTCGCCCGCACGCAGCCATCGGTGATCGACCTGCGCGACGAGATCGGATTCTTCAACCGGCTCGCCGCCGAGGTTCGCAAGATCACTGTGCCCGACTGGCAGGCCAGCAAGCAGGCCGAGCAAGCGGTGCGCCAGTTCATGAGCGAAGGGCTCGCCGCCGGCGAGATCGTCGACGTGTTCGGCCTGGCCGGCAAGGACCGCCCCGAGCTGTCGGTGCTCTGCGACGAGTTCCTCGACTCGCTGGTCGCCAAGAGCGACCACCACAACGCCACGATGCGCGCGCTGCACAAGCTGCTCGACGACGAGGTCAAGGGCCGGATGCGCACCAGTCGCGTGCAGGCCAAGCAATTCAGCGACGAGCTCGAGAACGTGCTGCGCCGCTACGAGAACCGCCAGCTCACAAGCGCCCAGGTCGTCGAACGGCTCGTCGAGCTCGCCAAGCAGATCCGCGACGCCCGCCATCGCCACGAGCAGCTCGGCCTCAGCGAGGAGGAGGCCGCGTTCTACGACGCGCTCGCCGGCGGCGCCACGCACATCACCGCTCATCCCGACGTCGCCCAGATCGCGCATGAGCTCGTCGAGAACATTCGCCGCGACTTGACCGTCGACTGGAGCGACCGCGGCGCCACCGAGGCCAAGATCCGCACCAAGATCAAGCGGCTGCTGCGCCGCCACAAGGACAAGCTGGTCGCTGTCACCGCACCTGTCCCCGGCACCGGCGGGGGAGGACCCGGCCGCGGCGAGATCCTCGACCACTACGCCGATGCGGTCCTCGATCAGGCGCGCCTGCTCTACCGCTACTGGCCAGAAGTCGGCGACCGGCTGTTCGACGAGCATCTGATCCGATGACCGGCACCGTGCTCGATCGGATGCCTTCGTCTTCACCCCGGCGCTCCTGGCAAACAGATCGCGACCGGTACCCTGTCCTGTTTGCGCTGACGGGCGGCGTGGAGCTTGCTCCCGCGCTCGTCTGACGCCGATCCACCGAGGCGCGTGTCCGCACGCGGACGCGCCAGGCGTTACCAGGCAACCGGTAAAGCCATTGCAAAGCCGGATGTTCGAGTTCGAACATCGCGTTCGCTAGCATCCGGCGCTGCCTCCGCGGGCGGCACGGCGCGTGTGTCAGCGGGGGCCCTCCTCCCCCGCATGAACGTCCGAGTCAACGACATCGCCGTCGCGAATCCTGTGGCCTGCTACACGCAGGAGCAGATGCTGGAGCTGCTTGGGCTCGCGGACGACCCCTTCGCGCAGACGATCTTCGCCCGCTGCGGCGTCGAGCAGCGGCATTTCGACCTGGCCCCTGGCACGTTCGCTCGAACGCTGCAGGAGCGCACCGAGGAGACCGAGCAGCAGCTGCTGCGGCTCGCGATCGAGGCGGTCGACCGGCTGGCACTCGACCCGGCTGAGATCGGCACCGTCGTCACCGCCACCTACTACTCCCTCGGCGGGCCGACGCTCGCGCACAAGCTGATCGAGCACTACGACATGAACCCGACGACCGACAAGTACCACGTCGTCGGCGTCGGCTGCGCGAGCTCGGTGCCGCTGTTCAAGCTCGCTGCACAGTCGATGCGCGACCACCCCGGCAAGCACGCGCTCGTCGTCGCGGCCGAGTCGATCACCGGCTTCATGACGACCGTTGCGCGCGACGACGAGCAGGTCAAGACGATCGGCTCCTCGCTGTTCGGCGACGGCTGCGCGGCGGCCATGCTGACGAACGGCGTGAGCACGGACGGGCCGGCAATCCTGGCCGCCCGCCAGCACCAGATCGAGGACACACTCGCGACCGTCAACATGCGCATCGCCGCCACCGACAGCTTCATGGAAATCGGGCGCGAGCTGCCGAAGCTCGCGAGACGGCGACTGCGCGAGCTCGTGGAGGGCTTCCTGAGCGAGGCCGATCCGCCGCGAGAGATCGAGGCGATCGACCACTGGGTCATCCATCCCGGCGGCCGCGGCATCATCGACGGGGTCCAGATGGGGCTCGGCCTCAGCGACGAAGACGTGGCGATCAGTCGTGACGTGCTGGCACGCTTCGGCAACATGGGCACCCCCAGCAGCTTCTACGTCCTGCGCGAGACGATCGCGCGCCGCGCGCCGCAACCCGGCGATTGCGGGATGGTTGTGACGATCGGGCCCGGCGTGACCGTCGGCCTGATGCTGCTCAGCTGGTAAGTCGTCGCGCGCGGGGCGCGGCGGTGTTGCGGAACCGACGAAGGGAGACGCAGTGGCGGACGTGCAAGTGATCGGTGCAGGCTTCGGCCGCACCGGGACGTGGTCGCTGAAGGCCGCGCTCGAGCAGATCGGCGCCGGGCCGTGCTTCCACATGATCGACCTGATGCCGCACCCCGACCGCGCGCCGCTGTTCCTGGCGGCGCTGCACGGCGAGGACGTCGACTGGAACGCCGTCTTCGACGGCTACCGCGCGACGGTCGACTGGCCCGGCTGTACCTTCTACGACCGCATCCTCGCGGCCTATCCGCAGGCGAAGGTGATCCTGTCGGTGCGCGATCCGGAGAAGTGGTACGCAAGCGCCGAGAGAACGATCTACGCGCTCAAGGAGGCGGCCTCGCGCGGGGAGCTCGTCGGCGACGGGCCGGCCGCGCCGCCCGAGGTGCTGCAGATGATCCGCACGCTCATCTGGGACACGACGTTTGAGGACAGATTCGCCGACAAGGAGTTCGCGATCGACGTCTTCCACAGACACAACGAGCGCGTCAAGGAGACGGTCCCCGCCGACCAGCTGCTCGTCTACGAGATCCAGCAGGGCTGGGAGCCGATCTGCTCGTTCCTCGGCGTGGACGTGCCGGAGGGCGAGTTCCCCCACCTCAACGACGCCGAGTCGTTCCGCAGAATGTTCGGCGTGCCGGCGACGGCGTGAACGCCTGGGGGCCCGCCTCCGCCGGCCACGTTGGCCGGCTCCGGCACCCCTAGGCGGCTGGCCGCGGCTTCTCGGTGCGGCGCCGCTGTGGCGCCGTGCCGAAGACGTGGTCCCAGAACGGGGCACTGACGCCGTAGCCGCTGTCGCCGTCCTGGAAGTGGTGGCGCATGTGCAGCTCGTGCAGCGTGCGCGGCAGCCACGCGCTCGGCCGTCTGCCGCCCGGCAGGTGGTGCACGTAGTAGTGGAGCATGTCGTAGGCGAGGTAGCCGCTCCAGAAGCCGGCCGCGAACGGGAGCGCGCGCGTGTCGCCCAGCACGAGCACGAACAGCCCATAGAAGGCGGCCGCGAGCGGGATGCTGACCGACGGCGGCATCACGAGCCGCAGGGGATCGTTCGGGTGGTCGTGGTGGACCCCGTGGATGATCCAGTGCAGTCGCGCGCCGATCCCGTCGTCCGGCTCGAAGTGGAAGACGATGCGGTGCAGCCAGTACTCCGTCAGCGTCCAGAAGACGTAGCCGCCAAGCACCCACAGCAGCACCTCGCCGGCGCCCATGCGGCCAAGCGCGGTGACGAGCACGATCGTGATCGCCGGCAGGAAGATGAACAGCGGCACCGTCCAGTGCACGCGCGAGAGCTTGTCGAGCAGGTTGGACTCGAACATCCGCGGAGAGGCGCGCAGGACGTCCGAGCGCTTCATACCAGCGAGGTCAGCGCGCCGGGGGTAGCTCGCCATAGCGCCGAGGATACTCGGCCATTCACGCGCAGCAAGCGGTCGCAGTCGTTCAGGACGCCAGCGCGCCGGCATCGTCGGCGCTCGTCGCGAAGACGATGTGGCGACGCCCGAGCGCGACGTAGCGGTGGCGCGTGCGCGGGCGGGCCGGGTCATCGAGCGCGGCGATCTCGACGTCGGTCAGCGCGAGGAACTCGTGCTCGCCCGCGTTGAGGTGGTCGGTCAGCCGACTGCGGTAGCCCTCGGCCGGCAACCGCACCGTGCCGGTGAGGCGGTAGCGCTCCGTTTCGACGACGATCTGCTCTTCGCGAGTGTCCATGGCCGCGCGACCTTATCGGAGTCCCCGCCGACGATCCGGGTAGAGTCGCAAACGTGCGCGTTCACCGGAGGATCGGGGCGGCGCTCGGCGCCGCACTCGCCGTCCTGCTGCTCGGGATCGGCGGCGCCGGCGCGAGAACGCTCGTCGCGCTGACTGGCACCGCCACGCCGTCGATCAGCGTCTTCACGCTGACGCCAAGGACGCTCAGCCTCACAATCGACGCGCGCTTCTCGACCGACGTCGATGGCGAGCTGCCCGGCACGGTCGCGAAGGCGGTCATCTACTTCCCGCACGGCCCGCGCGTGAACGGCCGCCTCTTCCCCAGCTGCAACCCGAGACGGCTGCTGAGACTGCGCGGCGCCACGCGCGCCTGTCCGCGCGGCTCGCGCCTTGGGGGCGGCACGGCCGTCGGCGCCTCGCCGCAGTTCGGCATCGGCGTGCGCGAGAGACTGAGAGTCGACCTCTACAACGGCAAGGGCGGACGCAGCATCATCTTCTTCCTGACGGGGCTGAACCCGGTGCTGATCTCGGGCATGATCGTCGCGCGGTTCGACACGCTGCGCGGCGGGAGATGGGGCTACCGCCTGACGATGAACGTGCCGCACAACCTGCAGGAGATCGCGTCCGGGATCTTCGCCTCGCTGCTCGACTTCAGAGTGAGAACGGGCGGCAGCGTCGTGCGCGGCGGGCACCGCTACGGCTACATCGAGGCGCTCGCCTGCCCGCCCGGCGCGCTCGTGCCGGTACGCGGTGTCTTCTCGTTCCGCGGCGGCGAGCGCACGACGACCGACTCGTACATCGCCTGCGGACACAGATAGAGTCGGCGGAGCGGACAGCGGAGCCGAAGGGGGATCGGCGATGGGGAGCGGGGACGAGATCGACGGCTGGATCGCGCTGCTGCGCGAGATCCCGGACGCCGAGCGCGACTTCGCGGTCGCGGGCGAGCAGGCCGAGCGCGAGTTCGGCTTCGACGCGGAAGCGGTCCAGGAGCTGATCGCGCGCGGGCTGCCGTCTGTCGACGGCGCCGACGGCCCCCTGCTGTGGTCGAGTGACCTGCAGTACCTCGGCCTGCGGTTTGGCTGCGCGCGCGTGTACCAGGGCGTGCTGAACCGCTGGGCGAGCGCGCTGACCTCGCTCTCGGCGCGCGCCGAGACGGCCGTCGCGATCCGCTGTCGGGCCTACGCGCCGCCGGGGACGACGGTCGAGCTGCTCGCGCCGGACGGGGAGTGTGTGCGGGCGCAGGCGGCCGCCGGCGGGGCGCCGCTCGGGTTCGAGACGACGATGCGCGGCCAGCTGTCGCCGCTGCCCCGGGAGTTGGAGGACGCACTCGGCGCACTGCTTGAGGACCTCGCGTCGTACGAGTTCTGTTGGCTGCGGCCACCGTTGGAGACGGATCTCGTGTGGGTGCGGCGGAAGCGGATCGCAAACTGCCGCTCGGCTGCTGGCCTGCTCGTGGAGGAGGTGCCGGCGCTCGGGATCGAGGCACGGCTCGCGCACGGGCTGCTGCTCGCGCCGCCGTACTCGACACCGCACAACTGGGCCGAAGTGCGCACGGATGCCGGCTGGGTTTCGCTCGACCCGCTGCTGCTCGCGCTGCTGACGCGCTTCGCCGGGCTCGACGCGGCCGACTGGCCGCCACAGCGCTCGCCCGGCGCGATCCTGCTGCGACTGACGGATCCCGGCACACCGCTTGTCGTCGACGCCGACAGCGGCGCGCCACTGGAGGCGACGTTCCTGACGAAGCCGCTGGTGCATTCGTAGGCCGGGCGGGTGGGCGCTGGTAGCATCGGCGCCACGGCGGCGACCGCCCATGGGGGAACGCAGTGGGAGCAGGATCCGCGGCCGTCGACCCCGCGCTGCGCGCCATCTGGGCCGAAGTGCTGGGCGTCGATGCGCCCGACGTCGACGACGAATTCTTCGCGCTCGGGGGCAACTCCCTGCTCGCGACGCAGATCACCGCGCGCGTCGCCGACGTGCTCGGGATCGAGGTTGCGCTCGACGCGCTGTTCGAGGCGCCAACGTTCGGTGAATACGCCGAGCAGGTGCGGGCCGCCGGCGCGGCCGGTCGCGGCGCGACCGGCGGACGCAACGGCGCTGCCCAGCCGGCCGAGCGCAAGCGCGGCGGGCTGCGTGGACTGCTGCGCGGGCGGCG
>Ga0075429_100002623_pt1 | contig 15154 bp, 12 predicted proteins | sample RhiMetdeltSRZDD3_FD_75295 | JGI IMG/M metagenome (GOLD analysis project Ga0075429, IMG submission 75295) | Populus rhizosphere microbial communities from Tennessee, USA - Rhizosphere MetaG P. deltoides SRZDD3 | ecosystem: Host-associated > Plants > Roots > Rhizosphere > Soil | place: USA... | reverse complement strand
TTTCCAGGTCCTCGACCGCTTGAAAGCGGACGCCGTCACCCGGGACATCCCCGTTTTCATCGTGACCTCCATGGTCCTGACTCGCGACCAGCGCCGGCGGCTCGAGGCGCATGCCCAGGCCGTGTTATCGAAGTCGTTCCTCGGACGCGGCAAGGCGCGCGACGAGATCACGAGGCTGCTGCGCGGGGCGGGCGTGGTGGCGGAGGGAAGGGCGAGCGCGGATGCGTGACCGGCGGCCGCTCGTCCTGAACGTCGACGACGATGGCGGCGCGCGATACGCGCGGCACCGCGTCCTCACCCGCGCCGGCTACGACGTGATCGACGTCGCCACCGGCCAGGGCGCCCTCGACCATCTGCGCGACCAGCCCGACCTCGTCGTCCTCGACGTGGGGCTGCCCGACATCGACGGCTACGAGGTCTGTCGCCGCATCAAGGCGAACCCCGAGACGGCGTTCATCGTGGTGGTGCAGGTGTCGGCCTCCTTCGTGAGGAGCAGCGACCGCACGCGCGCGCTCGAAGGCGGGGCGGACACGTTCGTCGTCGAGCCGGTCGAGCCCGAGGTCCTGGTCGCCACCGTCAATGCCATGCTGCGCATGCGCCAGGCGGAGGCGGCGGTGCGTACGGCCGCCCGCGAATGGACGGCCACGTTCGACGCCATCGGCGAGGGCGTGGCCTTGCTCGACCTCGAGGGGCGCTTCGTCCGCTGCAACCGCGCGTTCGAGACCCTCGCCGTGATGCCCGCCGAATCCGTCGTGGGGCGCCGGTGGCTGGATGTGCGCGACGAGCTGTACCGCGACGAGCGGCGGCTCGACGTGTCCACGGTGGGGAGCGCCACGCGTCCTTCCTTCCGCCGCGGGGACCGCTGGGTCCAGGTGGGCGAATCCGACATCTCCGGCTCCCATCTGCGCGAGGCCGCGCATGTCATCGTTCTCACCGACGTCACCGACCACTTCCGCGCGCTGGCCGTGGCCGAGGAGGCGAACCAGCTGAAGGACGAGTTCCTGGCCGTCCTGTCCCACGAGCTGCGCACGCCGCTCAACGCCATCGTCGGCTGGACGCACCTGCTGCAGGGCGAGCACCTGGGCGCGGCCGAGCGGGTGCGGGCGGTGCAGACGATCGCCCGCAACGCGCAGGCGCAGAGCCAGCTCATCTCCGACATCCTCGACGTGTCGCGCATCGTCGTCGGCAAGCTGAGGCTCGAGACGGAGCCCATGCGGCTGTCCGATGCGGTGGACGCCGCCCTGGAGACGGTGGCCCCCACCGCCCTCGCCAAGGGCGTGCGGCTGATGCTCGAGCGCGATCCGGCCACGCCGGGGGTCCTCGGCGATGCCGCGCGCCTGCAGCAGGTCATCTGGAACCTGCTGTCGAACGCGATCAAGTTCTCCCACCCGGGTGGGCAGGTGCGCGTCGCGCTCCGTCCCGCGGGGATGGCGGCCGAGCTGATCGTGGAGGACGAAGGACCGGGCATCGAGGCGGGCTTCCTGCCGTTCGTGTTCGACCGGTTCCGCCAGGCGGACTCCTCCACGACCCGGCCCAAGGGCGGCCTCGGCCTCGGGCTCGCCATCGCCCGCCATCTCGTCGAGCTCCACGGCGGCGTAGTCGAGGCGCGCAACCGTACGGATCGCTCCGGAGCCGCCTTCGTCGTGCGGCTGCCGGCCGCCGTCGCTCCGGCGTCCACCGACCGCGTCGTGGCGGAGGAGGCCTCGATGGACGACGGCCCCTCCCTCGACGGCCTCCGGGTCTTGATCGTGGACGACGAGCGGGACGGCCGGGAGCTGGCCGCCGCCGTGCTCGAGCGGAACGGCGCGCGAGTGATGACAGTGGAGTCGGCGCCGGAGGCCGTATCGTTGCTGGACCGAGAGGCCGTGGACGTCCTGCTGTGTGACATCGAGATGCCCGGCGAGGACGGCTATGCGATGCTGCGGCGGCTCCGGTCCCGGCCGGGGGTACCGGTGATCCCGGCGGTGGCTCTCACCGCCTACGCCGGCGCGGAGGACCGGGCTCGTGCTCTGGCCGCCGGGTTCCTGTCCCACGTCTCGAAGCCCGCCCGGCCGCTCGACCTCGTCAATGCCGTGGCCAATGCCGCCGGGCGAGCGCCCGCCCGAGGTATTGCTTCCGTCGAGCCGCTGTGACTATCATCGACGCCTTAGGGGTTGGACAGTCGATGCATTCATTGCTGCTGAACGTCGACGATGACGATGCCGCGCGTTACGCGCGTGGCCGCTTCCTCCGCCAGGCCGGATTCACAGTCCGCGATGCCGGCACCGGCCGAGCCGCCCTCGAGATGATGAGCGAGCGGCCCGACCTCGTCCTCCTCGATCTGAACCTCCCCGACATCGACGGCTTCGAGGTCTGTCAGCGCATCAAGAGCGACGAGGCCACCGCCCAGACGCCCGTCCTTCACGTGTCCGCCGTCTATGTGGATGCCGGCGCGCGGGCGCGGGCCTTCGAGGGCGGAGCGGACGGCTACCTCACGGAGCCGGTGGCCCCCGAGGTGTTGGTCGAGACGGTGCGGTCCCTGCTGCGCGCCCGGCAGGTGGCCACCCGGCCGCGCCTGCTCGAGGGTATTCGCGTGCTCGCCCTCGACGACTGCGAAGATGCCCGCGAGCTGTCCCAGATCGTCCTCTGCCAGCAGGGCGCTGTCGTCCGCACGGCGGCCACCGCCACCGAGGCCGTCGCCCTCGTCACCGAGTGGTGCCCGCACGTCATCATCGCCGACATCACGCTGCCCGGCGACGACGAGGACGGCTATCGGTTCCTCGAGCGGGTGCGCGCCCTGCCCCCCGAGTCGGGCGGCCGCACCCCGGCGGTGGCATGGACGGGTCACGTCACCGAGGATCACCGCTTGCGGAGCCTGCGCGCCGGCTATCAGGTCCACATGGGCAAACCCGCCTCCGCACAGGAGCTCGTCCGCGTCGTCGCCGCTCTCGTCGGCCGCGGCTGACGGCGCTCGCCGCGCTCCCGATTCCCTACTTGAGGGTCACGACCTCGACGCGCCCCTGGCGGCGCGCCACCGTGAGGCCGACGTCGTCGGCGTGCCGTTGGAGGACGAGGTCGACCTTCGCGTTGCCGACGGTGAGGTTCGTCATCGAGACACGCTCGAGATAGGCCGGCAGCAGCGGGCGCGTGAAGACGACGCGGTGGTGTGGCGCGTCGATGTGGAGCCCGAGCGCCGACTGGAGGAGCAGGAACACCGCCGCCGCCGCCCACGATTGGGGAGCGCACGCGACGGGATACAGGGTGGGCCCTTCGCCGGGCCGCCGCTTGAAGCCGCAGAACAGCTCGGGGAGGCGCTGCATCTCCACGAACTGGCTGGAATCGAACAGGCCCGTCATCGTGCGCAGCGCCATCTCGCCCAGGCCGTACTGGGCAAACCCGGCGGCGATGACGGCGTTGTCGTGAGGCCAGACGGAGCCGTTGTGGTACGACATCGGGTTGTAGCGGCGCTCGTTGGCGGCCACGGTGCGGATGCCCCATCCCGAGAACGACTCCGGCGAGAGCAGCGTGAGGGCGGCGCGCCGCGCGCGCTCGAGATCGGCGATCCCGCTGAACAGGCAGTGCCCGGCGTTCGACGTCCGCACGCGGCACGGCCGCTTGTTCCCGTCGAGGGCGAGCGCGTATGTCGACAGGTCCTCGGACCAGAACGCGTCCTCGAACCGGCCGCGCAGTACCTCCGCCTTCTGGCGCAGCTCCTGGGCGCGCGCGAGGTCACCCAGCGCCTCCGCCATGTCCGCCGCCGCCTGGCGCGCCGCAAACACGTAGCCCTGGACCTCGCACAACGCGATCGGCCCATCGGCGAGCTCGCCGTCCGCGTGGAACACCGAGTCCTGCGAATCCTTCCAGCCTTGCTGGGCCAGCCCACGCGGGGTCCGCCGCGCGTATTCCACGAACCCGTCGCCGTCCGGATCTCCGTAGGTCTCCGTCCATCGCAGCGCCGCCTCGACATGCGGCCACAGGCCGCGGATCTGGTCGAGGTCGCCGGTGCGCCGGTAGTAGGCGCCGGCCAGCATCACGAAGAGGGGCGTGGAGTCGACGCTGCCGTAGTAGCAGCCGAACGGGATCTCGCCCAGCGCCGCCATCTCGCCGCCGCGGGTTTCGTGGAGGATCTTGCCGGGCTCGGCGTCCTGTTCGGCGACGACCTCCGTGGCCTGATGCGCGGCGAGATACGTGAGCACGCCCTTGGCCACCCGAGGATCGATGACGAGCATCTCGAGGGCGGTCAGGATGCCGTCGCGGCCGAACGGCGTGCTGAACCAGGGCACGCCCGCGTAGGGGTAGGGCCCGTGCGGCGTCTCGCTGATCATCATGTGGAGGTCGGCCAGCGAGCGGTTCAGCCAGTTGTTGAACGACGCGTTCGAGGTCTCGATCCGGCACAGGGCGGCGCGCCAATCGGCGGGCGTGCGGGTGACGGTGGCGAGCGCTTCCGGGTAGGAAACGGCCGGGCGCGCGTCCGTCCCTTCGCACACGATGGTGACGTCGATGGCCTCCGATTCCTGCGAGGGCAGGCGCAGCTCGAACCGCGCCCCTGATCCCGACACCTCGGTCGGCCGCGGGGAGAACAGCAGGCGCGTCTGGCGCAGCACGCCGTCGAGCCCGTGGTAGCGCAGGGCGACGGAGCCGTCGGCGGCGACCTCCGGCTCCAGCATCAGGCCGCGCGCCGCCCGGCGGGTGCCGCGCACCTCGAAGATGTCGGCGTAGTCCGCCTCGAAGCGCAGCACCAGGGTGACGCGGATCGGCTGCAGGCCGTGGTTCGACAGGCGCAGGTGCTCGAAGCAGCGGCCCTCCCACAGAAGCTTCGAGCGGAAGACGTGCAGCAGCCCGCGGGGGAGCATCACGCCGTCCTCCAGCTCGAGGTCGGGGTTGGTGAGGTCCACCGGAAACAGGTCGTTGTTCTCGCGCACCGTCGAGCTCAGCAGCAGCGGGCGCACCTGGCCCAGGCGCAGCTCGAGCCGCGAGAGATAACGCGTCCCCTCGTGATAGAGCCCCTGCTCACCCATGCCGAAGGGCAGGATGTCGCCGTGGGGATCGCAGACGGCGAACGTCTCGCCGTCTTTGAGCACGCGCGTGCGCTCGTCCGTGCGGGAGGCGGTGGCTAGGATGTAGTAATGGTCTTGGACGCGAATAACGTCTTCCATGGCGCCGCCTCCTTGACGGCCACCGCGGGCACCGCCACCTCCACCTCCTCCGCCAACTGCTCGTAGACGCCCACGTAGTCGCGAGCCATCCGCTCCACGCTGAACCGCTCCTCGAAGCGCGCGCGGCAGGCGGCGCGAGAGAGGCCGGGCACGCGCTCCACCGCCTGCACGGCTTCGTCGATGGAGCCGACGATGAAGCCGGTGACGCCGGGATCGATGACCTCCGGCACGGAGCCGCAGCGCCAGGCGACGGTCGGCGTGCCGCACGCCATCGCCTCGATCATGACGAGGCCGAACGGCTCCGGCCAATCCACGGGGAAGAGCACGGCGGCCGCGTTTCCGAGGAACTCGGCCTTATCCGCCTCTCCGATCTCGCCGAGGTACTCGACGAGGGGATCGTCGAGCCGGTGCGCGATCTCGGCCTCGTAGTATTCGCGGTCGGCGCTGTCGATCTTGGCGGCGATGCGCAGCGGCAGGCCCACGCGGCGGGCGATCTCGATGGCGCGGTCGACGCGTTTCTCCCGGGAGATGCGGCCGAGGAAGGCGAGGTAGCTCCCGGACGTGGCGACCGGCGGATGCCGGTCGGCGGGGAGGCCGTGGTAGATCGTCGACTGCCAGTTGAGCCACGGCAGCGGCGAGCGTTGGGCCTCGGAGATGGAGACGACGGGCACGTCGTCGAAGGCGCGATACAGGGGCACGAGATCGGGCAGATCGAGCCGCCCGTGCAGGGTCGTCACGTGCGGCACTTCCAGCTGCCGCGAGTACGGGAAGTGAAGGTAATCGACATGGAAATGGATCACGTCGAACGCCTCGGCACGAGCGAACACCTGCGCGAGCTGGATCATGTGATGGGCCAGCGGGTCGCGGCACCGCGGGTCCAGACGCAGCGCCTTCTCGCAGGGCGACACGAGGCGGGCGCTCGTCTGCGAATCGCCGCTCGCGAACAGGGTCACGTCGTGGCCCTGGCGCACCAGCTCTTCCGTCAGGTACGACACGACGCGCTCGGTGCCCCCGTAGAGACGAGGGGGAACGCTTTCGTACAAAGGTGAGACCTGCGCGATCTTCACGGGGAAGCTCCTTCCTGGGTGTCGCGGCAGAGAGAGCGGCAGGGAGCCCGACTGCTGATTTCAGGTTACGGTCCGCTTGCGCCGGCTGTCAACGGTCGGCCGCGCCATGCGGGCGCCATGATCCGGCGGCGCCTATACGGCGAGGCCCCGCTCCACGAGCTCACGCCGAGCCTCCGCGCTGCGGTCGACCGCGACTTGATCCTTCAGCCAGGCGGCGAGCTCGACGAGCCCGTCCGCCAGCGCCACCCGCGGCTCGTAGCCCAGCACCTGCCGCGCGAGATCGAGGTCGGCAGAGCAGTGGCGGATGTCGCCGACGCGATACTCACCGGTGACCTCGGCCACGATGCCGTCTTTGCCGAGGACATGGGCGAGGCTCGCCGCGACGTCGAGCAGAGCGGCCGCGTGGCCGCTGCCCACGTTGATCGCTCGGCCGACCGCCTCCGGACGATCGAGGGCGAGGACGCACGCCTCCACCGCGTCGGCGACGCTGACGAAGTCGCGGCGCTGCCGCCCGTCCTCGAACAGGAGCGGCGGCTTGTTGTTGAGATAACGCGCGGCGAAGATCGCGAGGACGCCCGTGTAGGGGTTGGACAGCGCCTGGCGCGCGCCGTAGACGTTGAAGAAGCGCAGGGCCACGCTCGGGATGCCGTAGGCGGCGCCGATGATGAGGCACAAGCGCTCCTGGTCGTACTTGGACAGCGCGTAGACCGAGGTCAGCGCGGGCGCCTTCGTTTCCGGCGTGGGGATCGAGGTGAGGGGGCCGCCGTCTTCGTCCCGGAGCTCCCAGTCCTTCGCCTTGAGCTGCCCGAGGGGGCGCTCGATGCCGGCGACCACGCGTCCGTCCTCGGCGCGGTAGAGCCCCTCACCGTACAGGCCGACGCTCGATCCCACCACCAGCCTCTCGACGGGCCGCTTCATCAGGGCCTCGAGGAGGACGGAGGTGCCGCGCCCGTTCACGTCCATGTAGGAGGCGACGTGATACATGCTGCGGCCGAGTCCCACCGCCGCCGCCAGGTGGAACACGGCGTCGACCCCGCGCACGGCGCGCTGGACCACGTCGGGGTCGCGGACGTCGCCGACTATCAGCTCGACCGAGGGATCGAGATAGGCCGGCCGCTTCCTCTCGGGACCGTGGACCTGCACGGCGAGGTTGTCGAGGGCGCGGACGGCGTCACCACGCTTCAGAAGCCGATCCGCGAGATGCGACCCGATGAAGCCGGCTCCGCCGGTGATGAGGATGCGTCTACTCATGCGGGAGTGGACTCAGCAAATCCGCTGCCACGGTCCGAAGCCGGCGCCTTCGGCGTGCGGGACGAGGTGTACGAGCGACTTGCGAAGGGATCCAGGCGCACCGCCCGCGCGTACGGCCAGCGGGATCTGTAAACAGTGCAGCGGTTCCGCCGGCCGTTTACGGCACCTGTGGCATCGCCCCCAGGCCGAGGCGCTTGGACTCCTGCTCGACCGCCCGCAGGAACTCGTTCGTGCGCGGGAGCCGGCGCTTGTCGATGAAGATCGTCGGCGTGCCCTTGACGCCGGCCTGGGTGCCTTCGGCCACATCGGCCATCACGCGGTCCTTCGTCTCCGAAGCACCGATGCAGGCGTTGAAGGTGCTCTCGTTCATCCCCAGCTCGCCCGCGATCTTCACCACGAACTGCCGATCGGGAGGCGTCTTCTGCGGTTCCAACGCGAAGACGCGATCGTGGTACGGCCAGAACTTCCCCTGCTTGTGCGCGCAGACCCCGCCGTACGCCAGCCAGCACGCGCCGGGGTGGATGCCGGGGCTGAAGGCGGGGTTGCAGACGTCGTCCAGTGGATAGAACTTGTAATAGATGGCCACGCGGTTCCCGGTGTGGGGCAGATACTCGCGGAACGCGTTGGCGATCTGACGGCAGAACGGGCACAGGAAGTCGGAATACTCGACGATCTTGATGGGGGCGTCGGCGGGGCCCTTGCCCGGCGTATCGGCCACGTCGATCTTGGCCTCGGGGTTCTTGGCGAAGTCGCTCAGACTCTTCTGCGACTGGTACTGCTCGTACTTCTGAGGGTCGTCGAGCGTCTCCTTGAGGTGCTTGAGCTCGTCCTGGGCCGATTTGAGCTGGTCCTGGTAACGCCGCACGTCCGCGTTGCTGCCGCCGCTCGTGGGCAGCTCGGGGATGGGCGCCGCCGTGGTCACCGGCTCCGGCGTCGCGGCCGGTGCGGCGGGCGCTGCCGCCGGTCTTTCGCCGAGGACGTGGGCCGCGCGTTGCCCCTCGCGGGCGCTCAGCCAGCCTTCAGCCGCGGCGACGCCGAGCGCGATGGAAAACACCGCGAGCGCCCACCCGGCCGCCACCATGCGGGCGCCGGAGGTAGCGAGGGTTCTTACGGACGACAGGCGGCGGCGCAGCGGCCACAGGACGGCGAGCACGGCGATGTTGACCGCATACGTGCCGAGGCAGAGCTTGCAGTACGCGTGGATGCGCATCGCCTGGATCGCGAGGAGAACGACGTCGATCAGCAGTCCCAGGGCGAAGAGCAGGAACAGCTTCGCGCCGAGCGCGACCTGGATCTCGTCGGGCGCGGCCAGCGCGAGGATCGTTCCGGCCAGAACGGCGAGGTAGAAGGCCAGGCCGATCGCCGCCCACGGCACGCCCGCCACCTTCGCGTAGGCGCTCTGGTTTACGCGATCGCAGCCGCTGTCGGCTTCACCGCAGAGCTGACTGGCCACCGTGGTGGTCTCGCCGTGATGCTGCTTCAAGAGCGATCCCGCGAGCACGATGCCGACGGCAGCCAGAAGCAGCACGACGATCAGGCGATGCAGGAGCTTCATAGGGAACGTGCAGGGTATCCCACGCGCCCGACCTTCTCCAGCGCCAGGAAGAGCAGCAGGGCCACGCCCGCGCCGGCCAGGATGTACACCGGCCAAGGACCCAGCCAGTCGAGGAGGCTCCCCGCCTGCGGCTTCGCGCGCAGGTACATGAAGTTCGCGCCGGTGACGGCGTTCACCACGCCGACGGCCGCGGCGTACAGCGCGGTAAGGCCGAGCACGCGCCACGCCGCGCGGGGCCTCGGCCGCCGATCGAAGCCGAAGACGACGACGGCCGCGCTCAGAACCACCGCCGCATGCAGGCCGAAGAAGAACACGAACTCCCACGACGGAAAACCGTGGGCCACGTCCGGCGTCAGCAGCGCGATGAGCGTCCCCGCCCCGCCCCAGAAGTACAGCAGCTCTGCCGCCAGCGGGCGCAGTGTCAGCAGCGCATAGACGCCGACGAAGATCGCCATGTCGCAGAGCTGCAGCGGCACGAAATCCCACCAGCGCATGTCGCCGCGGCGTGCCGCCTGCACGAGGAAGACGCCGGTGAGCCCGAGCAACGCGACGGCGAGGCCGACCCGCACCGAGCGGCGGAGGCGTTCATGCCGGGATCGGCGGACGGTGAATACGAGGAGCACGCACGCCGCGACGGTGGCGGCGAGGACGAGCAGGTGCTGGAGGCCGTAGCGCTCGAACGGCATGGCCGCACGCTATCACGGCCGGCGCCGGCCGCTCGCTCAGCGCCGGACCTCGGCCACCGTATCCGCCAGCCGCTTGATCCCGTCGTCGATCTCGTCCGGGGTCAGCGCGCAGTACGGCAACCGCAGGAAGCGCTCGCCGCCGCCTTGAGGGAAGAACGCCATCCCGTCGGCGAGATTGAGCGCGCGCTTCGCGGCCGCCGTCCGCACGGCCGTCGTCTGTACGCCTTCCGGAAAGATGAGCGAGAGGAAGAAGCCGCCGTCCGGGCGGGTGGCCTGGGCCTCGGGCATGTAGCGCGCGAGCGCGGCCAGGCAGGCGTCGAGGCGGGGTGCGTACAGCGCCTTCAGGCGCTCGATCTGCGGGCCGAGCAGGCCGCGCCGGCACCACTCGTAGGTGATCCCGTGGGCGAGGTAGTTCGGCGAGATGTAGGTGTCCTCGGCGACCTTGGCGATCTTCGCGATCGTGTCCGCCGCGCCCATCATGAAGCCCACGCGCGGGCCGGGCCCGATCAGCTTGCTGAACGAGCTCATGTGCAGCGTGCGGTGCGGCGCCGTCTTGAAGAACGTGGGCTCTTCCTGTCCGCGGTAGCGCAGCGGGCGATAGGGCGCGTCCTCCAGGATCAAGAAGTCGTACTTCTCCGCGAGCTCCACGATGGCGCGCCGCTTCGGCCCCGAGCAGGTGGCCCCGGCGGGGTTCTGGAAGTCGGGGATCGTGTAGAAGAACCGCGGCCGGCGCCGCTTCAGCTCCGCCTCGAGGGCCCCGATGTCCGGACCGTCGGTCTCGAGCCGGATGCCGACGAGATCGGCGCCGTGACGGCGCAGCATGGTGATCGCGCGGTCATAGGTGGGAGCTTCGGTGAAGACCACGTCGCCCGGCTTCAGGATCGCGAAGCAGAGGAACTCCACGATCTGCAGCGAGCCGTTCCCGGTGAGGATCTGGTTGGGCTGCACGCCCTGCCACTGGGCCAGCCAATCGCGCAGCGGCCCGAACCCGGTGGACGGGCCGTACTGCAGCATCGTGCGGCCGTGCTCCTTGAGGGCGGCGGCGGCGGCCTCCGCTACCTCCTCGACGGGGAACGACTCGACCGCGGGCACGCCGCGGGTGAAGTTGATGGGCTTGGGGTCCGCCATGACGCCTCCGTGACTGTAATGAAGCCTGGTAGCGTAACACGGCTCCCTCTGTGCTACCGTGAATTGAGGGTCGGCAATGCGCCGATTCCTACGCGGACCCGCCGACGGAGCCGCTCCCGGTCGCCGATCGAGACCTTCCGTCGGATTTTCTACTTGCTTTGCCGAGAGGCCCCGCCTGCGACTCCGCCGGCGGTCCGCGGCCCATCGAAGAGCACCTGGAGCGCGCAAGGAACTTGCATGGCAAGGACGAATCGAGCCGGGCCATGCCGTCCCGTGGCAGGGATGGCAGGGTGGAAGAGGAATCGTAACGCCCAAGAGAGGAACGCTCCTTCACGGGCGTTCCGCAAGGAGCTCACATGGAACGGGAGAACGTCTTCAGTTGCTTGTCCGCGTTCGCACTGGGGAGCCTGGCCGGCGCGGCGTTCGCGCTGCTGTATGCGCCCGGAACCGGCGAGGAGACCCGCCGGGCGATGCGGGACAAGATCAGGCGCGGTGCGGAGCTGAGCCGCGAGAAGCTGCGCGAGGGGGCGTCCTACACCCGCGAGAAGCTCGAAGAGGGAGCGGAGTACGGCCGCCAGATCGCGCAGCGCGTGACGGGCAAGGGCGAAGAGCTGGCCGAGGAGGCCATGGCGTTCGCGGAAGCGCAGGGCGGCGACGTGTCGCCGTTCGGTGAGCGCCGCCGCAAGTCCCGCACCGTCGCCCCCGACATGCCCGAGCCGGTCTAGGCCCCGTAAGGAGAATTCACATGGACATCATCGTCACACTCATCATCGGCGGCGTCGTGGGCTGGCTGGCCAGCATCGTCATGGGGACCAACGCCCAGATGGGGATCATCGCCAACGTCGTCATCGGCGTGATCGGCTCCCTGCTCGGCCACTGGATCGGCGGGGCCATGGGGCTGGAGGCGGACGGCGGCCTGGCGCGATGGGCGCTTTCGCTGCTGGGCGCCGTCCTGCTCATCGGCCTGCTACGCATGCTCGGCGTGTTCCGCCGCGGGGCCGTGAGAGGTTAGCCGCATCACGGAACTCCCCCGTGGCCCGAAGCGCGCGGGGGAGAGCTTCACCCCACGGGGGCAGGGGTGTTATAACCGACGTCCGTGGCGCCGCAGACTCCCACCCAGCTCGGACGCTATCAGATCGAGAAAGAGATCGGACGCGGAATGATGGGCGTCGTCTATCGCGCCCACGATCCCGCCCTCGGTCGCTCGGTCGCGCTCAAGACGGTCCAGCTCGCCTTTCCCGTTCCCGACGATCAGAAGGAGTCGTTCGAGCAGCGCTTCCTCGCCGAGGCCCGCGCGGCGGCGGGGCTCTCGCATCCGTCGATCGTGGTCGTCCACGACGTGGGCCGCGATCCGGCCGCGGGTACGCCGTTCATCGCTCTCGAGTTCCTGCACGGGCAGACGCTGGGCGAGCGCCTCGCGAACGGCCCGCTGCCGCTGGCCGACGCGTTGCGCATCGCGTCCCAGCTCGCGGACGCGCTGCACCACGCCCACAGCCACGGCATCGTCCACCGCGACATCAAGCCCGCCAACATCATGCTGGTCGAGGCCGGCGCGGCGAAGCTCATGGATTTCGGCGTGGCCAAGATGCCCGCCTCGCAGCTCACCGCCGCCGGCGAGTTCTTCGGCACACCCTCCTACATGTCGCCGGAGCAGGCGCTCGCCCGGGATGTCGACGGGCGCAGCGACCTGTTTTCCCTCGGCTGCGTGTTGTACGCGATGCTCACCGGCGAGCGTGCATTCGACGGGCCGTCGGTCCCCACGATCCTCGCCATGATCGCCCACAAGTCGCCGCCGCCGCCGACGTCGCGCAAGGGCGGCCTGTCGCCGGCCATCGACGCCGTCGTCGCCCACGCGCTCGCCAAGGAGCCGGAGAATCGCTACCCGACAGGAGCCGCCTTCGCCGAAGACCTGCGCGATGTGGCGGAGGGCCGGCCGCCGCGCCACGCGCGAAAGGTCGTCGTACCGGATGTCGCCGACCGGACGATCGCGCGCTCATCGTCGGGACCCATCCCCACCACGAAGGTCGATCCGCGCCGCCGCGAAGACGTCCCCGCGCGGTCGCCCTCCATCCACCGCCGCCGGTTCATCGCACTGGGCGCCGCCGGCCTCGTCGTGCTGGTGTTGCTGCTGGCCGCCTTCGTCATGCCGGGCGGCCTGCGCGCGCGCGTGCTTTCGACGGCGCTGCCGGTGGCGGCGCCGGCGGAGGTGACGTTCTCCTTCGAGCACCCGATGAAGACCGGCACCGTGCGCGTCTTCGTCGACGAGAACGTGGAGCTCGAGGAGACCCTGGAATCGCGTGTGGTGCAGAGGATCCTCTCCGTCGAGATCCGCCGCGGCTCCTTCGAGAGGATGGTCTACGTCCCCCCCGGCGAGCACGTCCTGCGCGTCGAGGTCGAGGGCGAGACGTTCACGGTGTCGCGCCGCATCACCGGCGTCTTCGAGAGCGGACAGCCCAAACGTCTCCACGGCGAAATGGCAACGCTGCTCAAGAAGGAGCTCGCGCTGTATTGGCGCTGAGCGCGAGCTACGGCCAGTTTTGAGTTGTGAGTTTTGAGTGGGGCCTCGATGGCCTGGCCTGGCCTGGCCGGCCGCGTCGAGCCCGCACCGCCAGCGGGACAGTTCGGAATCTGTCACACGTCCAATCGCGCACGGAAGGACTCATGCGCCACGATAGGTGATGCAGGACCACCGCCAGCTCGCCATCTGGAGTCGGTCGATGGACTGCGTGGTGCGCGTCTACGTGTTCACCGCCCAGTTGCCGGCTGACGAGCGGTACAACCTGACGAGCCAGCTTCGCCGAGCCGCGACATCGGTACCGCTGAACATCGCGGAAGGTTGTGGCTGCGCCACCAAGCGCGAGCTCGTGCGTTTCCTCGGCTACTCGTATCGATCGTTGAAGGAGCTGGCCACGTGCCTGGAGCTGTGCGCCCGCCTCTATCGGACCTCGGAGCCGGCGGTGGTTCCGCTGATCGATGAGGCGGATCAGCTGGCTCGGATGGTCCGTGGCTTCATGCGGCGCCTTGAGGTCACTGCTGTCGCGGCCCGGACCATTGCCGACGACCCAGCCGTTGCCCCTGCCGTTGCCGCGGACTCTGTCGTTACCGCGGCTGTTACCGTCGACTCCCTCAAAACTCAAAACTCATAACTCAAAACTCAAAACTTCCGTCTCACTGCCAAATCCAATCGATGGACAAGTCCTTCGACGCGCGGCCGATGCGGATCTTGAGGGTCCCGGTGCTGTTGGGCGGCACGTCGATGAGCTTGGTCTCGCCGCGGCGGTTGTTGCCGTCCCAGCCAACCTCCACGCGGACCTCGTGCCGTCCGGGATGGATATCGATGGACTTCTGTGCGCGGCCCTCGTGGACCTTCCAGAGGACGATGCGCTTCGCCGTTCCCGCCTGAAGGCGCGTCTCGAACACCAGCGCGCCGTCGATCCAGACGTTGAGGCTGCCGTTCTTGATGGCGTGCTCGACGTCGATCCGCACGCCGCTGGTACGCAGGATGGCGGGCAGCGGCGGGCTCGTGGGCTTCGCGGTGGCGGCCGTGGTAGGTGCGGCCGTCGCCGGCGCGGCCGTCGCGGGTGCGACAGCGGCGGCTGTCGCGGCGGGGACCGCGGGCTCACCGATGCCGCCGGGCGTCGGCTCGACATCGGGCACCGCCGATTCCGTGGCCGGGGTGGCCGCCTCCGGCGAGGCCGAGGGTACGGGTGCGGGAGGTGCGACCGCGATGGGTGTGACCACCGGCGGTGTGCTCAGCACGACGTAGGCGGCACCCGTCCCGAGTCCCACGAGCAAAGCGGCGGCGAGACCGCCCACCAGCAGCCTTCGCGAGCGACGCCTGGTCGCGGCGGCGCGCGTCTGCGCCTCGAGCAGCTCATCGAGCAGCGGCGCGATCACGTCGACGGTGGCGGTACGTCCGCCCGTGATGCTCATCGGGCCGGGCGTCGTGAGCTCGGCGAGGATGGCTTCCGGGTCGATCGCGATCTGCGTGCCCTCGGGGCTCGCCCCCGGCTTGGCGCTCGCGTGGCGCGGGATCCGGTCGGCGAGCACGTCCTCGAGGTCGTCGGCGAAGGCGGCCGCGTTCGGGTACCGGTCCTCGCCCTTCTTCGCCATCGCGCGGGCGATGACGACGTCGAGATCGCGCGGCGCACCCGCCACCGCCGCCGAGATGAGGGGCGGGTCCTCCCGGATCACGCGGGCGAGGATCTGCGGGATGCTGGCGGCGTCGAACCACGGGCGTCCGAGCAGGAGCGTCCCCAGGATCGATCCCAGGGAGAAGATGTCCGATCGCGCGTCGCTCGTGTGGCCGAGGGCCTGCTCCGGCGACATGTA
>Ga0075429_100002621_pt1 | contig 15165 bp, 17 predicted proteins | sample RhiMetdeltSRZDD3_FD_75295 | JGI IMG/M metagenome (GOLD analysis project Ga0075429, IMG submission 75295) | Populus rhizosphere microbial communities from Tennessee, USA - Rhizosphere MetaG P. deltoides SRZDD3 | ecosystem: Host-associated > Plants > Roots > Rhizosphere > Soil | place: USA... | reverse complement strand
CGGCGACCGCCGGCGGCAGCACAAGCGGCAGCTCGACGAGCGTGACGACGAGCGCGCGGCCGGGGAAGGCACGCGTGGCGAGCAGGTACGCCGCCGGCGTCCCCACCAGCACGATGACCACGATCGCGATCGTCGTCGTGACGAGGCTAAGCCGCAGCGCCTCGCGCGCAGAGGCGTCGCCGAGGCTGTCGAGCAGATCCTGCGGGCTGCTGTGCACGAAGACCGCGGCGATCGGCAGCGTCAAGAACGTCAGCGCGAGCGCGAGCGCGGCCGCGAGCAGCGCCGCAAACCAGCCTCGCCCGCGGCCGCGCGCCCCGCTCATCCCCCCGGCGGCGGCTCGAATCCGGCGGCGCGCAGCTCGGCCGCGCCCTTCCCACGCACCAGCCCCGCGACGAAACGGCGGGCCGCCGACGCATGCTTCGCACCGGTCACGACCGCCACCTCGTATGCGACGCTCGGCTGCAGCGACGCGGGCAGCTCGATCGCTCTCAGTGCGCCGTTTGTCGCCGTCACGTCGGTGATGTACACGAAGCCGGCGTCAACAGCGCCCTGCGTGAGCTTTCCGACGATCCCCTTCACGTCCGGCTCCTCCGATCTCACGTTCGCGAGCACGGCCGCCGAGCGCTGCGCGCCGAGCCGCGACAGCACGTCGCGCGTGTAGGAGCCGATCGGGACATCTGCCGAGCCGATCGCGAGCGTCACGCCCGCGTTCGCAAGGTCGTCCACGCTCGTCACCTTCGCGCCCTCCGCCGGAACGGCGATCACGAGCCGGTTGCCGGCGAACGCGACCGGTCTGCCGACGAGCCCCTCGTCGTGCAGCTGCTCGGGGAATCTCGGGCTGGCTGCCGCGAACACATCGGGCTTGACACCCTGTCTGATCTGCGCCGCCAGCTCGTCCGAGCCGGCGAACTGGAAGCGCACCGCCCCGCCCTCGAACGATCTGCCATAAGCGGTGAACGCGTCGGTCAGCGACGAGGCGGCCGAGACGACGAGGTCGCCGCCGCCCTCGTCGTTGCCGGAGCTGCCGCACGCGGCCAGCGCGATGCACAGCATCGCCGCGAGCAGCGCGGCCGTCTGGCGCTTCATCACCCGTCAGTCCCTTCGGTCGACCATCACGGACGTGGCCTTCACCGCCGCGGTCGCCACCACGCCGGGTCTCAGCCCCAGCTCCTCGACCGAGTCGCGCGTGATCGCGGCGGTCACGAGGAACGGCCCGGCCTCCAGCTCGACGAGCGCCATCACGCCGTCGACCTCGACTGAGCGCACGACGCCGGTGAAGCGGTTGCGGGCGGAGAGGCTGGCCTTCGTTGCGTGGCGGCGCGGGCGTGCGCTGAGGCGCTCGACCTCCGCGCGCGGCACGAGCCGGCGGTTGCGCGCGTCGCGGACGGTTCTGAGTCTGCCGGCGCGGTCCCAGCGGCGCAGCGTGTCGGCGCTCACGCCGAGCGCGCTCGCCGCCTCGCCAATCGTGAGCCTCGCGCCAGCCATCTGCCTAAGCATTGCATAGGCATTCCGGCAAGGGGGTGATCGCTGCGAGGTCGAGCGGCGCTCCTCGCAGCGTCGTGCGCGGCGCGCCCACGCCCTCCGGCAGCTCGCCGAGCGCCTCCGCGAACTGCGATGGCGCATCGAGGAACGCGATCCGCTGCCCTGGCTTGATCCCGAGCTTTCTCGGCAGCGGGGTGCCGGAGTAGCCGGCGCTGCTCATGTCTGCTCTGCACCGAGCAAGCGATGCGCCGCCGGCGAGCCGGCATACACGCCATCCCGGATACACACCACGAGTGCGACGCCAAGCGACTCCAGGAAGGCGGTTCGCTCGGCGGCCAGCGCTGCGTCGGTCACGAGGCAAAGGCGATCGTCGGCATCACCATACGTGTAGCGATACTCAAGCAGCTGCGCGAGACCGCCACGCACCCGCGTCCGCTCGGTACCAGAGCGGATCGTTTTTGCTTCGAAGATCGTCCGTCGGCCGGCGGGGTCACGTGCCCAGAGGTCAACCGCAGTTGGCATCTCCGTGAGCTCCGTCCACCCGCTGGCCCGCAGGCACCTGTAGAGCGTGGCGAGAATGTGTTGATGTCCGCTTGCAGCTTTCTCTTGCAGGCGTGCAGTCTCCTCCGGCGCCTCGGGCTGGGCTGCCGCGGTGGGCGGCGTCGGGACACGAGCGGGATCGAACGGCCGAACCGCAGCTGCTCTACGCACCGCGCGAGGGCTGTACGGAAGTGCGCTTGCACGGGTGGCGATCGCGGTCACGCCCGCGTCGAAGCGCAGCTGGAACCGCCACACCGTCCGACTCCTGCCGTGGAGGTCAAGCGCCATCTCCTGCCACTTGTCGACGCAGGTCGCTTGGCCGAGATAGGTCAATGCACGCGGGCCCGCCGGTTCAAAGACATGGAGCGTTCGTGCGTTCTCGCCGACGTCTCGGTTCTGCGCCACATATTCCTGGTCGCCCTGCTTCCCCCGCCCGGTGTAGATCAGATCGCTGCCCTGCCACGAGTCGCCGTAGTCGAACGAGCGCGGACTGGGATGCGTGATCAGCAGCAGTGCGTCGTGCTCGGGTCGGCTGATCATCCCACCGGCGATGCCTGGGTACTCAGGCCGAAAGTCGAACCGTCTCCCCAGCTCCACCCAGCTGTACGCGGTTCCAGGACGCAGTCTGTGGTTCCCCAACGCCACATAGGAATGGTGGCGTCCCAGTCAGACGTTGTTGTCAGGCCAATCGGTGCTTCAGCGACTCCGCCTGTTGGCGCTCGACGTCCTCGACGGTCAGCGCGGGGTTGGCGCGGTGCAGATGCGCGTGCGAGACCTCGGCGGCGCTGGGCTGCTCGTCGGCACCCGGCCACGTCTCCGGATCCCACAGCTGCGAGCGCACGAACGCCTTCGGGCAGTGGGCGTAGACCTCGTCCGCGCGCACGACGATCGCCGTCTTCGGCGGCTTGCCGACCGGCGTCAGGCGGTCGAGTACCGCCGGGTCCCCGGTGATGCACGCCGCGCCGTTGACGCGCAGCGTCTGGTCACGACCGGGAATCAGGAAAATCAGCCCGGCTGGCCGCCGCGCGGCGTGACGTCGCAGCGGCCCTCCGCGTCATGCGAGGCGACCAGCACGAGCGGCGCGACAGCGATGAGACGCCGTGCCATCTCGTCGAGGTGGTCGAGCTGCTTGCGCACTGCGCGCGCCATCGGCGCGTCGTAGTGCTCGCGCAGATGCGCCGCGCTCGCAATCGCCCCAGCGAAAGGGTCAAGCTCGGCCATCTGCTCGATGATGGCAGCGTGCGCGGCGCTCAGCCTCGTAAAGCACGAGCGTGCCCACCGCCCCAGCCGTCGCCGCCAGGTCCATGTCGTCACCGCTCGTCGCGCGCAGCGCCAGCGCTGGAAGTCGCATCCCGACCAGATGATCCGCCGCCCCATCATCGACCGGCACCGGCAGGTCGGGCGGCAGCGCGTGGAAGTCGGTCACATCGCCTCCGCCGCCAGCTCAGCGATCACACGGGAGAGCTGGCCGCCCTGCCAGGCGAGTGGCGATCTGCCGGGCTCCTCGACGACGAGGCGGGCGCCGGGAATTGCGGCGGCGTAGGCCCCAGCGGTCGCGAGCGGGTGGCCGGGATCGGCGTCGTCGCGGCTGCCGATAACTACCGCGGGAACGTGCAGCGCGTCGAGCTCGCCGAGCGACGCGAACGGCTGCGAGCGGGGCACCTCCTGCAGCGCGTCGGCCACGGCGCCGAGGTCGGCGTGCTGGGCCATCCGCTGGCGCAGCACGGTGCGGACGGTGTCGACCCACGCCTGCGGCACCTCGTCCTCGACGTGGTACGCCTCGACGAAGCCGTCGATCCCGTCGCGCCGCAGCGCGTGCGCGAGGTCGTCCCAGCGCTCCAGATCGGGCGGCACGTCGGGGTCGAACGCCGGCGTGATGGCGACGACGCCCGCAACCCGCCGGGGCTCCGCCAACGCCACGCGCAGCAGCGTGTGCGCACCCATCGAGGCGCCGGCCAGCACCGCGCGATCCACCCCGAGCGCGTCCATGACCACGAGCAAATCGCCGGCCAGGTCCGCGTAGCGGTACGAACGTGCCGGCGACGATCTGCCGTGCCCGCGTGCGTCGTACGAGATCACGCGGTGTCCCCCGCGTTCGAGCGTCTTCGAGCCCATCACGACGTAGCGGCGCGTGGCAGTCAAACCGTGCAGCAGCACGATCGGCGTGCCGTCCGCAGGCCCCGCCTCCTCGACGGCCAGCCGCACGCCGTCGCGCTCCACGATCCGCTCGGTCATCGGCGGAGTCGTATCACTACCCTCAATCGACATGATCTTCGACGTCGCCGAGCAGGACTTTGAGGCCCAGGTCATCGAGCGCTCGCGTACGCTGCCCGTCGTCGTCGACTTCTGGGCCGAGTGGTGCGGGCCGTGCCGCCAGCTCGGGCCGCTGCTTGAGCAGGCCGTCAGCGCGCGAGCGGGCAAGGTCGCGCTCGCGAAGCTCGACACGGACAGAAACCCGGCGATCTCGCAGGCCTTCCGCATTCAGGGCATCCCAGCGGTGAAGGCGTTCAGAGACGGCCGTGTCGTCGCCGAGTTCGTCGGCGCTCAGCCGAGAACCCAGGTCGAGGCGTTCCTCGACGCGCTCGTGCCGTCCGAGGCCGACGCCCTCGTCAACGCCGGCGACGAGACGTCGCTGCGCCGAGCGGTCGAGCTCGACCCGAACCGCGCCGATGCGCTCGTCCCGCTTGCACGGCTGCTGCATGCGCGCGGCGACTACGACGAGGCGCTCGCGCTGCTGGAGCGCGCGCCTGGGGACTTCGGCGGCGCCGGCCTCAAGGCACGCATCGAGCTGGAGCGGACGGGCACGCCGGACCTGACCGACGCCTTCGCCGCACTCGACGCCGGCGACCAGGAGCGCGCGGTCGACCTGCTGATTGCGGCGCTGCCAAGCGCGGACGGTGCGAAGGACGAGATCCGCAAGGTCGTCGTCGGCATCCTCGACGAGCTCGGCGTCGAGCACCCGCTGGCGCGCGACGCCCGCCGCCGCCTCGCCGCCGCGCTCTACTGAGGGACCGCCCCTATCGGCAGCGCGAGCTGGTCGGCGAGCGCAACGGGCGGGCGGTCGCCGGCGACCGCCGCCTCGTCTGCGAACGACGCCATCCGCACGCCGAGCAGGCGGACCGGTCGCGGCGGCGCGTAGGCGCGCAGCAGCTCGAGCGCGATCCCGGTGACGATGTCGACATCGCACGTCGGCGTTTCGATCGTGCGAGCGCGGGTGACGTTGGTCCAGTCGTCGAGCCGCACTTTGATGCCGATCGTGCGGCCGCGCTTGCCGCGCGCTGCGAGCCCCTCGCACAGCTCGCGCGCGAGCCGGCGCAGGATCTCCTCCAGCTCCGAGAGCGACGCGATGTCCTCGTCGAACGTCCGCTCGTTGGAGCGGGACTTCAGCACACGCGAGGTGCTGACCGGCGAGTCGTCGTGGAACCACGCCCTGCGGTGCAACTCGCGACCGTGGCGCGTGCCGAAGCGCTCAGCCAGCGAAGCCTCAGGAACCTGCTGAAGCTGCCCGATCGTCTCGATCCCCAGCGTCCGCAGCCGCTCCGCCGTCTTTGGTCCGATCCCCGGCAGACGGCTCGGCGGTTCGCCGGCGAAGCGCTGCGCTGCCTCCTCGCGCCCCATCGCGACGAACCCACTCGGCTTGCCGACGTCGCTACAGATCTTCGCGATCAGACGGTTCGGCGCCACGCCGACCGAGAGGGAGATGCCGGTCCGCCCCAGCACGTCCGCGACGAGCTCGCGCAGCACGCGCAGCGGCTTCTCGACACCGGTCAAGTCGGCGTAGGCCTCGTCGAGGCCGAGCTGCTGGAGCGCGCCGAGCCGCTCGCCGACGATCTCCCACACCTCGCGCGACGTCGCCCGGTAGGCGTCGAAGTCGGGCGGCAGCACGATCGCGTGCGGACACAGGCGGCGTGCCTGCGAGGCCGGCATCGCGGAGCCGACGCCGTATCTGCGTGCCTCGTACGAGGCCGTCGTGACGACCGCGCGCGGGCCCGAGCCAGCGACGATCACCGCCTTGCCGCGCAGCTCCGGGCGCCGCAGCAACTCGACCGACGCGTAGAAGGCGTCGCAGTCGAGGTGCGCGATCACGCGTTTCGGCGGCGGTGGCCCCTCGGACATCCCTGTCCCGAGGGTACGCCGTCCGCCGGTCAGATGCACGAACGTATGTTCGGCTAGGGGTGCCGGAGGCGGGCCCCCGTGGGCTAGCGCGTCGTCCACACCACCCCGACGCCGCCGAACCCGAGCGCACGCGCCGTCGCGCCCGTCAGGTCCCACTCACGGGCGCCGGAGTACGGACCGCGGTCGATCACGGGAACCGTGACCTCGCGACTGCCGTAGCGGAACGTGACCATCGTCCCGCAGGGCAGCGTCTTGTGTGCGACGCCGAGCGTCCCGGTCGTGAGCGTCTGGCCGCAGGCCGTGCGGTTGCCGTACAGCGCATACCACGACGCCAGACTCGGCCGGAACGTCTGGAGCGTCCCTGCGCGGGCGCGCGCCCTGGCGTTGCGACGATCGCCCGCGAAGCGCACGCGCAGCCGCTGGGTGCCCGGGACCGCGGCAACGAGGCGCGCGTCGAAGTGACCGTTCGCGCGTGTGCGAGCATGTGCGACGGCGTGCCAGCGGCCATGCGTGCCGGCCTCTACGACGACGCGCCGACCGCGCGTGCGCGGCAGCAGTATCCCGCGCACGTGCACCGCCTCGCCGGCGCGCGCGTCGCGGCCGCGGTGGCGGACCACGAGACGGCCGGCAACCACGATCCGGCGCCCCCGGCTCGCCGGCGCTGATTCCGCGGTCACGACGCTCGGTGCGCCGCCTTCCACCGCCGGAGCGGCATCCGGCGCTAACACGATCCGCACCGCGCCCGAGCGCTTCAGGCGCACGCGGAAGCGGTAGCGGCCGCCCGCTTCGACGACGGCACCCGCAATCGGCCGCCAACGGTGCCCGCGCGGGGCGTACTGCAGCGTGACATGCCGGCCGACGTCGGACGTCGCGAAGCGTCCCGAGACGTCGGCGCGCTGGCCGAGCCGCAGGGTTTTGTCCCGCACCACGGGTGGACGCGGGACCTGGGACGACTCTGGCGCAGGCGCTTCAGCGAGCGCCAAAGCCGTGACGGACAGGGTCGTTCCAAGTGCGAGTGCGCCGACCACGGCATGCCGCGGCCGAATGCGACCCGCTAGTTGCAGGCGCAACAGGACAGAGCCTCCTTCAGTTCGACCGCGCCTACGGGGTTAGCTGTCGGACTCGCGGCACTGCCTCGATTGCGTCCGTATTCACCGTGAATGCAGTGAATGCAGGCGCGACAGTGGCGCTACGACGGCAGCAGCCGCCGATTCGCCCCGGCCGAACGGAATTGCACCGCTCGGCTAGTGGTCCCCCCGCTCGTCGCCGCACCGGGCAGCGACGATTCGGCAAGTCGATGACCGCGGCAGCCTACCAGGATCGTGAAGCACAGCAGTGTGCTCGATCTCACACTTGGTGGTCCTGCCAGAATGGCTGCATGGCCAATCGCAACCGCCTGACGGGCCTCGACAGCTCGTTCCTGCACCTTGAGCACGACGCCGCGACGCACATGCACGTCGCCTCGTGCATGGTGTTCGACGGGCCGCCGCCGACGCACGACGAGCTCGTGAGCGCCGTCGAGGGACGCCTGCATCTCGTGCCGCGCTACCGCCAGCGGCTTGCGTTCGTCCCGTTCGGGCAGGGCCGGCCGGTGTGGGTCGACGACCCCCACTTCAACACGCGGTATCACGTCCAGCACCACGCGCTCCCGCCGCCGGGCAGCGACGAGCAGCTCAAGCACCTCGCCGGCCGCGCCTTCTCGCAGCAGCTCGACCGCAACAAGCCGCTGTGGGAGCTGTGGCTCGTCGAGGGCCTCGAAGGTGGGCGCTTCGCGATCCTCGGCAAGACCCACCACGCGCTCGTCGACGGGATCTCCGGCGTCGACATCACGACCGTCCTGTTCGACGTCGCGCCCGACCCCGCGCCGACCCCCGGCCCCGAACAACCGTGGGTTCCGCGGCCACTGCCGAGCAGCGCGCAGCTGCTGGCCGACGCGGTGCTCGAGCGCACAACCGTGCCGGCGGAGATCTTCCGTGGAATTCGCGCGGCGGTCCGCCGGCCGCGGCGCGTCGCGAAGGAGTTGTTCGGCGACGTGAGAGCGATCAGCTCGTTCGCACTGCCGGGGGCGCGCAGCGCACCACCGAGCCCGCTCAACGTGCCGATCGGCCCGCATCGTCGTTTCACCTGGGTCGACGAGGAGCTCGACCGCATCAAGGCGATCAAGAACGCGCTCGGCGGCACCGTCAACGACGTCGTGCTGACGACCGTCGCGGGCGGTCTCGGGCGCTATCTGCGTGCGCACGGCCACCCGACGATCGACCTCATGCTGCGCGCAATGATCCCCGTCTCGGTGCGCAGCGAGGAGGCGCGCGGGGCGCTCGGCAACCAGGTCGCCGCCATGTGGGCGAGCCTGCCGGTCGGCGAGACCGACCCGGTCGAGCGGCTCGCGCTGGTGCGCCGCGAGATGGAGGGGCTCAAGGAGTCCCACCAGGCGGTCGGCGCGCGCCTGCTGACGGAGCTGACCGGCTTCGCACCGCCGACGGTGATGGCGCAGGCGGCCCGTCTGCAGGCGCGCCAGCGCTACTTCAACCTCGTCGTCACGAACGTGCCTGGCCCGCAGTTCCCGCTCTATATGCTCGGCCGCGAGATGCGGTCGATCTACCCGCTCGTGCCGCTCGCGCAGAACCTCGCGCTGGGGATCGCGATCATCAGCTACAACGGCAGGATCGCGTTCGGCCTCAACGCCGACTTCGACGCCCTGTCGGACGTCGAGCTGGTCGCCGCGCAGCTCGCCGAAGCGCTCGACGAGCTGGCCGTCGCCGCCGGCCTGCCGGCGCAGCGCCGCGCGCGAACTCGCCGTCGCGCCCCCAGCGCGAACGGTCGCGCCACCGCCGAGACGAGCGCCGCCAGCTGACGCTCCGTCGGCGGTTCGTGGCATCGTCCACGGTCCCAGCCATGGCGTCTTCCCCCGCTCCGGAACCGTCGCACCGCCGCCTGCGCCGGCTCGGTCTCGCGCTGCTGACGCTGGTGGTTGCGCTCGGCGGCTTCGTGCTCGTGCTGCTGTTCTTCGAGAGCCGCGACGATTCGCACGTGCCGGGCAGCGCGAGCGGCGCCGAGGCGCCCGGCGAGGTCGTGCGCGAGCAGCGGCGCGCGCACGCACCGGCGACAATCCGACGCGACGGCACCGAGCTCACCGAGGACCAGCTGCTGCACGCGCTCGAGCTCGGCGACGTCGTGCTCATGTACGGTGGCGCCAGATCCCCGGCTCCGCACCTGCGCGCGTTGCAGGAGAAGGTGAGCGGGCCGTTCGACCCGGTGCTCGCCGCCAACGGCGCGGCGGTGGTGCTCGCGTATCGACCTGGGACCGACGGCGTCGTCGCGCTCGCGTGGCGGCGCATCCTGCGGGCGCCGAGCGCGTCCGACCCCGCACTGGAGAACTTCGCGGACTACTGGCTCGGCCGCGCTGGGGGATGATGCCCGCCGTGGCACCCTCCAGCGAACCGCTCCAGGTCGCGCTCGCGCAGATGAACGCGGTCGTGGGCGACGTTGCCGGCAACGAGCGCGCAATCGTCGAGACGATCGGCAAAGCGCGCGACGCCGGCGCCCAGCTCGTGCTGTTCCCCGAGCTCGCGTTGACCGGCTACCCGCCCGAGGACCTGCTGCTGAAGGAGCACTTCCTGCGCGATGCGCGCGCGGCGCTCGACCGCACCGCGGCCGCGACGGAAGGGATCGTCGCGATGGTCGGCTTTCCCGAGCGCGAGGACGACGTCTATAACGCACTTGCCGTGCTTGCCGACGGCGCGGTCCAAACCATCTACCGCAAGGTTCATCTGCCCAACTACGGCGTCTTCGACGAGCAGCGTTACTTCCAGAGCGGCACCGGGCCGGCGCTGATCGAGCTCGGGGAGCACAAGATCGGACTGACGATCTGCGAGGACATCTGGGAGCCAGGCCCACCAGCATCTGCCGAGGCGCGCGCCGGCGCGACACTGATCGTCAACATTTCCGCCTCGCCATACCACGCCGGCAAGGGCGCCGCGCGCGAGCGGATGCTGGCACAGCGCGCCCGCGACAACCTCTGCGCGATCACCTTCTGCGCGCTCGTCGGCGGGCAGGACGAGCTCGTCTTCGACGGCCACTCGCTCGTGCTCGACCACCATGGCGAGGTGATCGCGCGCGCGGCGCAGTTCGAGGAGGAGCTGCTGCTTGCGACGATCGACGTCGAGGCGGCGCAGACGCAGCGGCTGCGTGACGCACGCCAGCGCGCCCCCGCGCGCGAGGTGCGCGCGACGGTGCCGACGCTCGCGCGACTTGCGCTGCCGCCAGCGACCGCCTCCGCGTCCGAGCAAGTTGGCGGTCCGGTCGCGCCACTCCTCTCGCCATCCGCGGAGATCTACGCGGCGCTCGTCACCGGTCTGCGCGACTACGTGCGCAAGAACGGCTTCGGACGCGTTGTGCTCGGCCTCTCGGGCGGGATCGACTCCGCCCTCGTCGCCTGCATCGCGACCGATGCGCTCGGTCCTGAGGGCGTCGCGGTCGCGGTGATGCCGTCCCCCTACTCGTCGAGCGCGACGCAGGCGGACGCGCACACGCTCGCCGACAGACTCGGCGTCGAGCTGTATGAGCTGCCGATCGAGCCGGCGATGCGGGCGTACGAGGCGGCGCTCGCAGACGCGTTCAACGGCACTGAACCGGGCCTCGCCGAGGAGAACATCCAGGCGCGCATCCGCGGCAACCTCCTGATGGCGCTGTCGAACAAGTTCGGCTGGCTCGTGTTGGCGACCGGCAATAAGTCGGAGATGTCGGTCGGCTACTCGACGCTCTACGGCGACCTCGCCGGCGGCCTCGCCGTGATCAAGGACTGCCCGAAGACAACCGTCTACGAGCTCGCCCGGTGGGCAAATGATGCGGCCGGCGAGGAGCGTATCCCGCGCTCGATCATCGAGCGCGCCCCGAGCGCCGAGCTGCGCCCTGACCAGCGCGACGAGGACTCGCTGCCCCCCTACGCGCTGCTCGACCCGATCCTCGACGCCTACGTCGAGGACGACCTCGGCCGCGAGCAGCTGCTGTTGCGCGGCTTCGCCGCCGAGGACGTCGACCGCGTGATCGCACTCGTCGATCGCGCCGAGTACAAGCGCCGCCAGGCGCCACCCGGGATCAAGGTCACGAGCCGCGCCTTCGGCCGCGACCGACGGGTGCCGATCACGAATCGCTACGGCGGCTGAGCCCCGCGCAGACGCGGCCACACCCGCCGGCACAGCCCAAAACCGGTGTGCCGACCGACGGGTGGGTGGTGTGACAGCGCGGTATTATGCGGTCCAATGGGGGTCACGTCCGTCTCGAGACGGCGTGAGGGGTCGCGCGCGGGGGACGTCGCGCGGACGCCCACTGCCGCGGAGCTCGCCTGGATCGCGGCACCTGCGTGCGCACTGCTCACGCTCGCCGCCATCGTGCTCGTCGGACCGCTCGTGGGTCGCCTGTTCCTGATGCCGCGCCGCGACGTCTTCTGGGCGACGATCGAGGCGGATCCGCAGCCGCTGGAGCACGGTCGCTTCCTCGTCGGACTGCTCGGTGCTCCGCTGCTCGCGGCCGTGCCCCTGGCCTGGTCGGGAGGCCCGGCGCACGGGCCGCCAGCGCTTCGCCCGCGCACGATCCGTGCGCTGGTGCTCGGCGCCCAGCTCGCGCTCATCGCGTTCCTGGTCCTCTGCTTCGCGGCGCAGAACAACATCGTCTTCAGCGCGGACTTCGTCCCGCGCTGGCCGCACCGCGCGTTCTTCACGCCAGCGACGCTGATCGTCGCGGGCGCACTGCCCGCGCTCGCGCTGCTCCTCTTGCGTGGCGGCCGCACCGATCGGGCGCTGGCGCGCTTGGCGCGCGAGACGCGCGCACGCCGATTTGCCTGCCTCGCGCTCGCCGTGACCTACACGGCGATCTGGATGACGACTGCGATCAACCTCGACAGCTCGATCGGCAACACGATCGAAGCCGTCTACGGCCATGTCCATTGGCCGATGTCCGAGTCGTTCGCGGTGCTCAACGGACGCACGCCACTCGTCGACTTCCACGCCCAGTACGGGCGGCTGTGGGCCTATCTCGCGGCCGCGCCGATGGCCCTGTTCGGCGCGACGCTCGGCACCTATACGGCTGCGATGGCGACGGGAACCACGCTCGCGATGCTTGCGGTCTATGGAATTCTGCGGCGCCTCGTCCGCAGCTCGCTCACCGCGCTCGCGCTGTATGCGGCGTTCCTCGCGACGGCCTTCTTCATGGTCGTCGGCCCGCCCGAGGACCGCTACGGGATGGCGAACCTCTACATCATGTGGCCGATCCGCTTCAGCGGGCCGATGCTGCTGGCATGGCTCGCCGCACGCTCCCTCGACGGCGCGGCACCGCGGCGCGCATGGATCATCTTCGCCGTGGCGGCGCTCATCATCGTCAACAACCCCGACTTCGGACTTGCCGCGGCACTCGCGACGTTCGCGGCGCTCGCGAGCTCGCGCTGGCGCGAGCGGCGTTCGCTCAGACGCCTCGCGCTCGAAGCGCTCGCCGGCGCGGCGGCCGGCATCGCGCTGTTCGCGCTGTTCACGCTCGCGCGGGCAGGGACGCTGCCGCAGCCCGGTCAGCTGTCCGAGTTCTCGCGTCTCTACGGGATCGACGGCTGGGAGCAGCTGCCGATGCCCGAGCTGGGGCTTCATCTCGCGATCTTCTTGACGTTCGCGGCAGCGCTCGTCGTCGCGGCGGTGCGGGTCGTCCAGGACGAGACGGACAGGCTGCTCACCGGGATGCTCGCGTGGATCGGCGTCTTCGGACTGGCCGGGAGCGGGTACTACGCGGGGCGGGCGCACCCCATGGGGCTGTTCGTCTACTTCGCACCGTGGGCGTTCGCGGTCGTGCTGCTGCTGTTCGTCGTGCTGCCGGGACTCGCGGCACGCCGCTGGCGGGGCGTGACGCCGCCCGAGCTGGCAGTCCTCTTCGCCTGCGGACTCGTTGTCTGCTCGCTGCCGCAGACGCCGACGCCGTGGTCGCAGCTCACGCGCATCCGTGACCGCACCCTGGCGCCCCTGCTCAAGCAGCCCGAAGGGGTGGACCTGGTGCGCGCGACGACGCATCCAGGCGAGAAGGTCGGGGTGCTCTTGACCCTCGGCCACCGCGTCGCCTACGACGCCGGCGTCGTGAACGTCTCGCCTTACTCCAGCGTCGAGGCGATCGCGACGCACGAACAGCTGGAGACTCTGATCGATGCCATGCACCGGGAAGGCGCATCGAAGCTGTACATCTCGCGGACGTTCACGCGCCAGGACACGTTCCACGAGCTGCAGGCCGCGGGCTACGCGCCCCGCGCCCTCGACGCGTCGGGGACGTTCGTGCTGCTGCGCGACCGCGGCTCACGCTGACGCGAACGCGCCCGAGCGAAAGCCCGCGGGGGCCCGCCTCCGGCGGCACTGGGGATGGCGGGACCCGCCTCCGGCGGCCACATGGCCGCCCTCGGCATCCGCTGGCCGCCTCCGGCACCCCTACCGTGCCGGCCGCACGGCGATTGTCATGCGCGTCGTCGCGCACAGGCGTCCCTCGTCGTCGCGGATCTCGACGTCCCACAACCACGTCGTGCGGCCTCTGTGGAACGGGCGCGCGGTCGCGTGGATCGTGCCCTCGAGGATCGGCCGCAGGAAGCTCGTGCTGTTCGAGAGCCCCATCGCGTGCATGCCCTGCTCGTGCACGCCGAGGAACGTGCCCATCGAGGCCAGCGACTCCGCCATCGACGCATACACGCCGCCGTGCACGAGTCCAAAGGGTTGCTTGAGCTCCGGCCTCACCGGCACCGTCGCGGTGATCGAGCCGTCGTCGTTCACGGAGACGTCGTGCATCCCGATGAGCGCCTCGAAGGTGCCGTGCTGCTGAGGTGGTGTCGCGGCGTCCACGGCGCGGAACGATAGAGACAAGCGGGTTGGCCGGGCGTCGCCGTCCTCTACGCTTTTTCGCAGTGAGCGGGCTCGAGAGCCTTCCCCCCGACCAGCGCGCCGTGCTGCAGCTGATCCTTGCCCAGGGTCGCGGCTACGCCGACCTCGCGGCGACCCTGCGACTCGACCCTGCCGCCGTGCGCGAGCGCGCGCACGCTGGCGCCTCGGCGCTCGCGGCGGCGGCCAGCGGGGCGGTCGATGCGGACACGCGCGGCCGCGTCGTCGACTACCTGCTCGACCAGCAGGACGAGGGCGAGCGGATCGTTACGTACGCCGAGCTCGGCGACTCGCCCGCGGCATCGCGCTGGGCGCAGGCGCTGCGCGAGCAGCTCGCGCCAGTTGCGCGCGAAGAGCTGCCTGAGGTGCCGGCCGCAGCGCCCGTCGCCACTGCGGTGAACGGCAGCGGCTCCACGACCGCCGCGCCCGAACCAACCACTGTGCCGGCCGCGCTCGCGCCGATCCCGCCGCCGCCCGCCGCGCCGACGCGCGAGCCGCGGCCGCGTGATGCCGGCGAGAGCGCCGCTCCCCGCCCCTCGCGCCTCGGCGGCGCGATTCTGATCGCCGGTGCGCTCGCACTCGTGATCGTGCTCGCGATCGTGCTGATCGGCGGCAACGACGAGGGCTCTCCATCGGCGTCCACAAGCGGTGCGCAGCAGCAGACGAGCACCCGGACGCAGTCCTCGACACCCAGCTCGAGCAGCAGAGCCCAGGTCAGAACCATCGGCGGCGCGGTCCTGAGACCGCCGGCCGGCGGCAGCGCGCTCGGCGCCGCACTCGTGCAGCAGTCTCCGAACGGCAGACGCCTGCTCGCGCTCGAGGCCGCGAGACTGCCTGGCAACGGCGCGCAGGAGTTCTACGGAATCTGGCTGCAGGGCTCGGCCGGCAATCGCTTCCTCGGCTTCGTCCCCAGACAGGTGAGAGCGAACGGGACGTTCACCGTCAGCTCGAACCTGCCTAGCGATCTCGACTTGACCGCCTACGCGACGGTGCTCGTCACGACCGAGGACGGAAGCGAGGGCGCAAGCACGCCGACGACGCCCGGACCGACGGTCCTCAGCGGCCCGCTTAGACTGGCGGGCTGACCGCCGCGTCCAGCCCCGCCAGCGCATCCGTGAGCTGCCGGTGCGCG
>Ga0075429_100002619_pt1 | contig 15166 bp, 9 predicted proteins | sample RhiMetdeltSRZDD3_FD_75295 | JGI IMG/M metagenome (GOLD analysis project Ga0075429, IMG submission 75295) | Populus rhizosphere microbial communities from Tennessee, USA - Rhizosphere MetaG P. deltoides SRZDD3 | ecosystem: Host-associated > Plants > Roots > Rhizosphere > Soil | place: USA... | reverse complement strand
CCGCTCGCGCTCGCGCGCGCCGCGCTCGCGCTGCACGCGGCTTCCGCCGCGCTCGCGCTCGGCGTGATCGCCGGCATGTACCTGCGCGGCCTCGTGCTCGACTACCGCGCCGGCTGGCAGAGCACCTTCCTCGACGCGCCGGTGGTCCAGCGCCTGCTCGACACGGCGCTCGCGCCCGCGTCGTCGGTCACCGGCATCGCGGTGCCGCCGGTGGCCCCGCTGCGCGTCGCGCCCGGCACGCCCGCCACCGCGAGCGCGGCGCCCTGGATCCACCTGCATGCGGCCACGCTCGCGCTCGCCGTCGTCGCGCCGCGACTGCTGCTCGCGCTGGCGGCGGCCGCGCGGTCGTGGCGGCTGGCGCGCCGCTTCCCGCTGCCGCTCGGCGGCCCGTACTTCGACCGCCTCAAGCTGCAGCAGGCGGGCGGCCGCGCGGTGCTCGACGTGCGGCCGCACGTCGCGCCGCTCAACGGGCGCGCGGCGCTCGGCCTGCGCGCGCTGCTGGCCGCGCACTGGGGCGACGAGCTGGAGCTGCGCATCGCCGATCCGGTGCCGTACGGCGACGAGGAGCGCGCCGCCGAAGGCGCCGGCGCGCCCGGCGCGACCGCGCGCGTGGCGGTGTTCGACCTCGGCGCCACGCCCGAGACCGAGGCGCACGGCCGGCTGCTCGACGCGCTCGCCGGCACGCTGCCCGTGCTCGCCGTGGTCGACGAGGCGGCGTTCAGGCGGCGCTTCGCGTCGATGCCCGAGCGGCTCGCCGAGCGGCGCGAGGCGTGGCAGCGGCTCGCGCGCGCGCACGGGGCCGGGCTGGTGTGCGCGGACCTGGACGCACCGGACCTGGCCGGCGCCGCGCAATCGCTGAAGTCGGCATGGGCGTGAACGACGACGGCGCGGGGCCGGGCGCGCCGATCCGGCTCTCGCTGGTGTCGCACACCAACGCCGGCAAGACGACGCTCGCGCGCACGCTGCTCGGGCGCGACATCGGCGAGGTGCGCGACGCGCCGCACGTCACCGAGTTCGCGGAGATGAACGTGCTGCTGAAGACGCCCTCCGGCGACGCGCTGCAGCTGTGGGACACGCCGGGCTTCGGCGACACCGTGCGGCTCGTGCGCCGCCTGCGCCTGCACGACACGCCGCTCGGCTGGCTGCTCATGCAGGTGTGGGACCGCTGGCGCGACCGCGCCTTCTGGGCCAGCCAGCAGGCGATGCGCCACGTGCGCGACGAGAGCGACGTCGTGCTGTACCTCGTCAACGCGGCCGAGTCGCCGGCGAGCGCGGGCTACCTCGCCTCGGAGATGGCGCTGCTCGCGTGGGCCGGCAAGCCGGTGGTCGTGCTGCTCAACCAGATGGGCGCGCCGCGCGCCGCGGCCGACGAGGCGGCCGAGGTCGAGCGCTGGCGCGCCCATCTCGCCACCTTCGGGCACGTGCGCGAGGTGCTGCCGCTCGACGCCTTCGCGCGCTGCTGGGTGCAGGAGGGCGCGCTGCTGCACGCCGTGGAGCGCGCGCTCGGCGGCGACGCGCGCATGCAGCGGCTGCGCGCCGAATGGGCGCACCAGCGGCTCGCCACCTTCGAGGCCTCGATGCGCGAGCTGGCGGCGAGCCTGGGGCGCATCGCGGCCGCGCGCGCGCCGCTGCCGGAAGGCCGCGGCGGCATCGTCGAGCTGCTGCGCTCCGGCCGCAAGCGCGAGGCCGAGGCGGCCGAGCGCACGCTCGCCGAGGCGCTCGACCGCGAGGTGCGAACCAGCACCGCGCGGCTGCTCGCGCTGCACGGCCTGGAAGGTCGCGCCGAGGGCGCCATCCTGGAGCGCGTGGCCGCGCAGGTGCGGCTGCGCGAGCCGCTGGGCGAGGGACGCGCGTCGCTCGTCGGCGGCGTGGTGAGCGGCGCGCTGAGCGGGCTCGCGGCCGACCTGATGAGCGGCGGCATCACGCTCGGCGCCGGCATGATCGCCGGCGGCGTGCTCGGCGCGCTGGGCGGCGCCGGCGTGGCGCGCGCGCTCAACGTCGTGCGCGGCACGGGAGCCGGCTTCGCTTCGTGGAGCGACGCGGCGCTGGAGCCGCTGGTGCACGCGGCGCTGCTGCGCTACCTCGCCGTCGCGCACTTCGGCCGCGGCCGCGGGCAATGGGTGCAGGGCGAGGCGCCTGCGCACTGGGTGCGCGTGGTCGACGAGGCGCTCGCCGCCGAGCGCGATGCGCTCGCCGCGACATGGTCCGGCCGCTCGGACGCGCTCGACAACGCGAACGAGGCGGACTGGCTGGCCCCCGCGCTGGAGCCGGTGCTGGCGCGTGCGGGGCGGCAGGCGCTGGAGTCGCTCTACCCGGGAGCGTGGCCGCACGGGTAGAGCGGCCGGGGCGCCCGGCCGGGATCGGATCGCGCAGCCGGCGCCCGGCCGGGATCGGGTCGCGCAGCCGGCGCCCGGCTGCGCCCCCGCTTCACGCGCCGCCGCCCGCCTGCGCGCGCATCTTGGCGTGCACGTACGCGCCGTGCGGGATGTACAGCAGCTCGGCCACCTTGCGCATCAGGTGGTTCTCGTGCGCGCTGAGCGTGCCGTCGGCATACGCCACCCGCCACATGTGCTCGACGATCTGCAGCTTCTGCGCCATGTCGAACCCCTCGTTGATGCGCGACGTGAACGAGAAGTAGTCCGTCGCGCCGTGCGCGGCCTGCTGCGCGAGCTCGAGCAGCCGCTGGACCTCGTCCTCGCCGAGCGCGAAGCGCTCGTGCAGCGCGGCGACGATGGCCTCGCGCTCGACGGCGTCGAAGCTGCTGTCGGCGCGCATCACCTCCACCAGCATCACCCCGGTGGCGAGCTGCAGGAGGTGCTCGCGCTCGGCCGGCGTCTCGGCGGGCTCGGGCGCGCGCAGGGTGTCGAACAGGTCCTTGAGGGTTTTCAGCATGGATCGTTGGCGGGGTCGGCGAACGGGGGGAGCCGATGTTCCTGCAATGCCGGGCGCACCGCGACGGCGGGCGCGACAAGCCCCTCACGCCGGCTGCAGGCCGGGCGACCGGCCTCCGCGGCCGGTGCCCCGCGGCTCACGCACCCAGCGTCACCACCCACCCCGCCGTCCACCCGCTCGCCTCCTTGCGGAACGCGAAGTCCTCCACCGCGACGACGTCCCAGCCGGCCGCCGTCGCCGCGCGCTCGACGTGCGCCCGCGAATGCGCGTAGCGCAGCCCCGCCCCGAGCCGCCAGTCGCCGGCCTGCGTGCTTTCCAGCGTGCACACCAGCAGCGCGCCCGGCGCGGCGATGCGCCGGGCCGCGCCGAGCGGCTGCGCGAGCGCGCCCAGGTACGGGAAGACGTCCTGGGCGACGACGAGGTCGAAGGCCTCGGCCGCGCCGGCCAGGTACGCCATCGCGTCGCGCTCGACGAGCTCGTCGTACAGCCCCTTGCGGCGCGCGACGGCGAGCATCCCCGGGGACACGTCGACGCCGACCAGGCGCGCGCTGAGCGGGCGCAGCGCGGCGCCGGCCAGGCCCGTGCCGCAGCCGAGGTCGAGCGCGCGCAGGTCCCGGCGGCCGGCGCAGCGGGCCTGCACCGCCTCGCGCACCGCGCGCGGGCCGTTGGACTCGAGGGCCGCGCCGTAGTGCTCGTCGTAGCTCGGCGCGTAGGTGTCGAAGACCTGCCGGGCGTAGGACGCGGGCGCGGATTCCGGCGCTTCGCCGATGCACGCGGCGAGCGCATGCCGCGCCTCGATCGAGCCGGGCTCCAGCGCGAGCGCGAGGCGGTACTGCGCGGCGGCCTCGTCCAGCCGCTGCTGGCCGCGCAGCGCGTCGCCGAGCAGGCACAGCGCCGCGAAATGCCCGGGGTGCTGCGCCAGGTGGCGGCGCAGGTGCGGCTCGGCGTCCGCGTCGCGCCCCGCGTTGAGGTAGGCCGATCCGAGGTTGGCGTCGACGGCGGGGTTGCCGGAGCCGGTGGCGAGCGCGCGCTCGTACCACTCGATGCCGCCGCGCAGGTCGCCCTTGAGGCGCGCCAGCGTGCCGAGGTTGATCATGACGACGTCGCTGTCGGGGCGCAGCCGGTGGGCCCGGCGCAGGTGGGTCTCCGCGCCGGCGAGGTCGCCGGTCCCGGCGAGCAGCGTGCCGAGCAGGCAGAGCGCGTCCACGCTGGCCGGGTCGGCGGCGAGCGCCTTGCGGCACATCGACGCCGCCTGCGCGGGCCGGCCGGCCTCGCGCAGCCGGGACGCCCGCTCCAGCAGCTCGGCGACCTTGTTCCGCGCGCCCATCGATGCTCAGCGATCCCGCAGGTACGCCGCGTACAGGCCCGCGTGGAGGTCGCGCAGCGTCTTGCGCCGCGCCACGACGTCGCGCTGGCGCCCCTGGCGTTCCAGCCCGATCAGCTCGACCAGGACGCGGAACGCCCGCTCGGGGTCGCCGTGGCGCGCGGGCTGCGCGGCGGCCAGGCCGGCCGCGAGGTCCGGCCGCTCGGTCAGCACCCACGCCGCGAACCAGGCGGCGTCGTCGGCTTCGCCCGTGCCCTCGAAGCTCGCGTCGAAGCGGCGCGCCAGCGCCGACAACAGCGGGTCCGGCGACCGGCGCAACAGCTCGGCGAGCCGCGCCGGCGACAGCCAGCCGAGCTCGGCGAGCAGCGGCCAGGCGGCCGGCAGGCCGAGCAGGCGCAGGCGCGCTTCGGCCATCCACGCGAGCGGCGCCGGGATGCGGCGCCAGGACTCGATGGCCGCGGCCGCCCGGGCGACGGCCTCCCAGTCGCCCGCTCGCTGCCACAACGCGGCGGCGTGGTCCTGCGGGCAGTCGCTCGCGAACGGCACGGCCGCGGCGCGCCGGGCCAGTTGCCGCCACATCGGCGCCAGCCACCGCTCGCCGACCGCCGGGCCGAAGACCGCCTGCGCCGCGGGCTGCAGCGCCTCGATGGCCTGCCGCGCGCGGCCGAGCGACGGCCGATCCTGCAACGGCTCGGGCGCATCGGCGCGCGCGAGGCCGTCCGCGAGCGCGCGCAGCGCCGTCGCCGACGGGTCCTTCGGGTACTCGCCCGCGAAGCGCTCGCACGCGCCACGCGCGGCCGCGGCGTCGCGCCGCTCCAGCGCCGCGATCGCGTCGTTGCGCAGCATCACGTCGTGGGTGTGTTCGAAGATGTCGAGCTGCATGCGGCCTCCTCCGTCGCGCGGCGCCTCCACGCGCCAGTCTAAGCGGGTGCCGGCGGCGGGCCGGCGCGCGCTACCGGCCCGCCGACTCCAGCCGGGCCTTCACCTCCGCGGCCCGCGCCTCGTGCTCGCGCGCCAGTGCCGCATCCCCGCCCTGGCGCGCGAGCCGCGCGAGGTGGCGGTAGCTGCGCAGCACGCTCGGGTGCACGCCGTCGGGATAGAGCCGCAGCCGCAGGTCGAGCGCCTTGCGCTGGCTGGCCGTCGCCTGCGCCCGGTCCCCGGCGCGTTCGTGGGCGCGGGCCAGCGCCTCGTGGCTCGCGGCCACCGACGGGTGCACGCCGTCGAAGAGCCGGGTGCGCACGTCGAGCGACGCCTGCAGCGCGGCGATGGCCGCGTCGGTCCGGCCGAGCTGCAGGTGGCGCAGCCCGAGGTCGCGCCAGGCGTTGCCCAGCGGGAAGCTCACGCCGTCGGGCTGCGCCTTCTGCTTGAGCGCCAGCGACGCCTCGTAGTGGCGCATCGCCTTGTCGCGCTCGCCGGCGGCCCAGTAGGCATCGGCCAGGTTCTTGTGGACGGCCGAGGTGCGGCCGCTGTCCGCTTCGCCCGGGTCGAGCTGGCGCTGGATCTGCATCGCGCGCTCGGTGGCGGCGACCCACGCGCGCGCGTCGCCCGCGTAGCCCGCGGTGCGGCCGAGCGCCGTGTAGGCGCGCGCCAGGCCCGCCGATGCGCCGCCCGGGGTGAGCCGCTCCTCGATCGCCAGCGAGCGCTGCAGCATCGCGGTGGCCTTCGCGTGCTCGCGCAGGTCGCGATGGACGAGGCCGATGCGCCGTGCGACCTGCGATTCCATGCGCGCGTCCTGCGCGCGCACGGCCAGCGCCAGCGCACGCTCGAGCACGTCGAGCGCCGCGCGCGGCTTGCCCACCTGGGCCAGGATCTGCCCGAGCTGGATCAGCCCGACGAGCGCGCGCTCGGCGTCGCCGCTGCGCTCGTCCTGCGCGGCGCGCTCGCGGAAGTACTGCTCCGCGTCGCGCAGCGAGCGGAACTCGCGCAGGTACTCGCGCGGGCCGAGCCGGTAGCGCAGCTGCCGGCGCGATTCGGACAGCACCTCGCGCTCGACGAGCGCGCGGCTGTCGTCGTCGGCGTCGGTCGCGTCGTCGTCGTCCTGGTCGGCGATCGCGAGCGTCACCTCGTGCTCCACCACCACGCGGCCCTTGAACCAGTCGAAGCGGATCTCGCTCTGGCCGGGGTCGACGGCCACCGCGAACTCGGTGCCCTTCACGGCCGCCAGGAAGCGTTCGTGCGTCACCTCGAAGAAGCCGAGCGCGCGCGTCACCGCGAAGCGGGCCTCGCCGAGCAGCTGCGCGAAGCGCTCGCCGTGCGTGTCCACCGCCTCCACGCGCAGCCGCGCGCCCGGCTCGAGCGTGACGGTGTTGCCGTTGCGCGTGACGAGCTGCAGGCGCACCCGCGGGCTCGTCGGCGCCTCGACGAGCGTGCCGTCGTCCAGCGCGGCGCCCACGGCCAGCGTCGCCTTGCGCTCCTGCGCGTCGCCGCGCGACTGCAGCACGACGCCCGCGGCCTGCGCCGCCGGTCGGCCGTCGACCTCGATGCGCTCGACGCACGCCGGCGCGCCGCACGGCGCCGCCGGGGCCGCGCCGCAGGACCACAGCAGCGCGGCGGCGATGCCGAGGCGCACGGGCCGGGCGGGATGTCTCATGCACGCTCCTCAGGATCGGCGAGCACGGCGCGCAGCAGCTCGTCGATGAAGTCCGGCCGCGCGGTGACGTCGATCGTGTTCAGCACCGCATAGATCTCCGGCACCGCGCCCGGCTCGAGGGCCAGCGGCGCGATGCGCAGGCGCCGGTCCACGTGGCGCTTGTACGCGAGGTCCATCTCGTTGCGGCAGTGGTTGCGGCCGTAGTAGTCGGCGGAGAACACCGGGACGAACACCCGCGAGTCGACGATGGCCCACATGTACTTCGCGGTGAACGCCTCGCCGATGCCGATGGACCCGCGGTCGAAGAACACCTTCAGGGGCCGGCCGTCGGGCCGGCGCGCGGCGGCCAGCGGCGCGTGCAGCTGCGAGGCGACCCAGTCGGCGTGGGCGCGCGAATAGCTGATGAACACGTCCCACGTGCCCGCGCCCTCGGCCGCCCCGGACGCCAGGAACGTGCGCGCGTAGCGCCACCCGAGCAGGCCGGCCAGCGCCACGGCGAGCAGCGGCAGCCCGGCCGGCACCACGTGGCCGAGCGCGAAGGCCGCCGTGCTCACCGCGAGCAGCGCCGCCAGGCCCGCCGCGCTGCCGGCGACCGCCAGCCATGCCGGCTTCGTCTGCAGGCGCGTGACCGTCTTGAACAGCAGCGCGATCGCCATCGCGGTGACGAGCGCGACCGCGACGATCAGGCCCGCCAGGATGCCCGGGCTGTCGAGCGGCACGCGCGCGTTGCGGTGCCCCTTGCGCGCGTCGTCCAGCGCCCAGGCGAGCAGCTTGGGGCCGGCCTGCGGGGCGCCGGCGTGCACGTCCTCCGCGGTGCTGCCCACCACGAGCACGGCGCCGCGCAGGTCGGGCGCCGGCGCGCCGCCCGCGGCCACGAAGCGCCCGCCGCGCGGCTGCCCGGCCTCGTGCACGAACGCCACGGTGCGCTCGTCCACCGCGCGCTCGTCGCCGACCGGCACCACCAGCGACGCGCCGGCGAAGGCGTCGGGCCATTGCAGGTCGCGCGCGACGGTGGACGGCAGCGCACGCAGCACGCGCGTGCCGGCGGGCGAAGGGAACGCGAGCTCGCGCGGATAGCTCAGGATGCCGTGGCGCAGCTCCATGCGCGTGTGCCCGTAGCCGGCCAGGCGCTGCTCGTACAGCGGCCGCGCGTGCTGCTGCATCAGCGCGTCGAAGCCGGTCTTGCCCTCCGCGTCCGGATTGAACGAGGCGTAGGTGCGCACCTTCGCCCGCTCGAGCGTGGCGATCGCGGCCGCGAGCGCGTCGAGCCCGCGGTCGTCCTTCGAGAACCACACGTCCAGCACGACGATGCGCGGCAGGTGCACCGGGTCCGCGGCCAGCGTCTCGAGCAGGTCGGCGAGGCGCGCGCGGTACAACGCGGGATCGCCGCGCTGGCGCAGGCTCTCCGGGTAGGGCACGTCGACGACGCGGATCTCGTCGGACAGCGCGAGCGCGCCGGCGGGCTCGCGCGTGAGCGCGCGAAAGGCGCGGTAGTCGAACGCGCGATGCACGCCCGCGAGCGCGAGCAGCGCCATCACGGCCACGAAGGCGGCCACCGGCGCGACCAGCCGCCGCGCCAGCGACATCATCCGAAAAGGCGAACGACGTCCGTCATCCGGTGTCCCGGTCCGATCGAATCGGCGCAGTCTACGCCGCGCTCGCGCGCGAGCGCGGCCCGGTGCGCTCGCGGCGGCGCGGCCGTGGCGTCAGCGCACCCCGCCGCCCGGGCGCTTCATTCCGCCTTCGCCCCCGAGTCCTTCACCACCTTCGCCCACTTCGTGATCTCCGCGCGCTGGTAGGCCGCGAGCTCCTCGGGCGTGGAGCCCGCCGGCTCGAGGCCGATCTCGGCCAGCCGCTTGCCGACCTCGGGCGTCTCGAGGATCTTCTTCACCTCGGCATGCCACTTGTCGACCACCGGCCTGGGCGTGCCCGCCGGCGCGAAGAGCGCGAACCACGACACCGCCTCGAAGCCGGGCAGGCCCTGCTCGGCGATGGTGGGGATGTCGGGCGCGGCCGGCGAGCGCTTCGCGCTCGTCACGCCCAGCGCGCGCAGCTTGCCCTCGCGCACCAGCGGCAGGCTGGAGGGCATGTTGTCGAACATCATCGTGACGCGCCCGCCCAGCAGGTCCGGGATCGCGCTGGCGCGGCCCTTGTAGGGGATGTGCTGCATGTCGATGCCCGTCATCGTCTTGAACAGCTCGCCCGACACGTGGATCGAGGTGCCCGAGCCCGACGACGCGAAGGTCATCTTCCCTTCCTTCTTGCCGAGCGCGACGAACTCGGGCAGCGTCTTCGCGGGCACGCCGTTGTGCACCACCAGCATGTTGGGCGTGGTGGCGAGCAGCGTAACGGGCGCGAAGTCCTTCACCATGTCGTAGGGCATCTTGCTGTACAGCGCGCCGTTGATGGCGTGCGTGCCCACCGTGCCGACGACGATGGTGTGCCCGTCGGGCGGCGCCTTGGCCACCGCGTCGGCCCCGGTGTTGCCGCCCGCGCCCGGCCGGTTCTCGACCACCACGGGCTGCCCCCAGTTCGCCTGCAGCCGCTCGCCGATGAGGCGCGCGAGGATGTCGGGCGCGCCGCCGGTGGTGAAGGTGACGACGATGTGGATCGGCTTGCCCGGGAAGGCCGCGCCTTGCGCGCAGGCGCCGGAGACGGCGAGCGAAGCGGCCGCGAGCCCGAGGGTGCGGCCGGCGCAACGGAGCCAGGTGTTCATGCGGAAGTCCTCTCGAGCAAACGCCGGGCCGCCCCGGGTTTCCTCGACCCCCGCGGGGGGGTGGGCTGGGCGCAGCCCGGCCCTGGGGCTCTCGGCAGTGGCGCTCCGCGCGCCGCGGCGGGGCGCCGTGCCGGGCGGAGATGTCGCGGGCCATTGTTCCCGGCGCGCCGCGCGCCGCGACCCGGGGGTTTCCAGGAGGCCGGGCCCGGCGTGTGCAGCGCGCATGCTCAATGCGGCCCGCCCGACGGCTGCACGAAGCTGCCCGGCCGCTGCCGCCGGATGAGCTGCTGCTTCGCCTCCCACTGCCCCGCCGCGTCCAGCGATGCGAGGAAGCGCACTTCGCCCGCGCTCGCCACCGCGACCGGCACGCCGCGGTCGAACAGCAGGCGGTTGCCGGGCAGGCGCGCCACCTTCTCGCCTGGCGTGAGGATGCCCGCGAGGTTGAGCGGGTCCACCGCCGAGATCGACACGCGCTCGTGCGCCGCCGGCGCGCCGGCCTTGCGCAGCGCCGGCACCGCCTCGGGCAGCGCGAACTGCTCGCCGGAGAAGCCGCTCACGAAGCGCCCGCCGCGGATCTCGCCGCGCGCCTCCAGCCGGCGGTACACGTAGTGCAGCTCGCGCCACGGCGGCAAGCCGTCCTCGCGCTCCAGCAGGCGGCGGAACACCACGCCGTAGCGGCGCAGCAGCACGCGCGCGATGTGCTCGACGTGCGGCGCGGCCAGCGCCCCCGGCACCGGCGCCGGCACGCGCGGGCCGCGCGCCAGCGACCAGCGCCCGGCCTCGTCGATCGGCTCGTGGCCGGGGCGGCGCCGGCGCAGCTTCTGGCGCGCCTCGGCCGGCATGACGAGCGCGCGCAGGCCGGCGAACGAGTCGCTCGCCACGAGACCGTGCGCGACCAGTTCGCCGAGCGCCTCCTCCACCTGCACGCCGAGCAGCCCGGTGTCGTGGCGCAGGTCGGCGACGAAGCTCGCGCCGTGCGCGCGCAAGGCGTCGTGCACCGCTTGCGCCTTGCCGGTGAGCGGCGGCTGCGGCTCCCCGGTCGCGTCGCCCGCCCCGGCCGGCCGCGCGGCGCCGGTCGCCGACCCGCGCGCGTCGGCGGCGCCGGCCACGCGCCAGTGCGCCAGCGCCTCGCGCTCGCCCAGCACGATGGGCGTGCCGCGCACCGGACCGCTGCGACGCGCGGCGGCCTCGCCCTCGCCCGCGCGCTCGGCCGGCCGCGCCACCGGCCGCCACCACGCGACGCGGCCCGCGGCGCACAGGCGGTCGAGCATGGCGGGGGCGTAGTCGGCCACGCGCGCGGCGAGCAGGTCGTCCTCCCACGCCGACGCGGGCGCGGCGAAGCCCTCGAGCTGGCGCAGCGTGTCGAGCAGCCCGCCCTCGCCCACGCGCCGCTCGACCCCCCCGGCGCCCGCGATGCCGTGCCAGCGGAACAGGAAGCGGATGAACTGCGCGGGCGGCACCGGCTGCACGTCGGCGCGCCGGCGCTCGCGCGTGCGCCGGCGCATGCGCGCGAGCAGGCGGCGGTCGCACCACTGCTCGGCGTCGGCGTCGGTGAACCGCCCGCGCATCGCCGCGCCCTCGGCTTCGAGACGCAGCAGCGCGCCCTCGACGTCGCGCGCCGCCAGGCCCATCGGCGCGGCGAGCGCCGCGGCCGTCACCGGACCCAGCAGCTCGAGCCGGCTGCGCACGAGCTCGCGCAGCGCCTCGTCGCGCGGCGGCGGCGCACCGCCCACCGCATCGATGGGCGGCACGACCGGCGCCCCCGGCCACACCGCCTGCCACTCGTGCAGCCGCTCGGCCGCGACGCGCAGCGCGGGGCCCGCCGGCACGAGCAGCGTCGCGATGCGCCGCTGCCGCTCGAGCTCGCCGACGAACGCGGCCGGCATCCCGACCTCGCCGTCGGCGAGGAACGCGTGCACCACGAGCGCGTCGTGCAGCTCGTCCGCGCTCGCCGGCGACGGGCGCACCTCCTCGCACACCTGCGCCACCGCCTGCGGGTCGAGCCGGCCCAGGTCGGCGGCGCCGTCCAGGTCCATGAACGGCTGCGTCGAGACGGCCTTGGTGCGGCGCTCCTCGGCCGCGCCGCCGTCGAGGAACGCGTACGGCCGCGCGTTGAGCACGGCATGCGCGAGCGGCGACGGCGCCGCCAGGTCGCGCGCCGCCACCTCGACCTCGCCGCGCTCGATGCGCGCGAGCAGCGCGACGAAGCCGTCGGCGTCCATCGACTCGTGCAGGCAGTCGTCGAGCGTCTGCGCCACCAGCGGATGGTCCGGGATCTCGCGCTCGCCGGCGAGGTTCTCGGCGCACGCCTGCTGCTCGGGGAACACGACGGTGAGCAGGTCCTCGGCGTCGCTGCGCTGGAACTGCGGCGGCACCTTGCGGCCCGCGTTGTTGCGCCGGACCGCGAGCGACGCGGTCGCGTTCCAGCGCCAGCGCGTGCCGAACATCGGCGCGTCGAGCAGCGCCTGCACGAGCACGTCGCGCGCCGTCGCCGACTTCAGCAAGCGCGTCGCCTCCTCGAGCGGGAAGCTGTGCGAGGGGCCGAGCGACAGCACGATGCTGTCCTCCAGCGCGCTCGCCTGCAGCTCGAAGTCGAACGCGCGGCACATGCGCTTGCGCAGCGCGAGTCCCCAGGCCTTGTTGATGCGCGAGCCGTGCGGCGAATGGATGACCAGGTGCATGTCGCCCACGTCGTCGAAGAAGCGCTCGAGCACGATGCGCCGCTGCGTGGGCAGCACGCCGAGCGCGGCCTTGGCGGTGGCGAGGTAGCTCGCGAGCTGGTCGGCCGCCGCGGGCGGCAGGTGCAGCGCCTCCTCGAGCCAGCGCCGGCAGGCGGCGAGGCCCTCCTGCGGCGTCGCGGCCGCGTCGAGCCCGGCCTCGGCCGTCTCGACGAGGCGCGACACCGCATGGCACAGCTCGTCGCTGCGGCCCAGGCTCTCGCCGAGCCAGAACGGCATGGTCGGCGGCTGCCCGCGCGCGTCCTCCACCATCACCTTGCCGGTCTCGACCTTGACGATGCGGTACGAGGCGTTGCCGAGCTGGAACACGTCGCCCGGCAGGCTCTCGAAGGCGAAGTCCTCGTTCAGCGTGCCGACGCGATGCTCCTCGGGCAGCAGCACCACGTCGTAGTCGAACTGGTCGGGGATCACGCCGGCGTTGGTCACCGCGGCCAGGCGCGCGCCGCGGCGCGCGCGCAGCACGCCGTTCACCGCGTCGAAGTGCAGGTAGGCGCCGCGCCGGCCGCGGCGCGTGCTGTAGCCGTCGGCCAGCATGCGCACCACCTGGTCGAAGCGCTCGCGCGCGAGCCCGCGGTAGGGCGCGGCGACGCGCAGCGCCTCGTAGAGCCGGTCGACCGGCCACTCGGCGCAGGCGGCTTCGGCCACCACCTGCTGCGCCAGCACGTCGAGCGGCTCGTGCGGCACGCGGATGCGGTCCAGCTCGCCGCGCGCCACGGCGTCGAGAAGCGCGGCGCATTCGAGCAGGTCGTCGAGCGCGAGCGGGAAGAGCCGCCCCTTCGGGATCGCGCCCACCGCGTGGCCGGCGCGGCCGACGCGCTGCAGGAACGCGTTGATGCCGCGCGGCGAGCCGATCTGGCAGACGAGGTCGACGTCGCCGATGTCGATGCCCAGCTCCAGCGAGCTGGTCGCGACCAGCGCGCGCAGCTGCCCGCCCTTCAACCGCTGCTCGGCGTCGAGCCGGTGCTCGCGCGCCAGGCTGCCGTGGTGCGCGGTGACGTGCGCCTCGCCCAGCCGCTCGGCGAGGTGGCGCGCGACGCGCTCGGCCACGCGGCGCTGGTTGACGAACACCAGTGTCGTGCGGTGCGCGCCCACGAGCTCGGCGAGGCGGTCGTACATCTCGTCCCACACCTCGGTGGCCATCACGGCGGTGAGCGGCGAGCGCGGGACCTCGAGCGCGAGGTCGCGCCGGCGCACGTGGCCGGCGTCGATGACCTCGACCGGCTCGTCGCGCGCGCCGGCGAGGAAGCGCGCCATCGCGTCGAGCGGCTTCACGGTGGCCGACAGGCCGATGCGAACGGGCGGGCGCTCGCACAGCGTCTCGAGCCGCTCCAGGCTCAGCGCGAGGTGCGCGCCGCGCTTGCTGCCCGCCACCGCGTGCAGCTCGTCGACGATTACCGTCTTGACCGTCTTCAGCATCGCGCGCCCGGAGGGCGAGGTGAGCAGGATGAACAGCGACTCGGGCGTGGTGACCAGGATGTGCGGCGGCACGCGGCGCATGCGCTCGCGCTCGGCGGCGGGCGTGTCGCCGGTGCGCACGGCGTCGCGGATGCCGACGTCGGGCAGGCCCGTCGCGGCCAGCCCCGCGCGGATGCCTTCCAGCGGCTCCTGCAGGTTCCTGCGGATGTCGTTGGACAGCGCCTTGAGCGGCGAGACGTAGAGCACGTGCACGGAATCGTCGAGGCCCTCGCGCAGGCCCTCGGTGACGAGATCGTCGATGGCGGCGAGGAAGGCGGCGAGCGTCTTGCCCGACCCGGTGGGCGCGGCGATCAGCGCATGGCGGTGCTGCGACGTGACGGCCCAGGCGCGGCGCTGCACCTCGGTGGGCCGGCCGAAGCGGGCGGCCAGCCAGCCGGAAACGGCGGGGTGGAACGGCATGGGGGCGATTGTCCTCGCGCGCCGCGCGGCGCGCTGGCCTCTGCCCGCCGCCGGGGGGAGCGTCAGGGTCGGGGGCGAATGCCGCGCCGCGAACGCGCGTTCGACCGGCCTGCGAACGCCGGTGCCGCCGCCACCCGGGCTGCGGCGCCGCGCGGGCATTGCGTTTCCTCAAGGCCGCACGGGCGCGGGCGCCGCGCGCGGGCGCCCGCTGGGGTATCGTTTCCGGCTCGCGCGCCGCGTGCCGAACCGGCCTGACCCCATGTCCCCACACCCCGACGACGCCACCCTCATCCCCGCCGCGCCGCCGGCGGCGGCCATCCTGGTGGACGGCCCGGTCGCCGTCGACGCCCTGCTGGCCGACATCGCCGACGAGCAGCAGCGCTCGGGACGCCGCGTGAGCGGCCTGCTGATGACGTATCCGTCACCCGAGAAGGGCTGCGCCGGCGACATGGTGCTCGTGGACCTGGAGACGCGCGAGAGATACCCGGTGTCCCAGCAGCTCGGCCGCGGGTCGAACGCCTGCCGTGCCGACACGCAAGGGTTCGCGCGCGCGAGCGAGGTGCTGCGGCGCGCGCTCGAGCGCGCGCCCGACCTGGTGATCTGCAACCGCTTCGGCGGGCTGGAGGCCGAGGGCGGCGGCTTCGCCGCGGAGCTGCTCGAGGTGATGTCGCGCGGCATTCCGCTGCTCACCGCGGTCGCGCAGCGCCATCTCGACGCCTGGAACCGGTTCAGCGGCGGCGCGCCGGTGCTGCGCGCCGACCGCGGCGACGTCCTGGCGTGGCTGGAGCAGCGTCACGCCGCGCCTCCTGCGGCCTGACGTCCGCACGCCGGCGCCTGCGCCCGCTCGCGGGCCGGCTCAGAGCCTGTAAACGATCCGCCTGCGAACGGTCGGCTCAGCTCTGAGTGAGCCGACTCCGCGGCACAACTTCGCAGGGCCTGTCCTGAGCTAGTCGAAGGGCCTGTCCTGAGCTAGTCGAAGGGCCTGTCCTGAGCTAGTCGAAGGGCCTGTCCTGAGCTAGTCGAAGGGTGCG
>Ga0075429_100002617_pt1 | contig 15180 bp, 17 predicted proteins | sample RhiMetdeltSRZDD3_FD_75295 | JGI IMG/M metagenome (GOLD analysis project Ga0075429, IMG submission 75295) | Populus rhizosphere microbial communities from Tennessee, USA - Rhizosphere MetaG P. deltoides SRZDD3 | ecosystem: Host-associated > Plants > Roots > Rhizosphere > Soil | place: USA... | reverse complement strand
GGACCGCGGGTCAGGCCGGCAGGTCCGACCCTGGCCGGATCGACACCCACGGTTTCGGGATGAACAGCTGCTCGTAGAGGGAAACGGCGTACCGGTCCGTCATCCCCGCCAGGAAATCCTTTGCGGCCACGTCCAGTCCGTCGTTGTGGATCGTGGTCCCGTCGAGATACTTCGCCGGCTCCTCGCGGACCTTGTTCCACAACCCACCCAGGATTCCCGCTGCCTTGGTGAACTCGGCCGTCGCGATCTCGTTTTCGTACACCGCTTCGAAGAGAAAACTGCGCAGCCCGACGGTCGCGTCGAGAATCGCATCGCTCATGCGGATCTCCGTCATCCCCCCCTCGATCGTCTTCAGGACCACGTCCGTCACCATCCGGCCAATTCGCTCGGACGACGATTTACCGAGCACTTCGACGCGTGAGCGGGGCAGATCGTCCTCGTCCAGCAGACCGGCCCGCACGGCGTCGTCGATGTCGTGGTTCACGTAGGCAATGATGTCGGCGACGCGCGCGATCTGGCCTTCGATCGTGCTGGCGCGATGCTCGGGGTCCGCGCCAACCGGCATCCCGCTCTTGCCCTTGGAATGACGGGCGATCCCGTCGCGCACCTCCCACGACAGGTTGAGGCCCTGCCCCTCGTGCTCGAGCACGTCGACGATCCGCAGGCTCTGCTCGTAGTGGTTGAAGCCGCCGGGGATCAGATCGTTGATGACGCGCTCTCCGGCGTGCCCGAACGGCGTGTGTCCGAGATCGTGGCCGAGCGCGATGGCCTCGGTCAGTTCCTCGTTCAGCCGCAACACTTTCGCGATGCTGCGCGCTATCTGCGACACCTCGAGCGTGTGCGTGAGCCGCGTCCGGTAGTGATCGCCGGTAGGCGCGAAAAAGACCTGTGTCTTGTGCTTCAGGCGGCGGAAGGCCTTGCAGTGAATCACCCGGTCGCGATCGCGCTGAAATGCCGGACGAATCGGATCCTCCATCTCGGGCCGCAGCCGGCCCTTCGAGTCGCCGCTCTTGGCGGCCTGGGGCGCGAGGATCTCGCGCTCACGCTGTTCCAGCTGTTCTCGTATCGTCATCGTTCGGACCCGGTTGAGATCTCGGCGAGGAAACTCGTTCCGTGCTCGAGCGGTCCCACCCCGAACAACTCCGCCAGCGTCTGGCCGAGATCCGCGAAAGTGCTCCGATCGCCCACGTTCACTCCAGGCCGAACCGGCGCGCCGCAGACGAACACCGGCACGTGCTCGCGCGAGTGATCCGTGCTCGGCGTGGTGGGATCGTTGCCGTGATCGGCGGTCACGACGAGGACGTCGTCGGACCGCAGCCGCGGCAGCAGCCGCGCCAGCCGGGCGTCGAACCGCTCGAGATTCTCTGCGTACCCTCGCACCTCGTTGCGATGGCCGTAGACGGTATCGAAATCCACAAGGTTGGCGAAGATGAGGCCGTGGGTGGTCGCGGCCATCGCCGCCTCGATTTCATCCATCCCGTGATCATCACTCGTCGTGTGAACCGCGGACGTCATGCCACGCCCGGCGAACAGATCCTCGATCTTCCCGACCGCCACCACCGGAAGGCCTGCCTCTTTCAACCGATCGAGCAGGGTCGGCGCGAATGGCGTGAGCGAGAAGTCGCGCCGGTTTGCGGTGCGCTTGAACGCGCCGGGCGCGCCGATGAACGGGCGCGCGATCACGCGGCCGACGCCCTGCCCGAGCGCCACGAGTTCGTATGCGACGCGGCAGATCCGATACAGCTCCGGGACCGGGATTACGTCCTCGTGTGCAGCGATTTGAAAGACGCTGTCGGCCGACGTGTAAACGATTGGCCGGCCGGTTTCCATGTGTTCCGGCCCGAGCTCGTCGATGATGGCGGTGCCCGAGGCGACCTTGTTGCCAAGGACCTTCCGATCGATCCGCTCTTCGAAGTCGGCGATCAACTCGGCGGAAAAGCCGCGCGGGAACACGGGAAACGCCCGATCGAGCACGAGCCCCATCAACTCCCAGTGTCCGGTGACCGAGTCCTTCCCCGGAGAGGCTTCCGCCATCCGGCCGTATGCGCCGCGTGGCGGCGGGTCGCCACCGTCTCCGATCCCGATCTCGACCACCCGGCCCAGACCCAGGGAACGCAGCGTGGGCACAGCCAATGGCACCGCCCGCGCGATGTTACCGAGCGTGTTGCTGCCGCGATCGCCGTATCGCTCAGCGTCCGGCAGTTCGCCGATACCGACGCTGTCGAGGACGATGAGGATGACCCTGCGGGGTGGGTGGGATGAAGACAGGCGGCTCAGCTCTCACCGGGGGACTGCGTCCCCCGGACAATCTTACACGCTTCCGCCTCCGCTAAAGCTGCGGCGAGACCTCGCCGGAGCGCTTCGCGCGAAGGCGGGCGCTCGCGCCCTTCGACCTGGCTCAGGGCGCCCCGAGCGGAAGTCGAGGGGCGGGGGCCCCATGCCCCGCTTCCGCCTACGCTGAAGCTCCGGCGAGACCTCGCCGTAGCGCCCTTCGGCGCGAAGGCGGGCCGCTCGCGTGGCTCGCTTGCTCCGCTCACTCGCTGGTGACGGTGATGCATTCGACGCTCATCAGCCTTCGTGCGTCGAATAGTAATTCCCCATCGTGCGGGGAGAACGAATCGTCGCGATCGCATGCTTGAAGACCATGTGATCGGCGCCGTTGTGTTCGACGATGACAGCGAAGCGATCGAAGTTCTTGACGCGGCCCTCGAAGTCGGTCCCGTCCATCAGTCGGATGTGCACGGGCAGCTTTTCACGACGCGCGTAGTTCAGGAAGACGTCCTGGATGTTGGGCTGCGGCGGCGCGGGACGCGACTCACGGATCTGCTGGGCCATTGGGACTGCTCTCCATGGCCGCGAGGGCACGAGCGACCTCCTCGACGGTCTCCTCGCGTTGGCCTGCGGCGTGAATCCATCGTAGATTAGGCTCTTTCCTGAACCAGATCAACTGGCGCCTCGAGTAACGACGGTTCTCGCGGACGATTAGTTCACGCGTGTCGCCCTCGCCACGCACGCCGTGCAGGTGTTCGAGCGCCTGCCTGTAGACCAGCCCGGTGAACGGGTGTGCGGTCTCGGGAATTCCGGACACCAGCAGGCCCCGAATCTCATCCAGAAGCCCCCGCTCGAACTGTGCATCGACCCGTTGCGCGACGCGAGTGGCGGTCTCGTGCGCCGGTATGGCGAGCGCGTACGCAATCACTTCATACTCGGGAAGCGCCGGCGTGGTTGCGGCGAAGTGGTCGCTCAGCGCACGGCCGGTCAACAGATAGACTTCGAGCGCGCGAACGATACGCTTCAGATCGCGCACCTGCACCCGTGTCGCGGACCCTGGATCCACGCGGCCGAGCCAGCGGTGCAGCCGCTCGACGCCGCGCCTGGCGGCAATCGCCTCCAGCCTGGCCCGCAGCTCCGGGTTGCGGCCCGGTCCTGGAAAGAGACCGCGGGTCAGCGCCCGATAATAGAAGCCCGTCCCACCGACGAGAATCGGCAATCGCCCACGTGCCGTGATGTCGCGGATCGTCGCAGCGGCTTCACGCGCGTAACGGGCCGCCGAATACTCCTCGAGCGGATCGGCGACGTCGACCATGTGATGCGGGATGCCGTGCTGCTCGCTGAGGGGGACCTTGTCGGTGCCGATATCGAACCCGCGGTAGACGGCGGTGGAGTCGCAGCTGACGATCTCTCCGTTGAAGCGTTCGGCGAGAGCGATGCCGAGCGCGCTCTTGCCCGTGGCGGTCGGGCCGAGGATCGCGACCAGCCGGGGCACGTCAGAGCGGGGCGCTCGTGCAGGCGCGAGCCAGCGCGAGTGCAACCAGGGCGGCGAGGATGATCAACATCCCCAACAGCTGCACCCGTGACGGCATGGTCATGGGGCGCCGGGGTTTTCGTTGAAGAAGAACGTGACGGTGAAGAATGCCTTCTCGTCCGGGTACTCTGGGGGCAGCGGGACCGTGGGATTCGACGCCAGGATGGCGTTCCGCGCGGAGAGCGTGAATGCATCGATCGGGGACGGCTTGGCCACGGTGACATCGGTGATCCGGCCGTCCTTGTGCACGAAGAACGTCACCACCACGTGCCCGCGCATCGTCATCGCGGCCATCGGGATGAACCAGTTGCGCCGCACCTGGGCCACGAACCTCGCGATCCACGGGCCGAACTCGACGCCCTTGGAATCGAAACTGATCGCGGGACCGAAATCCTCGGTCTTCCCCTGCAGGTTCACGAAGCCTTCGTTTTTCGCGTATTTCTGGACGTTCCTGATCGCGTCGGCGAGAACTCCGCTCGATCCGTTGCGCTGCTGCGGCTGCGGTTCCGGCGATCGCTGATAGCCATTCTCCGATTCAGGTACTGGCATCGGCGGAGCGGCCGGTTGTGACGGCGCCGCGGGCTCGCCAGCCGCCGGCGGCGCAGTCTTTGGCTCTGGTGCCGAGTCGACGCGCTCAGTGGTGTTGCCGCGTGAGAATGGCAATGGATTCCGTGGGTCGGGCGCGCGCTCAACCGAGCGCGCCCGCCGGTCGATGTCCGACAGCTCCCCCCTCTTGGGCGGCGGAACGGGCCGCTCGAGCCGCGGCTGCATGAAGACGAACCGCGGCGCCTCCTGCTGCTGCCGCTGTCGCTCGAGCTCCTGCAGGCGCTGCTGTTCCTGTTCGGCCTGCCGCGCTTCGATGATCTTCTGAACGAACGGAATCTTCGGGCCGAGCAGGATCGCAACCAGAAACAGGAGATGGAGGTTGACCGTGATGAGGACGACCTCGCGTGATGACATCGGCCGCGGAATGTGCGGCGTGTCTGGCCGATTGTCCTCGAAGTCGAAGTACATCAGTGGGTTACACGATTATAACGCGCCGGGCCGTGGTCCGCGATCCGCGGTCCGCGGTCCGGGAAAAAAGGCCCGCCACGGTCGCCAGAACTCTTCCGAATCGCCCAGCTGGGCCCATCAGGATTTTCGGGCCGCGGATCGCGGGCTGCGGACCGCGGATCAGGTGCGCTCAGCAATGTAAAGGTAGACGATACCGAAGGTAAGAGGGACGGCACGGACCTGTGAAAATCCTGTGGCCGCGATCGTCGCTGCGAACTCAGGCGGGGACGGAAAGGTACCGACCGAGGCGGGAAGGTACGAATAGGCGCTCTGGTGTTTCGACACCATCTTTCCCACGAGCGGGAGCAGGTAGCGGAAGTACCAGGCATACATGGTCCGGATCCCGGGCACGCGGGGCTGGCCGAACTCGAGGATCGCCAGCCGGCCACCCGGCCGGAGCACGCGCGCCAGCTCCGCCAGCGCGGCCGTCGGGTCCACCACGTTGCGGATCCCGAACCCGATCGTCGCGGCATCGCAAGTCGCGTCCGCCAGCGGAATCCTGGTGGCATCGCCCCTGACCAGCCGGACAGACGACAATCCCAGGGACCTCACTTTGTGTGAGGCCAGCCGCAGCATCTCGGCGGCGAAGTCCACGCCGACGACCGAGGCTGACGGTTGCGCGCGCAGCGCCGCCACCGCGAGGTCGGCCGTACCAGTACAGAGATCGATGATGCGCGCTCCCCGCTCGAGCCGCAGTTCGTTGATGGCCCGCGTACGCCAGCGAGTGTCGAGTCCGGCACTGAGGACGTGATTGAGGAGGTCGTAGCGCGGCGCAATGGCGTCGAACATCCCCGCGATCCGCGCCGGGGTCTTGTCGATCCCCGCCGGAGTCCCCGCCGCCCGTTCCGTGCGCAGCAGGCTGTCCTTCAACTCCCCCATCGTGGATACAGATCGTGTGAGAAGCCAAGGGCACTGAGAATCTTGCCGGTCATGAAGTCAGCGAGATCGTCGAGCGTCTTCGGCATCTGATAAAAGGCCGGCATCGCCGGCATGACCAGCGCGCCAGCCTTGGCGCACAGCACCATGTTCCGGAGCTGAGGCACGCTCATCGGCGTTTCGCGCGGGACGATGACCAGGGTGCGCCGTTCCTTCAACATCACGTCAGCGGCCCGCTCCGTCAGCGTCCGTGAGAGCCCGTGCGCAATACCGGCCAGCGTCTTCATCGAGCAGGGGACGACGACCATCGCCCGGCAGTCCTGGCTGCCGCTGGCGATCCTGGCGCCGAGATCCCGGTTGCTGTAGAGCGTGAACGTCCCGAGCCGAACCCCGTCGCCGTAGCGGCCGGTGAGGTAATCCCCAAGCCTATCGACTGCAGCCGACTCGCCGAGTTCGTCACGAAGCAGGCGCCGCCCGTACTCAGTGACGATCAGCTCGACGTGACAGCCGCGCTCCAGCAGCGCCGCGAGCGTACGCGTCGCGTACAGCGCACCACTGGCGCCGGTGATCGCTACGGCGATCGAATCACGGGGCGACTCAGCCGGCATAGATCGCGACCGCCGTCGAGACGAGGTAGAGGATGCCGACGTACCCGTTCAGATCGAAGGCGCGCTTGACCTGCGACAGATCGTGTTCCCTGACCAGCGACTGCTCGTAGACCAGGAGCAGCGCGACGCCGGCCACACCAGCGTCGTAAATCCAGCCAAGATTGGCAATCGGGCCAAGAACCGCGAGGCAGACAATCGTGACGACGTGCATGCCACGCGAGATCAGGAGCGATCGGGCAACGCCGAAGCGGACCGGGATCGACCACAGCCCGTGGGCGCGATCGAACGCGAGATCCTGGCACGCGTACAGCACATCGAATCCGCCAACCCAGGTGCCGATCGCGAGGCCGAGCAGCCAGGGCTCCCAACTGCTGCCGCCTCCCGCAGCCAGCCAGCCGCCCACCGGTGCGACGGCCATCGCGAGTCCCAGAAAGAGCTGCGTATACGACGTGTAGCGCTTGGCGAGCGAGTACCAGAACACGATCGCAAGGGCGACGGGCGACAGCGCGAAGCACAGGGGGCCGAGTTGAAACGCGGCGTACACGAAAACGATGCTCGAGATAGCGACAAAGATTGTCGCTTCACGGACGGTCATGGCGCCGCGCGGCAGCTCGCGCATCGACGTGCGCGGATTGAGCGCGTCGTGCCGGGCATCGACCAGACGGTTGAAGCCCATCGCCGCGCTGCGTGCCGCGACCATCGCAACGACGATCCAGAAGATTCGCCGGCCGACGGAAGCCTCCAAGAGCGGGCCGGTGCCTGCGCGCGCGTGAAACGCCAGCAGCGCACCGGTCAACGCGAATGGGAGCGCGAAGACCGAGTGGCTGAAGCGGACGAAGGAGGCGTAAGTCCGTATCGGTTCCAGGTTCAAGGTGCCGGGTTCCAGGTGCGGTTCAGGGTTCCAGGTTCGGTTCAGGGTTCAGGTCCGGGGTTCGCCGGATCGAGCCAGGTCAGCTGCCCTGGTGTGATTCCACCGACCAGGTATTCTTCCACATCCCCGACAGCGTCCGGCAGTCGGACCGCCAGCAGCCCCGCCTGCTTCCCGGGCTCGATCGTGCCGAATTCGCCGCCAAATCCGAGCGCGTCGGCGCCAATGCGCGTGGCACTCTCCAGGATGGCGCGCGCCGGCACACGGGACGACAACCCGCGGATGGCCGCCATCTCCGCGAACAGGTTGAGGTCCTCGACACTGGCAAGGCTGTCGGTGCCTATCGCCACGCGGACACCGGAGGCATAGAACTGCTCGACGGGGGGACTCCCAGCGCCGACCCACTGGTTGCTCCGAGGACAGGTCACTAGCGTGGCGCCGGCCGCCGTCAGCTGCGCCAGCTCGCGATAGGACAGCTGCACCCCGTGCACGGCCAGGAGACGATCTGACAGGAGTCCGAATTTCTCGAGGTACTCGACCGGCCCGCAACGCGGCGGAGTCCACTTCGGGTTCCACGCCCCCAGCGCCTCGAGCGCAGCCTGGATCGGTCCGCCGCCGTGGCTCAGGAAATGAACTTCCTCCTGGGACTCTCCAAGATGAATGCTCGTCAGCGCACCCGCCGCGTGCTCCGCGACCGCCATGAACAACGCCGGCGACACTGAATACGGTGCGTGCGGGGTCACCGTGACCCGAACCACGGCGTCGGTCAGATCGAGAGCCTCCACGCGGGCGCGAGCCGCATCGACGAGCCCACGCGGATCCTCCGCGTTGAAGCCCAGGATCTCGTGGAACACATGCCCGGGCATCCCGGCATCCGACAGGAGACGCGCGCTCACCAGCGTGTTGCTGATGTCACCGATGACGCCGGTTCCCGCGTTGCGCGCTTCGACGATCGCCGCACCAGCCGCGTGAATGATGTCCGCAGCAAAAGGATCCGGATGCTTTCGGCGCAGCGAAAGCATCGCTCGCACCCACGTATCGAACGACGCCGCCGGCGGCACGAGGCCGCGCATGTAGGACAGCTCGAGATGGGTATGGGCGTTGACGAGCGCCGGCATGATGGCCGCGGACTCCGTTCCGAACGGCGGCGCCGCAACCCGGCTTCCGGCCGGCGGATGACTGGCACCGCAGTCGACGATGCGCCCGGCCTCGACAGCCACCCAGCCGTCGCGGATCGGAGGAGCCGCGATGGGCAGTACCCACGCGGCGCGATGCAGGATCAATGACCGGTCAGCCGCGCCTTCTTCTCGGCGGCGCTGCGTGCGGCGTATCGTCCGACTTCGGGTGATCGGCTGGTGTCGCCGTCAGCACGGGCGACGGCGAGATGCAGCATCCGGGGAACGGCGCGCTCGCGGAAGATTGGATCCCCGAGGATCTCGTAGTGCATGTTGCGCCGCTTCGCGGTGAAACCGGCGTTCTCGACATTGCGGACGATCTCGATCTCGTCCATGCAGTAGCTCGCCCCGGCGGCGCGCACGACGTTCTCCTCGATCATCACGCTGCCCATGTCGTTGGCGCCGCAGGCCAGGCTCAGCTGACCGACTTTCCCTCCCTGGGTGACCCACGACGCCTGCAGATTGTCGAAGTTGTCGAGAACGATACGCGCGAGCGCGAGGGTGCGGAGATAGTCGACGCCGGTGGCCTCCCCGCCGCCGAGCTCCGTGTGTTCGGGCTGATAGCTCCACGTGATGAACGCGGTGAATCCGCCGGTCTCGTCCTGCAGCTCCCGGAGCCGAATCATGTGCTCGATCCGCTCTTCCAGCGTTTCGACCGTGCCGTACATCATCGTCGCCGTGGTGCGAAGGCCCGCCTGATGGGCATACCGCATCACGCCGAGCCACTCGTCGGCGGTCGCCTTGCCGTAACAATTGAGGAGACGCCGCACCCGATCGACGAGAATCTCGGCGCCGCCGCCGGGAATGCTGTCGAGGCCGGCACCGATGAGGCGATCGATGACTGCCGGGACCGGCAGCCGTGAGAGCCGGGAAATGTGCACCACCTCGGGAGGCGAGAGCGCGTGCAGGCGGAACACCGGATATCGTGACTTCACCGCCTGGAACAGATCGACGTACCACTCCAGCGGCAAATCCGGGTTATGGCCTCCCTGAAGGAGCAGCTGGCCCCCCCCGAGCGCGATGGTCTCGTCGATCTTCCGGAAGATCTCCTCGAACCCGAGCACGTACCCTTCACCGGAACCGACCGGCCGATAGAACGCGCAGAAGTTGCAGCGCGCCACACAGATGTTCGTGTAATTGACGTTACGGTCGATGATGTAGGTGACAACGCGCTCGGGATGCTTGCGGGCGCGGATGTCGTCGGCAAGCCGGCCGAGGAGCGCCGTCGGCGCGCCCGAGTACAGCGTGAGCGCTTCAGCGGCATCGATCCGCCCGCCCGCCGCGACCTTGTTCGCGATCGTGTTGACGTTCATCTACGCTTCCCGCCGATAGAACACCGGCGTCCCCGCCCGCTGCACGATTCCGTTTCGAAACGCCAGCTCGTAATAGGCCCGCAGGCCTTCGAGCTCGCGCGGCCCCCAGTCGTACCGGATATTCTCCCTTAGATACCGCCTTCCAATCTCTTCGCGACCCGGTCCGCAATATGCCGACGCGATCGCATCCGCCGAGGCGACCCCGGCATCTCGTGCCTGGATCAGATGTTCCAGGTGCTCGCTGGTCAGCGCCGTCGGCCGCCCCGCCCAGAACGCCCAGACGAACGGGAGCCCGCTCATCGCCGTCCAGTGCTCGCCGAGATCCACCTTCTGGACGCCCATGCGTTCGTGATCGAAAAAGAGCGCGGCGTCGCCGATGACCAGCGCCGCGTCGCAGCGGCGCAGCATGTCAATCGGCTTCGGCGCCATCGGGATGAACTCGGGATCGATCGCGAACCGCTCGCGGCAGAGGACTCGCAGCAGGACGTTCGAAGTGCGCGAGCTGGTGTCGGCCGCAATCGTCCGGATGTCCTGGACCGGCTTGGCCGTGAACATCGCCACCGACGCGACCGGCCCTTCCGACACGATCGCCATGTCCGGCACCGCGCAATAGTTGGGGCGGCGCAGGTACTCGATGCTCGGGATCATCCCGACGTCGATCGACCCCTCGTGAAGCAGCGCCGCACACTTCGACGGCGGATCGAACCGCAGCGCAAATCCCTGCCGCAGCTCCAGCCCGTAGACGAGCGGCCTCGCATTCAGGTAGTCAACCGCGCCCAGCCGGACGGGTTTCATGCGCGTGCCTGTTCATCGTCCGCCAGCCGGACGAACCGTCCATCGCGCTCCACCGGCTCCAGGCCCGCCGCGCGGATGTTGCCGCGAACCTCTTCGAGCGCGGTGCGTCTCGGCCCGAGCGTGCCCGGCTCCGCCGCCACAACCCCGTCGATGTCGTCTGCCCCGACGATGAGCGCTACCTGCGCCAGCTTCGGTCCGTACAGACGCCAATCGACCTGGATCGACGGTACATCCAACATCATCCTTGCCAGCGCTATTTCCTTGACGTCGTCGTACCCCGTCGTCGGCGCCGTGACCGACAGTCTGCGGGGCAGCGGCGCGAACGCGTGGAATCCGCCGACCTCGCCGCTGAGCCCCTTCGCTGCCGCGAACAACTCCAGGAGATCCGCGGGCGCCGAGTCGACAGTCAATCGCAACACGAGGAGCCCGGCGTTTCGCGCCGCGCGAACCGGGCCCGAGTCTGCGAGGAGATCGATCGGCACTTCGGCGATTCCGTCCAGGCCTGCAGCGCTCAGCTGCGCGTAAACATCGGTCGTACCCAGCTCTTCCAGATCCGGCAGCGAGTACCCGAACACCGGCGCCGTGCCCGCAAGCCGCCGCATCGCGGCAGCCGCGGCCACCGCTGCCGCAACGGTTGCGGGGCGCCCGATCAGCCGGAACTCGCCCGCCGTGACGTTGACCGGAAGGGCGGCCGGCACCGCATCGACGTGGGCGTCGAACACGCGGACGAACGTCGTGTCACGGCCGTGACGCTGTCGCCTGATCTCGTCAGCCATCACGCCGATGGTGACCAGGTCATGGCTCACCAGCACGATTTCTGCGTCGCCGGCCTGCAGTGTCTCTCCCTGCGCCAGCCGTTCCGCTACTGCCGCGAGCGTGGTCACGGACGCCATCCTTTCCGGATCTCGAGCCATAGCGCGTCAGCCAGCGCCGCCGCCTCCGGGGTCGTCGAAATCTTCTTCGGCCACGACCGCTTGAATCCTTCGCTGGCCCATTTCCGAGTCGCGTCGATTCCCATCTTGCTGCCATAGGCGGGCAGGTCGCTGGCATCCTCGAGGTCGTCCACGGGGCCGCGTGTGAACTGGATGTCCCGCTCTGGATCGTAGTGTGTCCCGACAATCCACGCGACCTCGGACAGGTTCTGCACGTCGACGTCCTTGTCGACCACGATGATGGTCTTCGAGAACATCAGCTGGCCGAGCCCCCAGCAGGCGTTCATGATCTTCCGCGCGTGCCCGGGATAGCGCTTGTCGATCGAGATAATCACGAGGTTGTGAAAGATCCCCTCGGCCGGGAAATGCATGTCGACGATCTCGGGCACGGTCTTCCGAATCAGGGGAAGAAAGATTCGTTCACTGGCCTTGCCGAGGTAGTAATCCTCCATCGGCGGAATCCCGACGACGGTTGTGAGATAAATCGGACGCTTGCGACGAGTGACGCAGGTCAGGTGGAAGACCGGGTAGTCGTCCGGATGCGAGTAGACGCCGGTGTGATCGCCAAAGGGACCTTCCCTGCGGCGTTCCCCAGGCTCGACATACCCCTCGAGCACCATCTGCGCGTTCGCCGGGACCTCGAGATCGACCGTCACGCACTTGACGAGCTCGACGCGCTCGCGCCGCAGGAACCCCGCGAGCATCAGCTCGTCGAGCCCCTCCGGCATCGGCGCTGTCGCTGAATACGCCAGCGCAGGATCCGGTCCCAGGGCCACAGCCACCGGCATCCGCTGTGCCAGGCGTTCGGCCACGCGGTAGTGCTGCGCGCCTCCCTTGTGACGCTGCCAGTGCATCCCGGTGGTGCGGCCGTCGAACACCTGCATGCGATAGGTGCCGATGTTCCGCATCCCGGTCTCCGGGTCCTTTGTGAACACGAGCGGAAACGTGATGTAGGGACCGCCATCTTCCGGCCAGCACTTCAGGATCGGGATGTCGTCGAGCGTCCCGTTCTTCTGCACGACCTCCTGGCACGCCCCGTCCTTCACCGTCTTCGGGAGCAGATCGCGGAGCCGATTCACCGTCGGCAGGAGCTTCAACGCGTCGAGCATGCCGGTGGGAATCTTCGGCGTCGCGAGCTCCTCGATCTCCGCCGCCAGGTCGTCGAGCGTCCGGACGCCGAGCGCCATGCAGACGCGCGTCATCGAGCCGAACAGGTTCACCGCGACCGGCATCTCGAACCCGGTGGGCCGCTCGAACAGCAATCCGGGGCCTCCGCCGGGCGACTTCGACACCCGATCGGTGACCGCGCTGATCTCGAGATCCGGGCTGACGGGGTCGGGAATGCGGGCGAGCTCTCGTCCCCGGTCGAGGGCCGCGATGAAGTCGTTGAGATCCTTGAACATCAGCCTACCGTTTCCATCCGTTCCGCAATCTGCGACGCGAGCGTCAACGCCCGCAGCCCGGCGACGCCATCCACCAGGGGCGCGCCCCCTCCTCGGATCGCGTTGACGAAATCAATCAGCTCGCGACGGAGCGGCTCATCACGCTCGACGGGAATGGTGCCGCCCTGGATGTCCGGACGCGGTTCCTTCCGGATCAGCCGGTATCCCTCGACTTCCTGCGACGCGTAATCGACCGAGAGATACGCATCGGGCTGGAAGAACCTGATCTTTCTGATCCGATCCTTGCTGATCCGGCTCGCCGTGATGTTCGCGATGCAGCCGGACGCAAAGCGCAGCCGCACGTTCGCGATGTCGTATTTCCCGGTCAGCACCGGCACGCCCACGGCCTCGATCGACACGACGTCCGGACCGACGATCGCCAGGATGACGTCGAGATCGTGAATCATGAGATCGAAAACGACGTCGATGTCGAGGCTGCGATCGGGGAACGCGCTGAGCCGATGCACTTCGATGAAGCGCGGGGCGGTCACGAGCCGCAGCGCGATCGCGACGGCCGGATTGTGCCGCTCGGTATGCCCCACCGCCAGCACGGCCTTGCCGGCGGCGGCGGCGGCGATCATCCGATCGGCGTCGGCAATCGTGCGCGACATCGGCTTTTCCACCAGCACTGGCGTTCCCCGTTCGAGGAACGGCACGGCGATCTCGGCGTGGAGCTCGGTCGGCACCGCGACGACTACGCCGTCGACTTCTCCGAGGAGCCCGCGATAGTCGGTCAGCGCGTCGGTGCTCGATGCGGCGGCGATCTCCGCCGCCCGCTCCCTGTTGGTATCGACGACCGCGGTCAGCCGCACCTCGGGCATGGCCGCGAGAATTCGGGCGTGGTGGCGTCCGAGATGACCGACGCCAATGACGGCGAGACGAAGGGCCTCAGGAGGCATGGGGCCTCGGGGCACGCCGGCCGACGATCGCGATCGAGGCTTCGTTGGCCGAGGCCAGCACATGCTCACCGTCGAGGACGAGCGTCTTTCCGGCATCGACCGACAGCGCCGTCGCACCGGCGATGCGCATCGCCTGGATGGTCGCGATGCCGATCACCGGCACGTCGAAGCGCATATCCTGGTTCGGCTTCGCCACTTTGATCACGCAGACGCCGGGCCCGGCCAGGTGACCGGCACGGCCAATCACCTCGTCGGTGCCTTCCATGGCTTCGACGGCCACGACCGCCTTGTGCTTGACGGCGATGGTCTGGCCGATGTCGAGCGCGGCGATCGCGTCCGCCATCCTGTACCCGAACTCGAGATCGGCGCGTTCCCGCTCGTCGGGCGTCCGTTCACCCAGGATGCCCTCGGTCGCGAGCAGGGGGGCCAAAAACAGCGTCGAGTCGAGCAGGTCGATGCCTTCGTGTTTCATGACGTCCGCCACCGCGGAGATCAGCGCGTCGGTGTTCCGCGCCTTGAGGCGCCTGAGCACCGACAGCAGCGTCAGATCCGGGATGATGCCGGAGAAGATCTTGACATGGCGCACCTGGCCCGCCATGACCGCCTGCGAGACACCGGCGGCCTTCAGCAGCTTGATGCACTTGCCCAGCTGTCCCAGGGAGACCCAGTGAAGGGCGGCGTCGGCTTTTCGCGCCGAAGCCTCGAGATCGGGGAACGCTTCTTCCTTGATGGCAATCACCGTGACCTCGTGGCCGAGGTCACGGGCGCCCTGCAGTGCGAGGAAAGGAAATTTGCCGTTGCCGGCGATGATGCCTATGCGTGCCACTGAGGAAGCACCCTACTCCGGGTGCGTGACCTCGATGGTGTACGAAGCGGGCTGGCCGGCCGTGATATTCCCCTGATCGCCGACCCGCACGCACAGCGTGCCGGCCCCGGTCATCGTTCCGGTCAGGATGGCGCCGCCGGTCGCGGCGGGGTTCTCCAGCACCAGGCTGCACGCCGCCCCGGTCCAGGTCCCCAGCGCGAAGCTCACCACGAGGGTATTGTCGGTGCCGATCGCCTTCAGCGTGGCAACGATCGCGCCCCCCCTCGACGTGTTGAAGTTGTGCATCGACGACCCGCTCTGTGTGACCTGGCCGGTGAACGTCTCGGTGACCGGCACGGTCGGCGTAGTCGGAATCGTCGGAGTGTCGTCGTCGCAGCCGGCGACCGCGCAGGCTGCGAGCAGGATCGCGAAGAGCCGTCCGTAGAGTCCTCGAACCATCTATCGTTCCTTCTGTCCCTGTTCGTCCATCTTCCAGGACCGTGCTTACTCTTCGACCAGTTCTTCCAGTCGCCGACTGGGCCGGCGAAGGCCCACGCCGCGCTTCGACGTGCGGATGAAATTCACCACGTACTGCACCTCGGGGCACTG
>Ga0075429_100002616_pt1 | contig 15180 bp, 24 predicted proteins | sample RhiMetdeltSRZDD3_FD_75295 | JGI IMG/M metagenome (GOLD analysis project Ga0075429, IMG submission 75295) | Populus rhizosphere microbial communities from Tennessee, USA - Rhizosphere MetaG P. deltoides SRZDD3 | ecosystem: Host-associated > Plants > Roots > Rhizosphere > Soil | place: USA... | reverse complement strand
AGGTATAATACCGGATCTGGTCTACAAAATGTGAACAAACTAAGCTAGCCTATCTGAAGTGGCCTAAATAAACATGGTCCATTTAAACCTCACAGCGTGGAATAATATGCTCAATTCTTTGTTCAATTGATGGTAATAGTAAGGTTTTAATGGCCGCACAGCAATTAGCATAAGATTTGTACCTGCTTATAATAGTAATTTGGTTTTAAAATGCGCCGTGCCTTACGAAAAAAATCACATGAGTCAAAAGTACGGATTAGCAGTATACATAGGCAGGCGTAACTTTTTGAGTAGCTTTTTTGTTTGATCATGGATTATGAATTTCTATGCGGCGGGCGGGATTTTTATCCTGCCTTTTTTTTATAAATTTTCTCCGACTCATAGCTGCCTGTGATGATATATCCTCTGCAGCACAGCATCAGCTGGTTTTAAAAAGGAAAGTAGTCAGGAAGGTCTGATCTAGTATTAGAATTCTTTTCATGAATCTCCCTGTAATTCATTAAATCGTACTCAAAAGGAATGCAATTTATATTTCATTAAATTCTATTTTAAAAATTTGAATTGATATTTGACTAACAAATCAAACTCTTATAAATGAAAAAACTAATCTTTACAATTGTGCTATTTACTTCCATTGCATTAACCGCACTTGCACAAGACACTACAATGGTTGAGCAATACTGTAAAATGATCGTTACCGGCCGTGTATTATCCACTAAAGTTAATATCGATCTTGACTTTGGTGATGAACGAAAACTTTTTGGTGGTGATACAAGATTAAAGGACGATTTGACAGGAAAGCTGAAGAAATTTAATTCAACGGTAGATGCCTTGAATTACATGGGTGCACAGGGATGGACATTGATCAACGCATTTCCAATAAAAGAAGTTGATTCTTTTGTGTATCACTATTATTTCAAGAAGTTATTCCGGAAGTCGGAGATAAATTAATTATTTCAGGTCTTGGTTCGTGCTGATGGAACCAAGACCTGAAGGAAATCATAGACACGAATGTTTTAATACAGTCGAATATCAATTATCTTTTATTACTGTTGTTCTCGATTCGGTGGTAGAGCTTGAATTGCCCCGCAGCAGCGCAACAAGTATGATGATAAATACCGCGCCACCGCCTACCCATACCCATGGGGATGTATACCATTCTGTAGTTGTTTTAGTGCTGGTAGTTGTTTTAGTGGTAACCTGATCGCTTGTCTGTGCCCAAAGAATGATCTGTGTGCAAGTGAATACAAAAGCCAGGAAAAATCTGTATGCCCAGCGAATGCTAATCTTTTTCATGATAAATTTTTTGATTATACAAATTATTATCACAGTTACATGGCTAAGAATCAGGCCAAAATATTTAAACGAAAAATAAAGCTACTCAGTCTATATAGCGGGGAATAGTTTCTACAGTTTAAACCTTAAAGTTCATCGTTTGTTTTTACTCCTACCTATTTTTGAAATGGAATATGATTGCGGATGTTATGACACGACCTTTTGTAAAAATCAAATCCCTTATTCAATTGTATGAACTGCTGCCCGAAGATGAGCGGGTCATTACAGATGTATTAAGACAGATCATTAAAGAAAATTTGCCGGCATATTGTAAAGAAAAGATCTCTTACAACGTTCCATTTTTTTATGGCAGGAGAGGCATCAGCATAGTTTGGCCGGCAACAGTGCCAAGAGGCGGTATAAAAAAAGGAGTTTTGTTAGGATTCTGGTATGGCCACAAACTTAAGGATGTTGACAATTATCTCTCACATGGTAGTAACAAACAAATATTCTATAGGATATATTATACACCTGAAGAAATTAACAGTGGGGCAATTATCAAGCTTTTAAAAGAGGCAGTAAGGGTCGATGGGATCAAATAGTTTCAATGCGTTTGCGATTTGTTGTCAACATCGGCATCTCCTTCTTCGTCTTTTGTTTTTGGATAATCCTCTTTTATTTGGTCAATCACTTCTTTCTTATCTTTTTGATTGCGTACTATAAGAAAGACAATGAATAGCAATGCCATGATTCCAACAGAAATTATAACTGGGAGGTTCATGTTTCAAAATTTGATTAAAGCTACAATTTACGTATAACTGAAAATAGTAAGTTTATTGGATTAAATAATCATGCGATTACAAAGAAGGGTACATTTGAAATATGGAACAAGCCTATATTATTGCCCGGCTAAAAGAAATAACTATTCCCGAATTACTTGATGCTCTCGCCGAAGCGAATGCAGGCGAAGCGATAGATATTTATGACCACCTTGATCCGGCGCTGATCGATAAAACAACAGATACTCTTTGGGAATTTATCAATGCTGTAAGGCAAATTAAAAAGTAGCGATAGGTGAATTAAAGTTTCAACAAAAGTCATTACTTATCATTATTTCTCACCGTCTATAATTCGAAATACAGTTAACTGGCAAACTTTTCCACGATTTCAGACGCTGGCATTATTTTTTCTTCAGGTCATGCCTTACCATTTTTTACATATTATTCACTTCAAAATTTCACTCGTATGAAAAAAACATTGTTATTGATGATGGCGTTTGCTTTTGTTGGTACCGCTGCAATGGCGCAACTGGAACAGAAAGACTATAAAAAAGAAAAAGCGGAATGGGATCAAAAGATAAAAGATGAATTGAAACTTAATGCCGACCAGTTGGTAAAGTATGAAGCTCTTAATAAAGAGTATGAAGAAAAGTTTACTGCCATTGCACAAGACGCTAATCTGAACAAGGATGCGCAGAAAGAAAAAAAGATGGCTTTGAAGAAAGAAAAAGAAACCAGGCTTTTTGAGTTTCTGACTCCTGAACAGCAAGCAAAGTACAAGGAACTCATTGATAAGAAAAAGAAAGAGATGGAAAAACCGGCAAACGGCTAGTTTAACATTCACTGATACGCTAAGACAAAATTGCCTCAACTTATTGTTGAGGCAATTTCTTTTAACTTCAATTAATTTTATGCCAATAAATTTATGAAGATTGAAGTCAGAGAAATGACCATGGAAGATGCTGAAACAGTAAATTCATTATCTCAACAACTTGGATATCTCTTATCATTCCAACAAACGCTTCAAAATATAACCGCTGTTTTAAAAAGCAAAGATCATACAGCTTTTGTAGCCTCAATTGAAAACAAAATTGTTGGTTGGATTGGTGCAGCTCACTCCATTATGATAGAGGTAATGCCTCATTGTGAAATAAATGGTTTGGTGATAGATGAAAATTACCGAGGAAAAGGAATTGGAAAATTACTGATTGAAAAAGTAAAACAATGGGCCCGGGAAAAAGGCAGTGATACGTTAAGTCTTCGTTGCAATATAAAACGCACCGAAGCACATCTGTTTTATGAGCATTTGGGATTTAAAGAGGTGAAACAGCAAAAAAATTTCTTGATAGAGATCTGAGTTAAAAAAACCCAGCCTTTCCTCAACTTAGACAACATCGGAAAGGCCGGGTATTGAAAACAGAATTTGGATTCTTAGTTATCGATTATAAGAATATGAGTTCACATAATCTGATAATTCGTTCTTGCTGCTTTGCGATGTCAGCACATCATAGATCAGTTTAAAATTATCAGGATCTGTGATATTACCATAGGCTGCTTTTGCCAATTGCAAGCGGTTGCTTTCTGAACTTACCAACTGGATCAGCTGCTTGGCCTGGGCTACAGTGAAATAATAACTTTCATTATCGAAGATCTCTGATAGCCTTGACATCTTGGCGCCTAGTCCCCATGTATTTTTTACATTATTATACATTGAATTGAAACTGCTTGTTGACATCGCGGTACGGGTATAAACTGGACTTGTAGACTCTGAACCAGGCTGATAATTTCTGACATAATTTTCCAGGTCATTTCTGCTTGTAGTAGTGGAAAGCACATCATATAATTGATTGAAATAAGCCTGGTCAACAATATTGTTGTATGCTGATTTTGCGAGTTCAAGTCTGTTACTTTCTGAACTTACCAATTGAATGAGTTGTTTTGCCTGGGCAACAGTAAAATAATAATTCTCATTGGCAAAAATATTTGCAAGTGCATTCATCTTTGCTCCCAGACCAAATCGATTCTGAACGTCCTGATAAAGCACATTAAAATCTGCTTCCTTCATTGCTACTTTTGTATAAACAGGATTGTTTTCAGGATTGTTTCCATCGTAATTATTTACAAAATTGTTTAGCTCATTCCTGCTGATCTGGTTATTGAGCAATGTACTCAATTGAGAAAAGTTATTTTTATCAATAATACTTCTATAAGAGACTTTAGCTAAATAAAGCCTGTTCGCTTCATCAGGAATCAACTGGATTAATTGCCTGGCTTGAGATACAGTAAAATAATTATTGGTATTTGTAAAAGCGTTATAGATATAAGAAACCTTTGAGTTTGTTGTTGTCTGACGTTGAGCTGTCCTGTAAATTGTACTAAACCTTGCGTCAGTCATTGCTGTTGAAGAACTGCCCGCGTTATAATTGCTTACATAATCTGTCAACTGGTCTCTGTAAGACTGGGTATTGAACAGATTGTTCATCTGTGTGAAATTTAGTGGATCAGTAATACTTCGATACGCTGCTTTAGCCAAAGTGAACCGATCGCTCTGGTTATTTACCAGCTCGATCAATTGTTTGGCTTGCGCAGTAGTAAAATAATTACTGGTATTCGCAAATTCCGCGCTTATTAGTCTCATCCGGTTTGCAGCTCCCCATCGGTTACGAACAGTGTTATAGAGATTGGTGAAATCTGCATCAGTCATCGGAACCATATACTGAGTTGTATTATCATCAGATCTCCATTTACTTTCTCTTAGTTGTACACTGCCGTTTCCTGCGATCGTTATGTTCATATCAAAACCAGTTCTGATGGTAAACACAGTAGCGGCAAGATTTAGCTGATCATTATGCCTGATTTGAAGTGTATGCTGCCCGGCTTGAAGATTAGAAACTACGATTGGAGCCCTAGCATTGGAATTAAAATCGTCGGTAACAGCATACTCTTTTCCATCTATAATGATCAGATCCGTATTATTTCCCTTAACATTGACGGTTAAAGTACTTACAGTTTGCGCTAATGCTGATATAGTCATTAGCGAACTAGCAAGGAATATGATTATTGTTTTCATAATACATTGATTGTTTAAGTTGAATAATGAATAATAAGTTCAAAGTCCATACCAACAAGTGATACACAGATTTGCAATGAAATGAAGATGGAGTAACGATTATGGGGTGTTTCTACCACACTATTTATTTAGTGATCAAACAATTTTTTAATTAAGTCTGTAAAAAGAGAAAACCGGATATTCATCCGGTCTTCTGTATATCCACCTCAACGCTATAACTACGCACTTTTACGCACTCTTTTTTTGACCACCTCGCAGCAGGGCAACTAACAATAGAATAAATACAGCTCCTCCAATTACCCAAACTACTGGATTTTGATACCATTCGTTTTCTTTCTTAAGGCTTATATCAACATCTACCCCTTTATCCTGTGCAAAAGTCAATACACTAAAAAAACATAATAGGAATAATGTTGTAAATCGTGCCCATAAACTGCTGATCTTTTTCATACGTAGATGATTTAAATAATTAAGTAAATAAGTCATTGATATGCGAAATCCCATTTTTACTTCATTTTCACAACATCAATAACCTGTAAAGCTGCGGGGGCAAAAAAGGTGCCATCGAAGTTCGTCTCTAATCTGGCATATATTTTTCAATGCAGGTTAAAACGCTATATTATGGCTAAATCTGTAAAAAAATCATCTCCTGCAGGTGAAAAGAAGCAAATCAAAAAGACCCATCTCAAATCCCCTCCAAAAGGCAAAACTGCCAAAGAGATAGTGAAAAGGCATTTGAGTGATAAAAACGATAAAATAACAGAAGACGATCTTAAACATTTAAGAATTGATTTGTCTATTCCTAAGGATAAGGCTCATAAACCATTACCGATAAAAAAGGAAAAGGAAAGACCAAAAGATTCTGAAAAAGACAATACAACATTAACTCCCTGGGATGTGATAAGCGAATAAATTATTTTGCTTGTCTAGTTCCTGGCACAACAATTATTTTTAAAAATTGGTAAACAATAAAGCCAAGGCAAGCGCCCAAGGTATTTAACAATACATCATCAACATCTGTACTTCGATAGTTTGTTGCGAGCTGCAAGATTTCAATTCCCAAAGAAACAAGGAAAGAAATTAAAAGGACTGCAAAAAACCCCGTAAACTTTCTAAATTTTCTATAAAGCAATGGTAAGTAAATCCCCAAAGGAAATAGCATTATAAAATTACCGGCAACCTGTCTATCAAACGTATCATACCTGTTGATCGTGTCAAAGAAAGTAAAATTTACATGGTCATTTGTGTCAATTCTGTGATTCATCCTATCCCACCAGTCATTTGATGACACTTCTTTAAAAAGAATAAAATAACCGGTTAATTGTAGCACAAAAAAAACGTATACAAAAAAACTAGACTGGATCAGCACCTGAAAAAAATTATCTTGCTTTCGCCTCAGCGCAACATAGATCACCCATGTATACAAGAAGGCCACACTTACCATGAGCCCTGCAATTCTCTTAAAACTGGAATGGCTATAACTTTCATGATACAGCACACGGAGATAAAGCAGGCTTACGATTATTACCGGCAAAATGACGATTAATTTTTTTAACCAGATTTTCATAGCTATGCTGTAAAATAGCACAATTCGCTTTACCAACTTAAAATCATGTTAAGAGTGCCGCTTCACAGAAGTTTAACGTAAAATGGCCTGATAGTTTGATTATAGTAGTGTTTTATATTTCTTAATTAAATCAAACATTATGAAAAGAATACTACTCATTTTGGCTCCGGCCGCCCTTTTTCTTGCTTCATGCAAATCGGAAAACATCAGGGAACCTGAATATCGTGAAATTCAGAATGTACGCATTATGGAAGTTGGTTTATTGCAAACAACGGCAGGCTTTGACATGATCTATTATAATCCTAACAATTTTGGAGTAACACTTAGCCAGGCGAGAGGAGAGGTATATATCGACAATATGTATTTCGGCCGTTTTGGTATTGGTGATAAAGTTACCGTCCGCAAGCACGAGGAATTTTTAATTCCTGCCATATTAAAAATGGACAATGTAAGTGCTATCAAAAATCATCGGGAGATATGGAAGCAGAAACAAGCGATGATTAGGATCGAAGGATTTGCCACGGTAAGAAAAGCAGGTTTTAACAAAGAAATTCCAATCAAATACGAAGGTATCCAGGATATAGAACGTCTTCGCTCGCTTGTATCAAGATAATTTTCATTTAGAGTTTTTTAATAACCTATGCGTACGGCATGGGTTATTTTTTTATCAAATCATCAATGAATTTATCATTGTTAAAAGTCAAAACCCATAAATTATTCATTAGGTGTTGCTTGAAATTTGATTAACAATTTCTTTAACAGTTATGAAAACTCTGGCATCGTTTTTCTACTATATATGTTGAAAATGAAAAATAATTTAATCATCTTAAAAAACTCAGTTATGAAACAAGGTTTACTTAAACAAGCGTTATTATTTATTGCCATAGCTGCAGTCACATCTGTAGCAGTGGTTGGTATCAGCAATAGTTCAAAAGCGAAAAAAGTTGATGCCACAGAGTTAGCACAATTCCAGGCTTGGAAAGACACAAAAGCAATCGAAGCATTGCAAGCCGAGAAGGTAAATTATGTTGCACCTAAAAAAACAACTACACGAAGCACAGCAGCAAAGCGTACTACTTATCAAAGCCCGAAAATGGTTTCTGAAAGTCAGAACAGTGCCAAAACAACCACGCGGAAGAAAGGTTGGAGCAAGGCTGCAAAAGGTACAGCAATCGGTGCAGGTGCCGGCGCGGTTCTTGGAGCTGTAATTAACAAAAGAAATCGTGCAGCTGGTGCAGTGATCGGTGGTGTAATCGGTGGCGGTGGTGGATATGTAATTGGCCGCACCATGGATAAAAAAGATGGAAGAGTGCAGTAATAAATAAAAAATCTGGAAAAGGGACTTCATAAGTCCCTTTTTTTATTTTAAAGATTCCTTCTGATGTTTGCATAAATTTGGTTTTATAAAAATAGTGTTTGAATGAAAAATAGTATAAAACCAGTTGCCATTATTCTAGCTATATTCTCTGTTTCCTTTTTTATTCAATCCTGGGGGGTTGATAAGACAAAAAGAGAGTTCTATCAGCTTACGGTATATCACTTCAGCACGGCTGCACAGGAAAAAGTCCTTGATAATTATTTGCAAAATGCATGGTTACCCGCTCTGCACAAAATGAGTATCAAGAAAATTGGAGTATTTAAGAACCATTCGAACGATACGCTTGCCGATAAAACCCTGTATGTGTTGGTCCCCATGCAATCTTTGGATGATGTTATAAATATCGCGTGGAAATTATCGGTCGATAAGGATCACCAGGTGGCAGGAGCCGATTACCTCAACGCTATTTATACGACACCGCCATATACGAGAAAGGAAACAATTCTATTGCATGCTTTTTCCTCCGCACCAAAACTCCAATTGCCTGCATTAAAAGGCACAAGAAAAGACAGGATCTATGAATTGCGTAGTTATGAAAGCGCCACAGAAAAAATATATCAGAACAAGGTAAAGATGTTCAACGATGGCGATGAGATCGGTTTATTCAAACGATTAAATTTTAATGCAACTTTTTATGGCGAAGTGCTTGCCGGCGGCAAAATGCCAAACCTGATGTATATGACCTGTCATGAAAATAAGGCTGCGAGAGATCAAAATTGGAAAGCATTCGGAGCTGATCCTTACTGGAAAAAACTTTCTGCAATGCCCGAGTATCAGCATAATGTTTCCCACATTGATATCAGTTTTCTTTATCCGACTGAATATTCTGACTACTAAATGTAAAATTCATTCTCCCAATTTCTTTCTTTTAAAAGTTTCCCATTCGGCAGGAGTCATCCTATGCGTTTTTATTAACTGCATCATTCCATTTTGGAACCCCGGCTCATCAGGTAAGGCAATTTTATATTGTTCGATCATAGAAGTTTGCGGATCTACGCAGATATAACCACCTTTGTTTTCAAGCCCAATACCGTCCGCGAAATACGGTGGAACAATAAGTCCCATCTCAATTTGACTTCTTATATTCATAGAGGGTGTGCTTATCGCTAAATTGTCCTGGTTTTTCAAATTTGTGTCGCTGGCTGATAAAGAGAGCGAAGAAATAACAAGCAAAACAAGGAGATGCAAGCTTATTTTCATTTTTTCATCCTTTGACGCAGCTAAATAAACAAGGTTACGAATTTTTATACCCCTCCTGATATTTTAATAATGGATTGCACGATTCTTGCTTAAATTCGGGTTATAAACCTAAAGTCCTTCATTATGAAAATCGGCATTCTCCGCATCTACTTTTTTTCCCTTAGCATTTTGACCATAACCGCTCTTCAGGCGCAAAGTTTAAAAAGCCTCGACGATAATAACGGGTTTAAGAAATATAAGCTGGGCTCAAAGTTCGTGATCGGGACAGGTGTAAAAAATAGGGACGCAGAAGGCGCCGATAAAGTAATCATTGACTATGCTAATGAAAAGATCGGTGATATACCGGTTAAGGCTATTGAATTATATTATTTGAAGGACACCTTAGCAAAGATCATTGTAAGAATTTCTCCCGAATATTACGCAAAACTTGCCGAAGCTGTCCGTAATTCTTTTGGCCAGCCAACACAGGACCTTAGTAACAATGAAAAAGTTAGTCTTGACACCGCAGCTCTCTCACCCAATTATTATAAGGACGATCATATCTGGAAGACAAAGCGGCTGAGAATGGAATACTATTATTCATACCCGAAAGTGAGCAGCGGCGCTTATGGAATAAAAGATCTTCATCTTCTATATGCCTTGAATGATTATGGCCAGCGATTACAAAGAGTAAAAAGAGGCGTCAATTCCGCGAAGAATTTTTGATAACGATTAGTGCTACCTTCAAATAATGTCAATTTCTATTGCACAACAAAAAGATATTCCTGCATTGGTATTATTAATGGACAATGCCTATCGCGGCGAAGGATCTAAACAAGGATGGACATCAGAAGCTGACCTGTTTATAGGAAATAAAAGAACGGATGAAGAAACAGTAACAAAGCTTATCAATAAACCAGGTTCTGTCTTTCTCAAATATACCAATGAGCACGGAATCATTGAGGGCTGCGTCTATTTACACAAGAAAGAATCGAAACTCTATCTTGGTATGTTTTCAGTTGCTCCTTCAGCACAAGGGAAAGGCATTGGTAAAAAGATATTAAATGCCGCTGATGCATATGCCAAAGAACATAGTTGTTCTTTGATACACATGACGGTGATAACTATTCGGGAAGATCTGATCGCCTGGTATGAAAAAAATGGTTATAAAAGAACAGAAAAGATGCTACCATTTCCTGTTGATGAAAGATTTGGAATCCCCACTCAGCCTCTTGAAATGATAGTTTTGGAAAAACAAGTTGACTGGTAAAATAAAAGGCCTTCAATCGAAGACCTTTTTAGTTAGATAGTAGTTGCTCAATTTTCTAATGCGCCGTCTTCTTTAAATTTTTTAAAAATAGCGATTGTATCTGCTGCTAATTTTTCAGCTCTTCTGAAAGGCATAAAGCCTCTTTCTCCCGGATTCAATTCGATACGACGAATGATCTCATCAATATCTGCTTTTACATTTGCATAGTTATCATATGCCTTCTTATTACCCCCTTTTGAAGGGAAATGACAAGGTGTGCATTTCTCAGCCATCACAGGCGCCAATGTGGTAGTATAACTAGCTTTCGGAGCCGCAGCAATTGCTTTCTTTGAAGATGAACAATAGGTCAATGCCAACGATAGAATGGCCATGCCCGCAAATACATAAAGTTTTTTCATTCCTTAAGTTTTAGTTTTTAAATGTAGAGAAAAAAAATTAATTCGGAACCCGTTTCATTTTGATAATTATCAAATTAGTTCCCGTGGTACATTTGCATCTCTTTTATGCTAACACCCGTTTTCGCCGCATATAAAAATGCTTATACCGGTTTATCCCGTTCTACCTGGCTGCTCTCGATCGTTATGCTCATCAACCGAAGCGGAACAATGGTAGTGCCTTTTCTTACACTTTATCTGATAAGAACATTGGGATACACTGTATCTGAGGCCGGATTTGTTTTTGCATTCTTTGGAGCTGGTGCTTTCAGCGGTGCTTATTTTGGCGGCAAGCTTACTGATAAAATTGGATTTTATCCTGTTCAAATTATTACTCTCGTTGGCGGTGGTCTTATGTTTTTTGCTTTATCAGCAATGAAAACTTATTGGCTGATCTGTCTCTTTACCTATTTGCTTGCTTTTATTAATGAAGCTTTTCGCCCTGCTAATTCTGCAGCAGTTGCTTTTTATAGTAATCCAGGGAACCGCACAAGATCTTATGCACTAAACAGGCTTGCAATAAATATAGGATGGGCTGTTGGAAGTTCTGTAGGTGGTATACTTGCTCATATCAACTACAGTTTGCTTTTTTATGTTGATGGAATTACCAATCTTGCTGCAGCCGTTTTGATCTGGAAATTTCTAAAACCTTTGAACTTTAAAGAAGAGATTGCAAGGCATAAAGTAACAAAAGCATTATCGGCATATAAGGACAAAACTTATTTGGTTTTTATTTTACTTACAGTATTCTTTGCTTGCTGTTTTTTCCAAATATTTACTAATCTTTCGGCATTCTTCGCCGAGGAGCTGCATTTCTCAGAGCCGTTAATAGGTTTTTTGCTTGCCATTAATGGTGTCATCATCGCTATTGTAGAAATGGTGCTGGTTTATAAATTGGAAGGAAGGGGTAAGAATCTTCATTACATTTCGCTAGGAATATTTATGGTAGGCCTCTCCTTTCTGATGTTGAATATTCCGGGTTTGGGACCCATGGTAGCTTTTTTTATAATTACCCTGTTAACCTTTGGGGAAATTTTTTCCATGCCCTTTATGAATAGTTTTTGGATAGGCCGGAGCCAGCCCGCCAACAGAGGCCAATATGCTGCTTTATACACCATGGCTTGGTCAGCAGCCCAAACGCTCGGACCGCTTGGAGGCTCCCAAATTGCCGGCTATTTTGGCTTTAAATGGCTGTGGTTCAGCGTAGGTCTTACCTGCTTTATTGTAGCCTTACTGATAAGGAGACTCAAAACAAGCGAGTCATAAGTGTAAAATGATCAAACTGTTGCTGTTTAGTTGGCATGATTTTCTTACCTTAACCATTCAAATCTCTATCATGGATAATACAAATGGAACTTTTTCGGTTAAGAAAAACAAGAAAGAATTTCGCAAAACGATCTCGGCGAAATTGGAAACCTCTTTAGTTGAATTCCAAAGCGGTGTGAAGGACAAAAAATTCAAAGCTGCTATCAAACGGGCAGGTAAGCTTCTTGCAAATGACCTGTTTGTGAAAAATAAAAAGAACAAACAAAAGAAAGAGGTAAAAAATGATACCCTTGTAGCCGAAAGTATCGGAGCCTAGGCTTTTACTTAATTGATCTGCCGTTCCGATCTATCGGGACGGTTTTTTATTTGCTTTCGCTTTTTGAGATCAAGAATATTTAACCAAATGCTTAATGCAAGTGAAACAAAGAATACCAGTAAAGTCACTTTATCTACCAGGTCTTTTTGAAAATTGATTCCTGTAAGTTTTAATAACAAAAAATGTACGTACGAAGTTGACTGATCATGTAAGCCCATTTTTTCTCTAACATCCCAATGCCAGTCGGTACAGAAGCAATACCCCCATCCATACCAGATACCAACTATAAACCATGAAGATGCCGTGAGTAAAAGTGTAAACAAGTTCCAGCGACGGGTCCTTTTCCAGGCCCAGCCAAAACAATTAAACAACATCAGAATTGTGTGAAAAAAGAAGAAGAAAATATTAAGAAACTGGTAACCCATCAATAGATCCTGCCTTCTTCGTGGCTCAATAACTGCTCAGCCATTGAATGGTCAAATACCGCTTCCTTATTTGAAATTACCTGGCGCAACAGGTCGTGTATAGTAATCACTCCGGCAAATTGCTGGTCGTCATAAGCAAGAAGGTACCGGGCTTTATGAGAGATCATAAGATTCATACAATGCTCCACTGTATCGGATACTTCAACCACGGGAAGGTCGGTGGTCATGACTTCTTCCACTTTTGTATTTGCGCTTGAGCGGCCTTTAAGGATCACGTTCCTGCTATAATCCCTTTCACAAAAAATTCCTTTGAAATCATCATCCCTTTTTACAACAAGGTAGCTAAGGTTCACAGAGTTTAGCATTTGCAATGCGTCGATAACAAGGGCATTAGACTCAATGTTATTAAAAGGAACCGGTTTGCTCATTAACAAGTCGTGCACAGTACGCATAGTTCGTGTTTCTAATAAAGTTCGGATTTTTTAGCAAAAGAAAAACTGATTTTCAAAACTAAATATACTTTCGCATAAATTATTCTGAAAATGGACTTACAGAAACAATTTGAAGACGCAGTTGCCAATAGCAAAACTTTACCCGAAAAGCCTTCCAATGAAATATTGCTTCAGCTTTATTCTTTATACAAGCAAGCTACAACCGGCGATGTAAATACAGAACCGCCTTCAAATCCTTTTGATTTTGTAAACAAAGCAAAACATGATGCCTGGGTGAACTTAAAAGGGAAAACAAAAGAAACAGCCATGCAGGAATACATCGATCTTGTAAACAGACTTAAAAGCTGATTGTTAAAATCATGCTGGAAAAATATTTATCATTTCTTGCTTGTCCTATCACCCGTTCTGAACTCAGGCTGCATAAGTTTTCGGTAAAAACAAAGACTTTTCGTGAAGGTGAAAAGGAAATCATTAAAGAGGGCATCTTGTTTTCAGATAAAGATTGGTTCTACCCTATTATCGATGGGGTTCCAAGGTTATTGGTTGAGTCATTTCTCGATTATGAAGAGTTTTTGAAAAAACATCTCAGCGATTATAACCAACGCAAAGAGCAGTTACTTAAAAACTACCCTGATCTTATTCGACAAATGATAAAGAAAAATGCCAGGACAAAGAAAAGCTTTGAAATGGAATGGGGAATGTTTAACTACGAAGAGGATAAGACATGGGAATTAAAGGGTGAAGATCTGCTGGAGAGATTTCTAAAGGAAACTGATGAGACAAGAGAATCATTAAAAGGTAAATGGATATATGATGCTGGCTGTGGTAATGGACAACTTGATCAATATATCGCCCGTTGCGGCTCGGTTGTAATTGGAATGGATCTTAGCAAAAGTGTAGAAAGAGCCAATGCAAACAATAACGAGCAAAATGCTTTTTTTATGCAAGCCGATGTACAATATCCACCTTTGAAGTTTGAAAAATTTGATATTGTACATAGTAGCGGAGTTTTAATTTGTACAAATAATAGTGAGCTGACCTTTTCAAAAATTGAACCCTGTGTAAAGAAAAATGGCAAACTGAGTGTGTGGCTTTATCATCCACGGAGAAATTTAATTCATAACTTTTTTAATTTACTCAGACGGCTTACTTCGAGGCTTCCAATAAAGGCTCAATATTATTTCTACCTGTTCACACTTTTCCCGGCGAGCTATGTTGTAAAAAGAATTAAGGGCAATAAGCAAAATGCAAGAGAAATGATGATCGCCATTATGGATTGGTTCTCGCCCGAATTTCGCTGGGAACATACACATGAAGAAGCTGCAAGCTGGTTTGCAAAAAGAAATTATAAAGATGTGAGAGTAACCACAACAGATATTTTTGGGTTCAATATCATTGGGAAAAAACAATGCTGATCAGGACGTATAAAGAGCAAGTAATTGCCTACCTACAGTATTGTAGCTAAACTTTTGCCTGGCATCATAAGCTATTTCTCTCTGATCGTAGCTGGCATAGGCTTGAATCATCTTTTTCATTGCTTCAAAAAGCTCCGCCTCGTTTTTCGGATCAACTAATATCCCATTCCGATGGTTAATTAACTCAGGAACGCCTCCTACTCTTGTCGCAATCACCGGCAACCCACAACATAAAGCTTCCAGGATACTACAAGGCTGATTTTCATAATTGCTAAAAGAAACAAAGCAAGAAGTCGACCGAACAATCTCAGCTACCTTTTCATAAGAGACTTCTCCTGTAAATTTTATCTTTTC
>Ga0075429_100002615_pt1 | contig 15180 bp, 13 predicted proteins | sample RhiMetdeltSRZDD3_FD_75295 | JGI IMG/M metagenome (GOLD analysis project Ga0075429, IMG submission 75295) | Populus rhizosphere microbial communities from Tennessee, USA - Rhizosphere MetaG P. deltoides SRZDD3 | ecosystem: Host-associated > Plants > Roots > Rhizosphere > Soil | place: USA... | reverse complement strand
CCGGCCGAGTAGGTGGGCACGGTCCACACGATGTCGGCCACGCCGTCGCGCGCCTGGTCGAACAGCTGCGCCGGCGTGCCGCCCAGCTGCATCGCGGGATAGATCTGGCACTTGAGCCGCTCGCCGGATTCCCTGGCGACCTTGTCGCACCACGGCTGGATGAGGTTCTGGTGCACGTTGGACGTGCCGGGCAGGAAGTGGTGCACCTTGAGCACCACGGTCTGGGCCTGGGCCTGGGCCGGGGCGGCCACGGCGGCCGCGGCCAGCGCCGCGAGGCCGAGGATGCGACGGACGTTCATCGTGTTGTCTCCTTCATCATGTGTCTTCAGGTGTGGAAGGTCCGTACGAGGACCAGCGAGAGCGCCGGGAAGAACACCAGCGCCACGATGCGGACGAAGTCCGAGAGCAGGAAGGGCATCACGCCCTTGAAGGTCTCGACCAGCGGCACGGTCTTGGCCAGCCGGTTGATGACGTAGACGTTCATGCCCACCGGCGGGTGCACGAGGCCGATCTCCACCACCATGAGGGCCAGGATGCCGAACCAGATCGACTTGTCGGTGGGCGTGAGGTCCCAGAATTCCAGGCCCATCACCACCGGGTAGAACACCGGAATGGTGAGCAGGATCATCGCCAGCGAGTCCATCACGCAGCCGAGCAGGATGTAGGTGACGAGGATGGCGGTCATCACCAGCAGCGGCGGCAGCCCGCTGCCCTTCACCCAGGCGGCCAGCTCGGCCGGCATCTGCGACACCGCGAGCGCGGTGTTGAGCTGGTCGGCGCCGATCAGCACCAGGAAGATCATCGCGCTCGCCTGCGCGGTGCCGAGCGCGGTGGCGATCAGGCCCTCCCAGCGCATGCCGCCGTTGACCACTGCGAGCACGCCGCACGCCGCCGCGCCGATCGCGGCCGCCTCGGTCGGGTTGGCCCAGCCGCCGTAGATGCCGACGATCACGACGAGGAACACGGCCAGCACCGGCAGCACGGCGCCCAGCGCGCGCAGCCGCTCGGACCACGGCGCGCGCGGGCCGGCGGGGCCCATCGACGGCTTGCAGGCCACCACGATGCGGATGACCAGCATGTAGCCGACCATCGCGATCACGCCGGGCAGCACCGCCGCCATGAAGAGCTTGCCGATCGACTCCTGCGTGAGGATGGCGTAGATCACCAGCGGCACCGACGGTGGGATCATGATGCCGAGCGTGCCGCCGGCGGCCAGCGTGCCGGTGGCGAGGCTGCCGGCGTAGCCGGCGCGCTTGAGCTCCGGCAGCGCCACCTGTCCCATGGTGGCCGCGGTGGCGAGCGACGAGCCGCAGATCGCGCCGAAGCCGGCGCATGCGCCCACCGAGGCCATCGCCACGCCGCCGCGCCAGTGGCCCATGAAGGCGTTGACGAAGCGGAACAGCGCGCGCGAGAGGCCGCCGTGCGTGGCGAACTGCCCCATCAGCAGGAACAGCGGGATGACGATGAGGTCGTAGTTCGACAGCCGCGCATACGCGAGGTTCTTCAGCGAGTTGAGCAGCGGGGCGAGCTCGCCGCCCGTGAGCCACACGTAGCCGCCCGCGCCGATCGCGAACATCGCGATGCCGATCGGCACGCGCAGCACCAGCAGCCCCATCAGCAGGGCGAACAGCACGAGGCCGGCGGCGATGCCCGTCATGGCGCGCTCCGCAGGGCGTGCCGCAGGTGCCACGCGGCGCGGTAGAGGCCCGCGAGCGCGAGCAGCGCGAAGCCCGGCACCATCAGCGCCTGGCCCAGCCACACGGGGGCGCCCAGGATCATGGTGGTCTCGCCGGCGGCGTGCAGGCTCGCGGCGCCCGCGGCGGTGCGCCACGCGATGAGCGCGCCGAACGCCGCCACGAGCAGGGAGCCCAGGCTGTCGAGCGCATGCACCTGGCGCTCGCCGAGCCACTCGGTGAAGAAGTCGACCTTCACGTCGCCCTGGTTGAGGTGGCACCAGCCGAAGAACGACGCCGACGCGAACGCCGCGCACAGCTGCAGCATCTCGACGTCGCCCGGCACCGGCGTGGACGCCAGCTTGCGCCCGGAGATCGAGACGATCGACATCGCGACCAGCGCGACGAACACGAGCGAGCCCGCGATCGCCGAGCCCTTGCACGCGGCTTCCAGCCGGCGGCCCCAGCGGCCCAGGCCGTCGATGCCGGCATGCGCCGCGCGCGGCTCGCCGGTCTCGGCGATCGGCAGTTCGGCGACGGCGTTCATCGCGCGCCTCCCGCGTCGAGCGCCTGCGCGCCGATGATGAGCTTCAGCACCTCGCTCGCCCCCTCGTAGATGCGCAGCGCGCGGATCTCGCGGTAGAGCCGCTCCACCGGCACGCCGTGCACCACGCCCAGCCCGCCCCAGAGCTGCACCGCGGCGTCGATCACCTGCTGCGCCGCCTCGGTGGCGAACAGCTTGGCCATCGAGGCCTCGCGCGTGACGCGCACGCCGAGCACGTCCTTGGTCCAGGCCGCGCGGTAGACCATGAGCGCCGATGCGTCGATCGCCGTCGCCATCTCGCCCAGCTTCATCTGCGTGAGCTGGAATTCGCCCAGCGCCTTGCCGAACAGGCGCCGGCCCCGCGCGCGTTCCAGCGCCTCGTCGAGCGCGCGCCGCGCGAAGCCGAGCGCGGCCGCGCCGACGGTCGTGCGGAAGCTGTCGAGCGTGCCCATCGCGATCTTGAAGCCCTCGCCCGGCTGGCCGACGAGGGCGGTGTCGGGCACGCGGCAGTCGGCGAGCTTCAGCGTGCCGAGCGGGTGCGGCGCGATCACGTCGATGCGCGTGCTCGCGTCCAGCCCCGGCGTGCGGGCGTCGACGATGAAGGCCGACAGGCCCTTGGCGCCCGGCGCCTCGCCGGTGCGCGCGAAGACGACGTAGCTGTCGGCGATGCCCGCGTTGGAGATCCAGGTCTTGACGCCGTCCAGCCGCCAGCCGCCCGACACGCGCGACGCCGTGGCCGACACCGCGGCGACGTCGGAGCCCGCGTCGGGCTCGGACAGCGCGAAGGCGGTGAGCGCGTGGCCTTCGGCGACGCGCGGCAGCAGCGCGCGCTTCTGCGCCTCGCTGCCGAACAGCGTGACCGGCGCGCTGCCCAGGCCCTGCATCGCGAACGCGAAGTCCGCGAGCCCCGACGCGCGGCCGAGGATCTCGCGCGCGAGGCTCACGCTGCGCACGTCGAAGCGCTCGCGCAGCCCCCCGTAGGCGGCGGGCACGCAGGCGCGCAGCAGGCCGGCGCGGCCCATCTCGCCGACCAGCCGGCGCACGCACGCGTACACCGCATCGAGGTCCGTCTCCGCGCCCTCGAGCAGCGGCGGCAGCGCCTCCGCGGCCCAGCGCTCGCACTCGCGTGCGTAGGCGCGGTGGCCGTCGTCGAAGAACGGCCAGTCCAGGTCCCGCCGCGTGGCCATGTCAGTTGCCTTCGAACACCGGCTTCGACTTGGCCGCGAACGCGTGGTAGGCGCGCTCGAAGTCCTGCGTCTGCATGCAGATGGCCTGCGCCTGCGCCTCGGCCTCGATGCATTCGCCCAGGCCCGCGCTCCACTCCTGCCACAGCATGGTCTTGGTCATCGCGTGGCCGAAGGTCGGGCCGTCGGCGAGGCTGGCCGCCAGCTCGGCGGCTTCGCCCAGCAGGCGATCGGGCTCGACGAGGCGGTTGTGGAAGCCGAAGCGCTCCGCTTCCTCGCCGCCCACGACGCGGCCGGTGTAGAGCAGGTCCGCGGCGCGCGACAGGCCGATGAGCCGCGGCAGCAGGGTGCACGCGCCCATGTCGGCGCCGGCCAGGCCCACGCGCACGAACAGGAACGCGAGCTTGCTGCGCGCCGTGGCCAGGCGCATGTCGGAGGCGCACGCGATCATCGCGCCCGCGCCGGTGCACACCCCGTCGATGGCGGCGATGATCGGCTGCGGGCAGGCGCGCATCGCCTTCACCAGGTCGCCGGTCATGCGCGTGAACTCGAGGAGCTCGGGCATGTCCATGCGCACCAGCGGGCCGATGATCTCGTGCACGTCGCCGCCGGAGCAGAAGTTGCCGCCTTCGCCGGTGAAGACGATCGACTTGATGTCGGTGGCGTAGGGCATCTCGCGGAACAGGTCGCGCAGCTCGCCGTACGACTCGAAGGTGAGCGGGTTCTTGCGGTCGGGCCGGTTGAGCCGGATGGTGGCGACCTTGCCGGTCGCCGAATAGCCGAAGTGCTTCGCCGGGTAGGCGGCGAGCTGGACGCGCTTCATCACGGTGGGTCTCCTCGAGTCGCGGGAAGGCAGAGGGCGCCGGTCAGCCGGCCATCGTCAGCCCGCCGCTCACGCTCAGCACCTGGCCGGTGACGTAGCTCGCGCCCTCGCCGGCGAAGAATACGATCGCGCGCGCCACCTCCTCCGGCTGGCCGAGACGGCGCAGGGGGATCGCCTTGACGAGCGCCTCCTTCACCTTGTCCGGCACGGCATTCATCAGCGGCGTGTCGGTGGGGCCGGGGCACACGCAGTTGACGTGGATGCCGTAGCGCGCGGTCTCGCGCGCGAGCGACTTGGTGAACGCGATGAGGCCGCCCTTGGCGCCCGAGTACACCGTCTCGCCCAGGCTGCCGACGCGGCCGGCGTCGCTCGCCACGTTGACGATGCGGCCGCGCTTGCGCTCCATCATCGCCGGCAGCAGCGCCTTGGCGAGCTGCATCGGCCCGACGAAGTTGAGTGCGATCACCTTGTTCCAGAAGTCGGGCGTGCCGTCGATGAACGGCGCCGTGCGGCCCCAGCCGGCCGCGTTCACCAGCACGTCGACCGCGCCGACCTCGGTCTGGACCCGGGCCGCGAACTGCTCGATCGACGCCGGGTCGGTCATGTCGACGCGCACGAAGGTGGCCTGGCGGCCCTGGTCGCGCAGCGCCGCGGCCGTGCGCTCGCCGCCCTCGGCGTCGATGTCGGCGACGACGACGCGCGCGCCCGCTTCGGCGAGGGCCTGCGCGGTGGCGCGGCCGATGCCCGAGGCGGCGCCGGTGACGATGGCGATCTGGTTGGCGAGGGTCATGGGAGGTCTCCTGGTGGAAGGGATGGGGGCGAGGTCAGCGGGCCCGGCGCGCGAGGAAATCGGACACCTGGCGGCGGGTCTCGGGGTGGTCGTAGAGCGCGCGCGTCTCGGCCACCTCGGCGGCGAAGCCGTCGTGCGCGGCGTCGTGGGCGGCGGCGATGCAGCGCTTGTTGGCGGCGAGCGCGGCCTTCGGCAGCGCCGCGTGCGCTTGCGCGATGGCGGCGGCGATCGCGGGCAGCTCGGCGAGCGGGTGGGCCCATTGCACGAGGCCCAGGCGCTCGGCCTCGGCGCCGTCGACGACCTCGGCGCCGAGGATCAGGCGGCGTGCGATGCCGGGCCCGGCGAGCCGGGTGAGCCGCTGCGTGCCGCCCGCGCCGGGCACCAGCCCGAGGCGCGCTTCCGGCAGGCCGAGCCGGGCCTCGCGCGCGGCGACGCGCAGGTCGCAGGCGAGCGCCAGCTCGAAGCCGCCGCCGAGCGCCGTGGCGCCGATCTCGGCGAGCGTCACGACCGGCGCGGATTCCAGTCGCGCGAACAGCCGCTGCATGCGGCGCACCAGCGCCGTCATCGCATCGGGGCCGTGCGGCGTGGCGAAGCAGGCCTGCATCAGCGCGAGGTCCGCGCCGGCGCAGAAGGCGCGCTGGTCGCTGCGCAGGTGCAGCACCGCGATGCCGTCGTCGTCGCTCGCGCGCGCGACGGCGCCCTCGAGCGCCTCGATCAGCGCGTCGTCGAGCGCGTTGACCGGCGGGCGCGCGAGCGTGGCCACCAGCACGCGGCCGCGGGTCTCGAGCGAGAGCGGGGCGGTCACTGGACGACCCTCCGCGCTGCGCGCTCCGGGATGAGCGCTTCGGTGCTGCCGTGCGCGTTCATCAGGCAACCTCCGTGCTGCGCACTTCTTCGCACTTGGGGCGGCCCGGCAGCACCGCGCTCGCCGGGCACGGCGAGCGGCCCTGCGGGACGGCCGGGCCCGGGCGGTCCGGCGCGGCGGCCCGCGCGAGGCAGGTGGACACGGGGCGCCTCATTCGCTCAGCTCCCCGCGTCGTGCAGGTCGCGCAGCTTGCGCCGCAGCAGCTTGCCGGTCGGGCCGCGCGGCAGCGTCGGCACCGCATGCCACCAGAGCGGGCGCTGGTGCGGCGGCAGCGTGCTCGCGTGCGCCTGCAGGGCGGCGCGCGCGCGCGCCTCGTCGCCGGCGGCGAAGAAGAACGCCACCGCGTCGACGCCGTCGCGGTCGGGCACGACCACCGCCGCGGCTTCCTTCACGCCGGGCACCGTCGCCGACAGCTTCTCTTCCAGCTCGACGAGGTTGACCCAGCGCCCGTGGATCTTCACCAGCGAGTCCTCGCGGCCGGCGAACTGCCAGCCGCCCCGGGCATTGCGTGCGAACAGGTCGGCGGCGCAGAAGGCGCCGTCGCGGAAGTGCTCCGCCTGCGCCTGCGGACGGTCGAGGTAGCCGAGCGCCAGCGTGGGCGCGCGCACCAGCAGCCGCGTGGGCAGCCCGGGCGCCACTTCGTCCAGCGGCTGCACGTCGACCCCGGGCGAGGGAACGAAGCCGCGGCCGTCGCCGCGGTCGGTCATCACGAGCACGAGCGTCTCCGACGCGCCGTAGCCGTTGGCGATGCCCAGCCCCGTCTGCGCGCGCCACTCGTCGCGCACGCTCTGCGGCAGCGCCTCGCCGGCCGACACGCACAGCCGAACGCCCGCCTGCGCGACGACGGGCGCGAGCCCTTCGTGCAGCAGGTTGCGGTAGAGCGAGGGCACCGACAGCAGCACGGTCGGCCGGCGCGCCTGCACCGCGGCCGCGATGCCCGCCGCGGTGGGCCATTGCGGATCGAGCACGATGGCCGCGCCGATCTTCAGGCCCGCCCACACGGCGTTGGTCTGCGGATAGGAGAAGAAGAGCTTGGAGCTCGCGAACAGCCGGTCGCTGGGCACGAAGCCGAGCGCCTCGCGCGACACCTGTTCGATGCGCTCGGCGAAGCGGTGCGCGTGCACCACGGCCTTCGGCTTGCCGGAGGTGCCGGACGAGTGGCACCAGAACGCCGGCGTCGTGGGGTTCACGGGATGCGGCTCGGCCGGCGCGGCCCGGTCGAACGCGCGGCGGAACTCGTCGATGCGCAGCACGCGCGCGCGCCACGGCTCGGGCGTGTCGTCCCCCGACTCGGCGAGGATGATGCTGAAGCCGGCCTCGTCGAGGATGTACTGCCACTCGGCGGCCGGGATGCGCGGATTCACCGGCACCGCGATCGCGCCGGCCCACAGCGTGCCCAGGAACGCCGCCACCCAGTCGAAGCCGTCCGGCAGCTTGATGGCGACGCGGTCGCCGGGCTGCACGCCGCACGCCTGCCACGCGCCCGCGATGCGCGCCACGCGGTCGTGCAGTTCGCCGTACGTCATCGTCGCGTCGCCGCACACGAGGGCGGTGCTCGCGGGGCGGGCGTCGCGCAGCATGACGAAGGCGGCGTTCAGCACCATGCTGGGCTCGCGGTCGTCGGCGGCGGCATGAGGGTCGCCGCTGAACAGGCCCGGCTTGCCGGCCTGCCAGCGCTCGAACTCGGTGGTGAGCAGGCCCGCGTGCTCGCGCTCCTCGGCGCCCAGCTCGCGGTACAGGCGCTGCTCGGCGGAGCCTTCGGCGGCGAGCGTCGCGCGGGCGGCGAAGAAGGCGGCGGCGCGCTGCTCGAGGTCGATGGCGATGCGGAACAGCGCGGTGGGGTCGTTCGGCCGGTGCACGTCCAGCGGGCGCCCCGTCGCGCCGGCGTAGATGGCCGCCACTTCCAGGCGCAGCTCGGGCGAGGGCAGCGGCACGTCGAGGTGGTAGCGCCGCGAGAGCGTCTCCATGTGCTCGCCCTCCATGAGGGCGAAGCGGCCGAACAGGCGCTTCAGCTCGGGGTCGCGCGTCTCGAGCGCGGCGCGCTGGTAGAACGCGCGGCCGCCCAGCTCGATTTCGAAGGCCGTGCGCACGCCTTCCAGCGCCTCGGCCGCATCGCGCGCGGCGCCGTCCACGGCCTGCAGCGCGTCGCCGCACTGCGGGCAGCGGCCGTAGGGGAACGCGAAGCCCTCGCTCACCTTGGCGCAGCCGCGGCAGCGCCACTGCAGCACCGCCCCGGCGCAGCAGATGTATTCGCCCGCGGCATCGTCCTCGAGCACGCGGTGGCATTTCGGGCAGTGCATCGCAACTCCTCCTTCAGGCGACGGTGGACGTCGGACCGACATGGGGTCTGGCCGTGTCCGCCTCGGCCGGCGGCAGTGCGTTGCCTCTGCCGCCGGCGGCAGAGGGACAGGGTGAGGCCGCCGCCGCCGCCTCGAGGTCCGCCGCCGTGACCGGCCAGCGCCGCGGCTCGCTGCGCAGGTACGCGCCGATGGCGCGCGCGGCGCGGCGCCCGGCGCTCATGGCGAGGATCACGGTCGCGCCGCCGGTGACGATGTCGCCGCCCGCGAACACGCCGGGCAGGTTGGTGGCCTGGGTCTGCTCGTCGGCCACGACGTAGCCCCGGCGGTCGAGGCCGAGCTCGGGCGTCGCGCGGCCGATGATCGGGTTGGCCTTGGTGCCGAGCGCGTAGACGACGGTGTCGCAGTCCCACTCGACGAATTCGCCCAGCGGCACCGGCGAGCGGCGGCCGCGCGCGTCGGCGTCGCCGAGCGCCATCTTCTGCACCCGGATGCCGCGCACGTTGCCGGCGTCGTCGAGCAGGATCGCCTCGGGCGCGTGCAGGAAGCTGAACGCGACGCCTTCCTCCTTCGCATGGCGCAGCTCCTCGACGCGCGCCGGCGCCTCGGCCTCGGAGCGCCGGTACACGCAGCGCACCTCGTCGGCGCCCAGGCGCTTGGCGACGCGCAGGCAGTCCATCGCGGTGTTGCCCGCACCGATGACGACGACGCGCCTGCCCATGCCGATCGGCGTGTCGCGGTACGGGAACTCGTCCCCGCCCATCAGGTTCACGCGCGTCAGGAACTCGTTGGCCGACAGCACCTGGCCCGCGTTCTCCCCCGGGATGCCGAGGAACGCCGGCGCCCCGGCGCCGGCGGCGATGAACACCGCGTCGAAGCCCATGGTGCCGGTGAGCTGCGCGAGCGTGAACGTCTTGCCGATGACCTTGTTGGTCTCGATGCGCACGCCGCTCTCGCGCAGGCGCTGCACCTCGCGCTCGATGATGTCGCGCGGCAGCCGGAACGACGGGATGCCGTAGCGCAGCACGCCGCCCACGACGTGCAGCGCCTCGTAGACCGTGACCTCGGCGCCCAGCTTGACCAGGTCGGCCGCCGCGGCGAGGCCGCCCGGCCCGGAGCCCACGATCGCCACCTGGCCCAGCGGCCGCTCGACCTTCGGCACCGCGAGCGGCGCCGGCCGGGCATGGTCGCCGACGAAGCGCTCCAGGCGGCCGATCGCCACCGGCTCCATCTTCGCCTTGATCAGCACGCACTGCGCCTCGCACTGGCTCTCCTGCGGGCACACGCGGCCGCACACCGAGGGGAAGATGCTCGACTCGTGGATCGCCTGCGCCGCGGCGTCCACGTCGCGCACCAGCAGGTGGCGGATGAAGCGCGGGATGTCGATGGACACCGGGCAGCCGTCGATGCACGTGGGCTTGACGCACTGGATGCAGCGCTCGGCCTCGCGCAGCGCGGCGGCGTAGCCGTAGCCCAGGTTCACCTCGGCGAAGCTGCGGGCGCGCTCGGCCGGGTCGCGCTCGGGCATCGCGACCTGCCGGCGCTCGAGCTCCTTGTACTTCTTGTACGTGCGCTTGCCCTCGACGATCAGCTTCTGCTCGAGGCTGCACACGTGCGCCAGGTCCGCGTTGGCCTGCTCCTCCTGCGCCTTGAAGCGCTTCTGGCGCGCGTTCAGCTCGGCGAAGTCGACCTGGTGGGCGTCGAAGTCGGGGCCGTCGACGCAGGCGAAGCGCACCTCGCCGTCGACCGTCACGCGGCACGAGCCGCACATGCCGGTGCCGTCGACCATGATGGTGTTGAGCGACACGAGCGTGCGCACGCCGTGCGGCCGCGTCGTCTCCGCGCAGGCGTGCATCATCGGCATCGGGCCGATGGCCACGACGAGGTCGGGCCGGTCGCGGCCGAGCACGTCCTGCAGCGCGGCGGTGACGAAGCCCGGGCGACCGAAGCTGCCGTCGTCGGTGCACACCACGAGCTCGTCGCTCCACTCGGCGAGCCGGTCGGTCCAGAACATCAGGTCGCGGCTGCGGAAGCCGACGATGCAGGTGGTGCGGCAGCCGGCCTGCTTGAAGGCGCGCAGCTGCGGGAACACCGGCGCGACGCCGAGCCCGCCTCCCACCAGCACCACGTGGCCCGCGCGCTCGATGTGCTGCGGCAGGCCGAGCGGGCCGACGAAGTCGTCGAAGGCGTCGCCCTCGGCGTAGTCGTCGCGCATCTCGCGCGTCGTCTTGCCGAGCGCCTGCACGACCACCGTGACGGTGCCGCGCTCGCGGTCGAAGTCGGCGACGGTGAGCGGGATGCGCTCGCCGCCCTCGCGCAGGCACAGCATCACGAAGTGGCCGGGCTGCGCGGCGGCCGCGACGTCGGGCGCGCGCACTTCCCAGAGGAACGACTGCTCCGAGAAGCGCTCCCGGCGGACGATCTCGAACATGGCCTTCTCCGTCAGCCCGGGATCAGCCGGCGGCTGCCAGCTCGCGCACGAGGCGATGCGCCATCACGGCGGCGACCTGGCGGCGGTAGTTCGCCGTCGTCACCGTGGTGCGCATCGGGCTCACCTGCTTCTGCACCAGCTTGCCGATCGCGGCGAGCGCGGTCTCGTCCAGCGGCTGGCCGGCGAAGGCGTCGGTGCCCTCGAGCTTCAGCGGATGCGAGTTGGTGCCGGTGACCGCGATGCGCAGCCCCTCGACGAGGCCGTGGCGCATGCCGAGCGCGCAGGCCACGCCGGCGAGCGGGAAGTCCATGGCGGCGCGCACGCGCGCCTTGCGGTAGGCGCTCGCCCAGCCGGGCGCGGGCGCCGGCACGACGATGCGCGTGACGATGTCGTCGCGGCCGATCGCGAGGTGCGCCGCGCCGTCGTCGCGGTAGCACTCGGCCAGCGGCACGCGGCGCACGCCCTGCCGGGACACCAGCTCCACCTCGGCGTCCAGCGCGATCAGCGCCGGCGCGATGTCGCCGCTGAAGGCGGCGTGGCAGCGCGCGCCCTGCGGCGCGACGTGGCAGGTGTCGCCGCCGCGCTTCAGGCACCAGCCGTTCGAGCGCCGCCACCACTCGCTCTGGTTGTAGAACACGCAGCGCGTGTCCTGGCAGAGGTTGCCGCCGAGCGTCGCGACGCTGCGGTGGCCCGGGCCGGCGGCCGCGCGCGCGGCCTCGCCCAGCGCGGCGTAGCGGCCGGCGAAGCGCTCGTCGCAGGCGAGCTGCGCCAGCGTCACCCCCGCGCCGAGCACGAGGCCCTGCGGCCCGGACTCGATCGTGTCGAGGCCCTTCACCGCGCGCAGGTCGATGAGCAGCGCCGGCGTCGCCAGGCCGCGCCGCAGGTTGGGAACGAGGTCGGTGCCGCCGGCGACGAGCCGCGCCTCGGGTTGTGCCGCGAGCAGCGACACGGCTTCGTCGCAGGTGGTCGGTCGCGCCAACCGGAATTCGGGCATGCGGTCCATGGCTACTTCGCTTCGATCGGCGTGGGGGTCGTGGCGGGGGCGGCGGCGCGGCGCGCCTTCAGCTTGTCTTCGCGGCGGCGCGCCTGGATCGCCTCGAACAGCCGGTCGGGGGTGAGCGGCAGCTCCGCGAGGCGGATGCCGAGCGCGTCGCAGATCGCGTTGGCGAGCGCCGGCGGGAAGCCGTGCAGCGCGCCTTCGCTCGCTTCCTTCGCGCCGAAGGGGCCCAGCGGATCGAGGCTCTCGACCAGGTGCACCTCGATCGGCGGCGACTCGACGATGGTCGGGATGCGGTAGTCGAGGAAGTTCGGACGCAGCGACAGGCCCTCGTGGTACTGCGTCTCCTCGCACATCGCCTGGCCCATGCCCATCCACACGGCGCCCTGCACCTGGCCTTCCACGGCGAGCGGATTGATGGCGAAGCCGCAGTCGTGCGCGACCCACACCTTCTCGACCTTGACCGCGCCGGTGTCCTCGTCGACGCTCACCTCGACCACCTGCGCGGCATAGGAGAAGCCTGCCGTGGAGCCGACGGCGGCGCCGCGGAACTTGCCGCCCTGGGTCTCCGGCGGCGTGGACCACACGCCCTTCACCGTGATGGCGCCCGAGTCCACCAGCGCCGCCTCGACCACGTCGGCGAAGGCGAGCGTGCGGTCGGTGCCCGCGACGCCGCAGGCCTCGCCGAGCCAGTCGATCTCCGCGGGCGTCACCTCGAGCTTGCGCGCGGCGGCCTCGACCAGGACCTGCTTGAGCGCCTCGGCCGCGCGCAGCGCCGCGTTGCCCACCATGAACGACACGCGCGACGAGTACGAGCCGTTGTCCTTCGGCGTGAGCGCGCTGTCGGTGGCGACCACGCGCAGCCGCCCCATCGGCAGCATGAGCACCTCGGCCACCACCTGCGTGATGAGCGTGTTGGAGCCCTGGCCGATGTCGGAGGCGCCGGTGAGGATCGTGATGGCGCCGTCGAAGTCGAGCCGCAGGTTGATGGTGGCGTGCGGCTCGCCGCTCCAGTGCACCGGCTTGGCCGAGCCCGACACGTAGTGCGAGCACGCCATGCCGAGGCCGCGGCCCTTCGGCAGCTTGCCGCGGCGCGCGTGCCAGCCCGAGGCCTTCTCGGCCCAGTCCAGGCAGGCCGGCAGGCCGTACGAGTTGACCTGCAGGTCGTTGAGCGTGCGGTACGGCGGCTCGATCAGGTTGGCGCGGCGCACGGCGAACGGGTCCAGGCCGAGTTGGCCGGCCATCTCGTCGAGCAGCGACTCGAAGGCGTGGCGCGCGTCGACCGCCCCGTGGCCGCGCATCGCGCCGCACGGCGGCAGGTTGGCGTACACGCGGTAGCCGCGGTAGCGCACCGCGCCCACGCGGTAGAGCGCGTGCAGCAGCGCGCCTGCGTAGAGGATCGTGACCAGGCCGTAGCCGCCGTAGGCGCCGCCGCGCTGCACGATCTCGCAGTCGACGGCCGTGATCTCGCCGGTCTGCTTCAGGCCGAGCTTGAGGCGGATGTCGGTGGCGGGACGCCCGCGGTGCGTGAGGAAGCCGTCCTCGCGCGTGAGCTGCATGCGCACCTGGCCGCCGGCCGCGCGCGCCAGCGCCGCGGTCACCATCTCGAAGTTGAGCGGCTCCACGCGATGGCCGAAGCCGCCGCCCACGAACGGCTTGACGACGCGGATGCGCGAGCTGTCCATGCCCAGCACCTGCGCGAGGGTGAGGTGCAGGTAGTAGGGCACCTGCGTGACCGAGTGGATGGTGAGGCGGTCGGTGTCCGGGTCGTACGACGCGATCGACGCGTTGCGCTCGATCTGGCCGTGCGCCACCTCGGCGTACGTGGTGCGGCGCTCGAGCACGAGGTCGGCCGCGGCGAAGCCCGCGTCGACGTCGCCGAAGTCCTGCTCGACCTGGCGCTCGATGTTGCCGGGCTTGCGCTCGTGCAGCGGCACGGCGCCTTCGGCGCGCGCGTCGGCGGCGGTGAAGTACGCGGGCAGCGCCTCGATGTCGAGGACGATCGCGGCGAGCGCGGCCTCGGCCGCGGCGTCGTCGACGGCGGCCACCGCGACCAGCGGCTCGCCGCGGTAGCGCACCTTGTCGCGCGCCAGCGGCCATTCGTTCTGCGCGATCGGGATCACGCCGTAGGGCGCGGCGAAGTCGGCGCCGGTGACGACCGCGCGCACGCCCGGCAGCGCGCGCGCGGCGCTCGTGTCGATGCCGCGGATGATCCCGTGCGCCACCGGGCTGCGCAGGATGCGGCCCACCAGCGAGGGGCCGAGCGCCAGGTCCGCGGTGTAGCGCGCGCGACCGGTGACCTTCTCGACCCCGTCGACCAGCGGCGTGCGCCGTCCGACGGCCACGCCGGCGCGCTCGAGGCGCGAGGTGTCGCGGCGGTCGGCCGTCATTGCACGGCCTCCGCCGCCGCCTGCACCGACTCGACGATCTTCGCGTAGCCGGTGCAGCGGCACAGGTTGCCGGCGAGCGCGTCGCGGATCTGCGCCTCGGTGGGGTCCGGGTGGCGCCGCAGCAGCGCTTCGGCGGCCATCACCATGCCGGGCGTGCAGAACCCGCATTGCGTGCCGAGCTTCTCGTGGAAGGCGCGCTGCAGGCGGCTCATGCGGCCGCTCGACGACAGGTGCTCGATGGTCTCGACGCGCCGGCCTTCCACCGACGCGGCGAGCGTGATGCACGCGAGCTGCGGCTGGCCGTCGACGAGCACGGTGCACGCGCCGCATTCGCCGCCGTCGCAGCCCTGCTTGGTGCCGGTGAGCCCGAGCGTGTCGCGCAGCACGTCGACCAGCAGGGCGTTGTCGGCAACCGCGTGTTGCTCCTCGCGTTCGTTGACGGTGAGGGTCAGCAGTCTCTTGCTCACGGGGCAGGCTCCTCGGGCCGACGTCGGCGTTGTCTCCGCGCCGTCTGTCGTATCGGCCGAGAGGCAGCGTAGCGCTATTCAGCCATTCCGGTACCGGAATACTTGAATCGCTTGATCCAGTTCAACATATGCTTGGCGCGCCGGCGCGGCCCGGCCGCCGCCGCTGCAGGGCAAACCCGAAGAGAATCGACGCATGAACGAGCACCGCCGGTCCGTCCGGCCCCTCCGATGAGGCTGCAGAAGAACACCTCGCTCGCGCTGTACAGCGTGCTGGAGTTCGCGCGCGACCCCGAGCGCCACATCTCCGCGGCCGAGATCGCCGAGAAGCACGGCGTGTCGCCGCACCACCTCGCGAAGGTGCTGGCCGAATTGGCGCGCGCGGGCATCGTGGATTCGGTGCGCGGCGCGGGCGGCGGCTACCGCTTCGTGGGCAACGTGCGCCGGCTGACGCTCATGGACATCATCCAGATGTTCGAGGACATCGCGCCCTCGGCCAACGGCAACGGCGCGGAAACGCCCGTGGAGCGCGCACTGGGGCAGGTGCTGACGGAGATCGACGCGAACGCGAAGGCGACGTTCAGCTCGATCACGCTGGCCACGATGCTGCGGCTGATCGGCAAGCAGGAGGGCCGGTAGGAACTGCGCTCCCTCTCCCCGCTTGCGGGGAGAGGGCGGGCCACGCCGCCCTTCGACAGGCTCAGGGCGAACGGACAAGCGGC
>Ga0075429_100002614_pt1 | contig 15183 bp, 11 predicted proteins | sample RhiMetdeltSRZDD3_FD_75295 | JGI IMG/M metagenome (GOLD analysis project Ga0075429, IMG submission 75295) | Populus rhizosphere microbial communities from Tennessee, USA - Rhizosphere MetaG P. deltoides SRZDD3 | ecosystem: Host-associated > Plants > Roots > Rhizosphere > Soil | place: USA... | reverse complement strand
GAAGGGCACGAGCGCGATCCTCGGCTCGTCCTCGCGCACCAGCCGCCAGACCAGCCGCGCCAGGTCCAGGATCGTGATCTCGCGGTCGCTGCCGACGTTGATCATCTCCCCCGCGGCAGCGGGGACGTCGATCGCGCGCACGAAGCCGTCCACCAGGTCGTCCACGTAGGTGAAGCTGCGGGTCTGGCGCCCCGAGCCGTGGACCTCCAGGGGCTCGCCCTTGAGGGCGGCCCCGATGAAGACGGCCTGCGGCCCTCCCCACCAGGTCAGGTTCTGGCGCGGGCCGTAGCCGCCGAAGAGGCGCAGGGCCACGCCCTCCAGGCCGTGGCGCTCGGTGAAGGCGAACAGCGCCTGCTCCTCGAACATCTTCGACACCGCGTAGCTCCAGCGACGGACCCGCGGCGAGCCGATCACGGAGACGCTGTCCTCGGAGAACGGCACCTCCGGGTTGCGGCCGTAGCAGTCGGACGTCGAGGCCAGGACCATGCGCCGCACCTTGCGGTCGCGGCACGCGCGCAGGACGCGCAGGCCGCCCTCGCCGTTGGTCACCAGCGTGTCCATGGCGTCGCCGTAGCGCGGGATCTTCCCGGCCGCCAGATGGACGACCACGTCGGCCCCGTCGGCCACCGCGTCCATCGCGCTGGCGTCGAGGATCGAGGCCTGCGTGAGCCGGAACCGCGGATGCCCGCTCACGGAGTCCAGGCTCTCCAGGCTGCCGTGGGACAGGTCGTCGATGCCGTGGACCTCGTCTCCGCGGGCCACGAGCCGCTCCACCAGGTTGGAGCCGATGAAGCCGGCGGCGCCGGTGACGGCGACCTTCATCCGCGCGGGCCGCCCTGGTCCTCGACCAGGGCCCGGAACCGCGCCTCGCCCCGCAGCGACTCGAGGTGCGGCTCGATGCGGGCCCGGGCCACGGTGAAGGCCCGCCGGATGCTCGTGGCCTTCTCCAGGCTGTCGAGCGCCGGCTCCACGTCCCCGTGGAGGGCGTAGGCGCAGGCGGCGTAGTAGCGCGTGAAGGCGTCGTCGCTGCCCATGCGCAGCCGGCGCTCGAACGCGGAGATCGCCGTCTCCAGTCCCGCGCGGCCCGCTGCGGCCTCCCCCACGCTCAGGAGCGCCGCCCCCAGGCGCGTGTGGAGCTCGATGGCGGTGCGGTTGCGGAGCGCGTGGTCGACGCGCTGGAAGAAATCCAGCTCCTTCTCGAACTGCTCCCGGGCCAGGGCGTGGCGGCCCTGGAGCGCGGCCAGGTGCCCCAGGCGCATGTACGAGCCCACGATGAGGATGCCGTCCTTGCCCGAGACGAACTGCTCCTGGAGCTCGATGGCGTGCCGGGCCGCCTGCTCGCCGCGCGCGAAGTCGCCGAGCAGGGCGGCGCAGTGCGCGAGCTGGTTGGCGGCCCACCCGGCCTGCGGGTTCAGGGCCAGGGCCTTCTCGTAGGCGCTGGCCGCCGCCTTGAAGTCGGCCATGCCGATGAAGTACACGCGGCCCAGCGCGGAGTGCGCGGCCGCGTCCTCGGGCGCCAGGGCCAGGGCGAGCCGCACCGCCTCCACCGCCTCGTCCTCGCGCCCCACGGCCACGAGCGGCGCCCCCAGCTCGCGCCAGGCCTCCGCGAAGTCCGGGCGGAGCGCGATGGCCCGGCGCAGGCTCGTGATCGCTCGCTCGTGCAGCTCGGGCATGCTGAGGTACCAGGCCTTGACGTCCAGCGCCTCGCCCAGGTGGAGGTGGGCGCGCGCGTAGCCCGGGTCGGACTCGATGGCCTGCTGGAAGTAGACGATCGCGCGGTCCAGCGACTCGGCGGTCTCCGCCCGCAGGTTGATCAGGCCCTTGGCGAAGGCCTCGTAGGCCTCGACCACCTGCGTCTCGAGGGCGGCCTCGCGCGGGCCGGACGGCACGCTCGGCCGCAGTCCGGAAGACAGCTCGGCCACGATCCGGTCCTGGAGCTCGAAGATCCCGCTCATGCGGCCGTCCAGCTTCACGGTGCGCGTGACCGCCCCCGTCTCCACCTCGGTGACGCGCGCCGTCACGCGCACCATGTCCCCCAGCCGCTGATAGCCGCCGCTCACCACGAAGCGCGCCCCTACCTGGCGCCCGACGCGGATCGCCGCCTCCTCGTCCCCGCCCTCGCCGTTCCGCCGCACCACTTCTGTGATCCTCTCGCGCGCGATCACGGTCAGGCCCTCGATGCCCTTCAGGTCCGCCGCCACCGTCTCGGCGATGCCCGTGCCCAGCCAGTCGTCCTCGCTGCCCTTAGTGATGTTCGCGAAGCTGATCACGGCCACGCTGGGCGGCGGCGGAGAGGCCGGCACCGCGCGCCCCTTCCGCGCCGCGTCCAGGTCCAGACGGACGTCGCGCATGCTCTGGTAGCGCTGGTCGGGGTCCTTGGCCATCATCCGGCCGAGGATGCGCTGCAGCTCCGGCCCCGCCGGCTCACCCGACAGCGACGGCGGGGGCGGCTCCTGGTTCAGGATCGCGTCGAACACGTCCACCACGGTGTCGCCCTCGAAGGGCGGCCGGCCGGCCAGCATCTCGTAGAGGACCACGCCCAGCGAGAACACGTCGCTGCGGGCGTCGGTCTCGCGCCCGCGGGCCTGCTCGGGCGACATGTAGGAGACCGTCCCCAGCAGCGTGCCCTTCGGCTGGAGGGCGTCCGGGGCCCGGCTCCAGGTGCCGGCACCCTCCGCCGAGAGCGGCGCGTACTTGGCCAGGCCGAAGTCGAGCACCTTCACCCGGCGGTCCTGGGTGACCATGACGTTGCCGGGCTTCACGTCCCGGTGGACCACGCCGCGGCTGTGGGCCTCGGCCAGGGCATCCGCCACCTGGGCCACGATCTCCAGGACCTCGGGCACGCGGGGCTGCCGCGTCCGCACGTACTCACCCAGCGTCTGCCCCGGCACGTACTCCATGGCGATGAATCCCTGGGCGCCGGCGTCGCCCTGCAGCTCGCCGATCTCGTAGATGACGGCCACGTTCGGGTGGTTGAGGGCGGAGGCCACGCGGGCCTCGCGCACCAGGCGCCGCGTCCCGGCCTCGTCCGCGCCCTTGGAAAGGACCTTCAAGGCCACGGGCCGATGGAGGCGGAGGTCCTCGGCCAGATACACCTCGCCCATGCCCCCGGCGCCGAGGCGCTCGATCACGCGATAGTGCGACCCGACCTCGCCGAGCATCGATGGATCGTCAGGTTACATCAGCAGGCTGTTGGCGTGGAGCAGGAAGTCCCGTGCCTGCAGGACGGCCGCCACCGCGATGACGAGGACCGCGGCGGCCCATCGCATCCACTTCCCGGGCAGCGCGGACACGGCCGCGCCCACCAGGAGGCACAGCAGCGGCGAGAGGAACTGGTCCTCCTTGGCCCAGCGCAGCATCCGGGGCAGCAGGAAGGGCTCCTTCAGCAGCATGATCAGGGCCCAGGCGGAGAGCCACGCGACCAGGATCGGCCGCGCATCCGGCCGCGCGCGTCGGAGGGCCACGGGTGCGGCCAGGAGCCCCGCGGCCAGCAGGACCCCGTAGCCGCCGGCCCAGATCCGCACGCTCTCCTTCGACTCGTTGTGGAAGATGAAGACGGTCCGCCCGGGGAAGAGGTCGGGGCCCGCCGCCATCGCCCCCGACCCGCGCAGCAGGCCCGGCACGTAGTGGAAGTAGAAGACCGCGCCCGCGACCAGCCCACCGATGGCCAGCGCCGCGGCCATTCCCTTCCTCGCCTCGGGGTGGAGGCCCGCGGCATCGACGGCGAGCAGCAGCAGGAGGACCAGGCCGAACAGGCCGAACAGCACGACCAGGCTGGAGTACCCGAGGACCGCGGCCGCCAGCAGGAGCCCAGCGGCCGCCGTGCGCCGTGGCGTGTCGATTACGGACGCGCGCGCCAGCAGGCAAACGAGCGCGGCCGTCCCCAGCGCGGCGCCGAAGGAGGCGGGGGCATGCGAGCGTCCCACGTGGTGCCAGACCGCCAGGTCGAGCGTGTAGAGGGCGGCGGCGAGCCAGGCCGCGCCGCGGTCCCAGACGCGCGCCGCCGCCACCCAGAGCAGCGGCGCCACGGCCATGGCCAGCGCGGCGTTCATGACCGTGATCGCCCACCGCAGGTCCAGTCCGGCGAGGTGCAGCGCGTAATAGACGAAGTAGGGAGCCGGCGAGTACGGAATGAGCGCCGCGTCTCCCAGAGCGGCCGTGGCCTGGCCGAAGGTCTGCGACGGCGTGGGCAAGTGCGAGCCGTAGCGCAGCAGCGAGTCGTAGTCGAGGCTCACGGAGGCCAGATCGAGGGAGCGACGGACGTGGATCTCCACGTCGGGCGGATTGTGGTCCGCGAAGAAGGCCACGGACCCGTGGGCCGCCACGCCCGCGGCCACGAGACACGCCAGGACCGCGCGCTCGGCGGGCGTGGCCGCACCGGACGCGCGGCGGGAGAGGAGGGCGTGGACGGCCAGGCCCGAGGCCAGCGCCACCGGGAGGAGGCGCGGGACCGCCGTGACCACGGGCAACGGCGCGGCCCAGGCCAGCAGCAGGACGGCGACGGCGCTCATCGCCGCCGCCACGACAGCCGCGCCCGACCCGACGCCGACCGCCCACGCGAAAAGGAAGACGGCGAGCGGCACGGCGCCGAGGAGCAGGCGGGCCGGCCACGAGAGCGACATGCCGCCGGCCGACTCGACCACGACCTCGTCGACCAGGATCTCGGGGCTGCCCGCGTGGTCGCCCGGCACGAGCGGCAGCGGGCGGAAGGAGAGCGTCACGTCCCCCAGGCCCCGGCCGGCAGCCGTCGCGGCGGGCAGGTCCACCGCGGACCACTGCCACGGCCCCGTGCCGATCAAGGCCTCGCCGGCCCGCGTGCCCGAGACGAAGACGCCGACCGCGCTGCGCACGACGGCGCGGGCACGGAAGGCCAGGCGCGCGGGGCCGCGGAGGACGATCGGCAGGGCAAGGCCGCAGCCGGGTCGCGCCGAGCGGAAGTAGAAGCGGGTGCGCCCGTCGGCGGCCGCCGGCGGATCCAGGTCGGCGCGCGTGGCGCCGCCCCACGGGCCGCGCAGCGAGCCCCCCTCGAACGCGCCGACCTCGAGGCTCACGCGCTGCCGTCCGAGGGGGCCCGCGGCGAGGGCCGTGGCCGCGGCCAGGACCAGGGCGACGGCGAGGGCGCGCCGGAATCCCGGGGGCCGGTGAGAAGCGAGGGTGACGCGGACCTCCAGCGCCGGCTTCCCCGCCGGCAGGACGCGAGAGCGTCACACAGGCCGATCGCGGCGGTCAAGCGCCCGAACGCGGCGCGTCCGTGCTAAGGTGAAGGGAATCGAACCCCAGGTCCCCGGCCGCCGCGCCCCGGGGATCGGTCTTCGGTCGCGTAAGGGCGACAACGGGCGGCCTTGAATACGGAAGAGGAGAACCGGCCATTTCGAACAAGGTGTTCGTGGGAAATCTGAGCTTCGACGTCACGCGCGAGGAGCTCATCGACGCATTCAGCGCCGCGGGCAAGGTGGTGGACGCCAAGGTCCCCACCGACCGTGAGACGGGACGCCCCCGCGGCTTCGCCTTCGTGGAGTTCGCCGACGACGACGCGGCCCTGAAGTCCATCTCCCTGATGAACGGCAAGGACCTCAAGGGCCGCCCGCTGCGTGTGAACGAGGCGGAGAACCGGCCGCCGCGGCCGGCGGGAGCGGGTGGGTACCGTCCCGCGTTTGGCGCCGGCGGCGGAGGCTACCGCCCGGGCGGGCCTTCGTTCGGCGGGGGCGGCGGCATGCCCAGCTTCAACGACTTCACGCCGATGGACGACCGGGGCCGGCCCTTCAAGAACAAGGGCAGCCGCCGGAACATCCGCCGGCGGAAGCGCGGCTTCGACTAGGCGTCGCGTCTCCCATTCGCAAAGCAGCCGGATCGTTTGCCGGCCGTGCCCTGCCTGTTCGCGCGCGACCGCGCGCTATACTCGCACGCCCGTGAGGACCGTCTCGTTCGACGTCAACGACCCCGCGCTGCGCGCCAGGTTCTTCCACCCCCTGCTCGGCGAGGCGGTCGCCCGCCTTGACGACGGGGCGCGGCCCCGTTGGGGCGCGATGACCGCCCAGCAGATGGTGGAGCACCTCCAATGGGGGTTCGAGGTCTCCACCGGCCGGGTGGTGCTCGAGTGCCCCGTGCCCGAGGCGAAGCGCACTCGCCTGAAGCCGTTCCTGTTCAACGACACGCCGATGGTCCACGACTTCAGGAACCCGGCGCTGGCCGGCGGCCTTCCGGCCCTACGCCACCCCGGCCTGCCGGAGGCGCGGGCCGCGCTCGCCGTCGAGGTGGCCCGCTTCCTGGAGTACGAGCGGTCGTCACCCGGCGCCGTGCACACCCACCCGGTGTTCGGGCCGATCACCGTCGAGGAATGGTCGCGCGCGCACTTCAAGCACGCCTACCACCACCTGCTGCAGTTCGGGCTCATCGAGGGACCGTGAAAGGGACGCTCCCCACGCGATGAGAACGTTCCTTCGCGCGTGGATGCTGGCGGCGGTCCCGTCGCTGATTGGCGCGGCGCCGCCCGTGTCCGCCCACCACGTCGTCCACGGCTGGCCGGTCGTCCCGGAAGGTCAGGTGCTGGGCTGGGTGGTGTCCGGCGTGGGCGTCGATTCACGGGGAGACGTCTTCGTCCTCCATCGGGCGGGACGCGAGTGGCCGGACTCCGGAGACCTGGACCTGCACCCGATCCTGCGGCCCACGGTGCTCGTGTTCGACGGCAAGACCGGAGCGCTGCGGGCGTCCTGGGGCGCCGACCGGTTCGCCATGCCGCACGGGCTCACGGTGGACGGCGCGGACAACGTCTGGGTGACCGACGTGGCCCTGCAGCAGGTCTACAAGTTCAGCCACGACGGCCGGCTGCTGCTCACGCTGGGCGAGCGCGCGGTCGCCGGCGCCGACGCCGCCCACTTCGACCGCCCCACCAAGGTCGCGGTCGCCGGTGACGGGTCGTTCTACGTCAGCGACGGCTATCGCAACTCCCGGGTCGTCCGCTTCGCGGCGGACGGGCGCTTCCTCTCGCAATGGGGCAGCAAGGGATCCGGACCCGGGCAGTTCGACCTGCCCCACGGGATCGCGCTGGACGAGGGCGGCCGCGTCTACGTGGCGGACCGGAACAACGCCCGTGTGCAGGTCTTCGACGCCGCCGGACGCTTCCTCGCCGAATGGAAGGGCGACGCGCTGGGCCGGCCCTTCGACGTGGCTGTGGCCTCGGACGGCACGATCTTCGTCGTCGATGGCGGCGATCTCCCTCGCGAGCCGCCGGACCGCTCGGCGGTGGTGCATGTCCGGGCGGACGGAACGGTGATGGGGCGCTTCGGCCGCTTCGGCGTGTACGACGGAGAGCTCTACCGGGCCCACGCCCTGGCCACGGCCGGCGACGGGTCGGTGTACGTCGCCGACGCGAACGGCCGGGTGCAGAAGTTCGTACCCGACGCGCGTTAGACCGCCGGCAGGTCCACCTCGAACAGAACGCCGGCCGGGCATGGATCACCCGGCCGGCGTCGAGACGTCTACGGGAGAGTTACCGCCCGCGCAGCCTCGACGTCCGGAGCGAGGCCTGCCGGCGCGGCGTGGGCATGCGGTCCAGGCGCGCCTGCACGTTCCGGAGGCCGCCCACCTGCGCCGTCTCACCGCCGCGGCCGAGCTGCGCGGCCTGGGCGCGGATGTTGGCGGAGCGGTTGCGCGGATTGGGGTGGCTGTTGAAGAACGGCACCCCGCCGCCCCGCTGCTGCGCCGCGAGCAGGTCGAAGAAGCTGGCCATGGCCATGGGATCGTAGCCGGCGCTGGCCATCATGCGCGCGCCCACCCGGTCCGCTTCGTTCTCGGCGTTCCGGCTGAACTTCATGAAGAGCGCGTTGAGCCCCAGGCTGCCGACGATCTGCTCGCCCATGCCCAGGCGATGGTCGCGGCCGCCGAGCACGCCGGACAGCAGTCCCAGCCCGAGCTGCGCGCCGTAGGCCTTGCTCACCTGCGACGTGCCGTGGCGCTGCGCGACGTGCGCCATCTCGTGGGCGATCACGCCCGCCAGCTCGCCCTCGCTGCGGACGGCCTCGATCAGGCCGCGGTTGACGTACATGAAGCCGCCGGGCAGGGAGAAGGCGTTGATGTCCGCCGCGTTCACCACCCGCGCCCGGTACTCGAATCGCGGGCCGGGAGCGACGCGGGCCAGACGGTCCACGATCTCGTTGACGTAGCCCTCGACGTAGTCGTCGCGCACCATGGGGAGCTGCCGCTCGGCCTCGGCCGCCGCCTGGCGGCCCATCTGCTCGTCCTGCCGGACGGAGAAGAGGTTGATGGCGGCCGCCGGAGCGGCGGACACCAGGCTGACGCTGACGACGGCCGCGCCGGCAGCGGCACCGATGCGACGACGACCCAGAGCGTGGAACATGACCTTGACCCCCTTGAAACCCACGACGGCACCTGTAATCAGCAAGGGGGGTGCCATTCGCCCGGCACGGGGGGCGACCGGGGCGGTCCCCGCAAGTCCCGGATTCGAAGGGAGCTAGCGAAGCCGAAAATCCGGGCCGGGGATGTAACGCGGCGGGGCCACCCGCGGCTGGCCACCGCGGATGACACCTCCGTCCTGATCCCGTCAACTGCACGCGGACGCAGGCTGGCGGTTCGGCGGGCGGCGCGCTACGATGCGCCGCGACAGCCGCGAGGAGCCCGATGCAGTTCGCGACGATCGAGGGCGCGGCCCCGATACGCTCGGACCCGCGAGCGTTCGTGGCCGCCTTCGCCCGCCGGGTCTCCAGCGGGCTGATCCCCGGCGTGGCGTCCTCGCGCAACCGGTACGTGGTGACCCGCGAGGGAGGCGACAGCCTCCACTTCCGCGCCGCGGGCTGGTGGACGGCCATCGGCGTGGGGTTGAACGAGGTCGACCTGGCGGCGGCGGCCGGCCGCGTCCGCTACACCGTGCGGTACGCGCGCTGGGCGACCTTCGTCCTCGCCCTCTCCGACCTGCTCGGCCTCGTGCTGGTCCTCTTCTTCGTCTTCTTCGACATACGCGAGTACCTCGCCACCCACCCCGCCTCCGCGCTGCCGGGCCTGTCGCTGGACCAGAACGTCGCTCTGGCCTGGGCCATGGCGCTGTTCTGGGGCTTCGCCTGGCCGTGGATCCTCATCGTGGCCCACCAGCGCCCGTTGCGCCGGCTGATCGAGCGGCTCATCGCGGATGTGGACGCCGCGGCGGCCGGCGAGGCGCGGCGGGGCTAGGCGAGCGCCCGCTCGACCGCCGCGCGGGCCAGGAGCCGCGTGGAGTCGAGGGTCGGAAGCGGGGACGCCTCCGGCGGCACGAGCAGCGGGATCTCCGTACACCCGAGGATCACGGCGTCGCAGCCTTCGTTGCCGAGGGCGGCGATCGCCGTCTGGAAGAAACCCAGCGACTCGGCGGTGAACCTTCCGTTCACGAGCTCGTCGAAGATGATGCGGTTGATGCGCTCCCGCGACTCCGGGCCGGGGACGCGGTGGTCCAGCCCCGCCGACCCCAGGACCTCCGGATACACGGGGCCTTCCATCGTGTACCTCGTCCCGGTGACGCCCAGCCGCCTGTAGCCGAGCCGCTTCGCCTCCGCCGCCACCACCTCCGCGATGTGGAGCCAGGGCAGGGGTGACTCGGCACGCACGCGGGGCAGGACGATGTGCAGGGTATTGTCGGGGCAGATCAGGAAGTCCGCCCCCGCCCCCGCCAGCTTCGCGGCCGACGAGAGCATGAGGCGGGCCACGCCCTCCCAGTCGTCGCGGTGGATGAGCTCCATGTAGTCGGACAGCGGGTAGGAGTGCAGGCTCACCTCGGGGTGCGCGTGGCGGCCGATGAGCTCGCCGCCCACGAGGGAGATCGTGCGATAGCACAGGGCGGCGCCCTCGGTGCTGCAGGCCACGATCCCGATGTGCCGCGGGCGCACGACGCTAGCGCAGCGACTGGGCGGCCAGGCGGGCCCATCCCAGGACGGGGCCCGGGTAGACGCCCAGGCCGAGGACCACCGCCGCGGACAGGGCCAGCGCCAGGCTGGCGGCGCCGGTGACCGGGGCCCAGGTGTCGGCGGCGATGGGCTCGCGCATGTACATCACGACCACCACCCGCAGGTAGTAGTAGGCGGAGACGACGCTCATGAGGACGCCCACGACCGCCAGGCCCGCGTAGCCCGCCGAGACCGCCGCGTTGAACAGGTAGAACTTCCCCACGAAGCCCGCGGAGACCGGAACCCCGGTCAGGGAGATGAGGAAGACGGTCAGCGCGGCGGCCAGGACGGGGCGGCGCTCGGCCAGGCCGGCCAGGTCGTCCAGCGCCATCGGCTCCCGCCCCTCGCGGTTGGCCAGGGCGGCCAGGGCCCCGAACCCGCCCAGGTTCACCGCGGCGTAGGCCACCAGGTAGAAGAGCACGGCCTCGGCGGCCACGCCCGGCGCCGCGACCACCGCGGTCAGAAGGTAGCCGGCATGGGCGATCGACGAGTACGCCAGCATCCTCTTGAGGTTGGTCTGCGCGAGCGCCCCCAGGTTCCCCACCACCATGCTCACGACGGCCAGCACCGCGACAGCGGGCCGCCATTGCCCGGACACCGAGGCCAGCGGGACCAGGAAGACGCGCAGGAATGCCCCGAAGGCGGCGGCCTTGACGCCGGCCGACATGAGGGCGGTGACCGTGGTGGGCGCCCCTTCGTAGACGTCGGGCACCCACATGTGGAACGGCACGCTGGCGACCTTGAAGCCGAACCCCACGAGCAGCAGGGCCACGCCCAGGACGCCCAGGGCCGCGCTCTCCGAGGACGGGTGGAGGGCGGGCGCGATGCGCATGAGCCAGGTGCTCCCGCTGATCCCGTAGAGCAGGGCGACGCCGTACAGGAAGAAGGCGGAGGAGAAGGCGCCGGTGATGAAGTACTTCATGGAGGCCTCTCGGCTCTCCGGGCGGTCGCGGTGGAGCCCGGCCATCGCGTACACCGCCACCGACATGATCTCCAGGGCCACGAAGACGGAGACGAGCTCGAGACACGAGACGAGGCCGAGCATCCCCACCACCGAGAAGAGCAGCAGCGCGTAGTACTCGCCGCGGTCGATCCCGGTAGCGCGCAGGTAGGACGGCGAGAAGAGGACGGCCAGGATGGCGATGCCCAGGATCAAGGCGTGGAAGAACAGCGCGAAGTCGTCCGCGGCCACCGTGCCGGCGAGGACGGCGCCGCGTCCCCGCCCGCCGGCCATGATCCCCACCGCGGCCAGTGCGGCCAGGAGGCCGGCCACCGAGAGCGGCGCGGAAGGGGCGCTCTTCCCGCGCGGCGTGAACGCCTGCGCCAGCAGCACCACCAGGCCCGTCACGGCGATGATTACGGCCGGGGCCAGCGGCCGCAGGTCCAGGCCCTTCACGGTCGGGCCGCCGCGATGGATTGCGTCGGGCCGTGCGTGCGCAGGACGAGGGCGTTCGCCGCCGGCTCGATGCTGCGGGTGAAGAGCGGGCTGGCCACGCCCATGAAGAGGGCCAGCGCGACCAGGGGAAGGAGGACGGCCCACTCGCGCGGGGACAGGTCTGGCAGGCCCTGGTTCTTCTCGACCGTGACCTCGCCGTACAGCACGCGCTGCACCATCCAGAGGATGTAGGCCGCGGCCAGGATCACGCCCAGCGTTGCCAGCACCACCAGCGTGCGGCTGAAGCGCCACGACCCCATCAGGATCAGGAACTCGCCCACGAACCCGTTGAAGCCGGGCACCGCGATCGAGGAGAGGCAGATGAGCAGGAAGAGGGCGGAGAACCACGGCATGACCGCCTTCAAGCCGCCGAACTCCGTGATGGCCCGGGTGTGGCGCCGGTCGTAGAGCATCCCCACCATGAAGAAGAGCGCGCCGGTGGAGATGCCGTGGTTCAGCATCTGGTACACCGATCCGACCACCGCGGTGGTGGTGAGCGACGCGATGCCCAGCATCACGAAGCCCAGGTGCGACACCGACGAGTAGGCCACGAGCTTCTTCAGGTCCGGCTGCACGAGCGAGACGAGCGCGCCGTAGACGATGCCGATCACGGCCAGGATCCCGATCCAGGGCGCGAAGGCCACCGCGGCCTGGGGGAAGAGCGGGATGGCCAGGCGCAGGAACCCGTACCCGCCCATCTTGAGGAGCACGCCGGCCAGGAGCACCGAGCCCGCCGTGGGGGCCTCGACGTGCGCGTCCGGCAGCCAGGTGTGGAACGGGAACATCGGGACCTTGATGGCGAAGGCCAGCGCGCAGGCGGCGAAGAGCCACATCTGCAGGCCCGGGTCCACGGGCACCTGGGCCAGGGCCGCGATGTCGAAGCTCTTCGCCCCGGCCGCGCGGTACACGACCAGGAAGGCGACGAGCATCAGCACGCTGCCGGCCATGGTGTACAGGAAGAACTTCACCGCGGCGTAGATCCGGCGCTCGTGGCCCCAGATCCCGATCAGGAAGTACATCGGGATCAGCATGGCCTCCCAGAAGATGTAGAAGAGGAAGAGGTCGAGGGCCACGAAGACCCCCAGCATCCCCGCCTCCAGCAGCAGCATGAAGACGTTGAACTCCCGCACCCTGCGGTCGATCGAGGACCACGAGCCCAGCAGCGCCAGCGGCGTGAGGAACGTCGTGAGGATCACGAGCCAGAGGCTCAGGCCGTCGATCCCCACGTGGTAGGAAATGCCCCAGTCGGTCAGCCAGGCGCGGCGGGCCTCGAACTGCATCCCGGGCGCCGCCTTGAACCCACTGACCAGGAGGATGGACGCCGCGAACACGACGGTCGTGATGGCGAGGGCCACGACCTTTTGCGCGCGCACCGCGCTGCGCGGGAGAAGGGCTACCACCACCGCACCCGCCACCGGCAGGAAGACCAGGATCGTGAGCAGGCTCGAGGCGATGCTCATGGCGCCCACAACAGGTAGGTGACGATCGCCACGGCCCCGCCCAGCATCACCAGCGCGTAGCCGCGCACCAGGCCGGTCTGGAGCGTCCGCGCCCCGCGGGCCAGGGAGCGGAACACGGTGCCGGTCCCGTTCACGGCTGCGTCGATCACCGCCGAGTCGAGCCCCGCCCACAGCAGGTCGCGGCTGCCCTGCACCACGCCGCGGCTCGCGATCCAGTTGAAAAGGTCGTCGAAGCCGTACTTGCGCTCGAGCACGCGGTAGAGGCCGCGCATCCTGGACGCCAGCCGCGCCGGCACCTCCGTGTAGAGCACGTAGAGGTAGTAGGCGACGGCCATGCCCGCCACCGCGGTGAAGAAGGCAACCCAGGGCAGCCAGACGTGATGTCCCTCCTCATGGGCGGGCAGGCGGAAGACGGGCTGGACGAAGTGCGGGATGTCGACGAACCCGCCCACCGCCGAGCCCACGGCCAGGATCACGAGCGGCCCCAGCATCGACGGCGGCGACTCGTGGATGTGCTGCTCGGTCCCCCAGTACTTGCCGAAGAACGTCATGAAGAGCAGGCGCGCCATGTAGAACGCGGTGAGCAGCGCGGTCACGAGCCCGATCACGAAGAAGACGTTGCCGTGCTTGCCCAGCGCACCGGCCAGGATCGCGTCCTTGCTGTAGAAGCCGGACAGCGGGGGAATGCCGGCGATGGCCAGGGTGCCCACCAGGAAGGTGGCGAAGGTCCAGGGGATGTACTTCCGCAGCCCACCCATGCGGCGCATGTCCTGCTCGCCGGAGAGCGCATGGATCACGGACCCGGATCCGAGGAAGAGCAGGGCCTTGAAGAAGGCGTGGGTGAAGAGGTGGAAGACCGCAATGCCGAAGGCGCCCACCCCGCAGGCCAGGAACATGTAGCCGAGCTGGCTGACCGTGGAGTAGGCCAGCACGCGCTTGATGTCGGTCTGCACGAGCGCGATGGTGGCGGCCATGAACGCGGTGGCCGCCCCCACCGAGGCGACCACCAGCATGGCGGTCTGCGACAGCACGAAGAGCGGGGCCAGGCGGGCCACCATGTACACGCCGGCGGTGACCATGGTGGCGGCGTGGATGAGCGCGCTGACCGGCGTGGGGCCCTCCATGGCGTCCGGCAGCCACACGTGCAGCGGGATCTGCGCGCTCTTGCCGCACGCCCCCACGAAGAGCAGCAGGCACACCGCGGTCACGACACCCATCTCGCCCAGGCCCTCGGGCGCCAGCGAGCCCGCGTTGTCGGCGATCTCCACCAGGTCCAGGCTGCCGAAGGCGTGGTAGGCGAGGACCATCCCCAGGATCAGGCCTGCGTCGCCGATGCGGTTCACGATGAAGGCCTTCTTGCCGGCGTCGGAGGCGCTCTTCTTCTTGAACCAGAACCCGATGAGCAGGTAGGAGCAGAGGCCCACGCCCTCCCATCCCACGAACATGAGGGGCAGGTTGCCGCCCAGGACCAGGAGCAGCATGAAGAACGTGAAGAGGTTCAGGTAGGAGAAGTAGCGGACGTTGTCTTCGTCGTGGGACATGTAGCCGAGGGAGTAGACGTGGATGAGGCCCCCGACCCCCGTGACGACGAGGATCATCACGCCCGAGAGCGCGTCGACCAGCAGGCTCATGGGCACGCGGAAGCCCCCGGCTTCCATCCATTCGAAGCCCAGGTACGGCTGCGAGAAGCGCAGGCCGTCCTTGCCTCCCACGAGCGCCAGCAGCCGGATCACGCTCCACACCGAGAGGCCGAAGGATCCGAGCACGGTCACGCAGGCCAGGATCCCGGCCCCGCGGGACTCCCCGTGGCGCCGGATGGCGTCGCCGAACAGGCACAGCACCACGAACCCGGCCAGGGGCAGCAGGAGGATCATGAACGGCAGGACCATCAGGACGCGGTCCTCGAGCACGCCCTCTACCATTTGAGGAGCCGGAAGGCGTCCACGTCGAGCGTGTCCTGCCCGCGCTGGAGCGAGATGATGATGGCCAGTCCCACGGCCGCCTCGGCGGCGGCCACGGTCAGCACGAAGAAGACGAGCACCTGCCCGTCGAGCGTGCCCCGCGCGCGGCTGAAGGCGATGAAGGCCAGGTTCACCGCGTTGAGCATCAGCTCCACGCACATGAAGACGGTGATGATGTTGCGGCGGAGGAACACGCCGGCCACTCCCACCACGAAGAGCAGCGCGCTCAGCACCAGCGCGTGGCGAACCAGGTCGGGCTGCACGTCAGTCCCTCGCCCCCCCGGCTTGCGGGCCAGGGTGATGGCGCCCACCAGGGCGGCCACGATCAGGATGGAGGTGGCCTCGAACACGTAGAGGTACTGCGCCGAGAAGAGCACCTGCGCCACCTTGCGCGCGGA
>Ga0075429_100002612_pt1 | contig 15188 bp, 18 predicted proteins | sample RhiMetdeltSRZDD3_FD_75295 | JGI IMG/M metagenome (GOLD analysis project Ga0075429, IMG submission 75295) | Populus rhizosphere microbial communities from Tennessee, USA - Rhizosphere MetaG P. deltoides SRZDD3 | ecosystem: Host-associated > Plants > Roots > Rhizosphere > Soil | place: USA... | reverse complement strand
GTCGCGGATCGATCTCGGGCGATCGAGATCGCCCGCCGCGCCAACGATGTGCTCGCGGAAGCCGTCACGCGCAAGCCGGATCGGCTGGGCGGGTTCGCGGCCCTCCCGCTGCAGGACCCCGACGCGGCGGCAGAGGAGCTCACTCGTGCGGTCACACAGCTGGGATTCAAGGGCGCGCTCGTCAACGGATTTTCGCAGGTCGCCAGTGGCGAGAACGTGGTGTATTACGACCACCCGGCGTATGCCTCGTTCTGGCAGCGCGTCGAAGAGCTCGACGTGCCGTTCTATCTGCACCCGCGCGAACCGCTGCCGTCGCGCGAACCGATCTACGACGGGCATCCATGGCTGCTCGGGCCTGTCTGGGCGTTCGCCGCGGAGACTGCCGTCCATGCGCTGCGACTGATGTGCAGCGGCCTGTTCGATCGGCATCCTCGTCTGACGTTGATCCTCGGCCACCTGGGTGAGGGATTGCCCTACAACGCGTGGCGCATCGACCATCGCTTGCGCAAGATGCCGCAGGGCCTTCCCGCGCGCCGGACCATCACGGAGTACCTCCGCTCCAATGTCTTTCTCACGACGAGCGGCAACTTCCGAACGCCTACGCTCGTCGATGCGATCGCCGAAGTCGGCACCGATCGCGTGCTGTTCTCGGTCGACTACCCGTTCGAAGAGACCGCCGACGCAGCCGAATGGTTCGACAGCGCTCAGATCTCTGAGCGTGATCGGCTCGGCATTGGCTCGGAAAACGCGACGAGGCTGTTCAAGCTGTAGTTCGCTGTCCAAGAAGTCCGTCGACGCCTTCGTCTCTCGGCTCGCCTGCCGTAGCCGTCAGGCGAAGGCGGGTGTGTCGTAGTACTGGTCATGTCCGCAGCCGCGCCGCGATCGCGACGGCGATGGCGCGCCATCACGTTCGCAGCAGCGCTGCGATTGCGACGGCGATGGCGTGCGCCGCGCGCGGATCTGGATGCCCGTCACCGGGAAGACGCCAAGCCCGGTCGAGCTCGACCCGCACGACAGGCAGGTTCGTACCATCGAGGATTCGTTGGCGAAGCGCCTGTTCGGCGGGTTCTTCAGGCAGGAACTGCGGCACCACGATGATGGGTAAAGCACCACGCGCCCGCGCGAGATCGCAGGTTGCTCGGAGGACCTCGCGTGTGACGGCAATTCCTCGTTCGATCGTCTCTTCTTTGCGGTAGCGCACCAATAACCGCAGGATTTCAAGAAGTCGCCACCGCTCGGTAGGCGGCGACCACACCAGCCCCTGTCCGAGGTGAGGCCGATCGTCATCCATGTTCCGGTCGAAGAGCGTCGGCGTGAAGACTGACACCACTGCAATCGGTTGACGAAAGCGAGGGAGCTCGGCCCGCAGCCGCATGAATGCCTGATCGTTGGCGTAGGCAGAGACAGCCAGATTGGCGCTCTGTATACCGAGTGCCGCGCCCGTCTGGGCCGGCACGCTCTCCTCCCACGTGAGCCCCTCGCCGACCATCATCGATTCCCCGGTGAAGACGATCGTCGGGCGATCGGGGTCGACTGGTTCGTCGAGCCGTCGTACCCGATAGCCCAGGGGGTCGAACGCATACTCGATGATTCGTCCACTTTCCATCTGGCGTGCGACGCGTGATGGCACGAACGTCCACCCAAACGTCGGATCGAGACGACGCCGAGGCTCCTGGCCGGCGGGCTCCTCATCTGCCGCGTGGCGATGGACAAATCTGAGGGTGAGTTCGCTAGTGACGATGGCCAACGACACAGCGAGCATCACATTGAGTGCGAGCGTCGCATTGTGTGCGACGAATCGACCGATGCGTGGTCGGAGTCCGACGACAATGCTCGCCCCCACGATTGCCGCGGCGATGCGACCGAGCGACTCCCACCAGACGTAGGCATCACGCGATACAAAAAATGCGGGAAGGAAATGCCGATCGAACCACTGCTGGTTCGCGATGATGGCCCCCACGATCAACGCGCAGCCCAGCAATGTGAGCGTGAGCTCGACCGCGATGCGCAGCGCGAGGCGTGCAACCACGGTGCTATCTTAGATTCGCTATGCAATCGACGCGGCCCCGACCGACGGGGTTCGATCGAATGCTCGCGCCACTACATCGCTGGATCTGGCGAAACCACGAGCGGCGCGTTCACAAATTGATGAGGTTCGGCGAGACCGAAACCGATGGCGGCCGCGACATTCTGCGTGCCGCGGAAGTGACATCGGATCCGCTGCTGCGCCGCCTGTATCTGGTTCACGCGATCGACGAACTGCGTCACGGCGCGATGTTTCGACAGCGCGCTGCTTCGTTGCTCCGGGCGCTTCGCTCCTCGTCAAAACCAATGTTTCGCGCCGATTGGCTGGCACCAGGGGGCCACGGCGTCGACGATCTCGAGGTGGATGGAGAGTCGGATCATTCGATGCTGGCGTTTCTGCACCTCTCGGAGAAAGCTGCCGCGAGCCGGTTCACGGTCTATCGCGATGTGTTGCGGGACGACCCGTCGACCTATGCGGTGTTCGACGAGATCCTCCACGACGAAACGTTCCACATGAACTACACGCTCACGCAGCTGGCGCGGATCTCGCCACAGCATCATCGCCGCCATATCTGGCGGGCGCGCCTCAGTCGCTTGTGGAAGGCCTATCTGCGCGTGGCGAGCGCGTTGGCTGGTGTCATCGGCACGCTGCTGATGACGGGCCAGTACTTCGTGCTGATGCCGCCGTTTGCGTGGCTGGCCAAACGTGCCGCGCGACAAGAGCGCCCGGGATGGACTGCGGTCGCCCCTGATGCACGCGATTCGCTCACGCGGCAGTATTGACGCAGACCACATGAACATCCTCGGCATCTCGGCGCATTACCACGATTCGGCCGCGGCGCTGGTCATCGACGGTGTGCCGGTAAGCGCGGTGCAGGAAGAGCGGTTGTCTCGTCGGAAGAATGACGCGGCGTTTCCACTGCTCGCCATCGAGTGGTGTCTCGAACATGCCGGTCTCGAGCCTGAGGATCTCGACGCCGTCGTTTTCTATGAGCGGCCGATGTTGAAGTTCGATCGGATCCTCACCTGCGCGCTGCGCGCCTTTCCGCGATCCTGGCGGACGTTTCCCGAGGCGATGAAAAGCTCGCTCGGTGACAAGGTCTGGGTGCGTGGCACGATTTCGTCGTACCTGGGCGTGCCCGCCCGGAAGATCCTTTTCACCCGCCATCACCAGTCGCACGCCGCGGCGGCATTTCTCGCCGCTCCGACCGATCGCGCCGCGATTCTGACGACGGACGGCGTGGGGGAGTGGGCCACGCTGACGGTCGGTCACGGTACGCGTCGCACGAACGGTGGTGGTACCACGATTACGCTGCCGCGTGAGGTCAGATTTCCCCACTCGCTCGGCATGCTGTACTCGGCGTTCACCGCCTACCTCGGTTTCGCCATCAACGAGGACGAGTACAAGGTCATGGGGCTGGCCGGTTACGGCCGACCGACGGTCGTCGACAAGGTCCGTCGCCTGATTCATCAGACCGCGGACGGCGCATTTGCGCTCGACCTCGATTACTTCGAATTTCATTCGACGGCCATGCGCTCCTACTCATCGCGCTTCATCGACCTGTTCGGGCCGCCGCGGCCTGCCTATGAGCCGATTGATCTGTCGAGCGCCGACGGACGACGTTTTGCTGACTGCGCGGCCAGCGTGCAATGTGTCCTCGAAGATACGCTGGTGACGCTGGCGCGGTCGCTGCACGAGGAGACCGGGCTGTCCGATTTGTGCCTCGGAGGCGGGGTGGCGCTCAATGGTCTTGCCAACGCGCGAATCCTCACCGAGTCAGGTTTCTCGCGTGTCTTCGTTCCTCCGGCGCCCGGCGACGCAGGCTGCGCGCTCGGCGCTGCTCTGTACGCGGATCGGATCCACTTTGACGGTCCCGATCGACATATCCCCGACCATCCGTTCTGGGGGCCGTCCGTCGACGGGGTCGAACTGGCGCGGCTTGCGTCAGAGGACGGTCATCTCGTCGATCGGTGCGAAGACGAGGACGTGTTGATTCGTCAGACCGCTGACGATCTCGCGGCCGGCCGTGTGGTCGGCTGGATGGACGGCGCCCTCGAGCTCGGACCACGGGCACTCGGTCATCGCAGCATCCTCGCTTCGGCGACGGGGACCGAGATGCGCGACCGGCTCAATCGCGAGGTCAAGTTCCGCGACGAGTTCCGACCTTTCGCACCAGTCGTGCCGATTGAGGCTGCGGATCGCTATTTCGAGCTTCCGGCTGGAGGAGCGCGTCTCGCGCGCTTCATGTCGGCTGTCTTCCGCGTGCGGCCGGAGTGGCGTACCGCACTGGGCGCGATCACTCACGTCGATGGCACGACGCGGCTGCAGGCGCTCGATCGCGAGATGGCGCCGCGGCTGTACGCGCTGCTGCAGGCCTACGGTCGGCGCACTGGGGTGCCGGTTCTGCTCAATACCTCGTTCAATCTCTCAGGCGAGCCGATCGTCAATCGCGCGGTCGAAGGGTACTCGACGTTCCTGCGCTGCGGCATCGATGTACTCGTTGCCGGTCAGACGCGAGTCATGAAGAAGGTGTCTGGAGCAAGCCGGGAGTAACGTGATCAAGAAACGAAGTCGCTTCATGCGCGGCCTCATCGTCCTCGGGAGCACGGGCGGTTCCATCGCACAGTTGACGAGCGGCTTGTGGCGAAGCGAGTCGCACAAACGGTGGCTCATACCGTTGGCCGTGTTTCTGTGCCTCACAGGCCTGATTCTGATCCTGGCCACGAGCGTCGAGGCGCTGGCGCCGTTCATCTATTCGATCTGGTGAGCGCTCTTTGCGCGGGGCAGTGATCGTGCGGCGCTCGATTCCGCGATCTGCGGCCAGTGAGTGATGGAAGAGCATTTCCGCGCGCTCATGGCGTGCCCCGCCTGCGGGGCCGAACTGGCGGCGGACTGGTCGTGCCAGCGTTGCGGAGCGCGCTATACCGCAGTGGATGGCATCCCCGATCTTCGTCTCGAGAGCGAACCGCGCGTCGGCGCCGTGCGGCGTTTCTACCAGGAGGCGCCGTTTCCCGGCTACCCGCCACACGACACGCTCGTCTGGTTGCGCGAGCGAGCCGGTCGCAGCGAGTTCGCGCGCCTACTCGATCGCGCGATTGCCCTGGACGCGCGAATCGTCGAGATCGGGTGTGGCACGGGCCAGATGAGCCTCTATCTGTCGCGCGCAAGCCGAATCGTCATCGGCGCCGATCTGTCGCGCCAATCGCTGCAGATCGCCGCGTCGGCGGCGCAGCGGTTCGGGCTCGATCGAGTGCGATTCGTCGAAACCGACCTGCATCGGCCGGGGTTGCGAGCGGCATCGTTCGACGTCGTGTACTCGTCCGGCGTCCTGCACCACACGCCTGACCCTCGAATTTCATTCGCGCGATTGGTGCGATTGGCGCGACCGGGTGGGACAATCGTGCTCGGGCTGTACAACGCGTTCGCGCGAATTCCGCTGCGGCTGCGTCGTGTGGTCGCTCGTTTCTCGAGATACCGTTTCATCCCGTTCGATCCCGTCATGGTCGACCGCCGCCACCAGGCGGAACGGCGGGAGGCCTGGGTTCGGGATCAGTATCGCCACCCGGAGGAGCACCGGCACACGCTGGCGGAGGTCCAACGCTGGTTCGCCGAGAACGGCGTCGAGTATCTACGTTCGTACCCGAGCGCAGTACTCGGCTCGGAACCAAGCGATCTCTTTGCACGAGCCGAGGACAACTGGCGCCTCGAAGGATGGCTCGCGCAGATCGGCTGGATTCGCGCGCTGGGCCACGAGGGAGGCTTGTTCGTGACTATCGGCCGGCGTGCCAGATAAGCAGCGACGTAGGGCGGGTCCTGCTTTGCTGACCCGCCTGAGAATCAAGGATTTCGTGCACCAGTTCCAGACTGGCGCGCGTCTCATCACAAATCCGTAATGGGGTCGGGAGTGGCACTCGTCGTTCTTCTCCGAGGCGTCAATGTCGGTGGTCATAGGGCCTTCCGCCCACGCGCGCTTGCGGATCAATTGAAGCAACTTGGTGCCGTCAACATCGGGGCAGCGGGTACACTCGTGATCCAAAAGCCAGTAACGCCCACCCAACTGCGCGCGGAACTGGCACGCCGGCTTCCGTTCGATACCGAAATCATCATCTGCCAGGGGCGGGAAATTGTCCGGTTGATGTCATTGGACATCTTCGCTCGGCAGGCCGCGCGTCCTGGCATCGTCGGTTTCGTGAGCGTGCTCTCTCGACTCCCTCGCCTGGCACCGCGGTTGCCGATCACTCTTCCGACTCGCGGCCCGTGGCTGCTGAAAGTCCTGATACGCGATGGCCGCTTCGTCGTCGGTCACTACCGGCGGCACATGAAGGTCATCGGCTACCTCGGCGCGCTCGACCGGCTTTTCGGCGTACCGGTCACGACGCGCAACTGGAATACGATGGCCGCCATCGTCAAAGTCCTGGAACCGAAGATCGCCAGCGGTAGCCCGATGACAGACGAATGATTTTCCGAAACGCAGAATTCTCTGATTGGGAGGCGGTAGCTCGATTGCACGCCTCGAGTTGGCGCAGTGCGTATCAAGGGATTCTCGCGCAAGAGTTTCTTGACAACTTCGCTGAAGACGATCGTCGCGTCGTCTGGAGGGATCGCCTTTCCGATCCGAACTCCGAAACGCGGTTGGTGCGAGTTGCAGTCGGGGGGACCACGATCGCTGGCTTCGTGTGCGTGTTTCTCGATCACGATGAACGTTGGGGAGCGCTGCTGGACAACGTGCACGTACGTCCTGACTTGAAGGGTCGCGGTGTTGGTCGCCAGCTGATGGCTCAAGCGGCGTCCTGGGTCATCGATCGGAGGCCAGCGAGCTCGCTGCACCTGTGGGTCTTTGAAGATAATCATTCGGCACGAGCTTTTTACGAGCGTTTTGGCGGCACTTCGGTGGAAAGGTCGGTTCACCACGCCGCTGACGGCAATGGTGTCCCGGCAATTTGCTATGTTTGGGAGGATCTCACGAAGCTCGTGAAAGAACTCTGCGCGCGCCCGCCACGCGGGCTACCGCCGTGATTCGACTCATAGGTCGGGGAGGTGCCGGCAAGACCACGGTCGGTGGTGCATTGGCCCGCCGGCTGGGTATGGCGTTCGTTGATCTTGACGGTCGATTCACCGCCCAGGTCGATCTCGTGATGCACCTGTTGCTCGGTGCCAGTGTTCGATGGGCTGCCGGCCCTCGTTGATCTTAACGATCGCATGAAACGCCTGTCCTTATTGTTCGCCGCGATGATGGTTGCGGTCTCCGCTTGCAGTGAAGTAACCACCGCGCCATCACCCACGCCCGTGACACTCCGGGATGTCCAGGTCAGCATGTGGGGTTTCAACGGCACATTCACCAGCGAGGGGGCCGTGCTGCTCGGGCGGACGTTTCAGATGACGGCGACCGCACGGTTTTCAAACGGCGGCGAAGATGTGACGAATGGCGCGACCTGGGAGAGCTCTAATCCGAGCGTGGGCCCGATATCGTCGGGCGGCCTCCTGACCGGGCGTGCGATCGGCAGCACGTTGGTCACGGCGACGTATCAGGGGAAGTCCGGCTCGCTTGTCGTGCTCGTCTCGGATGCGCCTTGAAGAAGACTAGCGCGCCGGAGCCGATGCGGCCTATGCTCGTCAGATGTCCATCCGACCTTTGCCATTGCGTACATTCTTTTCATCTAGGTCGCGGCTGCTCGCGTGTGTCCTTCTGTTGTGTGTGGCCGGCTGCAGCGCGCCGGCCAGCGGTCCCGGCAACTCGAAAGTGCCGGCCGGTGCCAAGAGCTCGGGCGGTCTGCACGGCGTCATCGAGACCGACAAAGGGCCGATTGAGATCGAGTTCTTTCCATCCGACGCGCCGAAGGCGGCCGAGAATTTCCGGCTGCTTGCCGAGCACGGGTACTATGATGGCCTGACGTTCCACCGCATCATCCGGGGGTTCATGATCCAGGGCGGGGACCCATCTGGCGACGGCACCGGCGGCGAGAGTGCCTGGGGCGGCACGTTCGAGGACGAGATCAAACAGGACTCGCCACTGTATCGCGACGGATATCGCCGCGGGGTTATCGCGATGGCGAACGCCGGACCGAATACTAACGGCAGTCAGTTCTTCATCATGCATCAGGACTATGGCCTGCCTCCGAATTACGTCATCTTCGCCAGGGTGACGAAAGGGATCGAGGTCGTGGACGCGCTCGCCGACACGCCGACGCGGCTCGGGGCTGATGGCGGACAGAGCCAACCGTTGACGCCTCCGACGATCAAGAAAGTTACGATTAAGCCATAGCTCCCTTCGTCACACGCGCCTTGGCGTCGTGCCGATCGCCGGTCGAAGGCGGGCGCGCGAAGCGCGCTCGAAAGACGCAGGGCGGCAACTCAGCGTATGCGCATTGCCATCATCGGCAACTCCGGGTCGGGCAAATCTACGCTTGCGCGGCAGCTGTCCGCAGTGCACACGCTCATCTCGCTCGATCTCGACACGATCGCGTGGGAGCCCGGGCACATCGGCGTCCTACGCGGGCGTGATTCCGCGGTTGCAGACGCGACCGCATTCTGCGAATCCCACGCTCGCTGGGTCACCGAAGGGTGCTACGGCGAGCTGACGAAGAGCCTCCTCGTCCATTCGCCCGTCCTCTTGTTCCTGGAGCCCGGCGTCGACGCGTGCCTGGCGAATTGTCGCAGCCGGCCGTGGGAACCGCACAAGTACCCGTCGAAGGAGCTACAGGACGAAAAGCTCGACTTCCTGCTGACATGGGTGCGCGAGTACTACACGCGTGATGGCGATCTGTCGCTCGGTGCGCACCGGGCAGTGTTCGACGCCTACCGCGGACCGAAGCATCTGCTGACGCAGGCCGTGGATCGCACTTTCGTCGACGTGCAGCCACTGCGATGGTTCAGCGATCAGGTAGAGGAGTTCGCCGCACGTTTCCAGGCCTGCACGATTCCCGAGAGCGCATGGACTCACGCCGCGCACATGGTGGTCGGGCTGTGGCACGTTCACCGCTACGGTGCCGAGGAGGCGCTCGCGCGGCTCCGCGCCGGCATCCGTCGTCTCAATGAGAGCCATGGCGGCGTCAACAGCAACACGCACGGGTATCACGAGACGATCACCGTCGCCTACGTTCGCCTGCTGGCACAGTTCCTCGACTATGGTCCCGCAGTGCCGCTGCGCGATCGCGTCGCGATGCTGCTGGACAGCCCGGTAGCGGCGAAGAGAATGCTGTCGTCGTTCTATTCACCTTATCGTCTGATGTCTACCGATGCGCGAGCGCGGTGGGTCGAGCCAGATCTGGCGCCGCTTGCGATTGCGACGATTCTCGAGAATCACGTTCACAATCACGCATCATGAAACCGTCCAGGCTCGAACTTCGCCGGGAAGACCTGAGATCGCCGGTCGCCGTTGCGATGATTGCCGCGTTAGACGCAGAGCTCGTACAGCGATACCCGGAGGAACCTGAGACGCACGTCAGGCTTGAACCCGAGGAGGTTGAGGAGGGACGAGGCGCCTTTGTCGTCGCGTATCTCGAAGGCGAGCCCGTCGGTTGTGGCGCGATTCGACGAATCGATACTGACACCGGAGAACTGAAACGCATGTACGTCGTGCCCCAGTCGCGAGGGCGAGGTATTGGACGCCTCCTGCTCGCCCGGCTCGAGAACGAAGGGCGCCGGCTGGGTGTGAAGCGCATCCTGCTGGTGACCGGGCAGCGTCAGCCAGAAGCGTTGGCGCTGTACGCGGGCGCCGGCTTCGTGCCAGTGCCAGCTTTTGGAGAGTACGCGGGCTGGCCCCTGATTGTCTCCCTGGCCAAGGACCTCCCGCCGACGCTGGCGAGCGGCGCTATTTACGATCGGATTGGTCGAACGTATACCTCGACACGGCGTCCTGATTCCAGGATCGCGGCTTCGATCATGCGTGGGCTCGGCGATGCCGAGGTGGTGGTCAATGTGGGAGCAGGAGCCGGCGCATATGAGCCTGCCGATCGCGTTGTCGTTGCCGTTGAGCCTTCGTGGCAGATGATCCAACAGCGAGGAGCCGGTGCAGCGCCTGCTGTTCAAGCCGCGGCTGAAGCTTTGCCCTTCCCGGACGGGACATTTGACGCAGCGCTGGCAGTACTCACGCTGCATCACTGGACGGATTGGCGTCGCGGTCTCGAGGAGATGAGGAGAGTCGCGAACCGGCTCGTGCTGTTTACCGTCGAACCCGCCGACGTCGGCAATTTCTGGTTCACGGCGGCGTACTTTCCAGAGATCGTTCGACTCGATCAGGGAAGGTGTCCTTCCGTTGCGGAGGTCGTTGACCACCTCGGGAATTGCACCGTCGAGCACATCGCGATACCGCACGACTGCAGCGACGGATTCCTCGCCGCATTCTGGCGTCGGCCCGAGGCGTACCTCGATCCGCAGATCCGGGCGGGGATTTCTGCCTTTGTGCTTCTCGATCAAGATACAGTCGCTCGCGGCATAGGGCGTCTCGAGGCGGATCTCGACTCGGGCGCGTGGGAGCAGAGATTCGGCACCGTCCGCTCCCTCGATGCGCTCGATGTTTGTTACCGGCTGGTGGTCGCCGATTGACATTGGAGCGCGTTGATGAACCGCCGCGCTCTCACGCGAATGCTTCTAGTGGGTGTGGCTCTGATCTTCGGTGGAGAGGCGGCTTGCGTTTTTGGACCGGATCAGCGCGTCGTGCACGTCGCGTGTCACGTTGCGCTGTACAGCGGGATATTCCTCTCTATTGTCGGTGCACTTCTTGAGGGGACCAGGCGGCTTCGCGCGATGCGCCGGCCGTCCGATGAGGCCGGTGTTTGAAGGTTCCCGTCGCTGATGCATTAGGATGTGCACCGAGACGAAGCTGGGGGGACACAAGCATGGGACTGCATCACGCCGCTTTCCTCACATTACTCCTCGCACCTGCCCTGAGCGGAGTCGACGGGTCCGTGACCGTGACCGCGCAGGAGAATCTCGGCACCTACGAAGACCGCATTGCGGTCGAGGACGTCATGGCGCGTTACGTGTGGACAGTTGACTCACTGGACGCGGATGGCTACGTGGCCGTGTTCACTGACGACGCCGTCATCGATTCGAACGGGAACATCAGCAAAGGACGCGAGGAGATTCGCAAGATCGTCACAAACCTTATTCAGCGGCGCGACGACAACAAGGCGAAGGGATTGCCGACTGCGAATCTGTACCACGTGATCAGCAACGTGCGCATCACGTTTCCGAAACCCGGCGAGGCCTTGCACCAGTCCTACTGGCAGACCGTGCGGCGCGACAAGGACGGCAAAATGACGGCAGCCGCGATGGGCCGCTCCGAGGATCGACTGGTCAAGCGCAATGGCAAGTGGTTGATTCAGTGGCGCAAGCTGACCGTCTTCTCGGACTGACCGCCAGTTCATGTCTTTCGCGGACCAGCGATACGCGGTGAGTCGATGCGACTGGGGCCTGGCTGGGCACGACTCGCTGGCGCCGGCCGACGTCGTAATCGTCATTGACGTCCTGTCTTTCTCCACATGTGATGTGTCTGCACGCGTTCCATGGCTGCGCGGCGGCATGTTCGTGAACGCGGGATCGGATTGACATGTCCGGGATCGGCCTGCTGAATGAAAAGGCGCTTCACGCATCACTGAAACAGTGGTACGCCCGTCCGGGAGATCGTTTCGAAGTCACGGTTGGCGGATTCGTCATTGACATCGTTCGCGACGATCTCCTGATAGAGATTCAGACCGGCAATTTCGCCTCCATCAAGGCGAAGCTGACCAGGCTGGTGGACTCCCATCAGGTGCGATTGATCTATCCGATCGCTCAGGAGCGATGGATCGTGCGCTCATCGAGCGATCGTAACGGCGGCCTCATTCGCCGCAAGTCACCAAAGAGAGGGCGGTGGGAGGATCTGTTCCGGGAAATGGTGAGTATCCCGCAGTTATTGGCGAACCCTAACTTTTCGCTGGAAGTGTTGCTGATCAGGGAAGAAGAAACGAGGCGGTTCGAGGGCAAGCGTCAATGGCGCCGGGGAGGATGGGCTATCGACGTGCGCCGGTTGCTCGACGTCGTGGACCGGCGCGTGTTCCAGTCGGCGGACTGGCGAGAGTGTCTTCCGGTGGGGCTGGAGTCGTTCACCGCGAGCGATCTCGCGACAGCGACGGACACGCGCAGCGACCTGGCTCAGAAGATGGCGTACTGTCTGCGCCAGGGACACGTGATCGAGTTGATAGGTAAGCGCGGGCGCGCCAATCTCTATAGAGTCCTGGCGTGACGACGAAGCGGGCGGGATGATGCCTCACGTCATCGTCACTGGTGGCCCAGGTGTGGGCAAGACGACGCTACTCGTCGAGCTCGCCGCGATGGGTTACGCCACCGTCGAAGAATCTGCCCGGGCCATCATTGCAGAGAGACTCGCGAGCGGAGCGAGCCGTCGACCGGACCTCGCGCGTTCGGCCGGGAGATCCTGCATCGAGACATCGAGAAGTACCGTCGTCTGCCGCATACGTCGGACTGGGTCTTTTTCGATCGTGGGGTGATCGACGCGCTCGGCATGCTCCAAGAAGTGGCACCGTTGCCTGCTCGGGAGCTGGAAGTGATGCTCTCCACATACGCCTTTCACCGTTCGGTGTTGATCTTGCCGCCCTGGGAGGCGATCTACGTGAACGACGCGGAACGAGACCAATCGTTCGCTGAAGCTGTCAACGTCCATGCCCGGCTCGTACAGTGGTATCGTGCGTGCGGATATGTCCTGTGTGAAATTCCTCGCCTTTCCGTCGCGCAGCGAGCACAGCACGTCCTTCGAATCCTCGCCGAAAGCGATGCCTAACGGGCCAGCCCCTAATCCGTTAGCGCGTCACTGACATCGGAAAGGAAAGGATGAAAAGGCCAACCGAGGACGAGCGCGTATGAGCGATTCGGCCGTCATTATCCTGCTCCTTCCGGGCTTCTTCCTCTCCATCTTCCTGTTCATCGAGATAGGTCGTCGGCTGGGGATCCGATACGCCGCTGAACACACGGCAGAGACAGTCGCCGTCTTCGGCACGACGCAAACTGCCATCTTCGCGCTGCTGGGGTTATTGGTCGCGTTTACGTTTTCCGGGGCGGCCGCGCGGTTCGACGCAAGGCGAACGCTGACTGTGGACGAAGCCAACGCGATTGGCACTGCTTACCTACGCCTCGATCTGCTACCGGCCACGACCCAGCCGCCGTTGCGCGAGAAGTTTCGGCGTTATACCGAGGCACGAATCGCGGTCTATCAGGCGTTACCTGATATCGAGGCGTCGGACACCCACGCCGCTCGTGCCGTCGCGCTGCAAGGCGAGATCTGGACTGATGCCATGTCGGCCCTGAGGGAAAACCCGACATCCTTACTACTGATGCTGACCGCCTTGAACGCGATGATAGACATCACGACCACGCGGTCCATCGTCTTGAAGACACACATTCCGCCAATCGTCGCGGTGGCGTTGATCGTCTTGACATTGGCGTGCTCACTGCTGATCGGCACTGGGTTGCCGCCCGAGCGAACTTTCGGCGTGCTGCTCCACACGTTCTGCTTCGCGTTCGTCGTCACGGCTACGATGTATGTCATTTTTGATCTTGATCACCCACGTGTCGGCCTGATTCGACTGGACTATGTCGATCAGGCGCTGTTCGACGTGCTCGCCGGCATGAAGTGATTGCCGTTCCATATAGCTAAACGAGGGTGTTGGTCGGGCCATGGCAGAGACGCTGGTGCTTCGTCGACCGAGACGGGACGAAGAGGACGAGGTCATGCGTGCGCACCGCGCGACGTCTGCGGACGTTCCAAACTTTCTGCACTATTACCAGGAAGGGATGCGCTTCAGCCGCTATCTCGAGATGCTCGAAGAGCAGGAACGCGGTACGAATCTCCCGCCGAACGTCGTTCCATCGACGTTTCTCTTTGCGTTCAAAGGCCAGCGGATCGTCGGGCGAGTAGCCATCCGCCACAGGCTGAACGATTTTCTCTTACGAATAGGTGGACACATCGGCTACGTCGTCGTCCCGGAATTCCGGCGGCAGGGACATGCCACCACGATCTTGCGCATGGCCCTTCGCCTCGCTCGCGAGAAGCTTGGTCTCGCTCGCGTGTTGGTGACCTGTGATGACGACAATATCGGTTCGATCCGAACGATAGAGAACAACGGTGGCGTCCTCGAGAACGTCCTCACCGGGCCAGACCTCGACAAACCGAAACGGCGCTACTGGATTGACATTCAGCATCAAAGATGGCCGGGAATCTGAAAGTGCTCGTGGCGAGCGAATAAGTGTGGTGCGTCAGAGGTTCAGGTACTGAGGGCTCGCATCCGCGACCTTGAGGGAGGTCATCTTCGGTGAAGATTTCGATTCTCGACGATTATTTCGACACACTCCGAACCCTCCAGTGCTTTCGCAAACTGGACGGACACGACGTCACGATATGGAACGATCATGTCCAGGATACCGATGCCCTCGCCGTGCGTCTGAAGAGCACCGAGGTTCTCGTGTTGATCCGCGAGCGCACACCAATCCGCGCGCCGTTGCTCGAACGTCTCGACGCCTTACGACTCATCAGTCAGCGCAGCGTGTACCCTCACATCGACATCGACACGTGTACGCGTCGCGGCGTCATCGTGTCATCCGATCTGCATGCTGGCAGTCCGTCCTATGCCACCGCCGAACTCACGTGGGGACTGATCATTGCTGCCATGCGACAGATTCCTCAGCAGATGTTCGCGCTTCGCGCCGGCGTCTGGCAGGTCGGCGTCGGCAACACCCTGCGCGACAGGACGCTGGGAATCTACGGATATGGACGGATTGGGGCGACGGTGGCGGGCTACGGAAAGGCCTTCGGGATGAACGTGCTGGTCTGGGGTCGCGAGGCCTCGCGCGAGCGCGCACGCAACGACGGCTATTTGGTCGCCCAAAGCAAGCGAGCCTTTTTCGAATCATGCGACGTCGTCTCCCTCCACATGCGACTGGTACCCGACACTCGGGGAATCGTGACGAGGGATGATTTGTCGTGCATGAAGTCCAGCGCGCTGTTGGTGAATACCAGCCGCGCGCCTTTGATTGAGGCGGGTGCCCTGGTGGAAGCGCTACGCGCGGGCCGGCCCGGTATGGCTGCCGTAGACGTGTACGAAGACGAGCCGCTGCGAGATCCCGGTCACCCGCTGCTGACGATGGATAACGTGGTGTGCACACCGCA
>Ga0075429_100002609_pt1 | contig 15194 bp, 14 predicted proteins | sample RhiMetdeltSRZDD3_FD_75295 | JGI IMG/M metagenome (GOLD analysis project Ga0075429, IMG submission 75295) | Populus rhizosphere microbial communities from Tennessee, USA - Rhizosphere MetaG P. deltoides SRZDD3 | ecosystem: Host-associated > Plants > Roots > Rhizosphere > Soil | place: USA... | reverse complement strand
ACCGCCGAGCAGAAGGCGCGGCTCGACGGCAGCGATTGGGCGCTCACCGGCGTCGCCGTCGACGCCACCGACGGGCGCGCGGGCGAGTCGCCGCGCGCGTGCGCGCCGCAGCAGGCGGCCGGCGAGTGGCCGGCGCGCACGATCGAGCGCGTGCTGCGGCCCAGCGACGAGCAGCGCGCGAGCCTCGAAGCGCTGCGGATGCGGTTGCTGGGGATGGGGCAGGTGATCATGAGCGCGTGCCCGGCGGCAGGGTCGGCGGGTCCGCTCGGCCGGCTCGCCGCCGCCATGGACCGGCTCGACGTGATGATGTTTGCACTGATGAGTCTCGGGCCGGCGGTGCAGGAGTTCTACGGCTCGCTCAGCGACAAGCAGAAAGCCGACCTGCACAAGGTCGTGCTGCACGCCCGCCGCCCCGGCGGCGACATCTGATCCGCCACGATCCCCGCAAGGCCGCCACCCGAACCAATCCCCGATGACGTCGGGGCCGGGATGTGCGACACCTCCGGCCCCCGGTCGCGACATTTGCGTGGCGACCTCCCCTCGGCGGTATTCCGATAGGGTCTCCCCGGCGCGGGGGGACGGATCGAGCGATGGACGCAGACGCCTCACGCCGACAGCTTGCCGCCGCGCTTGCGCGGGTTGCCGGTGGCGACCGGCGGGCGCTGCGGATCGTCTATCAGGACACCTCGGCGAAGCTTTTCGGCGTCTGCCTGCGTATCTTGAACGACAGAGGCGAGGCCGAGGACGTGCTGCAGGAGGTCTACGTGACGGTGTGGCGCAAGGCCGCCACCTTCGACCCCACCCGCGCAAGTCCGATTACTTGGCTGGTGGCGATCGCGCGCAACCGGGCGATCGACCGGCTGCGGGTCACCGCGGTCAGCCGCCGCATGGAGCCGATCGAGGCCGCCGATGCGGTGAGCGACCCCGCCCCGGTGGCGCTGGAGCGGGTCGAGCTGACGCAGCAGCACGCGCGCCTCGCTGGCTGCCTGGAGGAACTGGAGCCGCGCCACTCCGCCGCGATCCGGGCGGCGTTCCTCGATGGCATCACCTATGAGGAGCTGGCTGAGCGCATGCGGGTGCCGCTCGGCACCATGAAGAGCTGGATCCGGCGCGGCCTGTTGAAACTCAGGGCCTGTCTCGAAGCATGACCGACGACCCCACCATAAACCCCGCCGAAGGCAACCAGGTGCTCGCCGCCGAATACGTGCTGGGCGTGCTCGGCACCGAGGAGCGGCGCGAGGTCGAGCGCCGCCTGGCGCAGGAGCCGGCGCTGGCGCGGGAGGTGGCGTTCTGGGAGGAGCGCCTCGGCGGCCTCGCCGACGCGGTGGCGCCGGTGCCGCCACCGCCGCAACTATGGTCGCGCATCAACGCGGTGATCAGCGTGCCGCCGCCGCCGGTGGCCGCGCCCCGGTCGTCCCGCCCATCGCTGTGGCAGAGCCTCGAATTCTGGCGCGCGTTCGGCATCGGCGCCGGCGCCTTGGCCACCGCCAGCATCGCGGGGTTGACCTATCTGGGCCTCGCGCCGAGCGTCGCGCCGCCGCCGCGCGCGCCACCGCTGATGGCGACGCTCGGTGGCGCCGCCGGGCAACCGAACTTTGTCGCCGCCATCACGGCGACCGGCGACGGCCTGGTGGTGGTGCCGGCCGCGCTCCTGACCACTGACCCGCGCGCCTACGAGCTGTGGCTGATCCCGGTCGGCGAGACGACGCCGCGCTCGCTCGGCCTCATTGAGCCGGGGCAGCCGATCAAGCTCACGATCCCGCCCGACCTCGCCAGCCGGCTCACCCCGGACGCCACGCTCGCGGTATCGCTCGAGCCGCCCGGCGGCTCACCGACCGGCGCGCCCACCGGCCCGGTCATCGCCGCCGGCAAGCTGGCCAGCCTGTGAGGCGCCCGGCGCCGGGTTGAAAAACATCCCCGGCCTGCATCCGCCCACCGCGTTCTCCGTATCTGAAGTCGCAAGCCGTTTGCGGGGTACGACCTCAACCAATGGAGAACGACATGAAACTCTCGACCACGACGCTGACGACGGCAGCGGCCGTTGCCGCGCTCGCCTTCGCCGCCGCGGCGGCGACGCCGACCTTGGCGCAGACCAAGCAGATGAAGGAGCAGACCGTCACGGTTGGCGGCGCGCCGATGTATCCCTCGAAGAACATCGTGCAGAACGCGGTCAATTCGAAGGATCACACTACCCTGGTCGCCGCCGTGAAGGCCGCCGGCCTGGTCGACACCCTGCAGGGCCCGGGCCCGTTCACGGTGTTCGCGCCCATCAACAAGGCGTTCGACAAGCTGCCCAAGGGCACGGTCGAGACCCTGCTCAAGCCCGAGAACAAGCCGAAGCTCGTGTCCGTGCTGACCTACCACGTGGTGCCGGGCCGGCTCTCCGCCAAGGACCTGATGGACGCCGCCAAGCGGAACGGCGGCCAGGCCAAGTTCAAGACCGTCGAGGGCGACGAGCTCACGGTCGAGAGCAAGGGCAACATGCTCACGATCTGGGACACCAAGGGCAACACGTCCAAGGTCACGATCCAGAACGTGTTCCAGTCGAACGGCGTCATCCACGTGATCGACACCGTGCTGCTTCCGAGCTGATCGCGCTCCCGCGGGTGATCGGCGCAGCCCCGTCCCCCGCATCTGCATCGATCGCCCGGAGGGCCCGCCGCGGCAACGCGGCGGGTTTTCCTTTGTCAGGTTGTGGCGGCTGGGAGTTTGGGTCTGGCGGCGACCCGAACGTGGGGCGGCATTCTGCGCAGCCGAAATCCCCGGAGGTCGCTCCGTCCGGCTTCGGGGGGCCTGCCTACGGGGACCTAGCCCCGATCGGCCTCGCGGTCAGGCAGCGCCTGCGCGCCGACCATGTCGGGCAGGGTCGGCTCCGATTCGCCGTCTTCGCCCGCTGAGTTCGCCTTCGCCTTATAGTCCTCGGCCATGGCCAGGAGTCGGGTGGCGAGTTCGGGGTCAGTGGCGACAAGCGAAAGCCGCAGGCATATGTCGGCTTGTCGAAGGAAATACGCGGGACTCGGCATTCCTCATTCCCCCATTGGGCCCCACTGGTCTGGCCCAAACGCCTAAGTCTCGGTACGGTTCCCGACCAACGGCGCGTTGCGACACTTTTTTTTACAGCGGCCGGCTAGGGGGCACCGCGCGGGCAAAGTTGCAAAGCCAGCCGCTTGGCGGCGGGGGTCATCCGGGCACCCGCGCATTCGGGCGCCTACACTCCGCTACCTCCCGTTCCTGGGGCTGGGCCGGCGGCCGGTCAGGTGGCGATGCCCATCGCCTCCTCGAAGGCGCGGCGCACCTCGGGCGGCTGGCCGTAGCAGTGCCGGAAGCCTTTCAGGCGCACGTTGAGCAGCGGATATTTCTTGTGCTCCTCGAGGGTGAGACCCTCGGTGCTCTCCTTTTTCTGGAAATACGGCAGCTCGACGCAGCTCGCGACGTTGGAGTTGCGGATCACCCCCTTGGCGTCCTCGCCGCGCGCGACCGCGTCGAGATCGTCGAAGAAGCGCTTGCGGATCATCGCGATGCCGAGGTCCGAGGCGCCGATATTCTCCTTGGTGCGGTCGGCGATGGTGCCCTGCCCGACCCAGGCGATGATGTCCTGGTTGATGACGTGGCTCGTGATCCAGCGGCCGTTCTCGTCCTTGATCGGGCTGTGCCAGGTCGGCACCTTGCCTTGCACGTACGGCTCGCGCCCCCTCGGCACGCGCATAAAGAACCAGGCGACGCTGAGCGTGTTCTCGTCGTCGACCGGCACCCGCCACTCGAAGTGGTTGCCGAGGTAGAAGGCGTTCGGCCACAGCGCGATGCGCCCCACCGTCCAATGCGGATTGCGCTCGTCGGAATCGGCGCGCACGCGCTTGTAGATGAAGCCGTGGTCGAACTCCTCGAACTTAAGCCTGAGATGCTTGGGCCCATAAGGGCCGGTCTCGCCCTTGAGCCGCATGCTCCAGTTTTCGTGCATCCACTCGAAGTGCACCGGGTCGCAGGAGTTCTCCTGGCACTGGAACCAATTGCAGGGCACGTCGGAGATGACGATCTCGCGGAAACCGTTCGCCCAGGTGAACGGCTCCCACACCGGCAGCTCGGGCACCGGCTGCGGACCCATATAGGCGAACAGCAGCCCGGCGCATTCCTTCACCGGATAGGCCTTGGTGCCGCAGCGCTCCTTGGCGCGCGAGCGCGGGTTGACGGTGTCGTCATAGGGCTGCTCGAGGCAGGCGCCGGTCTCGCTCATCAGCCAGCCGTGATAGTTGCAGCGGATGCCCCGCTCCTCGACCATGCCGTAGGTGAGGTCGGCGCGGCGATGCGGGCAGTGGCGGTCGAGCAGCCCGTAACTGCCGCCGAGGTCCTTGTAGAGCACGAGGTCCTCGCCCAGCAGACGGATCGCCTTGATCGGATCGCGGTCGAGCTCGCTGGCGCCGCCGATCGGCTGCCAGTAGCGCCGCAGGTAGTCGCCCATCGGCGTCCCGGGGCCGACCTGGGTGAGGATGCGGTTCTTTTCAGCGGTGAGCACCTGTGACCTCGCCGATGGTGGTTGCTCTTGGCCGGAATGTTATTGGAATTTCGAGGCTCGGCAACGGGCAATTGGCGTGGCGCCGCTCACCGCATATGTCCTGAGCGTCTTTGCGTGACCGTCCCTGCGTCAGGCACTCACGGACGCTATTAAGGGCTCTCCTGGTATGGCATGACTTGCCGGGAGAACCGGGCGCGTCATTCAAGGGAGGCGTAACGTCCGTCACGCGTGGGAGGGAACATGAACGGCCGCGCATTCAAACTTGGTATTTTCGCCAAACCGAACGGCACATCGTTTGCCGCCATCGTGCTGGACGACGCCGCGATCGATCTGGCGCAAGCGCACGAGGCCTATCGTGCCAGCGGCCGCCCGGCGCTGAGCTCGACCTCCAGCATCCAGGACCTGCTCGACGATTGGGAGCGCAACTTCGCCACGCTCCAGGAGATCGTCAACTTTCTCGACAAAACGGGAGCAAAGCCCGCCTCGGCGGGCGTCCCCGGCCTCACGCCCCGGCCTCCCATTGGCCGCCCGGGCAAGATGTTCTACGCCGCGCAGAATTTCCAGGAACACGTCGACGAGATGATCCGCGCCGGCATGTCGCCCAAGGACGACCAGTGGAAGGGCGAGAAGGCGAAGACCAGGCCCTACCTGTTCCTGAAGGCACCGAGCTGCCTCGCCGGCGCTCACGACGACATCGAGGTCCCGCGCGGATTAAAGAAGATCGATTGGGAGGCCGAGATCGCCTGCGCCATCGGCAAGCAGGGCAAGCGCATCAAGGCCGAGCGCGCGCTCGATCACATCGCCGGATGGATGACCACTAATGATGTCTCCGCCCGCGACCTACAGATCCGCGCTGACCGGCCGGCACTGCGTTCGGATTGGCTCAACGGCAAGAGCCACGACCGGTTCGCACCGATGGGCCCTTGCCTGGTGCCGCGCGCCTTCGTGAAAGACCATATGAATCTCTTCATCCGGCTGACCGTCAACGGCGAGGTCAAGCAGAACGGCAACACTTCGCAATTCATCTTCACCCCGGAGGAGCAGATCGAATACGCCTCCGACATTCTTTCACTGCAGGCCGGCGACATTTTCGTCTGTGGCACCTGCGGCGGCGTCGGCCAGGGCACCAACACGTTCCTCAACGTCGGCGACGTGATGGAGACGGAGGTCGAGGGATTGGGGAAGATGCGCAACAGGTTCGTGGCGGAGGCGGGCGCTTAGGGCATTTTCCGGAAAAGTGGGTACGGGTTTTCCGCAGAAAATGCGACCACGTAAAGGAATTTAGAGCGCGCTTCCGATTCAATCCAATCGGAACGCGCTCTAGGCCCGGTGGAGCAGGATCCCGGCGCAGTCAAGGTTGTACGAGCCGCGCTACGCCGGCAGCGCGACCGGCGCCGGCGCGGCCTTGCCCCGGATCAGGTCGGAGCCCTTCTCGGCGATCACCATGGTTGCCGAATAAGTGTTGGCCGAAGGCATGCTCGGCATCACCGAAGCGTCGATCACGCGCAGGTTCTGCATGCCGTGGACCTTGAGCTCGTCGCTGACCACGTTCGACTTGTCGGTGGCAGGGCCCATCCGGCAGGTACCGATCAAGTGCCAGACCGTGCCGCCGTACTGGCGAGCCCAGTGCAGGATCTCGTCCTCGCTGCGCACGCCGTCGCCGGGAAACGTCTCGCGGTCCACGAACCGCGACAACTGCGGCGTCCCCAACAGCCGCCGCGCGAGCTCGATGCCGCCGATCAGCGCCCGCCGATCGACCTCGTGCGACAGGTAGTTTGGCTGGATCGCCGGATCGACGAAGATGTCGGTCGATTTCGCCCGCACGTATCCAATGCTCTCGGGCCGATGCTGCCAGACACCGCAGCTCATGCCCGGATAGTCGTCGAGCATGCCGACGAAGCCGTTTTTGTAGCTCGCCGGCGAAAACACCACCTGGAGGTCGGCGCCGCCGATGTTTGGATCGGACTTCCAGAAGCAATAGCAGAGCGAAGGGCTCACGCCGATCGCACTGGGTTTCCCCGTGAGCCAGCGCAGCACCTGGCCGATCAGCGCGGGGCCGCGGGTGATTTCGTTGATGGTCTTCGAATTCTTCGCACGCGCCACGATGCGGACAGAGCAATGGTCGCGGAAATTTTCGCCGACCGCCGGCAGATCGTGAACGACCTCGACGCCGAGGCCCTTGAGCAGGCTGCCGCTCCCGACGCCGGAGAGTTGCAAGAGGCGCGGCGAATTGACGGTGCCGCCGCTGACGATCACCTCTTTGCGGGCCCTCACCTCGTGGATGCTCCGGCTGCGCTCGTCGACATAGCGAACCGCCACCGCCTTCTTGCCCTCGAACACGATCTTGAAGGCGCGCGCATGGGTGCGAAGGTCGATCCGCCCGGACTTTTTCTGCGCCGGCAGGAGATACATCCGGCCCGCGCTGCGGCGCAGCCCCTTATGGATGCAGCGCTGGAGATAGCCGACGCCGGGCTGCGACGCGCCGTTGTAGTCCGAGTTGCGGGGAATGCCGAGGCCGGCGGCCCCGGAGATGAACGCTTCGCAGATCTCGTGCTGCCAATCGAGGTCGGTCACCGGAATGTTGCCGTCGCGGCCGCGATAAAGGTCGTCACCTTCGCCGATCCGCCGCTCAAACCGCTTGAAATAGGGCAGGAGGTCGGCGTAGCCCCAGCCCGCGTTGCCGCGCTGCGCCCAGTTGTTGAAATCGTCAGCCTGACCGCGGTTGATGATCATGCCGTTGATCGAGCTCGATCCGCCGACGGTGCGACCGACCGGGATGATGACCGAGCGTCCGTTGACGTTCGGTGACGGCTCGGTCTTGAACTGCCAAGTGTAGGCTTCATTGAACATGATTTTGATGAAGCCCGCTGGAATATGAATATATGGGTGCCGGTCGGGCGGTCCGGACTCGAGGGCGCAGACCGTGATGCCGGCATCTTCCGACAGGCGAGCAGCGACGATGGACCCTGCAGCACCGGTCCCGACGACCACGTAATCGAAGGTTGCGATAGACCGTGGTTGTTGATCATGCATGATCTGGATGTCCGTCCCTGTGCGTACCGAAAAGCTTAGATCCGACAGTATTGGTGATGAAGGCCGTCGAGAACAGTCGTATTGGCACAGGATCGCGCGCAAGTCACAAGGTCGATCAGCTGGCAGGAACCGGCTCACCGGGGCGGGCCACCATGGTGTGCCCGCCAAAAGTGGTGACGGATGCCTTGCACTTCTCGCGTCACCGACCGGCCCAGCTTCCGGCACGTCGCGGTCGATCAGGCACATCTGCCTTGGCCTCGCTTCTCGTGATAAACCGGACACGGCCTGGAGCGCCGGTGGAGGGCAACTATGAAGGCGATCGTCATTCACCAATTCGGTGATCCGAGTGTTCTCAAGCTGGAGGATGTTTCGCAGCCGGCGCTCGAGGCCGGAGAAATCGCCATCAAGGTCCGCGCCGTCACCGTGAACCAGACGCTCGACGTCGCATTGCGCGCCGGGAAGTACGCCAGGCGACCGCCGCTGCCGCATGTACTGGGCTCGGATGCGGCCGGCGAGGTTGCGGCCGTGGCCGCGGATGTGAAAACCCTCAAGGTGGGCGATCGCGTCGTCTGTCATCCGATCGTCGGCCGTCAACCGACGGGCGCTCTCAAATTGCTGGGTGTGGACACCTGGGGGACCTACGCGGATTTCGTGAAGGTCCCCGCCAATACGGTGCAAATCGTTCCGGATGCGCTCGACTTCATCACCGCTGCCGTGGTCGGACGGCATGGTCCATTGGCCTTTACGCAATTGCGAGACCGCGCCCAGGTCAAACCCGGCGAATGGGTTCTGGTCATGGGAGCCGCCGGAGGCTTGGGCAGCACCCTGGTGCAAGCGGCGAAGCATCTCGGCGCGCGCGTCATCGCCGCGGCCGGCAGCGACGAACGGGTCGCAGCCGCCGTCCAGTTGGGAGCGGATCACGGCATCAACTATCGCAGTCAGGACCTCACCGCCGAGGCGCGGCGCATCACCCATGGGGCCGGAGTCAATGTCGTGCTGGACAATATCGGCGATCCGGTCACGTTTCCGAAAGCGCTCGCTTCTCTCGGCTTTCAGGGGCGGCTCGTCACCGCGGGCGGTCACGGTGGCGGCAACGTTCCGCTCGACGTGAAGTATCTCTATCTGAACGTGATCACGATCTTCGGAAACCCGATTGATACACCCGATAATTTCAAACTGGCGCTCAAGCTCGCCGCCGAAGGGAAACTGAAGGTGCTGATCGACGAGGTTCTTCCTCTCAAAGACGCCCGACGTGCGCATGAGATGGTCGAGCAGCGCTCAGGGATCGGGAAGGTCGTGCTCACGCCGTAGGATGCAACAGCCCGTCGCGCTTCGGCGCTCGCGCCTTTGCCCACCCTACAATCACGCGCTCACTGCCGCTGCGCCTTGTCGTACTGAAAATACACGTCCACCTTCATCCCGACCGCGAGCGGGCCGGTCTCGGCGAGGTCGACCAGGACCGCGGCCACGTTGACATCGGTGACGTTGCGCTGGGCGCGGGTGATGCGTCCGACCTCGACGATCGGCGCGATCGAGGAGACCTTGCCGACGATCTCGCGGCCGCGGAAGGCGAGCGGGCGCACCAGCACCGATTGCCCGACCTTGATCTCGCCGAAGTCGCGCTCGTCGAGCTCCACCCGCACGCGCAGCGCCGAGATGTCGCCGAGCACGAGCAGCGGCTGCGGCGCCGAAGGCGCCGCCAGCTCGCCGGGGCGGGCGTTGACCTGCAGCACGGTGCCGTCGATCGGCGCGCGGACCGCGAGCTTGTCGAGCGCCGCCTGGGCCACCTGCAGCTCGGCGCGCGCCACGTTGAGCTCGCCCTCGAGCTGGGTCGGCAGCGGCGTGTCGGCCTCGACCCGGCGCAGCTCGGCGAGCTGCTGGACGAGGCGCTCCTGCGCCCGCGTCAATGCCCCGCGGGCGGCGGTGACCTCCTGCTCGGCGCCGGCACCGGAGCGCCGCGCGGCCACGACCCGGTCGAGCGCGGCGCGCGCGTCCACGATCGCCCGCTCGGCATCGGCCACCGCATCCTCGGCGCGCCGCCGGTCGCGGGCCCGCTGCGACGGGTTCTGGTCGTTGCGGGCGCGCTTGCGGGAGGCGATCTGCGCCTCGGCCGCGGCCACGCGGGCGCGCACCTCCTGGTCGTCGAGCCGGATCATGAGCTCGCCGGCGAACACCTTGTCGTTGGGCTTGACCAGCACCTCGCCGATGCGCCCGACCACAGGCGCCGCGATCTTGATCTCTCCCGACGACGGCTCGATCAGGCCGGGAGCCACCGCCTGCCAGCGCTTGTCGTCGGTCTCGTCGGCTGCTCTCGCGGCGGATGGCTCGCCGGTGCGGCTGATCGGCACCAGCAGCGCGATCGTGGCGATCAGAGCGATGAGAGCGACAGCGGCCATAAAGGCCGTATTCCGATGCAGCGTAACCATGGTCTAGATGCTTGCCTCGCGGGCCCGGTCGAGCGTCGCGCTGTTGCGCTCCTCGCCGACGATGCGCCCGTCCTCGATGCGAATGATCCGATCGGCGAACGGCAATATACGCGGATCGTGCGTCACCACCAAGACGCCCCGCGACCGGTCCCGGGCGATGCGGGCCAGCACGGTCATGATGGCGCGGCCGTTCTCGCTGTCCAGCGCCGAGGTCGGCTCGTCGGCGAGGAGAGCCGACGCATTGCCGACGATCGAGCGTGCGATCGCCACGCGCTGCTGCTCGCCGCCGCTGAGCTCGAGCGGAAACGCGTTGAGCTTGTGGCCAAGCCCGACGGTCGCCAGCGCCTCGTTCGCCTTGGCGATCGCCCGGCTGGCGCCCTCCCCGCGCACGTCCAGCGCCAACCGCACGTTGTCGCACGCGTTGAGCGTCGGGAACAGATGGTACGACTGGAACACGAAGCCCACGTGCTCGCGCCTGAACCTGGCCAGATCCTCGGGTCCGGCGCCGTCCGTAGACTGGCCGCAGACCCGCACCGTTCCGCTGGTCGGCGAGAGCATGCAGCCGAGGATGGAGAGCAGCGTGGTCTTGCCGCTCCCGGACGGCCCCATCAGCAGCGTCAATTCCCCGCCGGAGATCGAGAGGCTCACGCCCTTGAGCGCCTGCACCTGGGACGCTCCGCCGCCGAGGAACTTGACGACGTCGACCGCCTCGAGCACCGGGGCGGTCATCGCGTGAACACCATCGCCGGATCGATGCGGGTGACCTGCACGATCGCGGCGATCGCCGACAACACGCACATGACGACGGTGAGCACGAACAGGCCCACGGTCAGTCCCGGCGTCATGATCACCGGCAATGCGCTCTCGGCCGTCGTCTTGACGATGAGGAAGCCGATGCCGGCGGCGATGCAGAATCCGACCACCGCGCTGATCAGCGCCTGCCAGATGATGACCTTGTAGATGTACTTGGCGGACGACCCGATCGCCCGCAAGGTCGCGAACTCGTTGAGATGATCCTTGGTGCTGGCATAGAGCGTCTGCGCGACGATGATGGTGCCGACGATGATGCCGAGCAAGGCGCCCGCGAACAGCGCGGCGCCGGCGCCGGTGCCGAACAGCCAGAACGACGCGCTGCGCCGGCGAAACTCGGCCGTCGTCAACACCTCCGCGTCGGTGAGGCTGAGCCGCAATCGGCTGCGCACGCTCGCGAGATGCGCGTTCGGCGCCAGGCGCACCAGGAAATAGGTCGCCTTGTTGGGATCCGTTCCCATATAGGCGCGGGCGCGCTCGATCGGCGCAAACACGTAAGGCGTGGTGGCGAACGACCGGATGCCCCTGGTGACCGCCGCCACCTGCGCCTTCTGGTCGCGGATCTCGGCGCTGTCGCCCAGTCCGGTGGTTCCGAGCCGATCGAAATAGGTCTGGTCGACCGCCACCGCATCGGGGACCGCCAGCGCCTCGAGGCTGCCGGCGACCAGGTTCCAGGGATGCAACCCCGGGGCCCGCATGTCCGTGCCGATGATGATGACCGGCGTGCTGCCGCCGGACGGCAGGCGCCACTCCGCGAAGCCAACCAGCAGCGGCGTCGCCGCGGCGACGCCGTTGATCGACAGCGCGCGAAACCGCTCGCGCTCGTCCAGCATCGAGGAGTCTTCGAAGCATTTCGTTCCGCGCGGCATGATCCAGAGGTCGGCCGACGCGCGATCGATCATGGTCGTGACCATGCGATCGAAGCTCAGGAACAGGCCGATCTGCACGGTCACCAGCACCATAGAAAAGACGATGCCGATGACGGTGGCGACGAATCGAAGCCGGTCATGCAGCAGGTTGCGGGAGGCTAATCTGAAAACCAGTGACATAGCGTGTCCGACCGATCGCAGCTCACGCTACCAAAGGTGGCTGGCAAGAGTTGCTTCGAAACGCGGCCGCAAACGCGAGGCCGCAATCGGAAGATGCGAGGCCCAGACGGACCCGCCCGGCCCCAGGGATGCGAGCATAGTTGCTTTGCTCCGGCGGGTCACTCGGGAAGGGCGGGACACGACGGAGCCAATCGTCCCACCGTCATGCAAATCACCGCATAATCGCCATATAATGCGTGACGATCCCGCTCCGGCACGATCGTTGACCCGAAATTCTGCGCGGAGTTACCCAATTGAAAACGCGTTTGGCAAGGCTGATCGCGGCGGGCGTCCTGGCATTGAGCGCCGCAGCAGGGCTGGCCCAGGCCGAGGAGCCGACGGCCGCCGGCCTCTGGCAGAAACTGGACGACACCGGTAAGTCGGTGGGGTGGTTCCTGTTCGTCGAGCGCCCGGGCGGCGTCTATGAAGGCGCCATCGCCAAGCTGTTCCCGCGGCCCGGCGACGATCCCAATCCGCGCTGCACCGGCTGCGAGGACGACCGCAGAAACGCTCCCTTGCTCGGCCTTTCCCTGATCAGGGACATGAAGCGCAACGGACTGAAATACGAGAACGGCAATATTCTCGATCCGCGCGACGGCAGCGTGTACCGGGCGATGATGACGGTCAGTCCGGACGGCCAGACCCTGACCGTGCGCGGCTATCTCGGCATTTCGCTGTTCGGCCGCGACGAAGTCTGGCACCGCCTGCCCGACAGCGCCATCAAGGAGCTCGATCCTGCGGTCGTCGCCAAGTACCTGCCGACGCAGGCTCCGGCCGGCGCGGCGCGCCGGCCCGATGCCGCAAAGCCGAAGGCGACCGCGCCGGCGCGGTGAACGCGGGAGGCCGCGCGCGACGCACCGCTGCTGGCCCAACATCCGAGCGCGCCGTTCGCAGAGTCACGGCGCCTTGACCAATTCGCGCCGCTTGCCGCCGATCAGGCGGGCGCCGATCGACACGCGGCACATGGCGGCGGCCGTGGTCCAGCTCAGGGCGAGCGTCCCGGCGAACACGATCGCGGCCTTGGCCGCGGCGAATAGCACGACGCCGAGCAGGAGATATTGCAGCCAGATCACGAACACGTAGTGGACCAGATAGATGCCGTAGGCATGCTCCGAGAGGCTCGCGAACAGCTTCGACGGCACGGCCGAAAAGCGCAAGAACACCGCGCTCAGACCGAGGCAGCTGGTCGCCGCGCACAGCACGAAGCCGAGATCGGCGAGCAACTGCAGGCCCGGCAAGGTGTCGCCCGGCCGCGTCACCATCAGCGCCGTGGGAATGATCCACAGCACGAACGACGCCGGCGACGCCGCGAGCCAGCGCGCCCAGCGCCGTGCCAGCGCTCCATCCGACGCCAGCAGGCCGCGCTCGAGTCCGCAGGCGCCGATGCCGACACCGGCGAAGAAATAGATGACGTATTGCGGCGCGAAGCTCGGCTGAAAGGCGAACGGCCCGAACTGCGCCCATTGCCACGGCGCAAACACCGCCGCCAGCGGCACATAGGCCAGCGCGGAGACGATCACCAGCGCGATGAAAAACCGGCCGGGATGCGCGCTGGCCTCGGCTGACAGCCGGGTCAGCACCTCGCCCGCCCTCGGCGCCAGCCGGAACAGCCCGGCGGCCACAAGGTTGAGCGCCAGGAGAAGCCACAGGAACCACATCGGTCCGGTCGGCCAGAACGGCAGCGCGATCCAGTGCGACCAGAACGCGGGCCAACCCGGATCAGCGGCGGTGACGCGGTAGACCGGATAATAGGCCACCGGCATCAGCAGATAGACGCCGAGCACGAACGGCACGCCGAGGCGCAGGACGCGGTCGTAGAGAAACGTTATCGCTCCCTTGCGCGCCAGGCTCGACCAGACGAACAGGCCGGACAGGAAGAACATCAGTTGCATCAGGTAGACGTACTGAAACGCACAGAACAGGTCGAAGCCGAACCAGCCGTCGCGGTCGATGATCGGCTTGGCCGTCCAATCGTAAGGCGGGCTGTCGAAGCGGCGAGGAGCAGTATCCGTTTGCGAGCCCAGATAGGCGATGAAGGAATGAAACGCCAGCACCATCAGGATGGCGTAGCCGCGCAGATTATTGATCGCGACGCTCGACTTAGACATGCTCGAGCACCCTGCCCCGCCGGCTCAGCGTCGATCGGCAGAACCGGAACGTCGATGGGGCCTCGCCGGCGTCCGCCGGCAGCTTGGGCAAAGGGCGGCAATGACGGCGCGTTCTGGCTCGGGCCCGCATGACCGGTAGAGTGATTCTAAAGGCTAGCTCGCGGCGGAACCATCGCATGGATGCGGCGTTCGTCCAAATTCTCGCGGACGCCTTGGCGGCGGCAGGCAGGGATCGATGAGTCGGCGGGCCGAACTGCTGTGCTGGTGCCTGCGGGTCTTGAAAAAACGCCAGACGCGCGTGCGCGCGCCGATAACGGCGGTGCGGCGCCATCTCAAGCGCATCGAACGCTTTGTCCCGCGCCCGCCGGCCGGCACCGAAACAACCGCGATCGACGCTGGCGGCGTCAACGGCGTCCGCGTCGCGGTTCGCGACGCGCGCAGCGATCGATGTATCCTCTATTTCCACGGCGGAGCCTACACGGTCGGCAGCGCGCCGCTGTTCCGGGATTTCACCTGGCGGATCAGCGCCGCCGCGCGCGCCTGCGTGCTGCACGTCGACTATCGGCTCGCTCCCGAGCATCCATTTCCCGCCGCGGTCGAGGATGCGGCGAGCGCCTATCGGTGGCTTGCCGGCCAACTCGATCCCGGCCGGATCGCCGTCATGGGCGATTCCGCGGGCGGCGGGCTGGCGCTCGCGACCCTGCACAAGCTGCGCGACGAAGGCTTCGCGCTGCCGGCCGCCGCCGTGGCGATTTCGCCGTGGACCGACCTCGCCTTGACCGGCCCATCATTGCAGTCGAACGCCGAGGCCGACCCGATGCTCAAAGCCGCGCACCTGCCGGCGATCGCCGACGCCTACCTCGCCGGCGCCGATCCGCGCCAGCCCTATGCGTCGCCGCTCTACGGCGACGCCGCCGGGCTGCCGCCTACGCTCATCCAGGTCGGCAGCAACGAGATCCTGCGCGACGACTCGGTGCGCATGGCCGAGAAGATGCGAGCGGCGGGATGCGACGTCGAGATCGAAGTGTGGCCGCGGATGCCGCATGCCTGGCACCTGTATGCGCGCATCATCCCGGAGGGCCGCCGCGCGATCGAACGAATCGGCGAGTTCCTGCAGCGGCGGCTCTAGGATCAGCTCGCGATCCTCGTTCCCTTCTAGCCGAGCCAAGTGGCGTTCGGCTTCGAAGACAGCGTCGCCCGTTCCGGCGACGGGTCCGGC
>Ga0075429_100002607_pt1 | contig 15195 bp, 15 predicted proteins | sample RhiMetdeltSRZDD3_FD_75295 | JGI IMG/M metagenome (GOLD analysis project Ga0075429, IMG submission 75295) | Populus rhizosphere microbial communities from Tennessee, USA - Rhizosphere MetaG P. deltoides SRZDD3 | ecosystem: Host-associated > Plants > Roots > Rhizosphere > Soil | place: USA... | reverse complement strand
GGAGACGGACAAGAACAGCCGTATCATCGTAGTGAGCCTCGACCAGACAGAAGTGGGCATGATCGTGGATGAGGTCAGTGAAGTGCTGACCGTACCGGCAGGAGTCGTGGAACCGGTCCCTGCGATCACAAGCACCGTTGATTCATCGTTCATTACGGGGATCGCCAAGCTCAATCAGAGGCTGGTCATCCTGCTGGATTTGCACAGTATCTTGGCGAACGAGGAAAAGCTCAGCCTGCTACTCGCATAGTTTCTTTTTCCATCGTACCTGCGTGTATGTGTGACAAAAAGTAGTGGTTGTCTTAGAATCAGTGTTCCTGCTAACAGCAGGGACACTACTCATTTAAGCTGTATAAATTATTTCTCCACTGACATCAAGCGTTTCATAGCCCGCCCCAGCCTTTTTATACCCTCCTCAATTTTATCGGGTGCCTGGGAGACAAAATTGAGTCGCAGCCAATTTCTGCCATCCGTGCCATCAGAGAAGAATCCGTTTCCGGGGGAAAATTCCACGCCCTCCTCGCATGCCAGAGGGAGCAACCTTTCCGAAGATAGATCCGCGGGCAGTTGCAGCCATATGAAAAGCCCTCCCTGCGGTGGATCGAGGCGGATCCCGGCAGGCAAAAAGCGTTCGATTGCCAATAGCATGGTGTCACGACGTTTATGGAAGAGTTGGCAGGAACGACGCAGGTAGCTCTGATAGCGCCCCACTGTGACGTACACTTCCAGGGCTCGCTGGATGAGAGTCGATGTTGCCAGATCGTTGACGCGCTTGAACTGGACCAGACGATGATAGATGGGTCCCTCGGCGACGAGGAAGCCGACACGCAAACCGGGCATCAGGATCTTCGAAAATGTGCTGACGTAAATGACGCGACCGCCGGGATCAAGCGCCTTGAGAGCCGGCTGGGCGCGGCCCTCATACCGCAAATCCCCCACAAAATCATCTTCCAGGATGGGAATGTTGTAACGATCCGCCAGGATAATCAGCTGGATGCGGCGCTGACTGCTCAGGCAGGTACCGGTCGGGTTATGGAAGGTCGGGATGGTGTAAATGAGCTTTGGGTGATGCTGCTGGAGAAGCTTCTCCAATGCCTCCACCTGCATGCCATGCCGGTCCACCGGAATGCCCACCACTTTGAAGCCGAGGGCGCGGAACAGGTCCAGTGCGCCGGAGTACGTGGGACTTTCCACCATGATCACATCGCCTGGTTTGAGCAGGAGCTGTGACACCAGTGATAACGCCTGCTGCGAGCCGGCGGTGATCAGAACATTTTCGGAACGTGTTTGAAGTCCCTGGCTGGCTAAGATGTGCGTAATCGTCTCACGCAGCGGAGCGTGCCCGTTAGGCTCACCATAATCGAGCGCGGCGATCCCATCGCGACGCATGACCGTTTGAAGTACTTTGCGAAAGTCTTCCGCCGGAAAGAGATGAGCATCCCCGATCCCGCTCGCAAAGCTGATGAGATCGGCTGGGCGGGCCGTCTTCCTATGCTTTTCCTCCAGTGCTTTGTTTTTGGAGGTCGCCCCTTCGAGCTCCAGACTTTGCTGCCAGAGCGGCCAGGAGTCGCCAGGCTTATCTTTGGAAAACGCTAACAGCGGATTGGGGGGCAAAACATAGGTGCCGCTACCCATCCGGGAGTAGATCAGACCATCCGTCTCCAGCACGGCGTACGCGTTTTCCACTGTGATGCGGTTTACGCCAAGGTCGCGCGCAAGCTGGCGGCTGGCCGGCAGGCGCGTGTCCGCTGCCAGGCTGCCTGAAAGAATCCCCTTTCGCAAATATGTTTCAATCTGCTGGTAAAGCGGAACTTCACTATGACGGTCAAGAGGTATGCGCATCTGGGACCTCCACGGGTATAAAGCGCTATTGGTATGGTAGATATATCACCTTTTCAGGTATTGTTATAGAGCCAATTCCCAATTATTGATGCCAATCCATTGAATTGGTCTATGAGCGATTTGGGAATATTGGCTCTTAACTTATGCCACTTTTCATCTAGAATCTGGTACATATACAAAACCATCAACGTACCCGCGCTGCACTGCCATAGTTGCGGTAGATCAGCGTGGTAGAATTTTTACCCAATTAAGCTCAGGAGAAACCTTATGGAACAACAGACTGGTACCTTCGCAGTCAAGAAGGGCTTGGCACAGATGCTTAAAGGTGGCGTCATCATGGACGTGGTCACGCCGGAACATGCAAAGATCGCCGAAGACGCGGGCGCCTGCGCGGTGATGGCGCTTGAGCGCGTCCCGGCGGATATCCGCGCGAACGGCGGCGTGGCGCGCATGTCTGATCCCGATCTAATTCTGAAGATCATGGATTCGGTCACGATCCCGGTGATGGCGAAGTGTCGCATCGGACATTTCGTCGAGGCGCAGATCCTTGAAGCAATCGGCGTGGACTACATCGACGAGTCGGAGGTGCTGACGCCTGCTGACGAAGCGAATCACATTTTGAAGCACAACTTCAAGGTGCCGTTCGTCTGCGGCTGCCGCAACCTTGGCGAGGCGCTGCGACGCGTGGGGGAAGGCGCAGCAATGATCCGCACCAAGGGTGAAGCAGGGACCGGCGACGTGGTGGAAGCAGTCCGGCACGCGCGCACGGTGCTGGGCGATATCCGCCACTTGACCACGATGGCTGACGAAGAATTGATGCGCTACTCCAAAGAGATCGGCGCGCCGTATGAGCTCGTCAAAGAGACGAAGGAACTGGGACGCATGCCGGTCGTCAACTTTGCGGCGGGCGGCGTCGCGACCCCTGCGGACGCGGCGCTGATGATGCAGCTCGGCGTGGACGGTGTGTTCGTCGGCTCAGGCATCTTCAAGAGCGGCGACCCGGCGCGACGCGCGGCGGCGATCGTCAAAGCCGTGACCCATTACCAGGACGCTAGCATCCTGGCGGACGTGAGCAAGGATCTTGGCGAGCCGATGGTGGGACGCAACATTTCCCAGATGCCTGAAGTCGAGAAGATCGCAGGACGCGGCTGGTAAATTTGACCATGGACGATTGACCATAGACCGTAGTTGTTTATTGTCCATCGTCCGTTGTCTATGGTCCAACTATGAAAATCGGTGTACTCGCTCTCCAGGGCGATTTTTCGGAACACATCACGATGCTAAAGCGCCTCGGCGTGGAAACCGCCGAGGTGCGTTTGCCAGAGCATCTCAAAGGGTTGGATGGATTGATCATCCCCGGGGGGGAATCCACCACGATTGGCAAGCTGGCTGTCGCTTACGATCTGATGGAGCCCTTGAAAGAGTTCGGACAGCGCCACGCGATCTGGGGAACCTGCGCGGGCGCGATCTTCCTGTCCAAGGACATCAGCCGCGACCAGCCTCTGCTTGGACTCATGGATATCAAGGTCGAGCGGAACGCATTCGGGCGCCAGGTCGATTCGTTTGAAGCGGACCTGGATGTCCCGGAAGTCAAACAGGCCACCAACACGCAGTCTGATTACCATGCGGTCTTCATCCGCGCGCCGATCATCGAGTCGGTGCAGGGGGATGCGAAGGTGTTGGCGTCTGTAACCGACGGGAGGATTGTCGCAGCACAGCAGGGACATCTGCTCGCGACTTCCTTCCACCCGGAACTAACAAACGACACACGCTTTCACGAATATTTTTTGTCACTGGCTGATTGATATTATCGGCACTTCAAGAGGCTTCAGGGCACAGTGAGGCGCAGGTGGCGTTCAGGGTGACATATGTTCCTTTTCATGGAAGCCAGGCACTCTCGATTATTCCGTGATCTTCTGTGGAAGTATGTCTCTGTAAGCAAAACACGGCTCATTAGAATCTGAGATTGCAGTCTCATTCGGGCTCGGGATGAAATATAATCAATACTATGTCCATCCGCCCGCTAGCGATTTTCGATCTGCCATATCTGTATAGTTTCCGCGACGAAGCGATCGGTTTGGATTCGGCGCGCACATTGACGCGCGGGAATCCACTGGGGGCGGTGGGATTGTTCGCCTACGTCAACCCGGTTCGACACATTTTTTCCGCGATCGTGAACGGGGACGAAGAGTCTGTGTTGGGCGGCGTGATCCATTCGCGCAATGAGCCATTTGCAAAATTGCTTTTTATCGCGCCCTCCTCACAGTTGAGCCACCCTGATCTTCCCAAGTTGATCGAAAGCCTGTCCGCCCAGGCAGGGTCGTGGGGCGCGTTCCACGTCCTGGCAGAGGTGGATGAGACCAGTGAAGCGTTCGTTGCCCTGCGCAGAGCAGGGTTCTCCGTCTATGCCTGGCAGAGGATGTGGGATGTCACGGAGATCATAGAAGCAAACCGCTCGGTGGAATGGCTGCGGGTCAAACCCGTGCACATGCCCGTCGTCCAAAGTATTTATTACCAGATTGTTCCGCCTTTATTGCAGCCCATCGAACCACAGCCAAAAATGGCGTTGGGCTGGTTATGCAATGAAGGGGAGAAGTGCTATGTCAGTGCAACGCAGGGTGTTTATGGGATTGTGCTCTCGCCGCTCATCCATCCGGAAGCAACGGATGTGAGCGAAAAGCTGGCGTCCCTGATCAGGGACCTGCCGGACCGCCGGAACCGTCCGGTGTATGTCTGCGTACGTTCGTACCAGGCATGGCTCGAACCCGTTCTCGCAGACCTGGGTGCAAAGGGCGCAGACCGGCAGGCGGTGATGGTGAAACACCTTGCTCACATGGTGAAAGAAGGGCAGACAGCACCAGCGGTGCCATCAGGGGCGAGCGTCCAACCCTCGCGGGTGAGCCAGTTAAACGCAAAGAAATAATCTCGTCACCATATATCCAAGATCAAAAACCGCCTATTTTCTCATCGGAAAGTAAGCATTTTTAACATCTTTCCAACATTTGAAATCCCCTATTTCCCGTATAATAGGCATAGACTAATGAAGAGGCAGGAACTTTTCCATGGTAAACCGCATTTAAATTCCGTAAGCCGTGCGGACAGGGGATATCGCGGCGCAAGTATTCTTTATCCTCCCCTTTTTCATGTCACTCCAGGGCAGCACTGTCACCCGTGACACTTTTTATCTGACATAAACCTATGACTCAATTAAAAATTACAGACGATCTTGACGCTCTTCTCGATGTCCTTCCGCTTGATATCCGCCATGCTGTGGAACGAGCCAACGACACGGAGAACCTGCTCGAGATCATTCTTGATCTGGGGCGCGTTCCCACTGCCCGCTTTGTGGACCATGAGATCAATCTGCGTGAAACCGAAGTGTCTCATGCCGAAATCGATTACGTAGACGAGCGCACGGGTGAATTCGACGCGGATAACCGCGCCGGGATCGAGCGGACCTTGCACCGCATCTCTGCCATCCGCAACCGACGCGCGGCCGTTGTGGGGCTTACACTGCGCGTGGGGCGCGCGGTCTACGGCACCGTGGACATCATCCAGGACATTGTCGAATCGGGCAAGTCTGTGCTAATCCTGGGGCGACCCGGTGTTGGCAAGACCACCCTGCTGCGTGAAGCTGCGCGTATCATCGCTGAATCCAAACGCGTAGTGATCGTGGATACCTCCAATGAAATCGGCGGTGACGGCGATGTGCCGCATCCCGCCGTCGGCAAGGCGCGCCGCATGCAGGTGCGCGAGCCGATGCTCCAGCATGAGGTGATGATCGAAGCCGTGGAGAACCATAACCCGGAAGTGATCGTGATCGACGAGATCGGGCGCGAGGCCGAAGCCGCCGCCGCCCGTACGATCGCGGAACGCGGTGTGCAGCTCATTGGCACAGCACACGGTCAGACGCTGGACAATCTGCTTCTCAACCCGACCCTGAGCGACCTTGTGGGCGGCATCGAAGCGGTGACGTTATCGGATGAAGAAGCCCGACGGCGCGGCACACAGAAGACCGTTCTTGAGCGACGCGCCCCGCCCACCTTTGACGTGCTGATCGAAATCCAGACCCGCGACCGTTTCGCGGTCCATCTAGATATTATGGCTTCGGTGGATGCGCTCCTGCGCGGGTTCCCGCTCGCGCCGGAGATCCGCACGCGCGACGAATCAGGCAAGATTCAGATCGAGAAGACCGCGGCGGCTTCCACCTCCAGGCTGGATGCGCGCGAGACAAAAACACCCCGGCGCGGACGTCAGCCTGCTGCTTCTGAAGAGCCGACGCCTATTTCCACGCGTCTCGAACAATCTGGCGCGACCCGCGCCGAACCCAGCCGGGGCGCGTTACAAACTGTAAAAGTGTACCCGCATGGCGTGGCGCGCAACCGTCTGCAGCAGGCAGCCAAGAGACTCGGCGTGCCGGCCGTGATCGTAAAAGACGTGGATGACGCCAATGCGCTTGTCACCTTAAAAACCTATTACCGCGACCGTCAACAGACGATCGTCGAGGCGGAACACCGCGGCATGCCCATTTACGTCCTGCGAGCGAACACCGTCTCCCAGATGGAGCAGTTCCTGAGTGATCTGTTCAACCTGTCCGCACAGGATCAAGGCGCGTCCTCTGACCTGAGCGACGTCAAGTCTCAGACCCAGCAGGCGATCGCGGCCGTGCTGAATGGGGAACGCTGGGTGGATCTGCCGCCGGGACCTTCTCTGGTAAGACGCCTACAGCACGAAATGGCGCGCAATGCGGAGCTGGTCAGTCACTCGTATGGCAAGGAACCGCGGCGGCATGTGAGGATATTCAGAGAATAAGAACATAATAGACAGGTAAATGAAAACAAACAGGGACAGATCGGAGATCTGTCCCGAATGATTTAAAGACCATCACACACTCAGCCAGATTGTGCTTCGCCTAGTGTCACATCCACCTGCATTGTTTCATTCCCGCGCACGACGTCCAGAGTGATCTGATCGCCGGGCTGGAATGTGAATAGTGTGTTGACATAGGAATGGGCTTCGTCCAACGCGATTTCCCCAATCTTTGTGATGATATCTCCCTCCTGCAAGCCGGCCTGCCCGGCAGGGCTGTTCTGCGCAACGCGCGTGATGTAAACCCCCCACTGGGCCGGCAAGTTATAGACGGCTGCAATCTCAGGATCGATGGGTTGGAAACTAATTCCCAGATATGGACGCGCAAAATAGCCCTTCTGGATGATCTGCTGGGCAACCGCCTGAGCGGTATTGACCGGGATGGCAAAGCCCAGCCCTTCGGCGACATCGCCGCTATTCGTGTTGCGGACGACCAAGGTGTTGATTCCCACCACTTCTCCGGCCAGGTTGACCAGCGGTCCACCAGAGTTGCCGTGGTTGATTGCTGCGTCGGTTTGGATTAGATCCTCGATCTGGTAGTCATTCCCGGTGTCGATCGACCGACCCGTCGCGCTGACCACGCCCACGGTCACGGTATTCTTGAAGTTTCCGAGCGGCGAGCCAATCGCGATGACTGATTCGCCTGGCTGGAGGACATCCGAGTTCCCCAGCTTTGCCACAGCAGGGACGCTTCCTTCGGTCTTCAATACGGCGATATCGGAATAAATATCCGTCCCGACGATGGTGGCTTTCTGCTCCGTCCCATCTGAGAGGACAATCGTGACTTCCTTTGTTCCTTCCACCACATGGTTGTTTGTGAGGATGTAGCCCTGGTCGGTGATGAAGAAGCCTGTGCCGCTGACCATCTGGTCACCGGTGGAACCAAAGAATGTATTCTGCCCCGGAATGGTTCCCACCACGGTGACCACCGCCGGACCTACTTTTTGAACCGATTGTGTGATGGATGTTTCCACATCTGTAGTGTTGAGAGTCAGGGTTTGATTTGGATCGGTGTTATTCGACGGGAGAACGTTCTGCACCGGTCCAGGCAGATTTGCAGAACCCTGTTGCAGGGTGCGATACACGACAGCACCGCCTGCCAGAGCACCCGTCAGAGCGGAAAGGCCAGCCACAGCCATTACAAGTAAAATATACAAGGTTTTTTTCAATGTCATTTATGCCTCCTGAAAGACAACCTATAATTCTAGTCCGGAAAAATTACATGTCGATTAAATTTTCTGCCACGAAACAGGCAGTAGTTAAAACGCTGATGAGAATTGGCATAAAATGAAATCAAAATGTTTTAAGTATTAGTTAAGGGCTACAATGACCATCCCTGCCACCCAAGCCAAACCTATCGGACAAATCCTTATGCAACGCATCCCCTGCGCATCTATCATCATCGAGAACATGGAAGACCAAGTTTTGTTATTGCTGCGTGATAACAAATCCAGCATCAGTTATCCCAACCACTGGACTCTGATCGGTGGAAAGGTCGAGGACGGAGAGACGCCAGAAATGGCAGCCCACCGGGAGCTGTCAGAAGAAACCGGGTTAAACGCACTCCTGTCATTCTGGACGCGCTACGACAGGCAGCACCCTGTCTTTATTGTCGACCAGTATATCTATACAGCAAAGGTGGATGTCCCTCAAGGATCTCTGGTGTTAGGGGAGGGTCAGGCGCTTCAATTTTTCAAGCCGGAGGAGATCAGGCGTTTGAAGATCGGGTATGGATTCAAGGAGCTGCTCAACGAATATTTTTCGAGGACGACAGGGAGTTTCGATGTTCATCACTCTTGAAGGACCTGAAGGCTCAGGCAAGACATCACACATCCCTCCGCTGGTGGATTACCTGCGCGACAAGGGACACATCGTCTTCCCGACGCGCGAACCCGGGGGGACGTCCATTGGCGAGCAGATCCGTGAAGTGATCCATGACCTGAAGAATGTGGAAATGCACCCGCGCACCGAGACGCTGCTCTACCAGGCGGCGCGCGCCCAGATCGTGGAACAGGTCTTCAAGCCCCGCCTGCAGGCGGGGGAGGTCGTCATCTCGGACCGTTATTATGATTCGACGATTGCGTATCAGGGCTACGGGCACCAGCAGGATCTGGAACAGGTGCGCGCCCTGGTGAAATATGCTACGGGCGGATTGGTCCCGGACCTGACGGTACTGTTGGACGTGGATGTGGAGGAGGGGTTAAGAAGAAAGAAGAAGGATAACGAGTGGAACCGGCTCGATGCGTATACAGTCGATTTTCATCAACGCGTCCGCGCCGGGTATCTGGAGATGATGAAAGCAGAGGCAGATCGCTGGGTGGTGGTGGATGCCGGTCAGGAGTGGGAAACTGTGCAGGAGGAGCTGAGGATTGTAATTTTAGGGAGGCTAAAATAACGTCTCACCTAGCCAAAAGAACTATATCAAACGGTCGATTTTTGACTTGACATGCCTACTCCCAGCGGGTAAACCTGCCGATGTATCCTGCGTCAAATTACCAGGATCATTCACAAACACTTCAATTTTTAGAGGTAGAAATGAAGAACGCTCTGATTACGGGTGCTTCGCGCGGGCTGGGTTTGGCGCTTGCCCGCCACCTGTCTGAAAAGGAATGGGGGCTGGTCATCGATGCGCGAGGCAAGAAAGCTCTTGGGCAAGTCCGGGAAGAATTATCCAAAAAGACAAAAGTTATTGCCATCCCTGGTGATGTCACTGCCGAGTCTCATCGCAAGAAGTTATTCAAGGCGGCACAGGAACTCGGTGGCCTGGATGCGCTGGTAAACAATGCCAGTCTTCTGGGTCCGAGCCCGCAGCCCGCGCTGCTGCATTATCCCCTGGATGTGTTCGAGCAGGTTTATCGCGCCAATGTAATTGCGCCGTTGGCGGTCATTCAGACGCTTCATCCCGCGTTGAGATTGGATGCTTGCATCATCAACGTGACCAGCGACGCAGGCGTGGAGGCATATGGCGGCTGGGGCGGATACGGTTCCAGTAAGGCCGCCCTGGAACATCTCTCGCATATTCTGGCGGAGGAGAACCCGTCCCTGCGAGTCTACTGGGTTGACCCGGGCGATATGCGCACTCAAATGCAGCAGGAGGCCTTCCCTGACGAAGACATCAGCGACCGGCCTCTCCCTGACGAGTCTGTGCCGGGTCTGCTTGCGCTCATTGAAGGACGATTCCCTTCGGGGCGTTATCGTACGGGTGAATTACTTAAATCCATAGGATGATCGATCATGACAACTGCGCCTTTATCGTTAATGGAATTTTCGCTGCCTTCGGACCTGGAAGCCAGCGCGCCGCCTGAAGCGCGCGGCCTCCGGCGTGATCAGGTCCGCTTAATGGTGTCGAATTATTCCACCAATCAGATTAAGCACACCCGGTTCTACAATATCGACAAATATCTGAATGAAGGCGATGTTCTGGTGATCAACACCAGCCGGACAAGGAATTCGGCGTTGCTGGCGTCCCGAGTCGATGGCACTCCACTTGAAATACATTTATCCACCTATTTTGACGATGACCTCTGGACGGTGGAGCTCCGCACGATCGATGAACTTGGCAAGACCAAACATTTCGAAGATGCGCACGAAGGCGAAGTTTTGAATTTACCCGGCGCAGTTTCTGCCATATTACAAGGACCCTTTATCAGCGACTGTATCGATCATTCGCCGCCTTCTGAGACGCTCTGGCTGGCAAAACTACATTTCCCCTATCATGTGGATGATTATCTGGAGCGGCACGGTTTCCCGATCCGCTACAACTATGTGAAAGAGAAGTGGCCCCTTTCGTTTTATCAAACGGTCTATGCCACCGAACCAGGCAGTGCGGAGATGCCTTCTGCCGGTCGTCCGTTCACTCCCAGGTTATTGAAGCGTTTGAAATCCAGAGGGATACAGATCGCGCCGCTGGTTTTGCATACCGGTGTCTCCAATATTGAGTCCCATGAACCACCTTACAAGGAATTCTATCAAGTGTCAGCGGAAACTGCGCAACTGGTGAACGAGGCGCGCGCTTTGGGTCATCGCATTGTCGCCGTTGGCACGACCGCGATACGCGCGCTGGAGACTGTGACCAACAGCGATGGAAAGACACATGCTGGCGAAGGCCGGACCTGCCTGGTCATTACACCTCAACGCGGACTTCGAGCGGTCAACGCGCTGATCACGGGAATGCACGAGCCTGAAGCCTCGCATCTAGCGGTTTTGGAAGCACTGGCTGGCAGGTCTCACATTAAGATCGCTTATGATGAAGCTTTACGTAAAGGTTATCTCTGGCACGAATTTGGGGACTTGCATTTGATTTTGCCATCATAACGTCATTTGTTGTCGGCGGTCCGTCTCGACATTTCGATCCGCGCGAATTTTGCATTAAAATCAAGCAATGACCGCTGACTCCCCAAAGGACATTCAATACTTAAAAGCCATCGGCCGCATCTGTGCTGAGACGCTGCGCAGGATGATGAATGCCGCGCGCGCCGGGATGACAACGCGCGAGCTCGACGAAATCGGTCGCGCGCTGCTTGAAGCAGAAGGCGCGCGGTCTGCGCCCCAGGTCACGTACAACTATCCTGCCGCCACGTGTATCAGCGTCTCGCCTGTGATTGCGCACGGTATCCCGGACGAGCATGTCCTGGGCGAAGGTGAGCTGATCCACATCGATGTCTCGGCAGAGCTCGACGGGTACTATGCCGATACCGGCGCCTCTCTGGTGGTATCCCGGCGAGACCGGGAGCTTGACCGCCTGCTCGATGCCACCAAAGCGACTCTCACCAAGGCGCTGCGCGCGGCGAAGGCAGGGAGTCCGTTAAGTGGAATCGGGCGCACAGTCCATGCGGAAGCAAAGAAGCGCGGCTACAACGTGATCTATGACCTGACCGGGCATGGCATCGGGCGTGGTCTGCATGAAAGCCCGAAGAGCATCCTCAATTTTTATGATCCCAATGACCGGCGTGTCCTCAACGAGGGGCTCGTTCTCGCTATCGAGCCCTTTCTTACGACCGGAATCGGGCGTGTTGTGGAAGAGAAGGATGGCTGGTCCCTGCGCACGATAGATAGAGCGATTGCTGCGCAGTTCGAGCATACGATCGTCGTCACGAAAAATGAGCCAATCATTTTGACCCTATGATCAAACTCCACCTGCTTTCCACACCGGGGGACCGGGATATCCGCTGGGTGCTCGATGCATGTCGCCCCTATCTTGCGGACAAGTCAGACCCTACGGTGGCGTTCCTGCCGCAGGCCTGGCTGAACGTCAATCACTGGCTGGATTACACCGTGCGTTCCTTTGAAAAAATGGCGCGCGTCGAGCTGATCGATACCGAGCAAATGGATCTACCTGCCATGGAAGCCGTGCTCCGGGGCGCGCATGTCGTTTACATTTCAGGCGGAAACACATTTCTCCTCAACCATCGTTTGCACGTCAGCGGGCTCATGCCCTACCTTCGCAAAAAAGTGCAGGCAGGGCTGCCGGTGGTCGGGTTCAGCGCAGGGATGATCGTCTGCGGGCCGAACATCCTGACGTCCAAAGATCTGAACGCGGTCGAGACGACACATTTCAGCGGCTTGCAGGCCTCGCCATTCAACTTTTTTGCCCATTACATGCCAGACACCTACGGTGAATCTGAGCATGATGGCTGGCTCTCCGATTATCATACCTTCCAGGACAACCCGGTCCTGATGTTGAGCGATGGCGCTTATGTGAAAGCGGATGGAAAGAAAACGACTCTCGTGCGCGGCGAGGCGTGGATCCTGCGCCGGGGCGCGGAAAAAGAGAAACTCGAAGAAGGAAAACTGATCACCCCTTAAGGAGATGAATCATGGCTGATGAAGAGTGGATTCCGGGTAGTAAAGCCGAGCTGATCTCTGCGATCAAGCGTGAATGGAAACGGCTGATGGAGGTTGTGGCGAAACTTGACGAGCAAAAGATGACCACACCCGATGAAGGCGGCTGGTCTCCCAAGGATAACCTTGCCCACCTCTCCGAATGGATGAACTCTATGATGGGCTATCACATCGACAGGCGTCCGCCTCATGAAGTCATGCGGATTACGGAGGAACAGGCGCGCGGGTGGGATATGGAAGTCATCAATCCTGTGCTCTTCGAACGGAACAAAGACCGTGCGATCGAAGACGTGATTGAGGAGCTGAAACAGACCTATGAAAAGGTGCTGGCAAAACTCGATGGCATGTCCTATGAAGATCTCATGAAGCCGCGCCACGCCGATGACCCGGAAAAACGTCCCCTGCTGTTGTGGGTCATCGGGGATACCTCCGGTCATTTCGCGGAACACCGCGAGGTGATCGAGAGGATGTTATAAAATAACCATGTAGGGTGCGGCAGCTGCCGCACCCTACATGGTTATTACAGGGTTAATCCTCATCGCCGCTTGATTCGCCGCCCAGGTCAGGGATTGCCTTTTCGATATCCTCCGGGCTTTGACCCGATTCAAGCCGGTCCACGACCTCGTCGAACTCGGGCGGCAGCTCCTCTCCCATTTCCTTTCCCATCCTGCGCATCATCTGTCCCATGGCTTTGGGGTCCTCCTCGAGCCCCTCGAACCCGGAAAAATCGTCCGCCATGGAGTCCATGCGGCTCTCCTCCGATTTCGCGATGCGGACCTTTGTCATGCGGCGGCGCACATCCTTGCTGCCGCAGTGGGCGCATTTGACGGTCTTTTTGCCGTATTCATTGTAGGTGAGGAACACGTCGAAGCGCTGGCTGCATTTGTTGCAAATAAAGTCATAAGTGGGCATACCGCTATTTTAGCGGAATCGACCGTCGTTGTGGAGAGATGGAAGAATAGTCAAGGGATCGGCTGCCAGGCTGGAAGGGATCTGTCTGGTAATCTTACTGGTTGAATAGAAGGATCCTTCAGCGCTTGCGAGACATCCAATATGTACAGGTCACCTGAATCAGACAACGAATTGGTGGTGAAGACAACAAATCTGTCATCCTCCGACCATGAAACAGGGCTAAGGAATGTGTCGGTAATGGAGATCGGTGAGTCGAGCAGTCGTTTTATCTGTGTTCCCTCGGAATTCGCCCAGTACAACCAGGTATCACCGTTGGCGCACTGCCCGGTAACCACCCAGTTGCCGTTAGGGGATCGCTTAACAGTACTGTCAGATTGATAAAGATCAATATGCTCACATTTTTCTGTCGGATTAAATCGGCTGCTTGCTCCGTCCGGACGTATCCATTCGAAAGGTGCACTGGCACTAGAGTTGTTGACCAAGTATATATCGTTCCACCAGCCATATAGCAGGTCATTGGTCGTCACATGCTCTATCAGTGAATTATCAACCAGGTTGGCTTCATAGGCTGTCCAAGAATTGTTTTTTAGGAAAAGGGCTATGAAGAAAAAGGATCGGCCATCCAGTGACCAGTGGTAATCAAATGTGTATACTGGCTCGTCCGGTGTAAAGGATTTCGTGATCTCTCTGAGGTTGCTTCCATCCGCATTGATAATAAAGATGCGACTTCTATCACCGCGCTGAGAGTCATTGGTATGGAGAGCGATATGTTGACCATCCGGTGACCACGAGATGGCGCTAAATACATTGGACTCATCCACAAGCAATGTTTTGCGGCCTTCATTGATATCTAGAACATGCAGCTTCCATGTATCCTCGCCCGGCAAGGTTTCCCCAATCAGCAATCTGCTTCCATCCGGTGACCAGGGACTGAATTCATACATGTAATTCATGAACCCATGATGCGCTTCCTCTCGCGTGAGCTGCACTACATTGGAGCCATCGGCGTTCATTAAATAAATCTGCCTGAAGCCATCACGATCACTTTGGAATGCAATCTGCTTGCCGTCCGGTGACCAGTACGGGGTAGTGTCCATTGCCGGGTCGTTCGTCAGGTTCTTCGATCCACTGCCATCGGCACGCGTTGTGTATACGTCGAAATTCCCGTTTTGGTCGGAGGCGAATGTCAGCAGCCTTTCCTGAGGAAGCGGTGAATCTATAGTCTCGGTCGCATTTGCCGGATGGGAAATGCTTTGCAGGCGCGATACAACAAAATTGAGGGCAATTCCCAGAAGGATCAGCGTCACAGTACCTGCAAGCAGCATGACGCCTGAAGAGATCCGGTTTGAAATGGGAATCCTGCGCGCTTTCATGGTCACGTATTGCAGCACTTTGCGTGAGGGTCCTGATTCCTCATCCCAGCGCGCATGGAATTTGCCTTGCAACTCCGCGGCCAGCGAGTCGAGCTGGGCGGCGAAGGTGCGGCAAAATTCGCAGGAACTTAGGTGTTCATCCAGCATTAAGAGCTGACTCTCATCCAACAGCCCGTCCAGGCGGCGGTGGATCCACTGGACAGCCTGTTTATGTGAAATACCGTTCATGAATGTCCTTCTTTCAAGGCACTGTGCAATAGCCTTCTGGCAGTGTTTAACCGGGAATGGACTGTGCCTTCAGGAATCTGTAAAATACTGGCGATCTCAGCCACGGATAAATCGTGATAATAGCGGAGCA
>Ga0075429_100002603_pt1 | contig 15221 bp, 11 predicted proteins | sample RhiMetdeltSRZDD3_FD_75295 | JGI IMG/M metagenome (GOLD analysis project Ga0075429, IMG submission 75295) | Populus rhizosphere microbial communities from Tennessee, USA - Rhizosphere MetaG P. deltoides SRZDD3 | ecosystem: Host-associated > Plants > Roots > Rhizosphere > Soil | place: USA... | reverse complement strand
CGGCCCGTTCTCCGACCCCGAACGCCTCCAATACCCGCGACGGCGGCATGGCATCACCCGACCAGCGTTGCTCCGGCTGTCTCCCCTCTTCATGGCAGACCGTGCCACTGGTGGACCGCTCGTGCCGCGGTCGGGATTCAGTGGTAGTCATCTATCTGATCGGGCGCGGCGCGGCCTGACCGGTGGCTGCAGCGCAGCCTCCTGCCAGGGCAAACGCTGGCCTTACGGCCGGGCGGACGGGACCGTGGCGGTATGCATCTGGTGACCGTCACGCTGCGGCACGAGGCTGGCGAGCCGCCGGCCGAGGCGGGCCGGATCGCGGCGGTGCTGCGGGCGGTGGCGCGGCCCGAGCACGGCCTCGAGCACGCGTACGTCCAGCCGGCGGCCTTCGGGGCGGTCGCGGTGCTCTTCCTCGTCGCGCCGACGCTCGACGCGGCCCAGCGGTCCGCGGCTGAGCTGGTGGATCTGGTGGAGGACGCACTGCGCGAGAGGTGACCGGATCCTGCCATGCAGGAGGCGGCCACTCGGATCGCTTGAGACGCACCTATTCGAGCCCCAGAATCTCGTTATCGGGCGACCGGTGGGGAGGAAAAGACAATGACGTACGACGATGACGACCCTTACGCGATGGGTTGGGAAAGCACTCCATTCTTTGCCGAGGTGTGAGCAAAATGCTCGTTCGAGAACTCGCGAGTTTCTGTTGGGCGGACCGGGAATTCTTCGACACGCCGGACCGGGTCTTCGACGCCGATAGCCGGTACGTCGACCCGACCGCCGTAGACCCGGACGCCTGGCAGCGGGCGGAGAGCGGCGCGTGGGTGAACCTCCGGCCCACTGCGGCGGTACTGCCTGAGCAGGGCTGGAAGGTACACGTGTCCACCACGCCCGCGGACTCCGTCAAGGTTCTCGACATCGTGTGGCGGTATTGCGTCGACAAATCAATCACATTCAAGTTCGTGCGCAGCGAGCGCCTGCTCTGGCTTATGAACGAAAAGTCGTTTCCCCGTGAGCTGAGCGGAAAGTTCATCACTATCTACCCGCGCGACACCACGCAACTGGAATCGGTTCTGGCTGATCTCGACGACGTTCTGTCGTCTTTTCCCGGGCCGTATGTTCTCGGCGATCTCCGGTACCGGAATGGCCCGCTATATGTGCGGTACGGCGCATTTACGCTGTTCTGGTGTACCACCGATGCCGGCGATCCGGCACCGGCGGTACGGCGGCCGGACGGCTCGCTCGTACCCGATGTCCGGTCGGCGGTGTTCACCGTGCCGGACTGGGTCGAGCTGCCGGAGTTCCTCGAGCCGGACCTCGCCGAGCGCAAGCGGCAGGTCGAGGACGAGTTCCCGTACCGCATCACCGCGGCGATCCAGTTCGCCAACAGCGGCGGCGTCTACCTGGCTACCGACGAGCGCACCGGCGAGCGGGTCGTGGTCCGCGAGGGCAGGCCGCACGCCGGGCTCGACGTCGACGGTACCGACGCCGTGCACCGAATCGCCCGCGAGCGCCGGATGCTGGAACGCCTCGCGGGGTTGGACTGCGTGCCGCGGCTGCTCGACTACCGCGTCGTGCAGGGCCACCACTTCCTGATCGAGGAGTACGTCGAGGGCGAGACCCTGCTGGTCGCGGTGGTCACCAAGATCCCACTCGCGGACTACGGCATCTCGGAGCGGGACCGGGCGGAGTACACCGCCTGGGCGCACGAGGTGATGGACAACGTGGAGCGGGCGCTCGCCGCGATCCACGAGCGCGGGCTGTCCTTCGGTGACCTGCACCCGAGCAACATCGTCGTGCGGCCCGACAACTCGGTGGTCTTCGTCGACTTCGAGTTCGCCGCGGACGCGGCGGACGACAAGCGGCCCCTGATGGCCGCCCAGGGCTTCATCCCACCGCCGCCGCTCGGCGGCGTCGAGGCCGATAGGTACGCCCTCGAGCGGGTCCGGCTGATGTCCCTGCTCCCGGTGACGTCTCTGGTCGAGCGTGACCCGTCGAAGCTGGACACGCTCATCGAGGCGGCAACCTCGGAACTGCCGGTACCGCTCGAGACCGTGCACCGGTTGCGCCACGGGCTGGCCGACGACTCCGCCGAGGGCACACCCGACCGCGCCTGCGCGATGTTCGCGGACCTGCCCACCGGCTGGCCCGACCTGCGGGACGCGCTGGTCGGCGCGATCCACGACAGCGCCACACCGGACCGGACCGACCGGCTGTTCCCCGGTGATCCGGCGCAGTTCGCCCGGGGCGGCGTCGATCTGGCGACCGGCGCCGCCGGGGTGCTGTACGCGCTGCACCGTACCGGCGCCGAGATCCGTCCCGAACACGTCGACTGGCTCGCCGACCGGGCGCTGCGCCTCCCCGACCCGCACATCGGGCTCTACACCGGGCTGCACGGGGTCGCCGTGATGCTGGACCTGCTCGGAAGGCGCGAGCGGGCGCTGGAGATCCTGGACCGGGTACGCGGGTACGAGGGCGTACCGGCACCGGACCTGCGCAGCGGGCTGGCCGGCGCGGCGCTCAGCCTCCGGCACTTCGGCAGGCTCGACGATGCCCTCGCGATCGGCGAACGCCTGCGGGCCGAGGCGGTACCGCTGCCCGACCGGCCCGGCCTGCTGCGGGGACGGACCGGCATCGCGGCCTTGTTCCTGACCCTGTTCGAGGACACCGGGGACCGCGGATGGCTGGACGCCGCCGGGGCGCTGCTGCGCCTGGACGTCGCCGACTGCCGACCCCGTCGACCGGGCACGCTGTACGTGGTCGACGAGAACCGGCGGCACCTGCCCTACCTCGACAATGGCAGCGTCGGGCTGGGCGTGGTGCTGTCGCGGTACCTCCGCCACAGTGCGGACAGCGAGCTCGAGACGGCGCTGGCGGCGTTCCGCCGGTCCGGTGACGCGTCTGTCGTCGTGCTGTCGGCCCTGGGCATGGGGCGCGCGGGCCTGCTGCTAGGCCTCGTCGAGATCGGCCACCCGGACGACGCGGACGTCGTGCGGGGCCACCTCCGCCGGCTCGGCTGGCACGCGGTCAACCACCGCGGCGTCGTCGCGTTCCCCGGAACGCACCTGCTGCGGCTGTCGATGGACCTCTTCACCGGCACAGCAGGCGTACTGCTGGCCGCACATGCCGCGATCGCGCGGGACGGCATCTTCCTGCCGCTCCTCGACGCGACCGACCCAACGACCCGTCGGGGAGGGAGGTGACAACTATGACGAACCCCATCGAGCTCCAGGAGGTATCGGAGGAGGCCCCCGCGGTCGGCCCGAAGCCGGACGGCTGCCTCAGCGGCTTCAGCATCTCGGTGACCGGCGCTGGCACGTGAGTCCCCAGTGGACGGAGACGAGGTCACCATGCTCGACAGGTGGACGGACGACGTGTCCAACATCGACGACGACGACCACGACATGATCCCGCGCTGGTGCATCGGGAGCCAATCGAGCTTCCATGACCAGAACCCGAGTAGCGGTATCTAGCCATGGCCGACGACAAACCCGACGCCCCACAGATCTTCACGGTGGGCGACGACGACGAAGACACGCTCGACACACCGCACATCTGCGTGCCGCACGCGGTCTGACCCGCGGCACGTGCTGGCGGGGCGGGGCATCCCCGCGATGCCCTGCCCCGCACAACCATCCAGCGAATGGGACGGCAGCCGATGCGACTGGTTCCGGGTCGATCCGGATGGTGGTGTATCGCCCCGTCCGGCACCGCCCTGCTGCCCGCCGGCTGGGTAACCGGCGGTGCGCTCGCTCGACACGCCCGAGCGGCGTTGGAGCTGACCGGGATCACCGAGCCGAAGCCGGTCACGGCGTACGCGTTGACCGTGCTCACCTCCACCCGGTGCAACCTCGGCTGCCCGTACTGCTTCCAGAACACCGGTACCGCCGCACCCGGCCGGTTCGACCCGCCCCGGATCGCGGCGGCGACACTGCGCCCGCGCACGGTCCGCTCCATCGCGACGTTCACCAGGGACCGGATGGCCGCCGCCGGCCTGTCGAAACTGCACGTGCTGCTGTTCGGGGGTGAGCCGCTGGCCAACCCGCGCGGCTGTACCGAGCTGCTGGCCCGCCTCGGCGAGATCGCTGAGCTGTCCGCGTTCTCGGCCGCGATGGTCAGCAACGGCACGCTGCTCGACGCCCCTCTCGCGGCGCAGCTGGAGGTACTGGGCCTGCGATCGGTACAGATCACATTGGATGGTCCACAGTGGATCCATGACACGCTGCGGGTCACCCGGTCCGGCCGAGGCACCTTCGACCGCATCCTGGACAACGTATCCGTCGCGCAGCAGGCGACGGATCTCCGCGTCGACCTGCGGATCAACCTGACGCCGGCCGTGCTCCCGTACCTCGCCGAGCTGATCGGTCAGGTTGCGGGCCGCCTTTGTGCGACACGTTGCCGGCTGGGTATAGCCCCGGTGGGTGAGGTACCGCCTGAGGCAGCCGAGCAGGTCGTGGCGGCGTACGCCGTCGCCCGCGCGGCCGGCTTCCGCATCCCCCGACCGACGGACGGGCGGTGTGCGTACTGCGCCGAGCCCGACGGTCGGACCGGGGCCGTGGTGAACGCCGACGGCATCCTGTACAGCTGCTGGGAGTCGGCCGGCCGCCCCGGGTTCGAGGTCGGCGACGTCGAGTCCGGCTACCGCGCCTATCCGGCCGGCCGCTGGGTGCGCTGCACGAGGGCGTCGCAGCGGTTCGTCGACGCGGTGGACGCCGGTCTGCTGGACCTGCTCTGGGAGGAGAGGAGGGACCGGCAATGGGCGCGGTCGTAGCCGAGCGGGCCAGCCGTCCGTCGGCCGGCCGACAGTTGGAGCGTGCGGTGCTCGCCAACGGCCTGCGCGTGCTGGTCGTGCCGGACCGTACCGCGCCGGTGGTCGGCATCGCCGTGTTCTACGACGTCGGGATGCGTTCGGAGCCGCAGGGCCGTACCGGGTTCGCCCACCTCTTCGAGCACCTGATGTTCCAGGGGTCGGAGCACCTGCCCAAGCTCGACCACTTCCGGTACGTGCAGTCCTCCGGCGGTACGTTCAACGGCAGCACGCACCTGGACTACACGCAGTACTACGAGGTGCTGCCGGCCAACGCGCTGGAGCGCGGGCTGTTCCTCGAGGCGGACCGGATGCGCGCACCGGTACTGAGCCAGGAGAACCTCCGGTTGCAGATCGACGTGGTGAAGGAGGAGATCCGGGTCAACGTGGCGAACAAGCCGTACGGCGGCTTCCCCTGGTTGGTCCTGCCCGGCGTGCTGTTCGACACGTTCGCGAACTCGCACGACGGCTACGGCTCGTTCGCCGACCTGCAAGCGGCCACAGTGGACGATGCCCGGCATTTCTTCGACCGGTACTACGCACCCGCCAACGCGCTGCTGGTCGTCTGCGGCGACACCGATCCCGACGACGCGGTCGAGCTGGTCGAGCGGCACTTCGGAGGCATCACCGCCCGGCCGACCCCGCCCCGCCCCGACTTCGGCGAGCCGGACCTGACGGCGGAACGCCGGACCGTCCACGTGGACCGGCACGCGCCCCTGCCCGCGGTCGCGATGGGCTGGCGCGTACCGGACCCGGTGGCGGACTGGACGGCATACCTGCCGTTCGTCGTGCTCGCCGAGGTCATGTCCGACGGGCCGGCGGCGCGCCTGGAACGACGGCTGATCCGGGGCGATCGGATCGCCACCCAGCAGTCGGCGTTCCTGGGCCTGCTCGGCAACCCGTTCGACGTGCGGGACCCGACGGCGCTGATCGTGCAGGCGCGGCACGCGCCGGCGGTACCGGCGGACGCCGTGCTCGCCGCCGTCGATGACGAGTTCCAGCGACTCGCGCAGGACGGCTTCGGGCCGGGCGAGCTGCGCCGGGTGCAGACCCGGATCACGACCCGGATTCTGCACGGGACGAACTCGGTCCTCAGCCAGATGCAGACCCTGGGCGCCCTGGAGCAGCAGCACGGCCGCGCCGAGCTGCTCGACGAGCTGCCCGAGCTGCTGTCCACAGTGGAGGAAGACCGGGTCCGGGCCGCGGCCGCGACGCTGACGCCGGGCCGGCGTGCCGTGGTGGAGCTGATCCCGGGAGGAGCCCGGCCATGACGACGGTCACGGTACCGCCGCTCGGGCCGCCGCCGCCGATGACGCCGCCGCCGACGGCCGAACGGACGCTGCCCACCGCGCTACGGGTCATCGCGGTACGGTGGCCCGGCGTACCCCTGGTGGAGCTGCGGCTGCGCATCCCCTTCGGCTCGACGCTTCCCGGTCACGCCGCCCGGGCCAGGATGCTCGCCGAGACCCTGCTCGCCGGCACCGCTCGGTACGACCGGATGGCGGTCGCCGAGCGGGCCCAGGAGCTTGGTGCGAACCTCGCCTGCACCGTCGACGCGGACACGCTGCTGATCTCCGGCGTGGCGCACACGCGGCACCTCGACGAGCTGCTCGCGCTGCTGACCCACCTGCTGAACGACGCCGCGTACCCGGACGGCGAGGTCGCCGCCGAGCGCGAACGGCTGCTGCAGCGACTGCGGATGGCCCGGTCCCGGGCGGGGGTTCGGGCCAAGGAAACGCTGCACCGGCACCTGTACCGCGAACACCCCTACGGCAACGAGCTTCCCACACTGGACGAGGTGGCCGCGGTGACCGCCGACGACGTGCGGGCACTGCACGCCGACCGGGTGACCCCCGCCGGCAGCGTGCTGATCCTCGTCGGCGACCTCGGGCCGGAGTGGGCTCTCGCGCGGGCCGAGGCCATCCTGTCCGACTGGACCCGGAGCGGTCCGCCGGCTGACCCGCTGCCGGACGCGCCACCACTGATCCCGGACCCGTCCCTGCTGGTCCACCGGCCCGACTCGGTACAGTCGTCGATCCGCATCGGCGGGGTCGCGATGCGCCGGGACGATCCACGGTACGCCGCGCTGCAGCTGACCAACCTGCTCTACGGCGGCTACTTCTCCTCCCGCCTCGTCGCGAACATCCGCGAGGACAAGGGGTACACGTACAGCCCGCGCAGCCGCATCGACCATGCGTGCGTGGGATCCACGCTCGTCGTCGAGGCCGACGTGGCGACCGAGGTCACCGCGCCCGCCCTGCTCGAGATGTGGTACGAGCTCGGCCGGCTGTCCACCCTGCGCCCCAGCGACCAGGAACTGGAGGACGTCCGCCAGTACGCCATCGGCACGCTGGCGATGTCGATCGCCAACCAGTCCGGGCTCGCGAACACGCTCGTCGCCTTGGTGTGTGTGGGGCTCGACCTCACCTGGGTACGGGACCACCCCGCCCGGCTGGCCGAGGTCACGGCCGCCGACGTGTACGACATCGGCGTACACATTCTCGCCCCGTGCCGGCTGGCGGCGGTGGTCATCGGCGACGCCGAGCAGACCGAGGAACCGCTCAAGGCGTTCGGGCCGTGGGAGGTGCGCTACCCATGACTTTGCCGTTGCGCCGCAACGCACGCTTCCAGCTGCTGTGGATCGGATCCGCCGCATCCACCCTCGGTTCGCAGACGGTGCAGCTCGCGTACCCGTTGCTGGTGCTGGCGGTCACGAACTCCCCGGTCCAGGCGGGGCTGGTCGGCGCCGCTCAGCTCGTCGGCATGCTGATGGTGGCCGTACCGGCCGGGCCGCTGATCGACCGCTGGGACCGGCGCCGGATCCTCGTCGGCTGCGAGGCGGTGCGCGCCGCCGGAGTCGCGAGCGTGGCGGCCGCCGTACTCCTCGATCGGGTGACCGTGCCCCACCTGATGGCCGTCGCCTGGACGCTGGGTGGGGCGGGCGCGCTCTTCACGCCGGCCCGGCTGACCGCCGTGCGCGCGGTGGTGCCGCCCGACCAGCTCCGTCCGGCGTTGGCCCAGGAAGAGGCACGGGGGTACGCCGCGGCGCTCGCCGGGCCACCGCTGGGTGGCTTCCTGTACGGCGTCGCCCGCGCGCTGCCGTTCGTGGTCGACGCGGTGTCCTATGTGGTGTCTCTGGTCTGCGTGCTGGCCGCACGCGTCCCACGCCGGCCCGCGGAGGCCACCCGCGCCGACGGCATCGCGGGTCAGTTGGCCGAGGGCCTGCGGTGGATGTGGGCCCGGCCGTTCCTGCGCGCGGTCGCCGGGTTCTCGCTCGCCGTCAACCTCGCGACGACCGCCCTGGCGCTGCCGGTCATCGTGCTCATCGTCGACCGGGGCGGATCGTCCACTGTGGTCGGTGTGGCACTGGCGATGATGGGCGCCGGTGGTCTGGTCGGCACGTTGGTCGCCGCGCGCATCGGCCGCATGCTGCCGCCCGGGCGGCTGGCGCTGGCCGTCGGGTGGCTGCTCGCCGTGCTGCTGCCGCTGACCACCCTGCCGCTCGGTCCACTGTGGCCGGGCCTCGTCCTGGCCACCGTGATGGTGGTGCTGCCGGCGGCCAACGTGTCGCTGCAGGCGACCATGCTGGCCGGGATCCCGGACGGTCTGCAGGGTCGGATCGGTTCGCTGCTCATGCTGAGCAGCCTCGGCGTCGCGCCGGTCGGGTCGATGCTGGGCGGGTACCTGACCGAGAAGCTCGGGCCGGTACCCTCGCTCGGGCTTCTCGGCCTGCTGCTCGCCGCGTTCTCCGCCGTCGCCACGGTGACCCCGACCCTGCGCGCGGGCGCGGGTCCAGTATCGGACTCGATCGGGTCCGCCAACCGGCTTGCCAGAACCGCGGCGCCGGCTGAATGATGGCCCGGGTGGGCAGCGACCAGCGGCTAGAAGTGACCTGCGGTACCGCCAGCGTGGTGGCGCGTCCCGATCGGCCGGTTGTGATCGGGCGCGGCCGCGAGTGCGATCTGATCGTCGACGACCCGGCGGTCTCCCGCCGGCACGCCGAGGTGGCCTGGGTGGACGGCGGTTGGGTGGTCCGCGACCTCGGCAGCACCAACGGCATCTGGCTCGACGGGACACGGGGCAATTCGTTCCCGGTGCGGTACGGTCTCCAGCTGCGAATCGGCGGTCCGGACAAGGGGCCGACGCTGGTGCTACGCACGGTGCCGGCGACGGTACCGGCCGGGGCACCGGCCGCTGCGCCACCCGCCGCGCCATCCGACGTGCCAGCCGCTGTGTCGTCCGTCTCACCGGATGCCTCGTTGGACGCGTCCCCTGAGCCGGCCGCGGCCGCGGTGGTCGGGCGGACCCGGACCGCCGAGCACCAGGCCAGCGACAAGGTCCGCATCGGGCGGCACCCGGAGAACGAGATCGTGCTGTCCGATCTGCGCGTGTCGGGCCGCCATGCGGAGCTGCGCCGGTCCGGTGACGAGCACGTGGTGGTCGACCTGGGCAGCCGGCACGGGACCTACCTCAACGGCACCCCGATCCGCCGGGAGAAGCTGAGCCCCGGCGACATGATCTCCATCGGCCGGCACGAGCTGGTCTTCGACGGACAGCGGCTGCACGAGTACGAGGACACCGGTCCGGTCTCCCTGTCCGCCGAACGGCTGACTGTCCAAGTAGGACGGCAGGTCCTCCTCGACGACGTGAGCTTCGCGCTGGAGGAGGGCAGCCTGCTCGCCGTCGTCGGACCCAGCGGCTGCGGCAAGTCCACATTGGTACGTGCGGTGACCGGGATCCGGCCCGCCTCTCAGGGACGGGTCAACTACGACGGCCGCGACCTGTACGCCGACTATGCCGAACTGCGCTACCGCATCGGGCTGGTACCGCAGGACGACGTGCTGCACCGCCAGTTGACCGTCCGCCGCGCGCTGCGGTTCGCGGCGTCCCTGCGGTTCGCCGACGACGTACCCCGTAAAGAGCGCCGCAGCCGGGTCGACGAGGTGCTCGCCACGCTCGGCCTCACCGAGCGGGCGAGGCAGCGCATCGACACGCTCTCCGGCGGCCAGCGCAAGCGCACCTCGGTCGCGCTGGAGCTGCTCACCGAACCCTCGATGCTCTTCCTCGACGAGCCGACCTCGGGCCTGGATCCGGCGCTGGACAAGGAGGTCATGGAGGAGCTGCGGGAACTGGCCGACCGCGGCCGTACGGTCATCGTGGTCACCCACAACGTGCTGCACCTGGACCTCTGCGACCGGGTGCTGGTGCTGGGCGAGGGTGGCAAGCTCGGCTACTTCGGCCCGCCGGACGAGCTGCTCGACTACTTCGGCGCGGCCGACTACGCCGAGGTGTTCTCCAACGTCACCCGCGAACCCGCCCGGTGGCAGCAGTCGTACCGCGAGTCGGCGCTCTACGGGCGGTACGTCGGCGCACCCGCACCGGTGACCCCGCCGCCTGGCCTTCCTGCGCCACGGGATGGCGAAGCATCGGAGGCCAGCGCGTCGACCCAGCAGGTGGCGCCCGCCGAGCCTGCGTCGTCGGACGCGCCGGAACGCAAGGCGGTCGGACGGGCGGCCGTCCGGGTGATGCGCAATCCCATGAACACGCGGATGGCGGGCCGGGCGCTGCACCCCGCCGCGCCGATACGCCAGTTCATCACGCTGTGCCTGCGCATGGTGTCGGTCATCTCGTCCGACCGCGGGTACTCGTTCTTCCTGCTCGGCCTGCCGCTGGCGCTGGCGCTGCTGACCCGGACCGTGCCGGGGGACACCGGGCTGGCGCCGCCGACCTCACGGTTCAGCCTCGAGGCGCAGCGGCTGCTCGTCGTGCTGGTCGTGGGCGCCGCGTTCCTCGGCGTGGCCGTCGCGATCCGGGAGATCGTCTCGGAGTCGTCCATCTACCGGCGCGAGCGGGCGGTGGGTCTGTCGCCCAGTGCCTACCTCGCCTCGAAGCTGGCCGTGTTCACGGTCATCACGACCGTTCAGGTGATCCTGTTCGTGTACCTGTCGCTGGTCGGCCGCGGCGCGCCGAAGGAGGCACTGGTCCTCGGCTCACCCACCAGCGAGGTGATGATGGCCGTCGCGCTCGTGGCGGTCGCGTCCACGGTGCTCGGGCTGCTCGTGAGCGCGTTGGCCCGGACCACCGAGCAGACGACGCCGGTACTGGTCGTCCTCGTGATGGCCCAACTCGTGCTCTCCGGCGGGCTCTTCGAGCTGTTCGGCCAGCCCGTCCTGGAACAGGTGGCCTGGCTCTCGCCGACGCGTTGGGGGTTCGCGGCCGGCGCCGCGACCGTCGATCTGCGCGGCATCGCGCCGTTGACGTTCGACGATCCCCTGTGGACGCACAGCGCCACGTCGTGGTGGCGCGCGGTACTGCTGATGGTGGCACAGGCGGCGCTGCTCGCGGTGGCGGCCCGGTTCGCCCTGCGCCGGATGGAGCCGGGCCGCTAGTCGCATCACCCGCTCGTCAGATCACTCCTGGGTCACGAACGCGTTCCAGATCGTCTGGTCGGCCGAGTTACCGGCCGCGTCGACCGCCCGTGCGCGCAGCGCGACCGCGCCGCCCACCGGCAGGCTGCCCGCCGGCAGCGTCACACGGTACCGGCCCGACCCGACCTTCCGCACCGACAGCACCTGCCAGCTCGCTCCGCCGTCCGCGGACAGTTGCAGCGTCACCGAGGTGATCCGAGGGGCTCCCCGGTCGACCTGATGGACCGCATCGACCGCGAGCTGCACCGGTGCCGTCGCGTCCACCTGGTTCGACTCGTCGACCGGTACGTGTACCGCGACGTCGAGCAGCGGCGGGACGACGGAGGACTGCCGGCGACCGGGCGGCGCGGAGCTGAACGTCCACTCCGACTCGACCACAGTGGACAGAGGCATCAACCCGGTACGCAGTTCGACGGTGCGGGTCAGCCGGAACACGGCCGCGCCGGCCGGTACCTCGTGCCCCCCGATCAGGTCGATGCCCTCGTCGAGCAGTACGCCGTTACGGAACAGCTGGAACGTACGCCGGGTGAACACGTGGCTCGCGATGGAACCGCCCTCCGGCCCGTCGCTCGCCAGCTCGTTCACGCCGATCTGCAGCGAGGTCGCGGTGCGGAACACACCGACCGTCGTACGCAGTGGCGCGCGCAGCCACGCGTGGGCGACCCGAACCCCGTGCCGGTGGACGGCCGGCGCCTCGCAGAAGTCGCCGACACCTTCGTCGCCCGCGCGGACCGACACGCACTGGAACCAGCGCTGGTCACTGCCTGCCGACAGGTACTCGACCCGGGTCATCGGCGCCGTTCCCGGTACCGGGCTGAACACCGCCACGCTCACCGGGTTGAGATCGGTGAACACCTGCCGCAGCTCGTTGTACCCGACCGGCACACCGGGAGCGCGGTACAGCGTGTCCACTGTGGCCAGTCCGGCGACGTCCACCACATAACCCAGCGAGGCTGGGAAGGCATCGTCGGCGAACAACAGGTCGTATGTGCTTTCGGCGGCATCGAGGCGCCACTTGCTGCTCACCTCGAGCCGCCCGTGCCGGGGCGGGGTCGTCGGCTGCACGAACAACTTGCCCTCGATCACGTCCTGGGCGCTCGTGCCGTACCCGAGCACGAACCCGTTGCGCTTGCGGTCCTGGACGGCCAGGAACACGCGTACGTCGAACGGTACCGTGTCCACCCCGTCCACCCGCGCCGACAGCGGCTGGGCCGAGCGCGCGTCGAGCACCACGTCCATGTCGCGGTCCACGCGTTGTTCGGCGATCGTCGCGATCGAGATCGACGTGACGATGAGATCCTGCACGGCGGCCGTGTCGTCCGGCGGCGGTTCGCCTTCCTCCAGCGTCGGTACCGCGGCCGTGATGAGGTAGAAGCCCGGCACGACCCGTACCGTCGCCTCGCCACCGGTCAGCAACACCGGGTCGGGCGGGGACGCGGTGACGTCCTGCAGGTTGACCACCGTGGCCAGAGTCTCCACATTGGACGATGTGCCGTTGCGGTCGAGGGCGTGCAGCCGTACCACGTGCCGGACCGACTCCTTGACGACCCCGACCGGGATCCGCAGGATCTCGCCGCCGCCGGTGGGCGTAGCCGTCACCTCGCCGCTGAACGCACCGGTACCGCCCAGCGCCACCGCCAGCGTCACCGTGGCTTCGGCGGTGCCACGCGCCGGTACGGTCACCCGCGACGGCGTGACCGCGAGCATGCCGGCCGGCGCGGGCCGCCCACCCGGATCGCGCATGCCCGCGATGAGGTCGAGGGTCCTCGCCGCGTCCGATGCGTTGGCCAGCGTGACCGTTCGCGCGACCGGCGGCAGCCCGGCCTGCGGGTAGCTGACTAGCCCGTAGCTCACGTGTGCCGGCGTGGCTACCAGCCGCTGCCCGATCGCGCGGGCGATGTCGAGCCGGCCGCCGCCGCGGTCGTAGACGCCTCCGCCGACCGGAGCCGCGGTGCCGACCAGCACGGACTTCAGCATCGCCGGTGTCCACTCTGGACGTTGCTCCACGAGCAGCGCCGCCGCTCCGGCTACCTGCGGGGCGGCCATCGAGGTACCCGACAGCCGGGTGTACCGCGCGTCCACCGGGTTGCCGAGCGACGTACCGGCCGCGCGGGCCGCGACGATGTCCACCCCGGGCGCGACGAGATCCGGCTTGATGGCGTTGTCGCGCAACCGCGGTCCCCGGCTGGAGAACGGGGCGAGCACGTCGCGGGCGTCGACCGCGCCGACCGTCAGCGCCGCGTCCGCCGCGCCCGGCGCCCCGATCGTGGTGGCGGCCGGACCGGAGTTGCCCGCACTCGTCACGAACAGCACGCCGGCGGACTCGGTCAGCTCGTCGACGGCGAGGCTCAACGGGTCGAGACCGGTACTGGCCGCGTCCGAGCTGAGGCTCATGTTGACCACTTTCGCGCCCTGGGCGGCCGCCCACTCCATGCCCGCGATGATCCAGGAGAACTGACCGATCCCGCTGTCGTCGAGCACCTTGCCGGACAGCAGCGTTGAGCCGAACGCCACGCCGCGCCGGGCACCGCCGGCCGCCGCACCCGTACCGGCGACGAGCGACGCGACGTGCGTGCCGTGGCCGACGCGGTCGCCGACCACCGGGCTGTCGGTGAAGTTCTCCTCGGCACCGATCCGGCCGGCCAGGTCCGGGTGTCCACTGTCGACACCCGTGTCGAGCACGGCCACCCGTACCCCCGCACCCGACAGCCCCGCGTCCCAGGCCGCCGGCGCGCCGATCTGCGTGAGGTTGCGATCGAGCGCGTCGCCGCGCACCTTCCCGTCGAGCCAGACGTGCGTCGCGGCCAGCACACCCGGGCCCGTGAGGCTCGCGCCGAACGCGGCCGCTCCGGCCTTGGGCAGTCGCGTGGCGTTCGCGTCGATGCTCGCCAGATGCCGGCCGGTGGTGGCCTGCACTCCGGCCGGTTGCCGCACGATCAGCGGCAGCTCGGTGGTTGTCGCGTCGTCGTAGCCCGCCCGGATCAGCGCGGACACGTCGAACAGCTGCGGGTCGAGCACGTCCGGCACGAGCCGCGCCACGTCGCTGGGCAGCACGCGCACCGCCCCGCCGGCGTATGACGTGTGGAAGTCGACCCGCCGACCCGGCCACCGCGCCGCCTCCACCGACACCGCGGGCGGGGCGTCGCCCGCCGGCGTCACGGTCACCCGGTCGCCGGTCACCAGCGTCACGGTCCATCCGGCCTGGCGCGGGGTCGCCGCGGGCTGGGCCGCCGGATCCGCCGCGGCGGCACCGCCGGGGGTCAGCGTCAGGCACAGGAGTACGGCGGCCGCCAGCGCGAGCCGGGATCGAAGTCTCGCCATGCCCCCCAGTAAGCCGTACCGCTCGACGCTGGTCAATGAGGTACGGCGAGCCGCCGATCCGGTTGGTAGATCCGGTAGCCGGCCACCTCGTGCGCGGCGGCGAGGATCCGCGCACCATCGGGCTGACCGCGCAGGTAGTCGGCGAACGCCCGGTCCACGGCCGACCCGCTCTCGAAGACGTAGGCGGGTGCCGCCGCGGCGTCCACGGCCGCCCGGTGCCCGGGCAGCTTGTCCTGGTCGCGGCCGAGGTCGTCGGAGACGTTCGCACAGACCAGCCGTTCCCGCGTCGCGAACACGAGCCGCGCGCACGTCCAGTACTGCGTGTAGAAGTACCGGACGCCGAGCTGTTCCAGCGCGCCGATCAGCGCACGTTGGTCCACGCCGGCCTGCCGATGCCACGCCACCGTGCCAGCGACCCGCGCCGTGCTCACGACCGCCTGTACGGTGAACGCCGCCAGGACGGCGATCGCGACCACCGCCGCGATCCGTCGCTCGGTCAGCCGTCGCGCCACCGTCCACAGTGGCCAGAAGAAGGCCGGGGTTGAGATGACCACGCAGACCAGGTACCGGACGCTCTCGGTCGGCGCGATGCCGGCAGCGGCGCTGTGCGTGTACAACGCGATGCTCAGCAACGCCGGTAGCACGAGCGCGAGGCGCCCGGCCTGAACCAG
>Ga0075429_100002602_pt1 | contig 15221 bp, 12 predicted proteins | sample RhiMetdeltSRZDD3_FD_75295 | JGI IMG/M metagenome (GOLD analysis project Ga0075429, IMG submission 75295) | Populus rhizosphere microbial communities from Tennessee, USA - Rhizosphere MetaG P. deltoides SRZDD3 | ecosystem: Host-associated > Plants > Roots > Rhizosphere > Soil | place: USA... | reverse complement strand
CGGGAAGCACCAAGACCGTGACCGTGTTCAGAACGCTTAAGGAAGCGATGGAGTTTCTGGGACTCGAAGAACTCTAATTAGACCGCTAACTTCTGCTAGTCTCATGACATGCCCATCGAGTACCGCATTGACCATGACCGCCGGGTGATCATCGCCAAAGGGAAAGGTGCTTTCACCAGCGAGGACATGTTTCGGTATCAACAAGAGGCGTGGTCCCAACCCGGCGTCGCGGGCTACAACGAGCTCGTGGACATGAGCGATGTCACCGAGATCGTGGATCCCTCCGTGGAGGACATTCGCCGGCTCGTCGAGCTTTCGGCGAGTATGGATCCGCCGGACAGCCATGCCCGGTTTGCCATCGCCGCGCCCAACAAGCTCATGTTTGGGTTGGGGCGCATGTATGAGGCGTACCGGGAACTGCAACCGCAAAGCACGAAGGTTGTGCGCGTGTTCAAGACCGTTCGTGAAGCGATGGATTTCCTGGGACTCGAGGAAGCAGAACTCTAGGGCAAGAGCACGATCGATTTGGCGGTCGCGAAGCCCCACCCACCCTCCCCAGCCCCCTAAGCCAGACAGAATGCGGGAACCGAAAGGCCGCCCCGGAAGTACGGAACGAGGAAACACGACCTCGAAGCCGCATGCCCCCCGGTTCTGAGGTCCAAGCCACAGAGGACGTGATGGCCGCCAACCTACTTCCGTCCTGGCCAGTTCAAACGCTCGTCGGTAAGCTCTTGTCCCCATGCAACCTCCCGACTCTCAACACCCGGCGGGCTCTGTGCGTAAGCATTTAGATAAGGTTGAGGCCGACCTCGTACGTCGAGCCATGTCCGGCGACCGGGAGGCGTTCGGACAAATCATGGAACGGTATGCGGGGTCGGCCCGGCGACTCTGCCGCGCGATCCTCCGGGATTCGGAGGACGCCGACGACGCAGCCCAGGACGCTTTTCTGAGTGCCTGGGTAAAGTTGGGGCAGTACGATCCGCGGCGACCCCTGGGCCCGTGGCTCATGCGCATCGTGGCCAACGCGGCCAAGGATCGCCGGCGGCGCCGTGAGGTGCGGCGAACCGACGAGCTTTCGGAGTCCATGCCCTCATCGCAGGCCGGACCGGATCGCGAGACGGATCGCCGGTTGCTGGAGGCAGAATTGCAGGACGCGCTCGAGGAGCTTCCCGTGCGATACCGCGCCGCGGTGGTCCTCTACGATGTAGAAGGTTACTCGCATGCGGAGATCGCGAAAATAATCGGAGTGCCCGAAGGAACCGTGCGCTCGGATGTATTTCATGCGCGGCGGATGCTGCGCCAGGCTATGGACGATTGGAAGGAAAACTGGAAATGAACCAGGATCAAGACAAAGAACTTGGGTTAGCGCTCAAGCGCACGCTCGATCCGGGGGACAACCGTGTGTTCGTCTCCCGCGTCCTGGCCCGTATCGACACCGCGCCGATGGCTCCCCTCTTTTGGGACCTCCTGTCGTCGTGGGCTCGCCGCGGCATTCCGGCGGCAGTCATGATCGCGGCGTTGACCGCGTTCCTACTCGCCCTGCCGCGGCAACCGGCCGCCAACCTGGAGGACACTCTGGTTGGAGGCACGGATGGTGGAGCATCGCTCTTCACCAGCCCCGGACCTCCCGACGCCGGTCCTATCGCGAACACGCCTTGATCTCGGCCGAGGTCCCACCAGAGTTCCTCTCTCACTTCCCCAGCCCCGAAAAAGGATCGACATGTCAGAAGCATCCAAAACCAAGGCTATGACCTTGCTCCTTGCCGTGCTCCTCACCGGAGGCGTGATGGGATGGGTCGCGCACCAGCTCGCGATACCGAGTCAGGCCCAGCCTTCACGCGGGGTGGACGCGCTCGTGACGCTGTACACGAGGGAACTGAACCTCGACACGGCGCAGCAGGACTCGGTGCGCTCCATCCTCGCCCGTCGGCAGCGCGAAACGCGCGCCATCTGGCTGGAAGTGCATCCGCGCTACGACAGCGTGCGCGGGCGCGCAAAAAGCGACATCGAGGCCCAGCTCCGCCCCGATCAAAAGCAGCGGTTCGACGAGCTGCTCACCCAAGAAGATCAAGAACGGGCCGCGCGGCTGAGGGACCGAGGTATGATCGATAGCACTCAGGGACAACGTCAATGAAGGTTGCGTTTGTAGTTGCAATATTGTTGTTGATGGCCCCGCGCCCCTTGCGTGCTCAGGGTGTTCCGGTTCCGGAGCAGCAGGTGACGGTGGATGACGCGGTGCGCCGAGCGCTCTCCGTGCAGCCGGCCATGGTCGAGGCGGAAGGCACACGTAGAAATGCCAAAGCCTCCGATCGCTCGGCGGTTGCGGCGTTTTTGCCTTCCCTAACCACGAGCGCTGGGGCATCGCGCAACAACACTATCCGGACCGACCCAAGCGGGGTCCCGCAACCTACCGGGTACTCGTACACGATCGGCCTTAACGCCAACCTGGAACTCTTCGATGGGTTTCGCCGGTACGCGCAAAAGAAAGCGGCCTCGGCGAGCCTGGATGCCGCCGAAGCAGGGCTCCTGAACGAGCGGTATCAGGTCACCTTGACCACCAAGCAGCTCTTTTACGATGCAGCGGCGCAGGAAGAGCTGGTGCGTGTGGCGGACGCGCAGCTTCGCCGGGCCCGGGAACAGCTCGACGCCACCAAACAGCGGTTGCTCTTAGGAAGCGCCACCCGTTCGGACACCCTGCGGTCCGCGGTGGAAGTGGGGAACGCTCGCATCCTGCTCATGCAAGCGCAGGCGAATCTGGCCAGTTCGCAAATGAACCTCGGCCGCCAGATCGGGCTCGATGAACCCGCGCGCGCCGTTCCGGATTCGACGTTGCCGCCCGTTCCGGATCCGGAGCCGCTGCGCGAGGGGATGCAAACCGCCCCCGAAGTCGTGCAAGCCGAGGCGGCGGCCAAAGCATCGCGCGCCGGGATATGGGTGGCACGGTCACAGTATTTTCCCTCCCTTAATTTGTCCTATAACAACACTCATCAAGGCAGCGATTCTCCACTCACGAGTCTGGGGAATTACGACGTGTCGTGGTCGTGGCGGTTCGGCTTGAGCTGGACCCTCTTCAACGGGCTCCAGCGGGAAGGGAATCAGGTCTCGGCGGACGTGCAGCGCGACGTGAACGAAGCCCGGGCGGCCGATGCGCGCCGTCAGGTGAACTCCGACTTCACGCGCCAGTACACAACGTTGAGCACGGCCTATCAGCAGATCAGCATTGCCGCAGAGAACGTGGCCGCGGCGGGCGAGGATCTGCGCGTGCAGGACGAACGCTACCGGATGGGTGCGGCGACGATTCTCGATTTGCTCACGTCGCAGGAGAGCTTGACCCAGGCCCAGGTCAGTCTCATCCAGGCCCGATTCAACTATTTGGTCGCCCGAGCCGGCCTCGAGGCACTGATCGGAAGGGAACTCTAATGCGAACGATTCATCGGAGGGCCTGGGCGTTGGTTTTGCTTGCGCTCTGGGTGGGGGCCTGCGCCCGGAGCACCAAGACCAAAGCCATGTACGAAACGGCGGACGTGGAGAAGCGGAACATCGTCGTGTCCGCTACCGCCACCGGAACGATCGAGCCCGTGTTCACTGTCGAAGTGAAGTCCAAGGCATCGGGGGAGATCATCGAGATGCACGCGGAGACCGGCGACGACGTGAAGCCGCATCAGCTTCTGGCCCGCGTCGACCCTCGCGAGGCGCGGACCGCGCTTTCCCAAGCCGATGCTGATCTCCAGGTGGCCAAGGCGCAGCTCGCCAATTCCAAGATGGAGATGGCGCGCGCCGACACGTTTTACAAACGCCAGATTATCACCCAGGTGGAGTTCGAGACCGCCCGACTCTCCTTTGCCACGGCGAATGCCGGCGTCGTGCGCGCGCAAAGCGCGCTCGACAACGCGCAGGATCAAATGGACGACACGGAAATACGTGCGCCGATGTCGGCGACCATCATCGCCAAGAGCGCGGAGTTGGGCACGGTCATTTCGTCGCCCACCCGCGATGTGGGCGGAGGCACGGTGCTCTTCACGATGGCGAACCTCGACACGGTACAAGTACGGGCACTGGTCGATGAGACCGACATCGGCAAGATCACGCCCGGGCTTCCCGCCACCATCTCCGTCGATGCATTCCCGGATCGCAAGTTCGAGGGCACGGTGCTCAAAATCGAGCCGCAGGCCACAGTGAACCAGAACGTCACCATGTTCCCCGTGCTCGTGCGCCTTGCCAATCCCGGTCATGCCTTGAAGCCCGGAATGAACGGAGAGGTCGAAGTCCACGTGGGCGACCGCCAAGATGTGCTCGCGATCCCGTATTCAGCGTTGCGCACGCAGCAGGACGTGGCGTCCGCGGCGACGGTGCTGGGACTGGATCCTCAGGAGGTGCAGCAGCAGCTGGCAATGGCGCAGTCGGGCGGGGCGGCGGGCCGCGCCCCGGGACAGCGAGGAGAAGCGGCCGCCAACCCGAGTCCTGCCGATAGCACGGGGGGTCGCCCCGACAGTACGAAGGCAGTTTCGGGCGGCGCCGGAACGATGACGCTTCCCAACGGCACCACGATTCAGCTTCCGCCCGGGGTGAAGGAAAGCGAAGTGCAGGCGGCGATGTCGAAGCGCATGAGCGGGCAAGAGCTTTCCGATGACGAGCGCGCGTTGTTGCGCAAAGTGTTTTCGCGCGCGGGTGGCGGTGGCGGCGGCGGACGGTCTGGCGGCGGTTTCGGCGGGCGCCAGTCGCGAGCCATGGCCTCCAACTACATCGTGTTCGTGATGCGTAACGGCAAGCCGGCCCCGGTGCAGATTCGCACCGGATTGACCGACCTCGATTACGTGGAAGTGCTGTCGGGGTTGAATGAGGGGGACAAGGTGCTCTTACTTCCCAGCGCCGGTTTGGTGAACTCGCAACGCGAGATGCGGGAGCGGTTCCAGCGCATGACCGGTGGCGGCGGCTTGCCAGGCGTACAGCAGTCTTCGGGTCAGCGCCCCACGACCGGGTCGAGGTAGCGCTCCATGTTGATCGGCGAAACGATCCAGGGTTCCTTGTCGGCGATCCGGTCCAACAAGCTGCGGTCCTTGTTGACCATGCTCGGCATCATCATCGGCGTGGCGGCGGTGATCACCATGATCGCGCTGGGAACGGGCGCGCAGAAATCCGTGCAGGATCGCATCAAGGCGTTGGGGCCCGATTTGTTGACTCTGTACCCCGGGCAAATGTTTCGTGCCGGCGTTGCTTCGGACACGCGGGTAAGCCTGACCGTCGACGATGCCAATGTGCTGCGTCGCGATGCTGGCTACGCAAAAGCCGTGGTCCCCGAGCTGGCCCGGAATCTCCAGGTTTCGAAGGGCGAGGTGAACATCAACACCAGCGTCGTGGGGACGACATCCGATTATCCCCAGGTGCGCGGGTTCGGTATTGCGGCCGGGCGCATGTTCACCCCCGGCGACAACGAGGCGCGGCGGCGCTACGCGGTCCTGGGGGGCGCGATCCCGGCCATGCTGAACGCAAACCCGGTCGGGCTGATCGGCCAGAACATTGACATCCGCGGCATCCAGTTCGAGGTCATCGGCGTGTTGACCGAAAAAGGCTCCCAGGGTGGCGGGTTCCAGAACCCCGACGAGCAGATCCTGATTCCCCTGGATACGGCGCGCTATCGCGTGCACGGCACCGACCGGCTGCGCTCGATCACCGTGCAGGCGTCCGAAGTGAACGACATGAACTTGACCATGATCGAGATCGAGCGCGTGCTGCGGCGGGAGCACAAGATCCGTCCGGGGCAGGACAACGATTTTCAGATTCGCGGCCAGACCGATATTTTGGCCACCTACGAGAACACCGCCAAGACGTTTACCCGGCTACTGGCGGGGATCGCGATCGTGAGCTTGATCGTGGGCGGGATCGGGATCATGAACATCATGCTCGTCTCGGTGACCGAGCGCACGCGCGAGATCGGAGTGCGGAAGGCGATCGGGGCCACGAAGGCGAATATTCTGGTTCAGTTTTTAATCGAGGCGTTGGTGTTGTGTCTGGCCGGCGGCATTCTCGGAATCATTTTCGGATCCGCGGGAGCGATTTTGCTTTCGAAGTTGAACCACTGGAACACGTTGATTTCCGTATACGCGATCGTGCTCGCGTTTACATTCAGCGCGGTGGTGGGGATCGTGTTCGGGATGTGGCCCGCCCGCCGCGCGGCGCTCATGAATCCCGTCGAGGCGCTGAGGCAGGAATAAGCGAACTGGTCCTAGGACCAGTTCGATGGCGCAGCTCAAGGGCGCCTGTTGCCAGTTTCCACAGCTGGTTCCGGAACCAGTTGAACGGTGGAATCAGCCCAAGCCCTAGCTCTTCTTAGACGTCATGACGCTGACCGGGCTCCAAATGCGATCGACGTTCTTGCCTTTGCATCGAGGGCAATGAACGCGTTTCCCGCCGGCTTGAGTAATTGGCTGCACGATCTCGAACGCCTTGCGGCAGTCCCGGCAGAAGAATGGATAAATGGGCATTTTGTTGCTCCTCCCCCATCCCGTCCCGAATAATCGTTGGACCCGTCTAGGTCCATTCGCATCCACCATACGCCCGTGCGGGCAGGGATTCAAGGCGCCGTTATTGCTTGCCGCTGCGCATGCTTCTGGACACGTCCGGCGTTGGGCATCCTGGAACCGGAAATGCCCCAAGCGGGCCAATTGGATTCAGGATAGCCGGAGAGTTCTCGTTGACATGCCAATCGCCGGCATCAGGGTCACAAAACATGGGATCCCCGACCCAGTTGTCGCGCACAACCGAGCTGTCGCATGAGCCGTTGCCGCATCCGAAGTCGTGTACATTCTGGTACAACAGATTGTTCTTGGCGTAGTCCTCGGCCCCCATCGTGCAGGTGATACCACCGTCAAGGTTGTACGCAATGATATTGCGCTCGACGATCCAGGCTCCGACCGGGGAGGGCATGTACTGGGGATCAAGATAAAACGTGATTCCGCTGCCGCCACAGAGTGGATAGGCACGGTTCTTGACGATGGTGTTTTCAGTGATCGTGCCATGAAGGCCGGATACGTGGATCGCTCCACCAACGCCGTTGTTTCCGCGAGAATCCAGACCCTTGGCTTCATTCTCGACAAAGAGGTTGCGACGGATATCGACCCAGCTCACGCCATGGTAATTTTGATACTGCCAAGCTGCGATGCCGCCTCCATGATCCCCGGCCACATTCCTGATAAATTGGTTCCCCTCGATGAGCACCTGGCCCGAGCCGGGATGGATGAACATTGCTCCACCGTCATACCCGCAGGAATTATCTGTGAAGACATTGTTCATGATTTTGGCGTTGGCATAATCGATCAGTATCGCCGCCCCGAACCAGGCCTTATTACCTTCAAATAGATTATTCTCAATCAGCTTCTCCCCCTTATCGGCAACCTCGTTTTCCCAGTCGGCGGTTGTGACCGTCAAGGCCATTCCGCCGCCCCAAAGTATCGCGCTTCCCCCATTGTTAATGATCTTGTTGTTTCTTATTACCGCGTCTCCGCTCTTGACCCAAATACCGAAGTCCCTGTTTTCCTTTATGACATTTCCGATGATCGTCGGCGATCCGGAGTCCATGAGCAATCCTGCAGGTTTCATTGCGCCAGTCACGGTGAAACCTTCAAAGACCGCATTCCTGGTTACTCCGGCCCCGAAATGGACCAATGGCCTATCGGGCTGTCCGCAGCCAACCACAAACGTCTCGTCAGGACCCTTCTCGCTACGCAGAGCCACATCCTTGTTTCCGAATTCAATGCATTCTTCATAGGTTCCAGGCCCGACCAGAATGAGATCCCCAGCTGGCACGCTGTCGATAGCCTCCTGAATAGTGTAAAAATCCGCTCCGACAAAATGAGAGACACGCCACTGCCCACCCGACCCATTACTGGTCTGCACGCTGGGATTGTTGGAAACGAAGGATCGATTCCCCGCTTCGTCTATACCGACCACTGCGAAAAAGTATTGGGTTGATGGTTCCAGGTAATAAATGGAGATGGTCTGGTTCTGACCAGCCGGCTTGGGATAAACGTATAATGACGGAGTCTGGGCTCGAGCCCAACTCGTCGCGTCAATGGGAAAAGTCGCGTATCGAACCTCGTAGCCGGTAACGGTCCCTGTACGTCCATCGTCGCCGGGCGCTGTCCACTCCAGCGTAGCCGAGTGCGGCGTGAAACTCGCGATCCGCAAGTCGTCTACTGGTGCTGGGGGCACCGTATCGATTCGAGTCGGTGCGTACACAACATTGGAAATCGCGGATGCGTTGCCGGCGTCGTCCACCGCCCGCAGTCCAAAATCGTAATCGGTTGCGGACACGAGGTTATCGATGACTATGGTCTCTTCCGAATGGCTTGGCTTGGGAATGCCGGAAAACGGTGCGCGTGCCAATCCGCTCCATGTTCCTTCGGAAACATGGCTCCCGTAGCGGACGTCGTAAGTCCGAACGATCCCATACCAGCCGTCGTCTCCGGGCGCGGTCCAGACCAACGTGACCGCATTGGCGGTCGTGGCACTCACCCGCAAATCTTGAACGGCGGCAGGCGGCGTTCGATCATTGACGTCCGATCCCACGATATTGGAAACCGGCGACCGGTTTCCGGCCGTGTCCATGCTCTTGATCGCGAAGTAGTACTTCGCCCGTGGAATCAAATTCTTCACCTCGAGAGTTTCCGCAACTCCCGCCTGATGAGGGGTGAGAGAGTTCTCGACGATGGTCGCATTGTTCCAGTAGTAAGCCTCGAGGGAGCTCATGGACTGACGTACTTCATAGAGACGCACCGGTTTGTGGCCTGGATCGTCGCCAGGAGCCGTCCAGAACAGGGTGATCGATGACTCTGAAGTGGTAAGAACCGCCAGGTCCGTAATTGCCGAAGGCAACAACGTGTCCTTGACCACAGGCTCAGTGGGTTTGCGCGAGCAAGCGGCGAAAATACTTGTCGCCAATAGAAGAAGAGAAAGACCTGCTCTCCCGCCCCGCGACATGCCCCACCTCCCAAGCCCGAAACCCCGACATAAACCCGACCAAAATCGTTGTTTTTGAGACACAACAATTATACAACAGCACGAAGCACCGGCTAATTCAACACGGCTTCCTGCTTAGCCGCCCTTCGATGCTAGACTCCACGCCTCCATGCGCTGGTCGCCCTCCTTCCACGTTCCCGTGCTTGTGGTTCTTGCCGTCGCGTGTCTCGCCCTCTCCCCCGCCCTCTTCCTGAATCGCATTCCGGCACAAACAGATCTCATCGGGGAATACGGTCCGTGGTGGTCTGGCGCAGTCCACACGGGGACGATTTCGGGCGGCGACAGTTTCTTTGTCTATCTCCCCGATCGCCTTGCCGCAGTGCGGGAGTGGAAGGCAGGACATCTGCCGCTTTGGAATCCCTTTGTCGGCGGTGGTATGCCCATGCTGGGGATGCAGACCGCCAATCCCCTCGATCCCCTCATCGTCCCGCATTTCGTCTTTTCGTTTGGCCGAGCCCTTGGGGTTGCGTACGCAGCACTTCTATTCATTGCCGGCCTCGGCATGGTGCTCTTCCTGCGCTCCAAGGGAGTCCAGCATCCGGCAGCGCTTGCGGCCGCCGGAGTCGCGTTCGCGCTCAATCCCTACTTTATGAGCTGGCTCGAGTTGCGGGTGTTCCTGGCCGGTCTGGCCACGTTGCCGCTCGCTCTTTGGGCTCTCGATGCGTTGATGCTCGATCAGGGCCGGCGGAAACACATTGGCATCCTCGCCCTATCGCTCGGATACGCGTGCCTCGCCGGCACGCTGCAAACGCTGGCGATTTTTATCGCCACGACAGCTCTCCGCCTGATCTGGAATTTCTTCACTCGTCCTCGTTCCTCGCGAGGCCTGGGCCTTGCCAGTGTGGGACTCACCCTCGGTCTTGCCATCGGCATGTTGTCTCTCATTTCCAGCGTCGAGCTTCTCAACCACAGTATTCGCCTTCAGTCGGATCGCGGTTACTACGCCAATTCGAACTTCCTTCCCTGGCGTGCCATCGGCCTCTGGTTTAATCAGGATCTTTTCGGAGTGGTCCGGGCCTCGGACTCCCGCTTCTGGAACCTGCTCCATCGAACCACCCACAGCAGCTCCGGATGGGGAGCGCTCGGCATCCTGCCCTTATTTCTGGCCGTGTTTGCGCTCATCCGACGTGCCGGCCCTCGCGGCGAACGCATCTTCTGGGGTGGGTTGAGTGGTTTGATTCTCGCTTTCCTCTTCCTCATGCATACGGGCTTCGCCGGGATCGTGAAATCACTCTGGCCCGACGTTCATGGCACCGATCTCTTGCGCGGTCTATTTCTTGTGAATCTAAGCGGGGCAGTTTTGGCGGGATGGGGAATGCAAGAGATCATTCAGATCTGGACGACTCGAAACAGAGCCCGGACCTGGGCGTTGCCTTTCGGCGCCTTTGTGATTCTGGGCGCGCTCGCTGTCCTGCTCGCGACCCCCCATGGTGGGTATCATTATTCGCTGTTTCGCGCGCTACTGCCTCTCCTTCTCATCGGCGGCTCCGTCGCCGTCATCGGCATGATCCGGATGTCCGCCACGGCCAAAGGTTGGTTGCTGTTGGCCCTCATCGCCCTCGAACTCGGCCGCATTCATTTCAAGACGAATCCGTTCTGTGATCCCAGCACCGCCTATCCTCCCCGAAAGATCGTCGATTCCTTGAAGGCCGACCTGGGTCCCCCCGATTACCCCCGCTTCTTGGTGTTCGGCCACATGCGCGTGTTTCCGCCCAACATCGCGAGCGTGTTCGAGCTTTCGGATTTGCGAACCTATAGCAACGTGCCTATCGTTGGATTTCGATCGTTCCTCGAGTGGGCAGAGAACATGCCCATGGCGAACCAGGAATTCCTCAGCCACACCGATTCCCCGATTTACCGAATGCTGGGAGTACGTTATCTGTTGGGTCTTCCGTATGAGGCCCGAAAAGGCTACGTAAAGGAACAGATACTTCGCGACTTTCCGGTTGACCTCTATCGACGGCCCGACGCACTCCCCCGCGCCTTCCTCGTTCACGACATTGTGCGCGTTCCTGATCGGGACGCTCTCCGTGCTGCGCTCCAGGACTCCCTGTTCGATCCTGCGGCGAGCGTGTACTTCGTGGGTGATGTAGGTGGAGCGATCGCGTGCAGTGCGCCACGCGGCCCGGATCAAGTCAACATCAAGGAACACACATCCACCCGAGTCGTCCTCGATCTAAAGACCGATGCGCCGGGCGTGGTCGTGGTCTCCGACGTCTTCTATCCAGGCTGGCGAGCAACGCGGAACCGGCACGACGTGCCGATTCTTCCCGCCTACGGGGGGTTGCGTGGCGTGAGCGTGCCGGCGGGATCAAGCGAAATCACCATGAATTACCGGCCAGTGTGGCTCTGGCCCGGACTGTTTGTCACCATTCTCGCCGGAATAACGGCCATCGGGTTGGCGGTTGCAAAGCGATTTAGTGCTTCAAGAGCTCCGGCCAGTTCATGACTACGCTCACCGAAATGCTCGCGCTGCCGCTCGCAATCGCGCCCACGAAAAACTGACCGTCCTCGGATGCATTGAATCCTCGCGAGGGCCGGAAGCGGAACAGCATGCGGGGCGTGCCGGCACTGAACGTGGGCGATGTTTCCACGGCGACCGACATGATCCTGAAGTCGGGCGTTTCGTACAGGAGCTCGCGACCGTGGGCGGCCCAGGCGGCGAAACCACCTCCGCCACCCAGAGGAAGCACGCCTCCACTCGAGATCTGGATCTTGTTACCCAGGACGGGAAACGAATCCACGTACAGCTCCGCACGGCCGGATTCGTCGGAGGCGTACGCAAGCCAACGGCCGTCGGGTGAAATCGCGGCAAACGGTTCGTTGTACGGGCCGTTGAGCAGGGGCACCGCCTTGCCGTCCCCGTTCAAATCCACGAGCAGAATGTCCCACCCGGTGTTTTCGCCCAGCTCGGCGACCAACACGTGCCGTCCGTCCGGACTCCACTGGCTCGGGTGCTTGAAGAGGGTGTTCGCCTGGTAGAGCACCGTCTCCGCACTCTGCCCGACACGGGAGCGAACATAGATGTTCTCCCGGCCACCGCGATTGGAACCAAATGCCACCCGCTGCCCGTCCGGCGACCAGACGGCAGCGAACGCTTCACCGGCGCCGAAGGTAAATCGCGACGACATGGCGCGATCGATGTCGATGAGCCAGAGATCGCTCGAGGTAGGAGACGACGTCCGATTGACGGCGATGTACTTGCCGTCCGGGGACACGGACAGATCCTCGAAGCGTCCGGGATTGAGGGCAAGTTTTCTCACTATCCGGCCCTGCCGGTCATACACATTCACATCGGAATTGGGGGCACTGGCTCCGCGGTGAATCAACATGCCATTGGTGGAGGCCTTCGCGAACGGAGCTCCCGTGTAATCGGACCGCATAGGAAGCGTTCTGATAGCAGCCGGTTCCCCCTTGAGCTTGCGCGAGCGCGCATCGAAGGCATGCGCCGTCAGCGTGCCGTTCCGGATGAAGAGCAAATACCCCGGTTCGGCATAAACCGGTGCCGAACCGGCGGAGAATAGTTTCTCTCGCGCGCCTCCATCGACGGAGGCAACATAGACATCGAAGTTCAACTCCTGGCCTGGGAGCACGATATACGTGAAGTGCTTTCCATCCGGGAGAAAGCAGGGCCAGCGATTCCCGGTCTCGTGCGCGGCCGCATCGAGCGTGGTCACCTGAACCGGCGTGCCGCCGCCCGCGGAAACACGATAAATGGCCCCCTCGGCCGCGGGCGCGAAAACAATGGTTCCATCTTTGCCCCAGCTCCCCCCCCGACCATTGTTGGCGTCACACAGGATCTCCGCCGGGCCTCCGTCCACGCGGATTTTCTTGAGCTTTCCGTCGGCGAAGAAGGCCAGGTATTTGCTGTCCGGAGACCAGAAACTGAGCGTCGCGTTGTCGGTTCCGGATAGGGGCCGGGCATCGACCGAGTCCAAGGGGCGCACCCAGATCAGCGTTGCCCCGCTCGAGTCGATTGCGGTAAAGCCCAACGTTCTGCCGTCGGGGGAGATGGTCGGCTCGGCAGGATCGTTAAGGAGATCGATCCCATCCGGCGCGGTGATACTGAACTGCGTCACTCGCGGTGTTGGTGTTTTGGGTTTTTGCAGCACTTGGAGCGAGGCAGCTACCAATGCGACTCCGACCAGGGCGGCAATCCAGAACGCGCGTTCTTTGGTTACGGGTTTCGCTGGGGTGGAGGTGGTTGGCTGGGACGCTGCGCGTGATGCGGTCGTGGACATCGATTCGCCGATGTACCGCAGTTCGCTCCCGAGATCGCGCGCGGTCTGCCAGCGCTCGTCGGGATCCTTGGCTAGACATTTCTTCACGATGCGATCGAGCGCGGGCGGTGACATGGGGGCAAGGTCGGCGAGCGACCGCGGCTCTTCCCGCATGATCGAGGCGATCAAGCTCGCCGTTCCAGAGCCGCTGAACGGTTTGTGTGCCGTCGCCATCTCGTAGAGCACGCAGCCCAGCGCCCAGATGTCGCTTCGCGCGTCGGCTTCGCGGCCTTCGAGTTGCTCGGGTGACATGTACTGGAACGTGCCGACGATCTTGCCTTCCCCGGTCAGCGCCTGGGCCACGGTGGGCGATTGCGTCATGCCGGCGTGGCTGCCGCTGGTTATGGGTCCTTGCGCAGCGCGAGCGAGCCCGAAGTCCATGAGCTTCGAGCCTGACTTGGTGAGCATGATGTTCCCGGGCTTGAGGTCGCGATGAACGATGCCGGCGCGGTGCGCTTTGTCGAGCGCGCTCGAGACTTCGGAGCCGATTTTGAGGAGTTCGGGAAGCGGGAGCGGGCCTCTTGTCAGGCGCAGCTCGAGGGTTTCGCCCTCGACCAGCTCCATGACCAAGTAGTCCGTGTCGCCTTCGCGACCAATGTCGTGGAGCACGCAAATGTTGGGATGGTTGAGCTGGGAGACCGATCGCGCTTCGCGCTCGAACCGGGCTTTGAGTTCGGGCGTGGTGCTCAGGTGCTGAGGAAGGACCTTGATGGCGACGTCACGGCCGAGGCGGGTGTCTTTTGCTTTGTAGACCTCGCCCATGCCCCCCGCGCCGAGGGGGGACAGGATTTCGTAGGGGCCGAGGCGGGTTCCGGGGGTTAGAGGCATGGCGGAAGAGAGTAGCGTATCGTTCGGGGCCATGAAAGCGATTCGCTGGTTATTGATGGGGGTTCTGGCCTTAGCTGGCTGCGCGAAGAACCCTTCGCCCATCGGTGAGTGGAAAGGGATGGCCGCGCTTCCAGATCAGGATTCCGTGACCGCTATCGTGGACATTACGAAGGTCGGAACCCGCTGGGCGGGACAATTCGACTTGCCGTACCACGGTCTAGAGGACTACCCGCTCGAGATCTCCGTGACCGGCTCACAGGTCCATTTGTACTTCGCGGGGCCGGAGGCCGAGTTTCAGGGGGCGCTTTCTCGTGACGGGAGGGCGCTTTCCGGAACGGCAACCTTGTCCGACGGCATGAAGGTTCCGTTGACGTTCCGACGCGTAGGCGACGCCCAGCTTTCGGAGATGTTCTGGAAGCTCGAGCGCGCGGCCGACGATTCGTCTCTTGTGGTGCGATTGTCACCGGACGGAGCGGAGTTGCGGGCCCAGTTCAACGCCGATCGCGACAAGACGCGTTTGCTCATGCTGCTGTCTCCTACGTGACCGGGTTGTCAGCGGGGCGCCCGGGAGGTGCAGGACAGCGTGTTGGCGGTGGTCGATTCGCTGGCTGCATTGCCTCACGACTTAGCCGTGTACGCGGTCTGGGAGCCCATCTTCCGCACCGATAACGAGCCCGCGGCGCGGAAGGCCACGATTCTTCTTCCGAGTGTTCGCGTGAAGAATTACTGGGTGGGTTCGCAGGATTTCGGGAAGACGTTCAACGGTTGTATTGGACTGGCAAGCGGCGTCGCGTGGGACGTGTATCTGGTGTATTTGCCCGGGCGCGTTTGGGATGGAGCGACACCACCCGTTCCCGATGACTTCATGCATCAGCTTGGGGATCAATTGCCGGTGGAGAAGAATCTCGATGGCGGGAAACTCCGGATGATGTTGGAGCCCGTGGCCGAGGACCAACGTTAGAATGATGCTGTTGGGCACGGCCCAAAAAGGACCCTGGGCAGTCCCTCGCCGATTTCTCAAAAAAGTAGTTGACACTACTACTCATTAGTAGCCATATTATCTGTTAACTCGTCCAAAACAATTAGCTTGGAGGCTCA
>Ga0075429_100002600_pt1 | contig 15226 bp, 10 predicted proteins | sample RhiMetdeltSRZDD3_FD_75295 | JGI IMG/M metagenome (GOLD analysis project Ga0075429, IMG submission 75295) | Populus rhizosphere microbial communities from Tennessee, USA - Rhizosphere MetaG P. deltoides SRZDD3 | ecosystem: Host-associated > Plants > Roots > Rhizosphere > Soil | place: USA... | reverse complement strand
CACCCGCGTCCAGGCGTGCGGGTCCTGGATCTCGTCGCCGAGGCGGAACTGGTGGAAGCGGGGTTCGCAGCCGAGCCCCTCGGACTGCACGGCGTACCGGGGAGCCTCCGCGTCGTCGCGCGCACCGGACCGGGCGAGGCGAACCGGCTCGGTGCAGCGATCGTCCGCGAAGAAGTCCTCGGCCCACGCCTCGGCGAAGGCGATGCAGCGCAGGCTGCCGTCGGCGGCGTGGCTCGGCCAGCACGAGATGCCTCGCGCCGCATCCCAGTAGCCGACCGGCTGGCGGACCGCGTCGGCGCCGGTGCCGGTCTCGGCGAAGCGCTCCCGTATCGGGCCCGTCCCCTCGACGATCGCGGTGCCCTCGGCGAGCGGGATCTCGTCGCCGAGCGAGTACGCGCGCACCGAGGGGAATGCGCCAACCTCGACGCAGGCACCGGCCCGCTGCTCGTAGTGCGGCGCCGGCGCGCGTTCGTCTCCCTTGCGGTAGAGCCGAGCGTCGTCGTCGCGCTCGTCGCGCACGAGGACGAGGTCCGGGGTGCAGGTCGGGGCCCACGAGGTCGAGAACGCGGGGACCGGCGTCTCGCACGTGCGGTCCTGGTACCACCGCGGCGTCCACGCGTGAGGCATCGGCACGCAGCGATCGTAGGGACCGCCATCGCTGGCGAAGCTGCAGTCGCTGCCGGCCTCGGTGTCGCGCAGCGTCCCGAACACGCGCGAGCCGTCCTCGCCGACGAGGTCGAGGCGCTGGATCCGCCCGTCGCCGACGACGTCCTCGGTCGCGGCGACGAACGCGTCGAGGGCGACCTCCGGGCCGACCGCATAGATCTCGGCGTCGCCCGCAGCCTGGGCGACGCACTCGGTCCCGCGACGCTCGTAGATGACCGCCGGCCGGACGCGCTCGCCGAGCTCGAGCACGCGGGGAGGAGCACAGCCCTGGTTGAGGTACGCGGTGACCCGCGTCGGCGGAGTCGACGCGCATTCGGCAGGGGAGATCACGTGGACCGGCCGCGTGCAGGCGGCGTCCGCGAAGTCCGCGAGGTAGCCCTCGAGGTGCGCCGGGTAGCGCGGTAGACAGCGCATGACGTCGTCGGCGGTGCGCACGAAACGGCAATCGGCGTCGAGCTCGACGTCGTGGATCCCGGCCACCAGCCGCTCGCCGCCGCTCTCGATCCATTTCAGGTGCAGCCGCGATCCCGAATGCGGCGCGGGGGCATCACCGCCCGCATCCGGTCCGGTCCCGCCGCCGTCGTCACACGCCACGAGCACCAGCACCAGAAACCCAGCTCCCCTCATGCACGAGAGCAAGCCTCATCGCCGCGGCCGGAGCAACGAAGCCGCCCGGCACGGCGCAACATTGCCGCGGTCCGTGCTACCCGTACGACCCGCTCCAATCCGGACCCGCGCTGCCACTTTGACCGCCCCACCCCCCGGCGTTGCCATTCTGGCAATCCCGGCCATGCTCTTGCCCGCCTCTGCCAGACCAATGCCTAGTCTTTTTAGCTACTTGGCCGGAAGAAGGACTGGCATCGACCTTGTTAAGGACCAGGAGCATCCATGCTCGACCGATCCTATAGCCCGCTGTTCCCGACCCGCCCGCTGCGGGCGTCGGCGGCCGCCGATCCGGACGGCGGCGACGCCATCGGCGGTGGCGGGCCGACTGCCGGCGCCGCCGGCGCCGGCAACACCGCCGGCGCGTGGGACCCGGCCCGCGTCGTCCTGGTCGTCGACGACGAGCCGGCCATCGTCGAGTCGCTGGAGAAGATCTTCCGGCGCGAGGGGCTGACCGTCCTCACCGCCACCGACGGCACCGCCGGCCTCGACCTGCTGCGCCGGCACCGGGTCGGCGTGCTGCTCACCGATCTCATGATGCCGCGCACCACCGGCATGGACCTGCTCAAGGCGGCCAAGACGGTGGCGCCCGAGACCGAGGTCGTGCTGATGACCGCGTACGGCACCGTCGAGACCGCGGTCGACGCCATGAAGGAGGGCGCCTACGACTTCGTCACCAAGCCGCTCAAGCGGGCGCACGTGGTGCGGATCGTCAAGAACGCCCTCGACAAGCAGTCGCTGGTCGTCGAGAACCGCGCCCTCAAGGCCCAGCTCGCCGAGAAGCGGCGGCGCGCCATCATCGGCACCTCGCTGCCGTGGCGGCGCACCATGGACACCGTCATGCAGGCGGCGCCCAGCGAGGCGACCGTGCTCCTCCTCGGCGAGAGCGGCACCGGCAAGGAGCTGCTGGCCCGCTCGCTCCACGACAACAGCACCCGCGGCAAGGGCCCGTTCGTCGCCATCAACTGCGCCGCCATCCCGGAGTCGATCCTCGAGGCCGAGCTGTTCGGCTACGAGAAGGGCGCCTTCACCGGCGCCACCGCCGCCCGCGACGGCCGCTTCGAGGCCGCCTCCGGCGGCACCCTGTTCCTCGACGAGATCGGCGAGATCTCGCGCCACGTCCAGGTCAAGCTCCTGCGCGTCCTCCAGGAGGGCGAGATCGAGCGGCTCGGCGCCTCGGGCCGGCCGCGCCGGATCGACATCCGCCTGGTCGCCGCCACCAACGTCGACCTCGCCGCCGAGGTCAAGGCCGGCCGCTTCCGCGAGGACCTCTTCTACCGCCTCAACGTCATCCCGGTCCAGGTGCCGCCCTTGCGCGACCGCCGCGACGACGTCCCGCTCCTGGTCCAGCACTTCACGCAGGTCTACGCCGAGAAGAACGGCAAGCCGATCACCGGCTGCTCGCAGGGCGCGCTCGAGCGCCTCGCCGACTACCCCTGGCCCGGCAACGTCCGCGAGCTCGAGAACGCGATCGAGCGCGCGGTCGTCCTGACCCGGTCGACCGTCATCGACGAGGACGCGCTGCCGCGCGAGATCCGCGACGCGGCGTCGTCCGGCCCCGGCGGCCCGGGTATGACCTTCGCGATCGGCACCCCGCTCCACGACATCGAGATGCGGGTGATCCGCGAGACCCTGCGCCACACCCGCGGCGACAAGCGGCTGGCCGCGAAGCTGCTCGGCATCGCCACCCGCACCATCTACCGCCGGCTCGCCGAGGTCGGCGAGGGCGACGGCGGCGACGAGGGCGCGGACGAACCCGACGAACACGACGACGGCGCAGCCGATACCGGAGCTCGACGATGACCGCACAGGATCTGGTCAAGCGCTACTTCTGGCTGGTCGGCGCCATCACGGTGGCGCTGTCGGCCTTCTTCGTCGCCAAGGCGGTCGGCCACGTGGTCGAGGCGACCGCGCTCGCCGACGCCAAGCACGGCCCCAAGGTCACGGCGGTGGCGCCGACCATCAAGCCGACCAGCTCGGTCCGCAACAAGAGCGGCATCCCGCTGGCCGACCGCAACATGTTCTGCCACGACTGCCTGCCGCCGCAGGCGGACACGACCGCCGCGGTGATCCCCGGCCAGACCCCGATCACCAGCCTGCCGCTGGTGCTGGTCGCCACCAACGTCGGCGGCAAGCCGGACCAGTCGTTCGCGACCATCCTCAACAACGACACCCAGAAGCAGGGCGCGTACTTCGCCAACGAGGTGATCCCGGCGGCCGGTCCGATCAAGGAGATCCACTTCAAGTACGTCGACTTCACCAACCAGAGCTCGAACCGGGTCGAGCGCATCATGCTGCTCGGCGAGGCGCCGGTGACCCACACCGCGGAGCCGCCGCCGCTGGTCGCCAGCATCGACCCGGGCTCGGATCAGCCCAAGGACGACCTCAGCGCCGCCATCGACGCCGGCATCAAGAAGATCGACGAGTCGACCTTCGAGGTCGACCGCGGCCTGGTCGACAAGGTGCTGGCCAACCCGATGGCGGTGGCCAAGGGCGCCCGCGTGGTGCCGTCGGTGAAGAACGGCAAGGCCAACGGCTTCAAGCTGTACGCCATCCGGCCCAGCTCGGTGTACGCCAAGCTCGGCCTGTCGAACGGCGACACCATCCACTCGATCAACGGCTTCGACCTGACCTCGCCCGACAAGGCGCTCGAGGTCTACACGAAGGTCAAGGAGGCCACCAGCTTGTCGGTGTCGCTGACCCGACGCGGCAAGCCGATGAACCTCAACTACTCGATCCGCTGACCCGTGGCCCCCGAAGACCTCGCCGCGATGACCTCTCCTTCGCCTTCCGCCGAGCTACCGATGCACCACTCGAGCTGTTCCCGAATCGTCGCGGCCGCCGCCGCCCTCGCGCTCGTCCTCGCGCCCGGCCTCGGCCGCGCCCAGCCGGTCACGCCGACCGCGACCGGCACCGGCGGCGGCACCACGGCCACCGCCGAGAAGGCCGCCGGCGAGGACGAGTCCCTCTACGCGTGCAAGCGCCTGCGCGGCGGCCAGATCACGGTCTCGTTCAAGCCCGAGACCGAGCTCAAGGACCTGATCAACTGGGTCATGGGGTTCACCTGCAAGAACTTCATCTACGACTCCAGCATCCTGACCCGGTCCAAGAAGATCACGATCGTCTCGCCGCAGAAGATGTCGCCGCAGGAGGCCTACCGGGTCTTCCTGGTGTCCTTGTCGACCATGGGCCTGACCGTGGTGCCCAAGGGCACGGTCCTGCGCATCGTCGAGTCGGGCAACGCCAAGAGCGAGTCGGTGCCGGTCTACCGCAAGGGCATTCCCGGCAACACCGACGACATGGTCCGCATGGTGGTGCGGCCGCAGTACCTGTCGCTCAACGAGATGAACAACGCGATCAGCGCGGTCAAGTCGCCGGTCGGCAACGTGGTCGCCGTCAACGAGGCCAACGCCCTGATCGTCACCGACTGGGCCAGCCACATCCGTGACATGGCGACCCTGTCGCGCGAGATCGACCGGCCGATGCCGAGCTCCGGCATCTACACCATCAAGGTCCAGTACGCCGACGCCAAGGAGCTGGCGACCAAGCTGACCGACATCCTCAACCTGGGCGGCCCCGGCGGCGCGCCCAAGCCGCCCGGCATGGCCGGCGCCGCCGGCGGCGGTGGCGACCAGATCGCGTCGGCGGTCCCGGCCAAGATCCTGGCCGACGACCGCACCAACACCCTCATCCTCCTCGCCAACGAGGCCGGCTACCTGCGCGTGCGCGCGCTGGTCAAGCGCCTCGACATCGCCATGGAGACCGAGGGCGCCTCGGGCTCGATCCACGTCTACCCGCTCGAGCACGCCAACGCCGAGGAGCTGGCCACCACCATCAACAACGCGCTGTCCGGCCAGGGCTCGGCCGGCGGCGGCACCAGCGTGACCCGCCGCGGCGGCGTCACCACCACCCAGCGCCCGGCGCCGAACCCGAACTTCCAGCAGATCCAGGGCCCCAGCGGCGACCTCGGCGCCGCCTTCGAGGGCCAGGTCAAGGTCACCTCCGACGCGCCGACCAACTCGCTGGTGGTGGTCGCCTCCGGCCGCGACTTCCTGGCCCTGAAGGAGGTCATCGAGCAGCTCGACCTCGCCCGCCGCCAGGTCTTCATCGAGGCGGTGGTGATGGAGGTCCAGCTGTCCAACGACCTCGACGTCGGCACCAGCTTCCACGCCGGCGCGCCCGACGTCGACGACAACGGCGGCGTTCTGCTCGGCGGCGTCCAGCACGGCAACGTCCGCTCGCTCAACGTCGCGTCGCTGGCCAGCGCCACCGGCCTCATCGGCGCCCTCATCGGCCAGCCGCTGACCGGCGCGGATCAGGTCCTCGGCGTCAGCATCCCGTCGTACGGCATCGCGTTCCAGGCCCTGGCCAAGAACTCCAACGCCAACGTCCTGTCGTCGCCGCACATCATCGCGTCCGACAACCAGGAGGCCGAGATCTCGGTCGGCCAGAACATCCCGTACCTGGGCGGCATCAACTTCGGCGGCTTCGGCCTGCCGACCGGCGGCCAGCAGGGCCAGAGCGGCATCCCGAGCCTCGGCCAGAACATCAACCGCGAGAAGCTCAACCTCGACATGAAGATCAAGCCGCACGTCAACGCGTCCGACCGCGTGCGGCTCGACATCGAGCTCGAGATCAAGGACATCGGCGACCGCGATCCGGCCCTCGGTCCGACCTGGAACGAGCGCAAGATCAAGACCACCGTGGTGGTGCCCGATCAGCAGAGCATCGTCATCGGCGGCCTCATGCAGGACAAGGTCATCTACAGCGAGTCGAAGGTGCCGTTCCTGGGCGACGTGCCGATCCTCGGCTACCTGTTCAAGTTCTCGCAGAAGCAGAAGCGCAAGACCAACCTGCTCGTCCTCCTGACCCCGTACGTGGTCAAGGACCAGCTCGACCTCGACGCCGTCCTCCAGCGCAAGATGCGCGAGCGCGCCGAGTTCGTGCGCTCGTTCTCGACCCTCGACCAGATGCGCTTCCTGCCGAGCACCGACTACAAGCGCAAGCGCGGCCTCCTCGAGGAGATCAACCGCACCGTGGTCGGCGTCGAGCAGGAGGCCGAGATCCTGCGCAGCTACAACCCGTCGGGCGGCATGCCGGACGGCGCGGTCGAGTACGACCAGGTGCCGCGCGAGGATCCGGACGACGGCGAGACCCCGGCCGCGCCCGAGGCGCCCGCGCCGGCTCCGGCTCCGGCTCCGACCCCGAACCCCGCGCCGGGCACCGGCAACGGCGCCAAGCCGGCGGGAGGCCGCTGATCATGATGCCCGCCTGGAGCCCCGGTCCCGCCCTCCTCGGCGAGATCCTCGTCCGCGACTGCGGGGTCAGCGCCGACGCCATCACGCGCGCGCTGGCCAAGCAGGTCGAGGAGGGCGGCCTCCTCGGCGAGGTCCTGGTCCGCATGAAGCTGTGCGACGAGGACCAGCTGGCGCGCGGCCTCGCCATCCAGGCCGAGATGCCGTCGCTGCGCGATCTGCCGCGCGCCGAGGACGTCCCGGTCGACCTGGTCGAGGCGCTGCCGATCAACTTCGCCAAGCAGCACCGGGTCCTGCCGCTGCGCCACACCGAGGACGGCCGGGTCCAGGTCGCGCTCGCCGATCCGACCGGCCTCGAGATCATCGACGACATCGCGGTGCTGCTGGGCGCCGCGGTCGAGCCGGTGGTGGCGTCGCCGACCAAGATCGTCGAGGCCATCAACAAGGTCTACGCTCGCCACCGCGGCGGCGCCGAGCTCGAGTCCGGCGGCAAGAAGGACGAGGCCGAGGGCGACGAGTTCGCCCAGGCCGAGGAGCTGGTCGACATCCTCGACGTCAGCGACGAGCAGCCGATCATCCGCTGGGTCAACTCGCTCATGTTCCAGGCGGTCAAGGAGCGCGCCTCCGATATCCACGTCGAGCCCGGCGAGAAGGACGTGGTCGTCCGCTACCGGATCGACGGCGCGCTGCGCGAGGCCAAGCGGGCGCCTCGCAAGTTCCAGCCGTCGATCATCTCGCGCGTCAAGCTGATGGCGAACCTCAACATCGCCGAGAAGCGCCTGCCGCAGGACGGCCGCATCCGGCGCAAGATCGCCGGCAAGGACGTCGACATGCGCGTCGCCACCGCCCCGACCGCGAACGGCGAGCGCATCACGATCCGTCTCCTCGATCGCAGCTCGGTCCTGCTCGGCCTCGCCGACATCGGCATGGCCCAGGACACCCTCGAGGTCATCCGCGCCATCATCAAGCGGCCGCACGGCATCCTCCTGGTCACCGGCCCCACCGGCTCCGGCAAGACGACCACGCTCTACGCCTGCCTGTCGGAGATCAACGCCCCCGACATCAACATCCTCACCGTCGAGGATCCGGTCGAGTACCAGCTCGAGGGGATCAGCCAGACCCAGGTCAACCCGAAGATCGAGCTGACCTTCGCGTCCGGCCTGCGCTCGTTCCTCCGCCACGACCCGGACGTCATCATGGTCGGCGAGATCCGCGACCGCGAGACCGCCGAGATCGCGATCACCGCGTCGCTCACCGGCCACCTGGTGTTCTCGACCGTCCACACCAACGACGCCGCCGGCGCCATCACCCGCCTCGTCGACATGGGGATCGAGCCGTTCCTGGTCGCGTCGTCGCTGGTCGGCCTGCTCGCCCAGCGCCTGGTGCGGCGGCCCTGCTACGAGTGCGCGCAGCCGGTGCGGCCGTCGGAGGAGGTGCTGCGCGAGCTCGGCCTCGATCCGGCCACCTTCTACGCCGGCCGCTACAACTGGCCCGGGGTCAAGGGCCAGCGCACGCTGCCGACCGGCACCGTGCTCGAGCCGGTCGGCTGCCCGTCGTGCCTCGACGTCGGCTACCGCGGGCGAACCGGCATCTACGAGATGCTGATGATCAACCAGCAGATCCGCGACCTCGCCCTGGCCAAGGCCGACGCCGGCCACATCCGCACCGCGGCCGCTCAGGCCGGCATGGTCAACCTGCGCCTCGACGGCGCCCGCAAGGTCTGCCAGGGCCTGACCACGCCAGAAGAGGTCCTCATGATGACCGCGGAGTCCGAGGGCTAGCCCATGACGATGTACGCGTTCAAGGGCATCGGCCCGAGCGGCAAGGGCGTCTCCGGCGTCCGCGACGCCGACTCGCCGAAGACGCTGCGCCAGCTCCTGCGCAAGGAGGGCGTGGTCGTCACCGACTGCGAGCTGTCCAAGGCCGGCGCCAAGGGCGCCCAGAACAAGGGCAAGGGGCTCGGCAAGGAGGTCGACCTCGGCGGCCTCTTCGGCGGCGTCAAGAAGGGCGAGATCGCGGCGTTCACCCGCCAGCTGTCGACCCTCCTGCGCGCCGGCATCCCGCTCGCCGAGGCGCTGTCGGCGCTGTTCGAGCAGATCGAGAACGTCCGCTTCAAGGTGCCGATCGGCGAGGTCCGGACCGCGGTCAACGAGGGCACGGCGCTCTCCGACGCGATGGCCAAGCACCCGAAGCTCTTCGACGAGCTGTTCGTGTCGATGGTCCGCGCCGGAGAGACCGCCGGCAACCTCGACGAGGTGCTGGTCCGGCTCGCCGACTTCCAGGACAGCTCGGCCAAGCTCAAGTCGAAGGTGCAGAGCGCGATGGTCTACCCGGTCATCATGGCCGTGGTCGGCAGCGTGATCATGGGCGTCCTCATGGTCGCGGTCGTCCCCGAGATCACCAAGATGTTCGCGTCGCAGGGCAAGACCCTGCCGATCAACACGCGGATGCTGATCTGGACCTCCGATCTCATCAGCGGCTTCTGGTGGCTCCTGCTGCTGCTCGCCGGCGTCGGCGGCTACGGCTTCTTCCGCTGGATCAAGTCGGAGACCGGCCGGCCCAAGTGGCACCGCTTCGTCCTCAAGATCCCGGCGGTCGGCCCGCTGGCCCGCCAGGTCAGCGTCGCCCGCTTCTCGCGCACCGTCGGCACCATGCTCGCCTCGGGCGTGCCGATGCTGCGCGCCCTCGACATCGGCAAGCAGGTCATGGCCAACGTGGTGCTGCGCGCCGCCGTCGACGACGCCAAGAAGGCGGTCACCGAGGGCGAGTCGCTGGCGCTGACCCTGCGCCGCTCGGGCCAGTTCCCGGCGACGATGATCCACATGATCGCCGTCGGCGAGCGCTCCGGTCAGCTCGAGGCGATGCTGGCGCGCGTCGCCGAGACCACCGAGAACGAGGTCGACCTCAAGCTGGCGCGAATGACCTCGCTCCTCGAGCCGTTGATGATCGTGATCATGGGCGGCGCCGTCGCCTTCGTCGTCTTCTCGGTCCTGCAACCCATCATGGATCTGGGCTCGTTCGCCGGTCCCAAGTGATTCACAGGAGAATGACCATGTCTCTCGCCACCTCCCGCAAGAACGTTCTCGCCCGGGCTGCGGCTCGCGGCCAGGCCGGCATGACCCTGCTCGAGATCATGATCGTGCTGGCGATCCTCGCCCTGGTCATGGCCCTCCTCGTCGGCCCCAAGGTCTTCAAGATGTTCACCAAGGGCAAGGAGGACATCGCCCAGCTGGCGGTCAAGCAGTACGCCTTCGACGCCTACCCGAGCTGGTCGGCGGCCAACCCGACCAAGGCGTGCCCGGGCGCGATCACCGAGCTCAACGAGTACATGAACGCCAAGGACGCCAAGGATCCGTGGGGCGGCGAGTACCAGATGCTGTGCGGCGGCGAGCTGCCGGCCGGCGCCAAGGGCATCGCCATCTTCTCCCCGGGCCCGGACGGCAAGCCGAACACCGAGGACGACGTCAAGTCCTGGTGAGCCGCACCTGAGCTGACCGACACCCGACCCGCCGCCATGATGGCCACGTCCACAGCGCGCTCGAGGCAGCACGGCATGACCGTGCTCGAGCTGATGATCGTCCTCGCGATCGTCGGCGGCCTCGCGTTCCTCATGCGGAGCGCGGTGCGCTGGGTGACCAAGGCGGATCTCGTCGACGACGCCAGCCACCTCGCCGCCGTCCTGCGCCGCACCAACCAGCTGGCGATGGCGGGCGGCAAGCTGTACCGGGTCGTCCTCGACTTCGACAAGCACGCCTTCCGCGTCGAGGTCTGCGAGGGCCCGGCCGCGGTCGAGCGCGGCAAGGAGGAGATGGTCGACCAGAAGGCGGTCAAGGACGCCATCGACGTCGCCAGGCAGCGCCTGAGCGCGCTGCCGACCCAGGCGATCGGCGCCGACAGCCCGGAGGCCGAGGCCAAGCTGGCGGCCGCGCTCGCCGGCAAGAAGGTCGGCGGCAAGGTCTGCGCGCCGGCGAACGAGGTCTCGGGCGACTCCAAGGGCCGCCCGCTCGCCGGCGAGCTCAACGCCGCCAAGGGGATCAAGCTGCGCGAGGTCTGGGTCCAGCACCTCGAGGACTCGGCGACCCACGGCCTGGTCAGCGTCTACTTCTTCCCGACCGGCGCCGCCGAGAAGGCGATCGTCACCCTCACCGACGGCCGCGCCACCTTCAGCATCCTGGTCCACGGCCTGACCGGCCGGGTTCAGCTGCTCGACGGCGAGCTGCGCAGCCCCGACGATCACATGATGCGCAACGCCGAGGGCGACAAGGAGCGCGAGCGATGAGCCGCGGGTCGCAGCTCCGGCGCGCCGGCTTCACCCTGATCGAGGTGATGCTGGCGCTGGCGATCCTCGGGCTCGGCCTGACCGTGCTCATCAAGAGCGTCGCCAACAACGTCAACAAGGTCGGCGAGGCCCACATGATGGGCGTGGTCGCCGAGCTCGGGCGCGGCCAGATGTACGAGCTCGAGGAGAAGCTCCAGAAGGAGGGCTTCACCGAGAACGATCAGTCGACCAAGGGCGACTTCGCCGACCAGGGCTGGCCCGGCGTGACCTGGGACGCCAAGATCGAGGTCCCGGAGATCCCGAGCTTCGCCCAGCTGCAGGCGGCGCAGCAGGCGCAGGCCAAGGCCGGCGCCGGCGCCGGCTCCGGCAGCGACGGCAAGGGCGCCGGCTCCGGCGCCGAGGGCGGCCTCGGCGAGAGCGGCCTGGCCGGCATGCTGTCGATGCTCGGTGCCGGCGGCGGCAGCGACGCCGCCGACGCCGCCGGCGCGTCGTTCATCCAGTCGCAGTTCGAGATGGTCCAGCAGGTCCTGAAGTCGTCGATCCGGAAGGTCACCCTCGTCATCGACTTCCAGGTCATGGGGTCGAAGCGGCAGTACGAGCTGGTCGCCTACTTCACCGACGCCAATGGCATGGACAAGGTGCTGGGCGGCCTCGGCACGCAGAGCCCCACGCCGCCGCCGGGAGGCAACTAGCATGCGCGCCTCCCGCGCTGGTCAGGCCGGCATGACCCTCATCGAGATCATGATCGCCCTCGCGATCCTCGGTCTCATGATGACGATCGCCTGGAAGACGATCACCAACACCAGCAACGCCCGCCGCACCTTCGTCGCCATCGAGGAGCGCAACCACGAGATCCGGGTCGCGCTCGCCCGGGTCGCCGCCGATCTCGAGTCGGCCTACCTGTCCCTCAACGAGGACAGCAACGCCGACGTCAGCCAGCGCCGGACGCTGTTCGTCGGCAAGAGCGGCGGCGACGTCCCCGAGCTGCGCTTCTCGTCGCTGTGCCACACGCCGCTGTGGGCCGACGCCAACGAGTCGGAGCAGACCCAGATCGCCTACTACGCGGCGCCCGATCGCGACGATCCGAGCAAGAAGAACTGGCTGCGCCGCGAGCTGCGCCGGCCGTCGAACGAGCCGTGGAAGGAGCAGCCGGCCGACATCGACGTCCTGCTCCGCGACGTCGACAAGGTCACCTTCGACTACTTCGACTGGAAGGACGCCGACTGGCAGGACTCGTGGGACTCGACCTCGAGCGACGCCGAGAAGAACCGGCTGCCGTCCCGCGTCCGCATCACCGTGACGTTCAAGAACCCGCGCGGCGAGGAGGTCAAGCTGACCACCCAGGCCCGCATCCTCATGCAGGAGCCGCTCAACTTCCAGACGAGCGCGAACGAGTGATGACCCCGCGCAGACACAGGATCAAGGTCGCCGTCCGGAGCCGCAACGGCCAGCGCGGCGTCGCGCTGCTCGCGGTGATGACCGCGATCGCGGTCTGCCTGGTCATCGCCAGCGACTTCGGCACCCAGAGCACCCTCGACACCCTGGCCGCCGCCAACCACCGCGACACCGTGCGCGCCCACTTCCTGGCCCGGTCGGCGCTCGACCTGTCGGAGCTGATCATCCGGCTGCAGCAGCGGGTCGACAACATCGAGCAGCTCAAGGGCATCCAGATCACCGACTTCGCCGACATGCTGATGCCGGCCTTCTGCGGCAGCGGCGACGAGTTCCGCGACTTCCTCGGCATGGACGCCCACGACGCCAAGGGCCTCGGCGTCGGCGCCGGCGCCTCGTGCGGCATCAAGATCGCGACCTCCGACGAGGAGAAGATCAACGTCAACTGCGCGCTCGCCAACGGCGACGTGCCGAAGACGCTCAAGGCCCGCATCGAGGCGCTCTACTACTTCGGCGCCTTCGATCCGATCTTCGAGGAGGAGGACGCCGAGGGCTGGCGGCGCACCCGCGAGGTCCAGTCGGCGTCGATCGTCGACTACGCCGACCGCGACAGCGGCAAGTTCGACTCGCCCGGCACCGGCGAGGACTACGGCTACGAGAACCTGCGCGACCCGTACAAGCCGAAGAACAACTACCTGGACACCGTCGGCGAGATCAAGCTGGCCCGCGGTGTCGACGACCGCTTCTGGACCCTGTTCGGCGACGCCTTCACCGTCTACGGCGGCTGCAAGTCCAACGTCTCGACGCTGAGCAACGTCAACGTCATCGCGATGATCATCTACCTGTCGGTCAAGGAGAACGACCCGATCAAGGGCAAGCTCGACCAGCTGTGGATGCTCGCCAGCGTGGTCGCCAAGGCGCGCGAGCTCGGCTTCACGTTCCAGAAGCTCGCGGACTTCGCGGACTTCGTCAAGGACCCGGTCGCCGCCGCCTCGTCAGGCCTCGGCATCCCGGGCCTCCCCGGGCAGCCGCCGCAGCAGCCGTCACAGCAGTCCAACCCGTTCGCCAACCTGATCCCGCCCGGCATGAAGATCGGCGCCGAGCTCGATCAGACCAAGCTCGGCCAGATCGCCAAGGACGGCGCCCATCGCGTCTACCGGATCGAGGCGTGGGGCGAGGCGATCCGCGAGGCGAAAGACTCCGACGGCAACTACCTGTTCCCGCCGGTCCGGCGCACGATGACCGCGGTGTGGGACACCAGCCCCACGCCGCAGAACGAGCGCACGCCGGCGTCCGGTTCCAGCCAGCACCTCCACGGAGCGTGGGTCTTCCTGCGAGAAGAGTGAACGATGGCCAGCCGTATCTTCGCAATCGACCTCGGCGCCTGGAGCGTCAAGGTGGTGGTCGCCGCCCCGGGCATCCGGCACGTGGCGATCACCGACGTCCTCGAGGTCCCGGTGCCCGCCGGAGACGAGCCGCACGAGCAGCGCGCCGGCGCCGTCCTGGCCCACATGCTGCGCGAGCTGCGCTTCGACCACGACAGCGCCTACTTCGGGGTCTCGGGCGACCAGATCTTCACCCACATCCTCGAGTTCGCGTTCAAGTCGCTGCGCCGCGCCGACCTCGAGAAGGCGGTCGGCGCCGAGCTCGAGGGCGTGGTCCCGGTCGAGCTCGAGGACATGGTCTACACCTTCGAGCCGCTGCCGGCCGACCGCCCCGCGGCGGTGCCGGTGCCGGCGATCGAGGGCGGCCCGGTTCCGGCCGGCGACGATGATCCGACCCGCCCCGGCGCGCTGGCGCCGGCGGCTCCGGCCCCGGCGCCCGGCCGCGTCGCGGCCCCCGCCGAGGGCATGCGCGTCCTCACCTACGCCATGCGGCGCGACCGCGCCGAGGCGATCATCAAGCTCGGCGCCCAGGCCGGCGCCGAGCCGCGCGGCCTCCTGCCGATCGGCGGCGCCTTCGCGCGCCTGGTCGACCGGGTGCCGAGCCTGGCGTCGGCGCGCGGCGCCGCCCCGGTCGCCGTCGTCGATCTCGGCCACGATCGCACCCAGGTCGTGGTCGTCCGCTCGGGCCGGCCGCTGTACAGCCGCACCATCCCGCGCGGCGGCCGCCACGTCACCCAGGCGATCTGCCGCCACTGGAAGCTGGCGGTCCCCGAGGCCGAGCGCGCCAAGCACGCCGACGGCTTCATCGCGTCGAGCCTCGAGCCGGCGACCAGCGACGCCTGGCAGCGCGTCCACGAGGTGGTCGTCACCGAGCTCGGCCCGCTCGCCCGCGAGCTGCGGCAGAGCTTCGCCGCCTGCCGCGCCCGCACCGGCGCCACCGTCGGCGCGGTCGTGCTGGTCGGCGGCGGCAGCCGCCTGCGCGGCATCGCCTCGTACATGCGTGAGCAGCTCGGCGTGCCGACGTCGCTGATCGGCGCCGACGACGTCGCGGTCCTGGTCGGCCCGCGCCTGGCCGGGACCCCGGTCGACGCCGCCGCCTTCGCCCTCGGCATGATCTTCGACGCCGCCACCGGGCGGCCGCAGTTCGACCTGCGCCAGGGCCCGCTCGCCTTCAAGGTCGACCTGTCGTTCATCCGGGCCAAGGCGGTCCAGATCGCGACCGCCGCCATCGTGGTGATCGCCTTCGGCGCGGTCAGCGCCCTGGCCGCGCACTACAAGCTGCGCAAGGCCGAGAAGATCCTGGTCGAGCGCATCGCCACCGAGTCGCGCGACTACAAGGGCAAGCCGATGACCGCCGACGAGATCCTCACCGAGGCCAACGCCGGGGTCGCCGCCGCGGCGTCGCCGTTGCCCAAGATGAGCGCCTACGACCTCCTGCTCGAGATCAACTCCAAGCTGCCGGCGCGCGACAAGATCACCCTCGACATCCAGCAGGTCGAGATCGATCGCAGCAAGGTGACGATCCGCGGCAGCACCAAGACCGCCGAGGAGATCGACGCCCTCACCGCGGCGCTCAAGGAGATCCA
>Ga0075429_100002598_pt1 | contig 15229 bp, 11 predicted proteins | sample RhiMetdeltSRZDD3_FD_75295 | JGI IMG/M metagenome (GOLD analysis project Ga0075429, IMG submission 75295) | Populus rhizosphere microbial communities from Tennessee, USA - Rhizosphere MetaG P. deltoides SRZDD3 | ecosystem: Host-associated > Plants > Roots > Rhizosphere > Soil | place: USA... | reverse complement strand
CAATCAGCTCTACAAGCACACCTCGATGCAGACCACCTTCGGCGTGATCAACCTCGCGCTGGTGAACGGCCAGCCCAAGGTGATGCCGCTCAAGGAGCTGCTCGAGCATTTCATCGCCCACCGCCACGACATCATCATCCGCCGCACCCAGTTCGATCTCAACGCCGCCGAGGCGCGGGAGCACATCCTCGACGGGCTCAAGATCGCCGTCGACAACATCGACGAAGTGATCAAGATCATCCGCGGATCGTCCGATTCCGACGAGGCGGATGGCCGGCTGCGCAAGCGATTCGGCTTCAGCGAAAAGCAGAGCGAGGCGATCCTCAACATGCGGCTCGCCAAGCTCACCGGCCTCGAGATCGACAAGCTGGAAGCCGAGCTGAAGGAAGTGCGGGCCACCATCGCGGAGCTGCGCGGTATCCTCAAGAGCAAGGAGCGGCGGATGGCCATTCTCAAGTCCGAGATGGCCGAAGTCGCCAAGGACTACGGCGACGAGCGTCGTACCGAGATCATCCCCGACCAGGATGATTTCTCGGTCGAGGACCTGATCGCCGAAGAGGACATGGTGATCACCATCTCCCACTCGGGCTACATCAAGCGGATTCCGGTCTCCACCTACCGGAAGCAGCGCCGGGGCGGGCGGGGGCTTACCGGCGCCACCGCGAAGGAAGACGACTGGATCGAGCACCTCTTCATCGCGTCGACCCACGATTACGTGATGTTCTTCAGCGACAAGGGCCAGGTCTACTGGCTCAAGGTGCACGAAATCCCGCAGGGCGGCCGCGCCGCGCGGGGCAAGCCGGTGGTGCAGTGCATCGCCATCCGGTCCGAAGAGCGGATCGCGGCGCTGGTGCCGGTGCGGGAGTTCACCGACACCAAGTGGCTCCTCTTCGCCACCCGGAACGGCACCGTCAAGAAGAGCGTGCTGTCCGCCTACGGAAACGTGCGCGCCAACGGCATCAACGCCATCAACATCGAAGAGGGCGACGAGCTCATCGACGTCCAGATCACCGACGGGAACAACGACATCGTCCTGGCCACCCGGGGCGGCATGAGCATTCGCTTCCACGAGAGCGATGCCCGCGAGATGGGCCGCGCCACCACCGGGGTCAAGGGGATCGAGCTCGACCAGGGCGACGCCCTGATCGGCATGGTGGTGATCCGCCGCGATTCCACCCTCCTCGTCGTCGCCGAGAACGGGTTCGGGAAGCGGTCGGAGCTGTCGGACTATCGGGTCCAGAAACGGGGCGGCAAGGGAATCATCACGCTCCACAGCACCGAGAAGACCGGCGGGCTCGTGGCGCTCAAGGAGGTGCTGCCCGACGACGAGCTGATGATGATCACCAAGGGCGGCATCATCATCCGGGTGCCGGTGGAAGGCATCCGCGTGATCGGCCGCAATACCCAGGGCGTGCGCGTCATGCATCTCGACGAGGGCGACCTGCTGGTCGATGTGGCCCGGGTGGTCAAGGAAGACGAAGGAGGCGCCGAAGAGCCGACGGGGGACGAGACGGCCGCGCCGGCCGAGAGCGCCGGTTAGGTGCCTGGACGGCCGGACGGCTGGACGGCTGGTCCGTCAATCCAGGAATTGCGAGCCGCGGCGGAGGCGTTGCGCGGCGTCGCCGTCGTCACCCCGCTCATCGAAGCCCCGGGACTTTCGCGAACGCTCGGCGTGCCGGTCTGGCTCAAGTGCGAGCAATGGCAGCCGGTCGGCGCGTTCAAGGTGCGGGGCGCCTGGACCGCGGTCACCCGGATTCCCGAGCCGGTCCGGGCCGCGGGCGTCATCGCCCATTCCAGCGGCAATCACGGGCGGGCAGTGGCCTGGGTCGCCCGCCGGCTCGGTCTTCGCGCCGTGATCGTGATGAACGACAATGCCCCGCCGGTCAAGGTGGACGCGGTGCGCGCGGAAGGCGCCGACGTGGTCCTGGTCGACCGCTACCAGCGGGCCGCGACCGCGGACGCCATCGCGGCGCGGGAGGGACTCGCCATGGTCCCGCCTTTCGAGCATCCCGACGTAGTCCTGGGACAGGCCACCTGCGCCCTCGAGATTCTCGATCGCGAGCCCGGTCTTTCGGCGTTGCTGGCGCCGGTCGGTGGAGGAGGACTCCTGGCCGGATGCTGCACTGCCGCCAATGCGCTGGACCACCCGGTAAGCGTGATCGGGGTCGAGCCGGACGGCGCCGCCAAGCTTTCCGCCGCCCTTGCGGCGGGGAAGCCGGTGCCGCTCCAGGCCACCACCAGCATCGCCGACGGGCTGCTCCCCATCGCGCTCGGCAGCATCCCCTGGCAAACGATCGGGCAACGGGTCCGGGTTGCGCTGCGTATCACCGATGAGTCAATTGCCCAGGCGGTGCGCTTTCTGTTCCACGACATGGGCCTCCGGATCGAGCCGTCGGGGGCCGTGACGGTGGCGGCGCTCCTCTCCGGGGCGGTTCGTCCTTCCGGGCCGGTCGCAGCCATCCTGAGCGGGGGCAACGTGGATCCCGATCTCTTCGCGCGACTCACGGCATAACATGGGCGTCGAGGATGCCCCGCACCTCCTGGTGCTGGACGGCGACCAGACGTTCACCCGCACGCTGTGCCGCCTGCTCAGCGAAAACGGCTATCGGGCCACCGGTCGCTCCACCACGCTTGCCCTCGAAGAGTTCCTCGCCACTCGCCCGGTCGACCTGATCCTGGTGGATCTCTCGCTTCCCGGTCCGGGAGGCGGATCGATTCTGCAATCGCTTCGCAGGCTTCCGGCGAATGCCGATCTCCCGATTCTTGCGCTGACCGGCACCAGTCCCGAAGACGCCTCGGTCGAGGCCCTCGGGCTCGGTGCCTCCGACGTCATGACCAAGCCGGTACGGGTCCGCGAGCTGCTGGCCCGGATTCGCACCCATCTGCGCGCGGGACGGGCCCTCAACCAGGCCCGGGCGGAGGCGCGGTCGCAGGCGGCGCTGGTGGCCCTGCTTCAGGAGCTGACGACCAATCTTCCGCAGCGGGACCTGCTGCAGGTGCTGGTGCGGCAGGTGGCCACGGGTCTCCGCATTCCCCGCTGCTCCATCATTTTCGGAAAACCGGGCGGGTCTCGGGCGACCGTGGCCGCGGCGTCGGAGAACCCGATGCTCCGCGACCTGCCGGTGGAGATCGACCGCTATCCCGAAATCCGCCAGGCGCTGAGCACGGGAGAAGTGGTGCTGGTCGAGGATGCCGCCGCGCATCCCCTGTACGAATCGGTGTCGGGGACCGAGACGACCTCGTCGCTGGTGCTCCCGTTTTCGCTCCGGGGTGAGCGCGCCGGAGTGTTTTTCCTCCGCACCGGTCCGGGCGATCCGCCGCTGGGCGACGCCGATCTCCGCTTCGCCGCACGGGTCGTGGAGTCGGCGGCGGCGGCGATCGAGAAGTCGCAGGACCACGAGGAGTCGCGGCACCGCGAGAGCGCCATGCGACAGCTCGCGGAGACCGATCCGCTGACCGGCCTGTTCAACCGGCGGGCGCTGGACGAGCGCCTGAAACGCGAAGTGGAACGGGCCACACGCTACGGAACGGTGCTCACCTGTGTGATGATCGACATCGATCACTTCAAGGCCGCCAACGATCGCTTTGGCCACCAGGCCGGCGACAAGGTCCTGGCGCAGTTCGCCGAGATGCTCCGGCGGGAGCAGCGCGCGGTGGATACCGTCGCCCGCTACGGCGGCGAGGAATTCGTGGTGCTGCTGCCGGAGACGGGGAGCGCGGGCGCGCGGCTCTTCGCAGACCGCATCCTCCGGCGGGTGACGCTGGCGGCCTTCGGTCCGCCGGAGGTTCCGATTGCACTCACCATCAGCATCGGACTGGCCACCTTTCCCGACGAGCGCGCGGGGGATGCCGAGGGCCTGGTCCAGCTCGCCGACCGGAATCTGCTTCGCGCCAAATCGGACGGGCGCAACCGGTATCGCGATTGAGCGCGCTCCGCTGTCCGCGCTGCGGCGCCAGCTTCGAGCCCCCCGCGAAGTTCTGCACCCGGGACGGATTTCCTCTCGTCCCGGCCGGCGCCGGCGCCGCCGCCGCGAGCGCACCGCGAAGCTTCGGGCTGCACCGGACCGGAGAATCCCGGCTGCCTCCCGCCCGTCGCGGCGATCCCGCCTCCGGGCTCTCGGGGCGGGTGCTGGACGGCCGCTATCAGATGGAAATGCGGGTGGGCGAGGGAGGCATGGCGTACGTCTACCGCGCCAAGGACCGGGAGTCGGGACGAAGCGTTGCCGTCAAGGTCCTGATGTCCCGTCTCACCGGAGATCCGGAAGCGGTCGCCCGGCTCCGGCGGGAGGCTCAGGTCGCGATGCGGCTCGACCATCCCAACGTCTGCGGCATCCTCGCCTGGGGCGACGCGGCCGGGGTGCCGTATCTCGTGATGCCCTTCCTCGAGGGCGAGACCCTCTCCCGGCGGGAAACCCGGCATGGGCCGATGCCCCCCGCCCTCGCGGTCCCCTTGCTGCACCAGCTCTGTCTTGGCCTCCAGCATGCGCACAGCGCCGGGATCCTCCACCGCGACCTCAAACCGGAGAACGTGATGCTGGTCGCGGAAGAGGGCCGGGGCGACCGCGCCGTGGTGATGGATTTCGGGCTGGCCAAGGAGAGTGTGGCCGGCCCGGAGCTGGCCCGCCTCACTGCGACGGGGATCGTGCTGGGGACACCGGAGTTCATGAGCCCCGAACAGATTCGGGGCAAAGCGCTGGACGCTCGAAGCGACATCTTTGCGCTGGGTGTGCTGGGCTTCGAGCTCCTGACCGGCCGGCTGCCGTTCGAAGGAAGCACCGCTCAGGAAACCATGCTCGCCCATCTGACCGGCCAGCCGCTCCGCTTGCGGCAGGCGTGCCAGACGCTGCCGGAGCCGCTCGAGCGGGTGATCGCCAGGAGCATCGCGCATCAGGCCGAGGAGCGGTACCAGTCCATGCTGGAGTTCGGCGAGGCGCTGGATACTGTGAGGCGTGAGACGTGAGACGTAAGAAGTGAGACGTGACTGGATGCGCGGGTTGAGCTCCATGCGGCGTTTCCGTCTCACGACTCACGTCTTACGTCTCACGGCGCTTCTCACCGCCGCTGCGCCGCTTACTGCGCAGCGCCATGACGCCCTGCACTACGACATCTCCCTCACCCTCTCTGCAACCGACACCGTCCTGCGTGCGGTGGTCGCCACTCGCTGGCGTCTCACCGGCGCAGAGCCTGTGGTCGTCGACCTCGATGCCGCGCTGACCGTCACCGGAGCGACCGTCGACGCACGTCCGGTGCGCTGGCAAAGGCGGGGCAGCACCGTGGTGGTGCCGGTCACCGGCCGCGCCGGCCGTGAAGTGACCACGACGGTCAGCTACGCCGGCGTGCCGAAGGACGGGCTCATCATTCGTGGCAGCGGCGCGAGCCGCACCATTTTCGCCGACAACTGGCCCGACCGGGCGCGGTACTGGCTCGCATCCAACGATCATCCGGGCGACAAGGCCAGCGTGGCGTGGCAGATCACCGCGCCCTCGGAATACGGCGTGGTCGCCACCGGCAGGCTGACTGCGGTCGATACCCTCCCGGCGGGCATGCTGCGCCGGCGCTTCGTCAACTCCGAGCCGGTTCCGGTGTATACCATGGTGATCGGCATGGCGAACTTCACCGTCACGCCGCTCTCCCCCCTGCCCTGCGACACCGGCTGCGTGCCGGTCTCGCTCTGGACCGCGCCTGAGGATGCCCAGGGCGCCCGCGATGGGCCGTTCCGGAACGCCGCCGCGATGATCGACGTCTTTGCCGGACTGTTCGGGCGCTTTCCCTATGGCGAGCTTCGGCACGTGCAGTCGACCACCCGGTTCGGCGGGATGGAAAACGCCACCGCCATTTTCTACGACACCCGCGCGATCCACGAAGGCCGCCTCAATGAAGCCACCGTGGCGCACGAGACGGCGCATCAATGGTTTGGCGACGCGGTGACCGAGACCGAGTGGCACCACCTCTGGCTCTCCGAGGGATTCGCGAGCTACGGCGCCGCGCTCTGGGCCGAGCACCAGGGTGGCGATTCCGCCCTCGCCGCGACCATGCGCGCCGCGCGTGAGGCCGTCATGGCTTCGCCGGTCGTGGAGCGGCCCATTCTCGATTCCACGATCACCGACCGGATGAAGCTGCTCAACGCCAACAACTACCAGAAAGGCGCCTGGGTGCTGCATTCCCTGCGCGCCATGGTGGGTGACGAGGTGTTCTTCCGCGGGGTTCGCCGCTATGTGCGGACCTACCAGCACCGGAATGCCCTCTCCCGGGATTTCGCGCGCATCATGGGCGAGGAGGCGGGGCGGGACCTGACCTGGTATTTCCGCCAGGCGCTCGCGCAGCCGGGCTATCCCGTGCTCGCCGTGAGCACGGAAGCCGAGGGCGGCCATCTGATAGTCGCGGTTCGGCAGGTGCAGAAGAAGGCGTGGGGCCTGTTCCGCATGCCCAAACTCGAGATCATGCTCGATGACCGCACCATCGCCGTGGATGTTCAGGGAGCGCTCACCCGCGTCGCGACCCACTGGACCGGCGAGGCCCCGCGGACAGTGACGGTGGATCCGCACAACAAATGGCTGCTGGACGTGAGAGGTGAGAGGTGAGACGTGAGACGTGGTTGCGAATGCGCGCAGCGAGGCTTTTCCGTCTCACGTCTTACGTCTCACTTCTCACGAGCTGCGCCGTCACCCCGCTCTCCAATCGGATTCAGGTGGGCGAAGATGCCTTCGTGCTCGGAATCGGCGAGGGCGGCGACGAGATCACCGATCTCTACGCCGCCCCGGCCGCGGGGGGAACCTTCGTGCGGCTCACCTTCACCAGAGCGGAAGAGCGGCTGCCGAAGCTCTCTCCGATGGGGACCGCGGTCGCCTTCGTGCGCCGGGACGGCACCGGCGACCCGGCGCGCTGGTCGCTGGTCATTCAGGACCTTCGAACCACCGTCGAGCGCACGGCGCCGCTTCCCGCCGGCTCGGCGGCCGCGTCGCGGCTCGGATGGTCCGCCGACGGGCGCACCGCGGTCGTCCTGGCGGGCGGCTATTTCACCCTGTCCCCGGGGAGCGATTCGCTGGTTCCGGTTCCGCCGGACGCCGCCCTCGCCGCCGACTCGATGACCCGGGAGCTGCTGGGAGATCCCGCCTCCGCGATGGTGCGGGAGTGTCCCGGTGGCAGACTCTGCATCGTCGCCGCGAACGGCGACACCAGCGCGCTCGATCCTGCCGCCAGCGACGCCATTCGGTGGGGCGCCGATTCGGTGGCCTATCGCACCCCGCGCGGATTCACCGTGCGTCCCCTGGCGGGCGGGCCGTCGCGCTGGCCGGACTGGAGTGGCAAACCGTCCCGACTGCGAAGTCTCACCTACCATCCCGGCAGAATGACTCCGCGTTGAACGCGGGTCCCCGACCGGCTAATTTTCGGGGCTCCATTCTTTCGGAATTGCCACGTCGGGGTCTCCATGAAGATGCTGGTTCTGGGCGCGGGCCTTCAGGGCTGCGCGGCCGCGCACAATCTGTTGCAGCGAGAGGACGTGGAGCACGTCACGATCGCCGACCTGCATCCCAACCGGCTGCCCGCATTCCTGCAGCCGTATCTCGGCAAGCGGCTCCGCGCGGTCTCCCTCGATGCCAGCGATTTCGAAGCCGTCGTCGCGCTCATGAAGGGGCACGACGCCGCCCTGTGCGCCCTCCCCTACTACTTCAACGAGCCGATGACTCGCGCCGCCATCGAGGGCGGCTGCCATTTCTGTGACCTGGGCGGGAACACCGAGATCGTCTTCCAGCAGAAGAAACTGCACGATTCGGCATCCGCGCGCGGGGTGTCGATCATTCCCGATTGCGGGCTCGCGCCGGGGATGGTGAATATTCTCGCCGCCGAGGGAATCCGGCAGGTGGACACCGCGCGGTCGGTGCGGATTTACGTCGGCGGGCTTCCCCAGCATCCCGAGCCGCCGCTCAATTACCAAATCGTCTACTCCCTCGAAGGCGCGCTCGACTACTACACCACGCCGTCCTGGGTCCTGCGTCACGGCAAGGCGGTCCAGGTGGACGCGCTGTCCGAGCTGGAGCCGCAGGAATTTCCCGCGCCGGTTGGAACTCTCGAGGCCTTTCACACCGGCGGCGGCGTCAGCACGATGCCCTTCGCATTCGAGGGCAGGATCGACACGATGGAGTACAAGACCCTCCGCTACCCGGGGCACGTCGCCATCATGCGCCCGATCCGGGAGCTCGGGCTGATCTCCAACACGCCGATTCCGGTCAAGGGACAGCCGGTCGTGCCGCGCGATCTGTTCATCGCCGCCGTGCAGCCGAAGCTGTACAAGCCCGAAGGACGCGATCTCGTGGCGCTCCGGGTCGTGGTGGAGGGAGAGAAGGCCGGGCGGCCGGCGAAGATCAGCTTCGAGCTGCTCGACTACTTCGACCCCGCGCTCGGCATCAGCGCCATGATGCGGACGACCGGCTATTCCCTCGCCCTGACCGCGCTGATGCAGGCCGACGGAACCATCGCCGCGCGGGGTGTGCACACTCCCGATGAGGCGGTGCCGTTCCGCGCCTATGTCGACGGCCTGGCGCGTTTCGGCGTCCGGATCCAGGAAGGCGCCTAGTGGACCTCTCATTCCCGGCGTTGTGGGAGGAAGCAGTCCGCTGGCCCGCCTATCTCGAGCCGGGAATGGAGCAGTACGCCTTGTGGAAGGGCGTCTATGATCACGTGATCGTGCCGGGATGGGCGCTTGAACAGTTCATGCGCGGGCCGGTGCGGCATCTCCTGGTGCTCTCCGCGGACTGGTGCGGCGATGCGGCCAACACCGTTCCCGTCCTCGCCCGGCTCGCGGATCTGGTGCCCGCGATCGAGCTGCGGATCCTGGAGCGCGATCGATATCCTTCGGTGATGAATCGGTATCTCACCAACGGGACCCGCTCCATACCTCTGGCCATCGCGCTGGACGCGAACTTCGTCGAGCTCGGACACTGGGGGCCCCGCCCCTCGGTGCTGCAGGAGTGGCTCATGGCGCGGAAGGTGATGCCCACCCCGCAGCGCTACGCCTATGCGCGCGGCTGGTATGCACGGGACAAGGGAGAATCGACGTTGCGAGAGCTGCTCGCGGCCATCGGTGGTTGACCCGTTGCCCTTCTCGCTCCACCGTTAGGAACCTGTCCCCAGGAGCCCCGCTGGCCGCTGTCCCCGACCGTCTCCGTACGGCGCTGTCCGAAGGCTACCGGCTGGAGCGCGAGCTGGGGCACGGCGGCATGGCGACAGTGTACCTGGCCGAAGACCTCAAGCATGCCCGCCGCGTCGCCATCAAGGTCCTCCGGCAGGAGCTGATCCCGTCCGGAGAGGGAGCAGCCCGCTTCCTCCGCGAGATCCGCATCGCCGCCAACCTGAGTCATCCCCAGATCGTGCCGCTGCACGACTCCGGGGAGCGGGGCGGCTTTCTCTATTTCGTCATGCCCTACATCGGCGGTGAATCGCTGCGCCAGCGTCTGGTGCGGGAAGGCCGTCTGCCGGTCGACGATGCGCTCGACATTGCCCGCTCGGTTGCCGCCGCACTCGATTACGCGCACCGGCAGAACGTGGTGCACCGCGACATCAAGCCGGAAAACATTCTCCTGCACGAGGGACAGGCGGTGGTGGCGGACTTCGGGATCGCCCGGGCCATCACCGTCGCCGCCGAGGACGATGTGACCGCGCGCGGGCTCGCGGTGGGAACACCGGCCTACATGAGCCCTGAGCAGGCTGCCGCCGAGGCGGAGCTCGACGGTCGGAGCGATCTCTACTCCCTGGCGTGCGTGCTCTACGAAATGCTGACCGGCGAGCCGCCATTCCACGGCTCGAACCCGCAGGCCACCCTGAGCCGTCACCTCGTGGCGACCCCGCCGCCGCTGCGAGCCCGTCGCCCCATCATTCCTGAACCGGTGGAGCGGGCGGTCCTCCGGGCGCTGGCGAAATCGCCGGACCAGCGATTCGGCACCACGGCGGAGTTCGCCGCCGCGCTCACCGATCCGGCAGGGACGGCGGCGGTGCGCCGGGCGGCCGAGCGGCCGATTGCCGTGCTTCCCTTCGTGAACGCCAGTCCCGACCCCGGTAACGAGTACCTGAGCGACGGCATCACCGACGAGCTCATCAATGCGCTCGCCAACGTCCCCGGGCTGCGGGTCGCGTCGCGCACCTCGGTCTTCGCGCTGAAGGGTCGGAAGGAGGACGTGCGGGTGCTGGGATCGGAAGTGGGCGCCTCCGTCATGCTCGAGGGCACCGTGCGGCGCGCCGAGACCCGGGTCAGGATCACGACCCAGCTCACCGACGTAACCGATGGGCGGCTGCTCTGGTCCGAGCGCTATGACCGCCGCATGGACGACATTTTCGAGCTGCAGGACGAGATCGCGCGGACCATCGTGGCAACGCTCCGAGCCACGTTTCTCGGCGATCTCCGCGATCCGGTGGCCAAGCGTTACACCGACAACCTCCGCGCCTGGCAGTTGTATCTGAAAGGCCGCTTTGCGTGGAACAAGCGCACCCGCGAGGGGATCGCGGAAGCGGTGCAGTATTTCGAGCAGGCCGCGGCCGAAGATCCGGGGTACGCACTGGCCTACAGCGGACTCTCCGACTGCTACGCGCTGGAGGTGGACTACCGCGGCGCGCCGGTGACCGACGGCATGCGCCGGGCGCGGGAGGAGGCTCGCCGCGCCCTGGCCCTCGACGAGGGCCTGGCCGAAGCGCACACCTCGCTCGGGTGGGTGCTGTTCATCCATGACTGGGACTGGGAGGCTGCGGGAACCCACTTTGTCCGCGCGATCGAGCTGAATCCACGCTATGCCACCGCGCGGCAATGGTACTCCTGGTATCTGATGGCCATGTCGCACGGTGAGGCCGCGATCGCGCAGGGCCGGATCGCGAACGAGCTCGATCCGGTCTCGGTGTCGGTCAGCCGGTCGCTGGGCTGGCTCTACTATTTCGCCCGGCGCACCGACGAGGCCATCCTGCAGCTCCAGCGGGCGCTCGGTCTCAACCCGACCAGCGAAGAGACCCAGTGGGTGCTCGGGCTGGCCCTGATCCAGGCGGGCCGCTACGACGAGGCCGAGACCGCGCTGCGGGAAGCGGATGCCGGTGCGCGGGGGGCCAACCATCACGCTTTCGCCGCACTGGGCCATCTCGCGATTCTGCGCGGGCAGCGTGCCGAGGCGGAGCGTGCGCTGGCCGCGCTCACCGAAACGGCGAGCACCCGGTACGTCTCTCCGGTGGACTTCGCGCGCCTGCATCTCGTGCTGGGAGACTTCGACGGCACCTTCGAATGGCTCGAGCGGGCCCGCGCCGAGCGTCGGGGCTGGCTCACCTATCTGAAGGTGGAGCCGCTGCTCGATCCGATCCGGGGAGATCCGCGGTTTGCGGAGCTGGTGCGGATGATGAGGCTGGATTAGGGACGCCGGTCCCCGGCAGAAAAGCGTCATGCCGCGAGAAATTGCTTACAAGAGTCAGTTGTGGGATCCACAGATTTCACAGATGACACAGATTGCTGAAATTGCTGAGAAGCAAAGAGACCAGGAAACATATGCCATTATCGGAGCCGCGATGATGGTGCATGGTACCCTAGGTCGCGGCTTTCTTGAGTTGGTATATCAAGAGGCGCTGGGATTCGAGTTGGGTTCGAGAAGGATTCCGTTCGTGAGAGAGATCGAAATCCCGATTTACTACAAAGGTGCGCGGTTGGCGGTACGCTATCGTGCGGATTTCATTTGTTTTCATGACGTACTGGTGGAGCTGAAGGCGTCCAATCGACTGACGGCAGTGGATGATGCACAGATAATCAATTATTTGGTCGCCGCAAAGCTGGGACGAGGCCTGTTGCTCAATTTTGGTTCTGCTTCCCTTCAATATCGAAGATTCGCTGGTCCTCGGTTGTTGAATGCGTCATCTGTGCAATCTGTGAAATCTGTGGATCCTCCAAACCTCGGAGTCTAGAACGCCCAGCCGGTCCCCATCGAGAAGGTGAACCCCGCCGGCCCGCCGGCAAAATTGAAGACCAGGAGTGATGACCGCAGCACCCGCAACGCGACTCCCCCGCCGCCGCCGAGTTTCCAGTCCGTGGTCGTGAAGTTGAAATCCCCTCCCTCGAAGACCCGTCCCCCGTCCACGAATCCCACCAGCGTCACCGCTCCGTAGTCCCCGACATCGAGGAGATTGTGGCGTACTTCGACGCTGCCGAGCAGAAGTCCTCGCCCCGCCAGGCGTCCCGGCGTGAAGCTCCGATGCGCATAAGGACCTCCGAGCGCATCGACGCCGGCCTCCCAGCCCGGCAATGTGTTCCTGGCTTGAAGCGTCGCAAACTCACTCAGCTCTCTTGCCGCGAGCCGAGCCGCCACCATCGTGCCCTGGCGCGGGCTCAGATACCCCCGAATGTGACCGTACCATCCGCTGTACCGCCCGGTGGAGGGAGGATCGTCGTCGCGATTCTCTCCGCCGCCGCCGAACAGGAACCCGAGCTCGGCCAGCACCCCATGATTGACCAGAAACTCCCGGTCGCGGGTATCGAGCACCAGACTGACTCGCCCTCCGCCGTCGGTCTCCGTGACCCCGCTGCCAAAATCGTCCCCGAAGGCGGTCGATCCCGGCAGCCGGGACCAGCTGGTGCGCTCGACACCGAGCATTGCCGCAAGCGAGAGCGGCCCGCTGATCTGCCGAGTGACCTCGGCCCGCGCGAAATACCGCCCGCGATGAACCCGATCCGAATTGTCGTCCGGCGCGGCGTTGGCCGGGAGGTAGCCGAAGTATCCGAACCGCGATTCCCGAGACCCGCCGGCGTCCACCGCAAAGCGAAACCCCTTCACCAGCTGCGGCGCGCGCAGACGCGCGATCAGCGACCGGCTTCCCTGCGCGCTGAGGGCTCCGTCGAGCGTGAGGATGCCGTCGTGGGGAACCCGGTCGAAATAGTCGGCCTGGCGGAAATAATCGAGGTGCGCCACCAGCATCAGCCCGGTGGTTGGATTGCCCATGAGATAGGGAAAGTAGTTGGTGCGCCACGGTGCTTTGTCCATCGGGGCCGCAGCGGTGGTATCCTGCGCGGCAAGCGGCCCGAACGGAATCGCGGCCCCCAGCAGCACGGCGAGGAAGAGGATATGGCGACGCACGAGGCTAGCCTTGCTCATAGAGGTGGGCGCCATCCAGCTCGCGCGCCCCGTTGCTGTCATCGCAGACCGCGTACCGGGTCGGAAACAGCGCGCCGCAGCCGTAGTCGCCGGCCTTGTTGACGGCATAGAACTGGACCTGAAAGGTGGGCCGGCCTCGGGGGTCGAGCAGTCGCGGCGGCGTCATCGCCACCAGCCGCTTGAGGGTCGCAAGACACGCGTCCGCGGGCTTCATCCCCTGTCGCATGTGCTCCACCGTCAGGAACCCTCCGCACACCATGATGTTCGCCTCACCCAGGCCGGTGGATCCCGCGGCACCGATCTGCCCATCGGTGTACTGCCCCGCGCCCACGATGGGGGAGTCGCCGGAGCGGCCGGGGATTTTCCAGGCGAGCCCGCTGGTCGTGGTGATCGAGGAGATTTCTCCCTTTTCGTTCACCAGATTCATGTTGATCGTGCCGGTCGGCCGCGCCATCGCCGGTGTCTTCTGGTCGACGTTCACCCAGTCATCCTGGGCTCCGCGGTTGGCGCGCCATCTGAGCCATGCCTCGCGTGATTCCTGAGTCAGGAGATCCTCTTCCTTGAAGCCGTAGGACAGCGCGAACCGCTTGGCGCCCTCCCCGACCAGGAGGATGTGGTTGGTGTACTTGAGCACCAGCCGGGCGACCTCGCTCGGCGTCTTGATCCCTTCGAGACACGCCACCGCGCCGGCGCGCTTGCTGGGACCGTGCATGCAGCTCGCATCCAGCTGGACCACGCCCTCTTCGTTGGGCAACCCGCCGTATCCCACCGAATTGTCCTTCGGGTCGAGCTCCTGGATCTTGACGCCCTCGACTCCCGCGTCGAGAGTGTCGGTGCCCCGGGTCATGAGCTCGACCGCGACCCTGACGCCCCGAATCCCGTTGGTGGATGACACCGCCACGAACCGGGCGGCGCGGCGGCTGCGAACCCACGGTGCCGACGCCGAAGCATGAAGCGACTCGGGAAGAGCCGTCCCAGCTGCGGCGAGGGCGGCGGTGCCAAGAAAATCGCGGCGGGTGACCGAGTCGGACATCGGGCGCTCCGGAGGGTAAAGGACGGATCGGGAGACCAGAGAATCAGGGGGACAGGGGCACTCCTGTCAACTTGCCGCGCCACTGGCCCGCCTCTACCTTCGGAGCGTGTCGCTCCTTCCCGAACGCCTGCGCGGCCGCGCGAAAACCGTCGACACCGATCCCTTCCGGTACCTGCGGGGCGTCATCGCCTTTTTCATGGGCGGCGGCGCGGTGGTCGCTCTGGTGCTGGCGCTGACCGGCGTGGAGCCCCGTGCGCTCCTGCTCGCCGGCCTGCTCTGGACCCTCTTCGGATTCATGTCCGGTATGGTGGAGGCCGTCCTCGATCCGTTCGTCGAGTTCATGAATACCGTGCTCATGAATGTGGGACTGACCCGGGCCGGCGGCGGCTTCTCGGCGGAAGAAACGCTCGCGGCGCGCGGGCATGCCGATGCCGCGGCCGAAGCATATCGTCAACGCGCCGAGACCCCGCACGACCGTCTCCCCGCGTTGCTCCGCCGCGCCGATCTGCTCGCGGGCCCCCTCGGCCAGCCCCAGGAGGCCGTGGCGGAGCTCGAGGCGCTGCAGCGCGACGCCGACCGGCTCCGGCCGGCAGAGGACATGCGCCTCGGCCTGGCCCTCGCGGAGCTCTACGAGCAGCGGCTTGCCGATCCCGGCCGCGCGATGGTGGAAGTGCGACGCCTCATCGACCGCTATCCCGAGGCACGCCAGGCGCGGGAGCTCCGGGGACTCCTGGCCTCCCTTCGCGCCCGGCATTTCGCCGGCACCCCCTCATGAGCCGACGACCGCGTCTCGATCCCGCCATCTTCAATTTGCCGGTCGAGAAGATGCGGGCCGGCTATTACTCCGATAAGTATTTCACCCGCGCCCGCGAGATCCTTCTCGCCGAAGGCAGCCGTCCTCGCGTCACCATGCAGGTCTTCGGCAAGTCTCACGCCTTTCTGGGCGGCATCGACGAAGTAATCGCGATCCTTAGACTCTGCGCCATCGAGTGGGACGAGCTCGAGGTTCGCGCGCTCTTCGACGGCGACCTGGTCGCCCCCTGGGAAACCGTCCTGCTGATCGAGGGTCCGTACGACGCATTCGCTC
>Ga0075429_100002597_pt1 | contig 15229 bp, 12 predicted proteins | sample RhiMetdeltSRZDD3_FD_75295 | JGI IMG/M metagenome (GOLD analysis project Ga0075429, IMG submission 75295) | Populus rhizosphere microbial communities from Tennessee, USA - Rhizosphere MetaG P. deltoides SRZDD3 | ecosystem: Host-associated > Plants > Roots > Rhizosphere > Soil | place: USA... | reverse complement strand
GCGGAGCGAGGCAGGCACTGAGCGCAGCGCAGCGCCGCGGCGTCTGGACTGAGGAGCGTAGCGACGAGGGAAGGCGCCGCATGAGGCGCGCAGCGGAGCGAGGCAGGCACTGAGCGCCGGGGTCAGTGGTCGGCGTCGGCCCAGTCCCGGCCGACGCCGATCGAGACCTCCAGCGGTACCGACAGCGGATACGCCCCGCCCATCTCGCGCCGGACCAGGGCTTCCATCTCCTCGCGCTCGCCGGGGCCGACCTCGAACACCAGCTCGTCGTGCACCTGAAGCAGCATCCGCGACGTGAGTCCGGCTGACCGCAGTGCCTCGTCGATGCGCAGCATCGCCACCTTGATGACATCGGCGGCCGAGCCCTGGATCGGCGCGTTGAGGGCCATCCGCTCGGCCATCTGCCGGCGCTGCCGGTTGTCCGAGACGAGATCCGGCAGGAACCGCCGCCGGCCCAGCACCGTCTCGGTGTACCCGTCCATCCGCGCCTGGTCGACCACCCGATCCAGGTACGCCTTCACCCCGCCGAACCGCTCGAAGTACTCCGCCATCAGCACCCGCGCCTCCTCCGTGGAGATGCCGAGCTGGGACGCGAGCCCGTAGTCCGACAGCCCGTACGCCAGGCCGTAGTTCATCGCCTTGATCCGCCGCCGCTGCTCGTGGTTGACCTCGGTGGCCGGCACACCGAAGACCGACGACGCCGTGGCGGCGTGGAAGTCGAAGCCGGACCGGAACGCCTCGAGGAGCGCCTCGTCCTTCGACAGGTGCGCCATGATGCGCATCTCGATCTGGCTGTAGTCGGCCGTCATCAGGCAGTCGAACCCCTCGCCCACGATGAACGCGCGGCGAATCCGCCGGCCCTCCTCGGTGCGGATCGGGATGTTCTGCAGATTGGGATCGGTGGAGGACAGCCGACCGGTCGCGGCCACCGTCTGGTTGAACGTGGTGTGGATCCGCCCGTCGGGACTCACCGACTTGAGCAGACCATCCACAGTGGACTTCAGCCGGGCCACGTCCCGGTGCCGCAGCAGGTGCTCGAGCAGCGGGTGCTCGGTCTGCCCGTACAGCCACTGCAGCGCGTCGGCGTCGGTCGTGTACCCCGTCTTGATGCGCCGCGTCTTGGGCAGGGCCAGCTCGGTGAACAGGATCTCCTGCAGCTGCTTCGGCGAGCCGAGGTTGAACTCGCGCCCGATCACGGCGTACGCCGCCTGGGCGGCCGCCTTCACCTCGGCCGCGAAGTGCGCCTCGAGCTCGGACAGGTAGTGCGTGTCGGCCGCGATGCCCGCCCGTTCCATCGTCGCGAGCGCCTCGACCAGTGGCAGCTCCACGTCGCGGAGGAGCTGGGCTCCCCCGCCTTCCCGGGACAGTTCCGCGTCGAGCGCGTCGGCGAGGTCGAGCGTCGCCCTCGCCCGCAGCATCAGGTTGCGCTCGATCTCCTCGTCGCCCAACCCCTCGAGGGTCAGTTGCCCGTTCTCCGGCGCGTCCACCCGCAGCTCCCGGTGCAGGTAGCGCAGCGCCAGGTCCACGAGATCGTACGAGCGCTGGTCCGGCCGGGCGAGATACGCCCCGAGGGCCGTGTCGCAGCTGACCCCGGCCAGCGTCCAGCCGTGCTCGGCAAAGGCCAGCCGGACCGGCTTCGCATCGTGGAGCACCTTGGGTCGATCGGCGTCGCTGAGCCAGCGGGCGACCGCGTCGTCGTCCTTCGGGTCGAGCTTCGCGGGATCGAACCAGGCGGCCGGTCCGGTCCCGGTCGCGACGGCGACTCCGGTCAGCGACCCGGTGCCGCGGCCGAACGTCCCGGACGCCGCCACCCCGACCGGCTGGCCGGGCGGCGCGTGCTGGGTGAGCCAGCCGGCCACGGCGCCGGGTGGCAGCATCTCCCCGGCGAGGTCGAACCCGGACTCCGCCTCCGGCTCGACCGCCTGGAGGTACTCGTACAGCCGGTCGCGCAGCACCCGGAACTGCAGCGTGTCGAAGACCCGGTGGACCGCTTCCCGGTCCCAGCCGTGCCAGACCAGGTCGGCGGGGCCGACGGGCAGCGTCATGTCGTCGATGAGCCGGTTGATCTCGTAGTTGCGCAGCACGTCCGCGAGGTGGGCGCGCAGGCTGTCACCGGCCTTGCCCTTGATCTCGTCGACGTGCGCCACGACGCCGTCGAGTGACCCGTACGTCGTGATCCACTTAGCCGCCGTCTTCGGCCCCACGCCGGGCACCCCGGGCAGGTTGTCACTGGTCTCGCCCACCAGCGCGGACAGGTCCCGGTACCGCTCGGGACCCACGCCGTACTTCGCCTCCACTGCGGCCGGGTCCATCCGGGCGAGCTCGGACACGCCACGTATCGCGTACAGCACGGTGATCTTGTCGTCGACCAGCTGGAAGGCGTCGCGGTCGCCGGTGGAGACGAGCACCTGCATGCCGGCGTCGCGCGCCTGGCAGGCGAGGGTGGCGATGACGTCGTCGGCTTCGAAGCCCTCCTGCTGCACCACCGGGATCTGCAGCGCACCCAGCACCTCCTGCACCAGGCTCACCTGGCCGTGAAAGGCGCTCGGCGTGTCGGATCTTCCCGCCTTGTACTCCGCGTAGCGCTCGTTCCGGAACGAGCGCCGGGACACGTCGAACGCGACCGCGACGTGGTTCGGCTGCTCGTCGCGCAGCACGTTGATCAGCATGGAGGTGAAGCCGTACACCGCGTTCGTCGGCTGGCCGGTGGTGGTCGAGAAATTCTCCACCGGGAGCGCGAAGAACGCCCGGTAGGCGAGCGAATGTCCGTCGACCAGGAGCAACCGGGGCGCATCTACCACGTAGGCGAGCCTAGCCCTCACCTCCGACAACACCGGGGAGCCACGGAGAGCGACAGGGCGCCTATATTCCTGCGTGTGGACAGACCGACCTGGGCGCCGCCGGACATCGCGCTGGACCATCCGAGTCCGGCCCGGATCTACGACTACATGCTCGGGGGATCGCATCACGTCCGGGCCGACCGGGAGATCGCCGAGCAGCTGCTGGCCGTGGCGCCGGAGATCGGCCCGACCGCCCTGGCCAACCGGCACTTCATGCGCCGGGCGGTGCAGTACCTGGTCGGCGCCGGGATCCGCCAGTTCCTCGACCTCGGGTCGGGCATCCCGACGGTCGGCAACGTGCACGAGATCGCGCAGCGGGCGGCACCGGATGCCCGGGTGGTCTACGTCGACATGGATCCGGTAGCGGTCGCGCACAGCCGGGCGATCCTCGCCGAGAACGAGTTCGCCACGGTACTTCGGGCGGACCTGCGCGAGCCGGACACGGTGCTCGGCGACTCCCGCGTCCGCGAACTGCTCGACTTCTCCCAGCCGGTCGCCGTACTGCTGGTCGCCGTCCTGCACTTCATCCCGGACTCGGACCAGCCGGCGGCCGTGATCTCGCGATACCGCGACGAGCTCGTCCCCGGCAGCTACCTCGTCATCTCGCAGACCTCGTGGCCGGACGAGATCACGCCGGAAGGTCGCGAGGTGCTGGCCACGTACGAGCGCACCACCAGCCCGGTCGGCCTGCGCAACCGCGATGAGATCGCGGTGTTCTTCGAGGGCTTCGAGCTGGTCGAGCCCGGCTTGGTCCCGTTCGCCGAGTGGCGCCCCGAACCAGGCGCCGAGCCAGCGCCGAAGCTGATGCCCGGCTTCGTCGGAGTTGGCGTCAAACCCACCGGTTGATCATGAAGTTGGTGGCTCGACACGCCGTCGAGCCACCAACTAGGTTCATGATCAACGGGGAGAGGGCGAGCAGGGTCAAGGGTTTACTTTCGGGTCTTTGATGGCGCCGCCTTCTATGCCCCACTTGGTTAGCAGGGTGGTGTAGGTGCCGTCGGCGATCAGGGCTTTGAGGGCGTCGCGGAGGGTTTCGGCTAGGGCGGGCTGGGTCGGGGCCACGGCGTAGCCGTAGAGCGACACGTCGTACACCTCACCGATGAGCTGCAGGGCTCCCCGGGACTGGGCGACGGCGTACCCGCCGACGGGCGAGTACGCGAGCATCGCGTCGTCCCGCCCGTCCAGGACGGCCGCGGTGGCGTGCTTCTGCTGCTCGTACACCGAGATGGTGATCTCCGGCAGCTTCTTCGCCTTGCAGTCTGCCGAGCGCAGCCGCAGGTCGTTCTCTTGCACGGTGGTCGCCTGTACCGCGACCTTCTTGCCACAGGCCGCGTTGGGGTCGACGGCCCCCGGGTTGCCCTGCCGGGTGGCCCACAGGGTACCGGCCTGGAAGTAGCTGACCATCAGCGCGTTCTGCTTGCGCGCCGGGTTGATCGTGAACGAGGAGACGCCAACCTCGTACTTCCCGGCCTTCACGGCGAGGACGAGGTCGTCGAACTTGCCGACGGCGTACCGCGTCCTCAGCCCCAGCTTGGCCGCTACGGCGTCGAACAGCTCGACGTCGAACCCGATGACGGTACGGCCGTCTTCGGCCAGGAACTCCGCGGGCGGGTACGCCGGATCGATGCCCACGACGAGTGTGCCGTCGGACCGGATCGGCTCCGGTACCTTCGCCGCCAGCACCTCGTCCACCGCGACGGTCATCCCGGCTCGGTCCTGGGTCGGGGTCGCGCTCGGGTCGCGACCGCACCCCGGGAGAACCAGCGCGCAGGCGAGCGCCGCAAGGACGCGAATTCGTCTCGACACCCGAGCGATCCTAGTGCGCGACCGCATCGATCTTGGCGCGGACGCTGTCCGCGTCCGGGTGGCCGAACTCATCGAACGTCTTCAGGGCCTGTTGCCACACGTCGTGGGCGGACTCGAGGTCCCCGGAGGAGAGGTGGGCGTCGCCGAGTCGGGCGAGGACGTCGGCTTCGAAGTACCGCCCGCCGATCTCGCGGAAGAGCACCACGGCCTGCCGGAAGTGGTCGATCGCCAGACGGTGGTCACCGAGCTGGTCGTGGATGTACCCGAGGCTGTCCTGGGTCGCCGCCTGACCGTGCCGGTCGCCGATCGTCTGGAGCATCGCGAGGGCCTCGCCGCAGCACTCGAGCGCCCGTGCGTAGTCCCCGAGCTTGGCGTGGTACCAGCCGATCGTGTTGAGGGAGATGCCCTGCCACCTCGCGTCGCCGATGGTCCGGTAGAGGTCGAGGGCGTGCTCCGCGTGCGCGAGTGCCTCGGCCATCCGCCCGGCGCGCTCGAGGCCGGCGGTGAGCAGGAGATGGGTATGCCCGGCGCTCGCGCGATCGCCCAGCTCCGTGAACAGCTTCAGCGCCCGGTCGTAGCTCACGGTCGCGTCGTCGTAGCGGCCGAGCCTCGAGTAGGCGTGCCCCAGCACCTGGTGGGCACGGGCCTCGTTGGCCGCGTCGCCGCTGCGCTGCGCGGCGGCCAGCGCGAACTGCTGCACGGCTACCCACTCGGCCCAGCGCCCCCGCCGGTCCAGGTACGTGCTCGTCGCCCAGGCCAGACGTGCGACGTGGGCGTCGAGTCCGGCGTCGGCGGCCTGCCGCACGGCGGCCACCAGGACGGCGTGTTCCGCGTCCAGCCATGCCGTCGCGTCGTCAACGGTGCCGACGACCTCGGGTACCACGCCCGGTTCGGGCGGGGGCAGCGTGACTACGCGGCGGGCCGGGTCCAGCAGCCGGTCCGCGGCGTGTGCCGTGTGCAGGTAGTGGTCCAGTGCCCGGCGGCGAGCCGCCTCCCGGGCGTCCTCCGGGTCGACCGACCGCGCCAGCTCGGCCGCATACGCCCGAAGCAGGTCGTGCAGTACGTACCGGCCACGTACCTGTTCGGAGACCAGGTGGGCGTTGGCCAGATCGGTGAGCAGCCCGCGTGCCGCCGGCACGGTCACGCCGGCGAGGCTCGCGGCCGCCGCCGGTGCGATGTCCGGCCCGCGATGTACGCCGAGCAACCGGAACATGCGCGCCGCGTCGCCGCCCAGCATCTGGTACGACCACGAGAACACCGCGCGGGCGTCGCTCGACCGGTCCGTCTCCGCGAACGCGTCCAGGCTTCCGTTGTTGGCCAGGATCTGCCCGGCCAGGGTGGCCAGGGAGACCCCCGGCCGGGTCGCGGCGCGGGCGGCCACGATGGTCAGAGCCAGGGGTAGCCCGACACAGCCGGCGACGATCTCGTCGACCGCGCGTGGTTCGGCGGTCAACCGGTGCCGACCGACGCGGCGGGCCAGCAGCTGCCGTGCTTCCTCGGCGGGCAGCAGGTCGAGCGTCAACGGTTGGGCGCCCTCGGCCGCTACCAGGCTGATGAGCTGGTTGCGGCTGGTCACCACGGCGATGCAGCCGGCGGTACCGGGCAGCAGCGGGCGTACCTGATCCGCGTCGTGGGCGTTGTCCAGCAGGATCAGGACCCGTTTGCCGGCGAGGAGGCTGCGGTACATCCCGACCTGCGCCTCCATGCCGACCGGGATCCGGTGCGTCGGTACCCCGAACGCGTCGAGGAACCCGCGCAGCACCTCGGCCGGGTTCGCGCCCAGCGCACCGAGGTTGGCGTACAGCTGTCCGTCCGGGAACCGGTGGCGCACCCGGTGGGCCCAGTGCACCGCGAGCGCTGTCTTGCCCACTCCGGCGGTACCCATGATGGCCGAGATGACGACCGCCGTGGGCTGGTTCTCCCCGGCGGCCAGCAGCGCGTCGAGCGCCGCCAGTTCGTTCTCCCGGCCCGAGAAGCCGTACACGTCCAGCGGCAGTTGTGCCGGTGCGATCCAGCCGACGCCCGGCCGCGTGGCCTGCGCCGGTATCGCCGGCGCCGCTACCGTCGGCACCTCCTGGCGGAGGATCAGCAGATGTGCCTGCTGGATCTCCGGGCCGGGCAGGACGCCCAGCTCGTCCGCTAGCCGGGCCTGGATCGCGGCGAAGACGGCCAGCGCCCGGCTCTGCTCCCCCGCGGCGGCCAGGGTCAGCATGAGCTTCGCGTGCAGCCCCTCGTGCAGCGGCTCGTCCGCCGCCAGCACCTGGAGGTTCTCGGTCGCCTGCTCCGGTACCCCCATCTCCATGGCGATGTCGGCCAGGCTCGACGCGACCGCCAGCCGCCGCCGGCTCAGCGCCACGGCGACCGGATGGTTGCGCAGGCCGGCTGGCCCGTCCGCGAGCACCGGTCCGCGCCACTGCCCCAACGCCTCGGCGAGGAGCGCGGCGGCTGACTTGCTGTCGCCGGCGGCCTGGCTGGCCCGGGCGGCGGTATCGAGCTCCAGGAACCGCAGCGAGTCCAGCTGGCTGGCGTCGACCGTGAGCCGGTAGCCACCTCGAACGGAGAGCACCGTGCGCGACGCCGACTCGGGCGCCAGCGTCCGGCGCAGCCGCGCGGCGTGACTGTGCAAGGCACTGAGGTACGTCCGCGGCGGCCCGTCGTCCCACAGCAGGTCGACGACCTCGTCCCGCGACACGGTTTCGTTGGCCCGCAACGCCAGTAGCCCGAGCAGCCGTCGCTGCATCGCGGACGCCAGTTCCACGGGCAACCCGCCGCGGTGTACCGCCAGCGGTCCGAGCACGGCGATGCGCGCCGAAACGGTGTCGCGCACGATACCGGCGGCGGCCGCGAGCACCGGATCCTCGGCGGCGCCGAGTGCCGTGGCGAGCCGGCGTACGACCGACTGGTGCGGGCGGCGGACCCGACCGTTCTCGATGTCGCGCAAGGCCCGCACGCTGATGCCGGCGAGCTTGGCCAATCCCTGCTGGGTGAGTCCGGCCTCGGTACGGCGATGGCGGACCGCGCCGCCCAGCGTCTCAGCCATCCGCCAGCACCCCCACGACAACTGGCTCCCCCCGCCGCCGATTCTGCCGTGTCGTGGAACCGGATGAAAGCGCCTTCCTGCCTCCGCGAAACTGCCGGTTGGCGCGAACTGCCAGGTCGAACGGTGCTGCCTGCGGCTTGTGCGGTACCGGCAGAAACCCGTCTGCGCGCACGTTGGCCCGGTACCCGGTCGGTCTCGCTACATTTTCAAGCTGGCGGTAGCGCATGGCCAGCGAACTCCTAAAGGGGGAAGGAGTTCGCTGAGCCTTCCGTCTACGCCACGCCGAGGTACGCCTCCTTGACGGCCGGGTCGTGCAGGAGTTCCTCACCGGTACCGGTCTTGACGACCCGTCCAGTCTCCAGCACGTATGCCCGGTCCGCGCGGGTCAGCGCCTGCTGCGCGTTCTGCTCGACGACCAGTACCGTGGTGCCCTGCTTGTTGATCTCCTCGATGATCGTGAAGATCTGCCGGATCAGCATCGGGGCCAGGCCCATCGACGGCTCGTCGAGCAGGAGCAGCTTCGGCCGGGCCATCAACGCCCGCCCGATCGCGAGCATCTGCTGCTCACCCCCGGACAGCGTGCCGCCGGCCTGCTTGCGCCGCTCGGACAGCCGCGGGAACAGGCCGTACACCCGATCCAGGTCCTGCGCCACGCCGGCCCGGTCCCGGCGCGTGTACGCGCCCATGTCCAGGTTCTCCAGCACGGTCATGCCCGGGAAGATCCCGCGGCCCTCCGGTGCCTGGCTCAGGCCGCGGACGACCCGCAGGTCGGCCCGCAGCCGGGTGATGTCCTCACCGGCGAAGCGCAGCCGACCAGTGGCCAGTGGGCGCAGCCCGGACAGCGCCCGCATCGTGGTGGTCTTGCCGGCGCCGTTCGCCCCGATCAGCGCGACGACCTCGCCCTCCTCGACGTGGATGCTGATGCCGTGCAGGGCTCTGATGCGGCCGTACTCGACGCTGGCGTTCTCGAGCTCAAGCAACGGCATCGGTGGGCTCCCCCAGGTATGCGGCGATGACCCGCGGATCGCTGCTGACCTCGACCGGCGTACCGTCAGCGATCTTCCGGCCGAACTCCAGGACGACGACCCGGTCGGTCACGCCCATCACCAGGCGCATGTCGTGCTCGATCAGCAGGACCGTGTGGCCCTTGTCGCGGATGCGTTGGATCAGCTTGAGCAGCTGCTCCTTCTCGGCCGGGTTGAAGCCGGCGGCCGGCTCGTCCAGGCACAGCAGCTTCGGCTCGGTCCCCAGCCCGCGGGCGATCTCCAGCCGGCGCTGGTACCCGTACGGCAGGTTGCGGGCCACCTCGTGGGCCCGGTCCGCGATACCGACGAAGCGCAGCAGCTCCATCGCCTTCGCGTGGCCGGCGCGCTCCTCGAGCGTGTGCCGGGAGATCCCGAACACTTGCGCGAGACCGCGCTTCAGCTGCTGCCAGGCCCGGCCCAGGCTGTTGGTCGAGGTGACCTGCGGCAGCTCCTCGGGCTTCGCCCGCACCCGGTAGATCCGGAACAGCGCGCCCACGACACTCGTCTTGTGCCGCGAGTCGGTACCGACCATGACGTTCTCCAGCGCCGTCATCTCGGGGAAGAGACGGATGTTCTGGAAGGTCCGGGCGATGCCCATTCGGTTGATCTCGTACGGCTTCCGCCCGGTCACCCGGGTGCCGAGGAACCGGACCTGACCGGACGTCGGCTTGTACACCCCGGTCATGACGTTGAACGCGGTGGTCTTGCCGGCGCCGTTGGGCCCGATCAGTCCGAGGATCTCGCCCTCGTACAGGTCGAAGCTCACATCGTCGAGGGCCACCACACCGCCGAACCGGAGCGTGACGTGATCGACCTCGAGGATCTTGGCACGGTCAGACATTGGCCGGTGCCTCCTTCGCTCGGTCTTCCAGCTCCCGCGACCGGCGGCTGCTCGGGATCAGGCCCTGCGGCCGCAGGATCATCACGACAACCAGCGCAACACCGAACGCGAACGGCCGCCAGTCGGCGAACGGGCGGAACCGCTCGGGCAGGTACGTGAGCAGGATCGCGCCCACCGCCACCCCGACCATGTTGCCCGAGCCGCCGATCACGACCATCGACACGAACAGGATCGAGAAGTTCAGCTGGAAGTTGTTCGGCTCGATGAACCCCAGCCGGCTCGCGAAGAGCATGCCCGAGGCCCCGCCGAGCGCCGCGCCGATCGCGAACGCCCAGAGCTTGAAGCGGAACGACGGCACGCCGGTGATCTCTGCGGCGTCCTCGTCCTCCCGGATGGCCAGCCACGCCCGGCCCACCCGGCTCCGCTCGAGCACCCGCACCGCGAGGATGAAGATGATCGTCACGGAGATCGCCAGGAAGTACCACGGGATCGGGTCACCCGGGTTGAACAGCGGCTCTCCGCCCGACGTCCCGGGCGGCGGCGGCACGCCGAAGATGCCCCGGTTGGCGTTGGTGAACGAGGAGTTCCGCGCGACGATTCTGATGATCTCGCCGAAGCCGAGCGTCACGATCGCCAGGTAGTCGCCGCGCAGCCGGAGCGTGGGCCAGCCGAGGATCACCCCGGAGATCATCGTGAGCGCTATGGCTATCGGTATGCACGCCGCCCAGGCCACGGCCCAGCCCTGCGGCAGGCCGAACTGGTTGCGCAGCATGCCCACCACCGGCGACGTCGGCGCGCCGAAGAGCGCGACGCTGTACGCGCCGATGGCGAAGAAGCCCACGTACCCGAGGTCCAGCAGGCCGGCGAGGCCCACCACGACGTTCAGCCCGACCGCGATGAGCACGTAGATCGAGCAGAAGAACAGCACGTATGGGAAGTTCGAACCCTCGGGGGTGGTGTCGGTACGCAGGTTGTACAGGCCCGGCACGAGGTAGTTGTGCCCGCCGATCGGGTACCGGCCCAGCCACGGCAGGCTGTAGACGAACACGACACCGGCCAGGATCACCGCGAGCCGCCACCCGAACGACAGGCGGTGCCAACGGTCGCTCATCGAGTTCAGGAAACCTTGCCGGCGCTTGTCGATGTCGCGCAGCCGATCCGCCGCGTTCATGCCCGGGCCCTCCCCAACGACTCACCCAACAGGCCCGTGGGCCGGAACATCAGCACGACCACCAGCACGACGAACGCGGTCACGTCCTCCCAGTTGGAGTTGAACAGCGACGACGAGTACGCCTCCACGACCCCCAGCACCAGCCCGCCGAGCAGCGCACCCCGCAGGTTGCCGATGCCGCCGAGGACGGCGGCCGTGAACGCCTTGAGGCCGATCACGAAGCCGATGTCGAACTTGGTCACCGCGAAGGACACGCTCCACAGCAGCGACGCCACACCCGCCATGATGCCGCCCAGTACGAAGATCAGCATGATCACGCGGTCCTGGTTGACCCCCATCAGCGCGGCGGTGTCCGGGCTCTGCGCGACCGCCCGCACGCCCCGGCCGTACCGGGTGCGGTTGATGAACTGGTCCAACCCGATCATCATGAGGACCGCGGCCGCGAACACGATCAGGTGCTTGTTGGTGATGTCGACGCCGGGCAGCCGGATGACCGGGTCGGACACCACGATGTTGGGCATGCCGACGACCAGCCGGCCGAACGGCCGGCCGAAGAACTTCGCGAGCACGAACCCGAAGATCTCCTGCAGGACCAGCGACACGCCGATCGCGGTGATCAGGAAGACCAGGCTGGGCGCGTTCTTCCGGCGCAGCGGCCGGTACGCGATGCGTTCGACGAGCAGGGCCGTGCCGCCCGCCGCGGCCGCCGCGATCAGCAGCCCGACGACGATGAACATCAGCGCCGACGGCAACGTCGGGCCGTCGGTCGCACCCATGAACGACCAGACGCCGAGTACCGCGAACGTGCCCACCATGAAGACCTCGGAGTGGGCGAAGTTGATCAGTTTGAGTACCCCGTAGACGAGCGTGTAGCCGAGGGCCACGAGGGCGTAGATCGACCCCTTGAACAGCCCGTTGACTGTGTGCTGGCCGATGTGGTCGATGAGGGCGTCGATGTTCACAGTGGCTCCATCGGGTAGCGGTGCGGCCGGGAGCCTGCTCCCGGCCGCACCCCTGACGTCACGTCAGCTCTTGGGGATCTCCTGGTCCGCGACGATCTTGCCACCCTGGACCTTGTACATCCAGATGACGACGGAGGACGCCTCCACCTCGCCAGTGGCGTCGAACTTGATGTGCTTGGACACGGCGTCCTTGTCGTACGAGTTCACGAACGCGAGTACGTCGGCGCGGGTCCGCTTGCCGGCCTTGATCGCGTCGAGCAGGACGTTCGCCGCGTCGTAGCCCTCGGCCGAGTAGACGCCCGCGGGCTGGTTGTACTCAGCCTGGTACGCCTGCTGGAAGGTGCTACCGGACTTCTCCGCCGGGAGGCACGGGCAGGTCATGAGCGCGCCCTCGGACTCGGTCGCACCGGCGCCGGTCGGGAACGCCGCGTCGTTGATGCCGTCGCCGCCGACGAACTTGGCGGTCACGCCGGCCTGGCGCAGCTGCTTGAGGAACGGTGCCGCCTCGTTGGTGTAGCCGCCGTAGAACACGACGTCGGCACCAGCGGTCTTGACCTTCTGGATGGTCGCGTCGAAGTTGGACTGCTTCTCCTGGACCTTGTCTTCGCCGGCCACGGTGCCGAGGATCTTCTTGACCTCGACCGCGAGCGCCGAACCGTAGGCGCTGCCGTCGTCGACGATGAACGGCTTCTGGGCCTTCAAGATGTCCTTGATGTAGCGGCCGGCGGCCGGGCCCTGCGAGGCGTCGTTGCCGACGACCCGGTGGAACACGTGCTTGGAGCCGAGTGTGGTGAGGTCGGTGCGGGTCGCCGACGGGGCAACCATCACCATGCCGGCCGACTCGAACGTCGGAATGGTCGCGGCGCTCTCACCCGAGAAGAACCCGCCGATGACGCCGATCATGGCCGAGTCCGCGGCCCACTGGGCGGCCACTGGGGCGGCCTTGTCGCCGCTGCCTTCGCTGTCCGCCTCGACGAGGGTGACCTGGCAGTTGGGGTTGGCGGCGTTGTACTGCTTAACGGCGAGCTTCGCGGCGTCGCGGCCGGGCAGAACCAGGCCGGCGTTGCCACCGGAGAACGCGCCAAAGATACCGATCTTGATCGTGCCGCAGGATTCCGTCCCGCCACCCGGGCTGCTGGACTCCTGACATGCGGCCGCGCCGCCCAGCGCGACCGCCAAGGCCACGCCACCCAACGCGCGTAGATAGTTTCGCCTCACGGCTCCTTGCCCTCCTCCGAATGCAGGCAGGTTTTCCCGGAGAGTACTCACACCCCGACGCAGCTCAGGGACGGGACCCACCGGTCGGCGAACCGCCTGCCTGCGTCGCGGTCCGTGATGGCGCAGGTTACAGGAGCGCCGACCAGGGTCGTAAGGGAGTGCTAGGCCGCATGCGCAAACTGTTATCCAGGCGCGATCTTCGTTGACCACAGCTTTCCGGCCAGCCCGTCGTCCACCACCAGTATCAACCGTTCACCCGATCCGGCGAGGGTGGCCGAACGGTCGGAACCGGCCGGTGCGGCCCCGGGCAGGACCACCGATTGCCAGGTCACGCCGCCGTCCGCCGAGGCCCAGAGGCTGTGGGCGGTACCGTCGCTGGCCGATACGAATACCTCCTTGCCGGCGACCGCCACGCCCGGGACGTTTGCGGTGCCCGACGAGCCGGTCGACCCGAACCGACCCGCCTGCTGCCATGATCCGCCGGTACGCCGCCAGGCGCCGAACGACGCCCCGGCCAGCCCCACGGCCACCAGGTCGTCGTCCAGAACGACGACCCGCTGCAGATCGTCGTACCCGTTCGTCCCGGGTAGCCCAACCCGCGACCAGGTCTTTCCGTCCGCGGAGAGGAACGCGGCGGGGTCGCGGTCGATGCGCCCGACGGCCTGGGCGCCGCCGACCACCACCCAGCCCTCGGGCCGGCGCACCGCGTCCGCGGCCGCGGTCGTCGCCGCGGCGTCCCGGGCCAGCGGTGGCACGCCCTCGACCAGCTCGAACGCCGTCGCGTCGCGGGAGAGCCACACGGCGCCGCCACTCGCCCGGTTGCCGGCGATCAGCCAGCCGTCGGGGCTCGCGACGATCCGCCGCACGCTGCCGGCGGTTGGCCCGCCGTACTGCTGGAACCCGGCGATCACCTCGTCGACGACGCCGTCGGGCCGCAGGTACCACTGGGTCACCCGGGGGTTACCGTGTGCCCCGCCGCTCTTCGCCCCGATCGTGGCGAACTCGTCGCCCCGGCAGGCGGCGGAGTAGAGCACGGCCTGCTCGCCGTAGAACGTGCGCGGGTGGAACCTCATCGAGGTCCAGGTCTGACCGTCGTCCGCGCTGGTCCAGGCCGCGGGCCGGGTCGCGTCGTCGGGTCCGATGACCGCACCGACGACGTACCAGCGCTCCCCGCAGGCCGTGGCGTCCCGCGGCGCGAGCCGCCCGGCCGGGCCCGGCGGGACGGGCAGCGCCACCTCTTGCCACGCGAAGCTGAGCGGCTCGGGCTCGGGGGCCGGCCCGGCGTCGTTACAGCCGCCCAGAAGAGTAAGGACCAGGATGATCCACGGGACCGTACGCGCCATGCGGCCGAGTCTATGCACCGCCGGCGGGGGTCTCGGGGGCCTCGACGAGGATGCGCTCGGCCACGTCCTTCATGGTCATCCGGTGGTCCATCGCCATCCGCTGGATCCATTTGAAGGCTTGCGGCTCGGTCATCCCGTACGCGATCATGAGCCGCCCCTTGGCCCGCTCGACGACCTTGCGGGTCTCCAGCCGCTCGCCCAGCGACGCGACCTCCGCCTCGAGCGCGGCGAACTCGGCGAACCGGGAGAGCGCGATCTCGATGGCCGGGACCAGGTCGCTCTTCTGGAAGGGCTTCACCAGGTACGCCATCGCGCCCGCGACCCGGGCCCGTTCGACGAGATCGCGCTGACTGAACGCGGTCAGGATGACCACCGGCGCGATCCGCGCGCTGGCGATCTTCTCCGCCGCCGCCAGTCCATCCATGATGGGCATCTTGATGTCGAGGATCACGAGGTCCGGCTTCAACTCCTCGGCGAGCCGAACAGCGGCCTCCCCGTCGCCGGCCTCCCCGACGACGTCGTAGCCCTCTTCGACAAGCATCTCGGCGAGGTCGAGCCGGATGAGGGCCTCGTCCTCCGCGATGAGCACCCGCCGGCGCTCGGACCCCGGCTGCTGCGTCCCGCCCACGCTGTACCTCTATCTCCGCCACCGCTGACCGACAACACCAGCGTAATGGGTACGCTAGACCCGCTCAGGCCCCTGTAGACCAACCGGCAGAGTCGCGATCCTCAAAAGGTCGACAGTGTGGGTTCGAATCCCACCGGGGGCACGCAGATCAGGGGCACGACGGTCGTCACGATCACTGGTGATCGAGGCGACCGTTTCGCTGTCTTCGGGTCATGGATCGCTATCCCCGCTTCGGGGGACTGGAGCACCGTTGGGAACAAGGGTGCACTCGTGATGGTGATGGAAGTGCCGCGGTCGATGCCGCACCCGCCTCGGATGTCACCTTCGCTGTTCGCGAAGAGCTGATCCCTCCTAC
>Ga0075429_100002596_pt1 | contig 15230 bp, 13 predicted proteins | sample RhiMetdeltSRZDD3_FD_75295 | JGI IMG/M metagenome (GOLD analysis project Ga0075429, IMG submission 75295) | Populus rhizosphere microbial communities from Tennessee, USA - Rhizosphere MetaG P. deltoides SRZDD3 | ecosystem: Host-associated > Plants > Roots > Rhizosphere > Soil | place: USA... | reverse complement strand
CGGCCGGCACGACCGCCGCGGGCGCGGGCGCGGCCAGCCTCACCTGCAGCCGCGGCGTGAGGGCCTCCCGCCGGGCCGGGGCGGCGTCCCGCAGGTGCGCCACGAGCGCGGCCGCATGCACGGCGACCGACACGCCGAGGGCGACCGCCATCGGTGCGCGCCGCGTCGCCATGCCGCGCACGTGCCGCGCTCAGTACTTCACTTCGCCGTGGATCACGCGCGGCGCGCCGGTCGACGCCGGCTTCGCGCCGATGAACGCCGGCGAGGCGGGATCCGACGGGTTCGCGAGGCCGCTCGCGGTTGGCAGCGACAGCGTGGCCGGCAGCGCGATGCCCGCGTCGGTGCACTGGCTCACCGGCTTGCGCGCGAACCGGATCTCGCGGTCGAGCCACTTCACGAGGTACGGCGTGGCGCCGTGCGCGACGCGGCCCTGCACCTCGTCGAAGGGGATGACGAAGGCCGGCACGTAGCGCGACTCGGGCGTCTCGCAGCTCACGCGCTCGTTGGTGACGCGCGAGACGCAATGGCCCGGGATGCCCCACAGGTCGCCCCAGCCGCCGTACTGCAGCACGATCGACTTGCCCGCGTAGGCGCCGTAGGCGGCGCCGGCCGGCACGGTGTACGACACCTGCAGCGGCGCCTCGAAGGTCACGATGCTGCCGGCGGCGTCCTTCACCGCGGCGAACTGGTTCCAGGTGTTGGGGCCGGTCTCCCACTGGTAGTAGACCTCCAGCTCGTCGACCTTGCGGTCGCAGTAGAGGCTCGGCGCCTCGGGGCAGCGCGCGTCGTCGAGCGTGGTGAACAGGCGGCCGGTGCGCACGCCCCAGGGGTACTGCGGGCGCCGCGCGAGCGCGTCCGCGTCGGTGAACACGACGGCCGCGCCGGCGCCGTCCTTCAGCAGCACGGCCGAGGCGTCGGTCGTGTAGCTCACCACGCCTTCGGGGCCGGCGGGCTGCCAGCGGTTGAAGGTGGCCGCGACGAAGGGCGACGCGGCGGTCGAGTTCTCGGCGAAGAACGCCTGCATCGAAGCGGCCGTCGGGCACTCGCGCAGGCAGTGCAGCGTGGCCGGCATCTGCGCCGGGTACACCAGGTCCTGCACGCGGTAGATCACCGGCACCGCGGCCGAATCGACGGGGCTGGACACGCCGGCCAGCGGGACGAACAGCTCGCCGCCCAGCGACTGCGACCAGCCGCGCACGCCGCCTTGCGTCGCGAAGTACGAGACCGCCACCGTCTGCTCGGACGACAGGTCGCGCGTCTGGCAGCCGCTCGGGCCGCACTCGATGGTGCCGGTGGCCTTGAAGGTGCGCGACGCGTCGTCCCAGAGCATCTCGTACTGCCGGTTGCCGAGCGCGCCCGGGTAGAAGCCCGTGGCGTCGCCGACGTGCACGTTGAAGCGGATGCGGTCCGCGCTCGCGAGCGTGCGCGTCTGCCGCGTGTACTTCACCAGCCGGCCGTCCGATTTCACGAGCGTGTACGGCGTGCGGGTGGGCTCGCGCCCGGCCACGTACTCGACGCGCTGCACGGTGGCGCCGTGCACCGCCTGGCTGCGCGCCTCCGGCGGCAGCCACAGGCCGTGGTAGCCGATCTGGCCCTGGAAGGCGCGGCCGCCCGCGCCGGCGAACTCGATCGGGAAGCCCGAGCGCCGCACCACGCGCTCGCCCGTGGCGGCGTCGTACAGGCCGTAGCGCCACACCGACATGCCGGTGTCGGGGTCGTCGGCGAGGCGGCTGAAGCACTGGTCGGCCACGCCGTCGGAGCGGCGGAACAGGCTGCCGTTGTACGCGAAGCGGTAGCCCGAGGTGACGCCGAACTCGGTGATGCCGAGCGCGCCGGCGCCGCTGTCGCTGCCGCTCTTCGTGAGCCGCAGCGCGGTGGTGACGACGTCGCTCGGGTCGCCGTCGGTCTCGAAGTACTCGATGCCGCCCGCGCTGCCGGACAGGTAGCCGTTCATGATGCACGACGACAGGCCGTCGGTGCGGCCGCAGTAGTCGATGCGGAACACGCCGTACGGGTTCGACTCCGACGGCGCCTCGGTGGCCGAGGTGTTGACGAAGATGGTGGCGGTGAAGTCGCCCTCGTTCAGGTCGATCCACGACTTCACGCGCATCGGGTCCGCGTTCGAGGCGCGCGTCGACTCCACGATGGCGTTGAGGTACGCCGGCGCGTTGGCGCCCGCGCTGTCGCTGCCGGAGTTGCCGCTGTCGGCGCGCGCCTGCGGGTCGCACTTCTTCTGGTCGACCAGCGCGCCGTAGCGCCCCTGGTTCACCAGAGCGTCGGGCCGCATGCTGGTCATGATGCAGGTGATCATGTTGACCTGCGAGATGCCCTTGGACGTGGCGTCCTCGACATGCGTGCTCTGCGCGTCGGTGCGGTACGGCGAGGTCGCCGACGGCGCGGCGCCGGCGGCGCCGGCGGCCAGCAGGGCGGCGGCGACGGCGCCGAGGCGATGCAGGGAGGTCGTCTTCATCGGTCGCTTCCCCGGGGTCATTGCGCGTTCTTGGCCGTGACGACCGAGACGGACGACGGCGTGCTGACGCCGGTCACCGCGGCCGTGCCGGTGGCCGGCGTGCCGGCGGAAGCGCCGGCATCGGCGGCGCTGCTGCCGCCGCCGCACGCGGCGAGCGAAAGCGCGCAAAGAACACAGGCCGCCAGCGCGGCGCGGGGAAACGATCGGTCCATCTGCAGACTCCGGGATTGGGTGGGTGAAGGCGAGGGAGGTACTGCGCCCGCGCGCCGCTCTGCACGCGTGGCGGCATGCGCGCACGGGCCGGGCAACGTCGTTGTCGGCGGCGCGCGCCCGCGCTTGACCCCCGGCGCGGCGCGGCCGTGAGAAGTTGCCGCGACGGATGGACGCAGGGCGCGCGGCACCGGTCGCGCGGCGCGACGCGCCCTCGGGCGCCGGGGATCGAGCCGCTATGATCCCGCGTCTTTCACCGGGGAGCTGGCTTGGATATCGCGTTGTGGGTCAAGGCAGCGACCATGGGCATCGTCGAGGGCCTCACCGAGTTCCTGCCGATCTCGTCGACCGGTCACCTGATCCTCGCGGGCTCGCTGCTGGGCTTCACGGGCGAAGCCGCGAAGGTGTTCGACATCGCGATCCAGAGCGGCGCCATCCTGGCGGTGATCATCGTGTACTGGCAGAAGGTGCGCGACACCGCCGTGGGCCTCGGGTCCGACGCGCAGTCGCGGCGCTTCACGCTCAACGTGCTCATCGGCTTCGTGCCGGCGGCCATCGCGGGGCTGGCGTTCGGCAAGGCCGTCAAGGCGCACCTGTTCACGCCGGTGGTCGTCGCCACCACCTTCATCCTCGGCGCCTTCGTCATCCTGTGGGCCGAGCGGCGGCCGACCGCGTCGGTGCGCGTGCACACGGTCGACGAGATGACGCCGCTCGACGCGCTCAAGGTGGGCCTCGTGCAGTGCGTCGCGCTCGTGCCGGGCACCAGCCGCTCGGGCGCGACCATCATCGGCGGCATGCTGCTGGGCCTCAGCCGCCGCGCGGCCACCGACTTCAGCTTCTTCCTGGCGATGCCCACGCTCATCGGCGCCGGCGCGTACAGCCTCTACAAGGAGCGTGCGCTGCTGAGCCTGGCGGACGCGCCGATGTTCGGCGTCGGCCTCGTGTTCTCCTTCCTAAGCGCGTGGGTGTGCGTGCGCTGGCTGCTGCGCTACGTGTCGAGCCACGACTTCGTGCCGTTCGCGTGGTACCGGATCGTGTTCGGCATCGTCGTGCTGGTCACGTGGTGGACGGGCGCGGTGCAGTGGGTCGAGCAGTGACGCGCCGGCCCGCCGGCCACCCGGCGCGGCGGCTGCGGCCGGGTCAACGCCGGCGGAACACCAGGTCCCACACCCCGTGCCCGAGCTTCACGCCGCGGTGCTCGAACCGGGTGGGGGGCCGGTACGCGGGCTTTGGCGCATAGCCGTCGGCGGTGTTGGCGAGCAGCGGCTCGGCCGACAGCACCTGCAGCATCTGCTCGGCATAGGGCTGCCAGTCGGTCGCGCAGTGGAGATAGCCGCCGGGCGCGAGGCGCAGCGCGAGCTCATGCACGAACGGCCCCTGGACGAGCCGCCGCTTGTGGTGCCGCTTCTTGTGCCACGGGTCGGGGAAGAACACGTGCACGCCGGCGAGGGAACCCGGCGCGATCATGTGCTGCAGCACCTCGACGGCGTCGTGCTGCACGATGCGCACGTTGGCCAGGCCGCGCTCGCCGACGTGCCTGAGCAGCGCGCCCACGCCGGGCGGATGCACCTCCACGCCGAGGAAATCGGCGTCGGGCCGCGCGGCCGCGATGGCCGCCGTCGCGTCGCCCATGCCGAAGCCGATCTCGAGCACCAGCGGCGCCTCGCGGCCGAACGCCGCGCGCGCATCGAGCGGCGCGCGCGCGAAGGGCAGCACGAAGCGCGGGCCGAGCTCGGCGAGCGCGCGCGCCTGGCCGGTGCCCATGCGGCCGGCGCGCACGACGAAGCTGCGGATGCTGCGACGGTGCGGGAAGTCGGGATCGAAGGGGTCGCTCATGGTGAGCGCGCGATGCTACTCGACGGCCCCGGATGCGCGCGCCGTGCGGCGCCTGGGCCGCGCGCGCCGGCATTGCTACACTTGCGGCCTGCGCGGGTGTAGTTCAATGGCAGAACGGCAGCTTCCCAAGCTTCATACGAGGGTTCGATTCCCTTCACCCGCTCCAAGATGCTTTCCCGGGCCGCAGTCGCGGCCCGTTTCTTTCGAGGTGATGCGATGAGTTCGCCGGCGCTGCGCGTCCTGCTGGTGGTCGCCGCGGGCGCCGGGACGCCGGCGTTGCCCGCGGCGTCGCCCTTCGGCCCCTTCGAGGTCGAGCCGGCCGACGGCCTCGACGCCGCCGCGGCGGCGCTCGCGCAGCGCCGCGTCGAGGCCGTGGTGATCGCCGCGCGCACGGTGGATGCGCGCAAGCTGCTCGCCTGGCCCGCGCTGTCGCAGGCCGCCGGCGAGCCCGCGCTGATCGTCCTCACCACCGACCCGCCGGGCGCGGAGCTCGCGATGCTGCTCGTGCGCAAGGGCGCGCAGGACGTGCTTCCGCTGGCCACCGGCGACGCGGACGCGCTGCCGCGCGCGATCCGCCTCGCGGTGGAGCGCAAGGCGCAGGAGCGCGTCGCGCGCAAGGGGTCGGCCACCGACGTGATGACCGGCCTGCCCAACCAGCAGCAGCTCATCGAGCACGTGAGCCAGCTCATCGCGCTGCGCGAGCGCGAGCCGGCGCCGATGGCGCTGGTGGCGCTGCGCATCGAGGGCCTCGGCGAGGCCGAGGTCCGGCTCGGCGGCGAGGCGGCGCACGTGCTGCGCCGCAAGCTCGCGGTGCGGCTGCGCGTCGCCGTGCGTGCGAGCGACGTGGTCGCCTCGGTCGCGCCCGACGCGTTCGCCGTGCTGCTCGCGAAGTTCCAGGATCCGCAGGACGCCGAGCGCGTCTCCACCAAGCTGGCCGCCGCGCTGCGCCCGCCGTTCGTCGTGGCCGGCCGGCAGGTCGCGGTCGCCGTGGCGTGCGGCGTGGCGCTCTACCCGGCCGACGGCACGGACGCGGGCGAGCTGGTGCGCCGCGCATGCGGGCGCGCGGCGTCGGCGCAGGCGCAGGGGGGCGCGGCCTTCACGTCGGCGGCAGCGAACGATCCGTGAGCGGTTTCTCCCGGCCCCGCGTGCCTCACTTCTGGATGTCCCCCAGGCACAGGTACTTCATCTCCACGTAGTCCTCGATCCCGTGCCGCGACCCCTCGCGGCCGAGCCCGGACTGCTTGACCCCGCCGAAGGGCACCTCGGCCGTCGAGATGAGCCCGGTGTTCACGCCCACCATGCCGTACTCCAGCGCCTCGCCCACGCGGAAGATGCGCCCGATGTCGCGGCTGTAGAAGTAGCTCGCCAGCCCGAACTCGGTGGCGTTGGCCAGCGCGACGGCCTCGTCCTCGGTGCCGAAGCGGAACACCGGCGCCACCGGGCCGAAGGTCTCCTCGCGCGCGCACAGCATGTCGGCGGTGGCGTCGGCGATCACGGTCGGCTCGTAGAAGCGCGTGCCGAGCCTGCGCCCGCCCGTGAGCACCTTGCCGCCCTTGGCCAGCGCATCGGCCACGTGCTGCTCCACCTTCGCCAGCCCCTGGTCGTCGATGAGCGGCCCCTGCGTGACGCCGCCCTCGAAGCCGTTGCCCACCTTGATGGTCTGCGCCTTCGCGGCGAGCTTGCGCACGAACTCGTCGTACACGCCCGACTGCACGTACAGGCGGTTGGCGCAGACGCACGTCTGCCCGGCGTTGCGGTACTTGCTCACCATCGCGCCTTCGACCGCGCTGTCGACGTCGGCGTCGTCGAACACGATGAACGGGGCGTTGCCGCCCAGCTCGAGCGACAGCTTCTTCACGGTGGGCGCGCACTGGCGCATCAGGATGCGGCCGACCTCGGTGGAGCCGGTGAACGAGAGGTGGCGCACGGTGTCGCTCTCGCACAGCACGCGGCCGATCTCGATGGAACGCGCGCTGTCGGCGGGCAGGAGGTTGAGCACGCCGGCCGGCATGCCGGCGCGCTGCGCGAGCTCGGCCACCGCGAGCGCCGACAGCGGCGTCTGCTCGGCCGGCTTGATCACCACCGGGCAGCCGGCGGCGAGCGCGGGCGCCACCTTGCGCGTGATCATCGCGATCGGGAAGTTCCACGGCGTGATGGCCGCGCACACGCCGATCGCCTGCCGGATGACGAGGTAGCGCTTGTTGGCGTCGGTGCTGGGCACGGTCTCGCCGTACACGCGCCTGGCTTCCTCGGCGAACCACTCGACGAAGCTCGCGCCGTAGCCCACCTCGCCCTTGGCCTCGGCGAGCGGCTTGCCCTGCTCGGCGGTCATGATGCGCGCCAGGTCGTCGGCGTGCTGCTGCAGCAGGTGGTACCACTTCATCAGGATCGCGGCGCGCTCCTTCGCCGGCTTCGCGCGCCACGCGGGCCACGCGCGCCGGGCCGCGTCGATCGCGGCGCGCGCGTCGTCCGGGCCGAGGTTGGCGACGTCGGCGAGCGGGCGGCCCGTGGCGGGGTCGTGCACCGGGAAGCGGTCCGCGGCGGGCGTCCACCGGCCGTTCACGAGGGCGTCGGTCTTGAGCAGGGACGCGTCCGCGAGGCAGGAGAGGGGGGAGGTCGTCATGTCCATGGCAGGTCCTGTGGTCCCGGCGCGAGCGTACTCCGGGCGGTCGATCCTCACGCCGGTGCGGTCCGTCGCCCGCGCAGCCATTCGAGCGCGAGCAGCAGGCCGGTCGTGAAGAGGATCAGCAGCGTCGCGACCGCCGCGATGGTGGGCGTGATGTTCTCGCGGATGCCGGTGAACATCTGCCGCGGCAAGGTGACCTGCTGCGGCCCGGCGAGGAACAGCGTCACCACCACCTCGTCGAACGAGGTGGCGAACGCGAACAGCGCGCCCGAGATCACGCCGGGCGCGATCACCGGCAGCGTGACGCGCAGGAAGGTGGTCACCGGGTCCGCGCCGAGGCTCAGGCTGGCGCGCACCAGGTTCGGGTTGAAGCCCTGCAGCGTGGCCAGCACCGTGGTCAGCACGAACGGCGCGCCGAGCGCGGCGTGCACCACGATCAGCCCGGCGTAGCTGTCCACCAGGCCGAGCGGCGCGAAGAACAGGTACGTGCCGACGCCCACGACGACGATGGGCACCACCATCGGCGCGATGAGCAGGCTCATCAGCGTGCCCTTGAACGGGAAGTTCGCGCGCGCCAGCCCGACGGCGGCCAGCGTGCCGAGCACCGTGGCCAGCACGGTGGCGGCCGGCGCGACGATGAAGCTGTTGCGCGCGGCGCGGATCCAGTCGTCGGAGGTGAACAGGTTGCGGTACCACTTCAGCGACCACCCGGGGATCGGGTAGGCGAGGAACGACGAGTCGGCGAACGACAGCGGCACGATCACCAGGATCGGCACCAGCAGGAACGCCAGCACGCCGGCGCACGCGGCGCGCAGCGCCCACCATCCCGCCTTGTCGAGCGGCGTGGCGTAGGCGGGGAAGGTCGGCCAGACGATGCGTCGCATGGCGTCACCCCAGGCTCAGCTCGGACTTCACGACGCGCCGGTACACGCCGTAGAGCAGCAGCGTCGCGGCCAGCAGCAGCGCGCCCAGCGCGGCCGCCATGCCCCAGTTCACGTCCACGTTGGCGTACTGCGCCACGTAGTACGACAGCATCTGGTCGTCCGGGCCGCCGAGCAGCGCGGGCGTCACGTAGTAGCCGATGCTGAGGATGAAGACGAGCAGCGCGCCCGCGCCGATGCCCGGGTACGTCTGCGGCACGTAGACGCGGAAGAAGGCGGCGAGCGGCGCGCTGCCGAGCGACACCGCGGCGCGCAGGTACGTCGAGGGCACGCTCTTCATCACGCTGTACAGCGGCAGGATCATGAACGGCAGCAGGATGTGCACCATCGCGACGATCACGCCGGTGCGGTTGAACAGCAGGGCGAGCGGCTGGTCGATGACGCCCACGGCCTGCAGGCCGCGGTTCACGAGCCCCGCGGACTGCAGCAGCACGATCCACGCGGCCACGCGCACGAGGATCGAGGTCCAGAACGGCACCAGCACCAGGATCATCAGCACGTTCGCCTTGCGCGGGGGCAGGGTGGACAGCCAGTACGCGAGGGGATAGCCGAGCAGCAGGCACCACAGCGTGACGACGGCGCTGATCTCGAAGGTGCGCAGCAGGATGCGGCCGAACACCCGCTGGTCCGCCGGCATGCGCTCGAGATCGCCGTGCGCGCCGCGCCGCAGGTCCACCGAGGCGAGCAGGTAGTCCGGCGTCCAGCGCGCGCCGTTCTTGGCGATGGCCTGCCAGTAGGTGGCCTCGTCCCAGCGCGCGTCCAGGGCGACCAGTCGGGCCTTCACGTCGGACGGCGCCGCGGCGCCGTCGGGCGGCAGAGCCTTGTACGCGTTCATCACCAGCGAACGCGCCCCGGGCGCTTCCGAATTGAGCCGCCGCGCGAGCGCGCCCGCGTCCGCGCTGTCCGGCAGGGCGCGCAGGTCCGCCACGAGGGCGGCGTACGCCGCCGCGGGGGGCGTGCCCTGGCGGTTCCAGTCCGCGAGCGCGACCACCGTGCGCGGCAGCGCGTCGGCCACCTCCGGGTTCTCGACCGCGCGCTTCAGCAGCGCGGCGATCGGCACCAGGAACGTGAGCAGCAGGAAGGCGAGCAGCGGCAGCGTGAGCGCGAAGGCGCGCAGCTTGCGGCGGCGCTCGGCGCGGGCGAGGGAGCGCCGCAGGGCGCGGGGGTCCGGGATGCCGGGCAGGGCGATGGAGGCGGTCACGATGCGGGCTCCGCTGGATGCTCAGGTGTTCCTCCGCCCCGGGGCGAGGGCGGAAGAGGGCTACTGCGCGGCCCACGACGCGAAGCGCTTCTCCAGCGCCTCGCCCTGGTCGGCCCAGAACTTCAGGTCGAACTGCAACGCGGTCTTCGCGTTCTCCGGCGCGGTGGGCAGGTTGGCCAGCGTCTTCGCGTCGAGCTTCGACAGCGCCTTGGTGTTGGTCGGCCCGTAGGCGATCTGGCGCGCGTACGCCGCCTGCGCCTCCGGCGTGCTCGCGAAGGCGATGAACTTCAGCGCCGCCTCCTTGTTGGGCGTGCCCTTCGGGATGGTCCAGTAGTCGAGGTCGTAGATGCCGCCGGTCCACGCGATGCGCAGGTTCCTGCCCTCGCGGTTGGCCGCGTCGATGCGGCCGTTGAAGGCGGTGCTCATCACCACGTCGCCCGCGACGAGGAACTGCGGCGGCTGCGCGCCGGCTTCCCACCACTGGATGTGCGGCTTGAGCTCGGTGAGCTTGCGGAACGCGCGGTCGGCGCCGTCCTTCGTGGCGAGCGTGCGGTACACGTCGGCCGGCGCGACGCCGTCGGCCATCAGCGCGAACTCCACGTTGTAGCGCGCGCCCTTGCGCAGCGCGCGCTTGCCGGGAAACTTCTTCACGTCCCAGAAGTCGGCCCAGGTGACGGGCGGCGTCTTCAGCTTGTCGGCGTCGTAGGCCATCACGGTGGACCACACGAAGATGCCGATGCCGCACTCGGTGACCGCGGCCGGCAGGAAGTCGGCCTTCGGCGCGATCTTCGAATAGTCGAGCTTCTCGAACAGGCCTTCGTCGCAGCCGCGCGCCACGTCGGGCGACTCCACCTCGACGACGTCCCACGTGACCTTGCGGGTCTCGACCATCGCCTTGATCTTGGCCTGCTCGCCGTTGTATTCCACGGGCACGACCTTGAGGCCGCTCTTCTCGATCGGCTCGTAGAACGCCTTCTTCTGCGCGTTGCCGTTCGCGCCGCCGAAGTTCACGACGGTGATCTGCTGCTGGGCGACGGCGGGCAGCGCGAGTCCGGCGGCGAGGGCGAGGGCCCATGAGCGGTGTTTCATCGGAAGCTCCTTGTGTTGGCGGGGCGGAAGCGGTTCAGCGGTAGACGCGCGTGAACTCGGGCGGGAACTCGAGCCACACCGTGTCGCCGGATTGCGGCACGGGGGCGGACGAGGAGAGGGGCAGCTTGACGGTGGCGGGCGCCTGGCCGTCGCCCACCGCGCACAGCAGGCGCAGGTGGTCGCCGAAGTAGATGACGCCGCTCACCGCGGCCTGCAGCACGTTGCCGCGGCCGCCGGGCGCGGCCGCGTGCAGCACGATGCGCTCGGGGCGGATGCATGCGTCCACGGCGGAGCCCACCGGCGCGTCGTTGACGTTGACGCCGGCCAGCACGCGCCCGTCGGTGAGCACGATGCCGCAGCGCTCGCTGCCGTCGATGCGCGAGGCGCGCACCGTGCCCGCGAGCACCGTGCTGTCGCCGATGAAGCCGGCGACGAAGCGGTTGGCCGGGGCCTCGTACATGCGGTCGACCGCGTCGATCTGCTGGATCGCGCCGTCGTTGAACACCGCGACGCGGTCGCTCATCGTGAGCGCCTCGCCCTGGTCGTGCGTCACGTACACGAAGGTCACGCCGAGCTGGCGGTGCAGGTCCTTCAGCTCGATCTGCATGTGCTCGCGCAGCTGCTTGTCGAGCGCGCCGAGCGGCTCGTCCATCAGCACGAGCTGCGGCTCGAACACCAGCGCGCGCGCGAGCGCCACGCGCTGCTGCTGGCCGCCCGAGAGCTGCGACGGCAGGCGCTCGGCCATGCCCGACAGGCGCACCATGCCGAGGGCGCGCGCCACGCGCTCGGCCTGCTGCGCCTTCGGCACGCCGCGCACGCCGAGCGGATACGCCACGTTCTGCCCCACCGTCATGTGCGGGAACAGCGCGTAGTTCTGGAACACCATGCCGAAGTGGCGCTTGTGCGGCGGCGTGCGCGTGATGGGCCGGCCGTCGAGCACGATGTCGCCCGCGGTCGGCGTCTCGAAGCCGGCCAGCATCATGAGCGTGGTGGTCTTGCCCGACCCCGAGGGGCCGAGCAGCGTGAGGAACTCGCCGCGCCGGATGTCGAGGTCGAGGCCGCGCACGACGAGGTCGACGCCGTTGTACGTCTTCTGCACGGCGCGAAAGCGCACCAGCGGCGGCGCCTCGGCGGCGGCCGGCGCGACGGGGGGCGCCGAGGCGGCGGGGGGCTGCGAGGCGCGCATCATCGCAGCGCGTCGAAGCAGTCGGCGAGGATGGCCAGCCCCTCGTCGAGCAGCGCGTCGGCCGCGGTGAGCGGCACGAGCACGCGGATCACGTTGCCGTGGGTGCCGCAGGTGAGCAGGATCAGGCCGCGGCGGGCGGCGTCCTGCGCGATGCGGCGGGCCAGGTCCGCATCCGGGCGGGCCAGGTCGCCGTCCTCGAACAGCTCGATGGCGACCATCGCGCCGAGCCCGCGCACGTCGCCCACCACCTTGTGCTTCGCGGCGATGCGCCGCAGCGCCGCGGTGAGGCGCTCGCCCACCGCGCGGGCGCGCTCCAGCAGGCGCTCGTCCTCGAAGGCCTGCAGCACCGCCAGCGCGGCGGCGCAGCCGATGGGCGAGCCGGCGTAGGTGCCGCCCAGCCCCCCGGGCGCGGGCGCGTCCATCACCTCCGCCCGGCCCACCACGCCGGAGATCGGGAAGCCGCCGGCGAGCGACTTGGCGGTGGCGATCAGGTCCGGCGCGACCGGCCACTGCTCGCACGCGAACCAGGTGCCGGTGCGGCCCGCGCCGGTCTGCACTTCGTCGGCGATCAGCAGGATGTCGTGGCGCTCGGCGATCTTCTTCAGGCCGGCGACGAACTCGGGCGGCGCGACGTGGAAGCCGCCTTCGCCCTGCACGGGCTCGACGATGAAGGCGGCGACGTGCTCGGCCTCGATGTCGTTCTTGAGGATCGTCTCCACCGAGGCGAGCGCATCGGCCACGCTCACCCCCTGCAGCGGGTTCGGGAACAGGGCATGGAACACCTCGCCGGGGAACGGCCCGAAGCCGGTCTTGTACGGCGCGACCTTGCCGGTGAGCGCGAGCGTCATGAGCGTGCGGCCGTGGTAGCCGCCGGTGAACGCCACGATGCCGCCGCGCCGCGTGTGCGCGCGCGCGATCTTCACGGCGTTCTCCACCGCTTCGGCGCCGGTCGAGAGAAACAGCGTCTTCTTGGCGAAGCGTCCGGGCGCGAGCGCGTTGAGGCGCTCCGCGAGTTCCACGTAGGGCTCGTAGGCGATGACCTGGAAGCAGGTGTGCGTGTAGCGGTCGAGCTGCGCCTTCACCGCCTCGATCACGGCCGGGTGGCAGTGGCCGGTGTTGAGCACCGCGATGCCGCCGGCGAAATCGATGTAGCGGCGGCCCTCCACGTCCCAGAACTCGGCATTGCGCCCGCGCTCGATGAAGATGGGGTGGGCCTGGCCCACCCCGCGGGGCACGGCGGCGTGGCGGCGCGCCATCAGCGCGGCGTTGGTGGCATGCGGTTCCCGTTGCATTCGTGTCCTCCAGCGGTGACGAGCGTCAACTCTAGGCGCGCATCGCGGCGGATACCATGTACAGCCGGCACCGATGCGCGGTGTACTGTGCAGGCGATGGGGCCTGTACATGGAAGCCCTGATCCGGTGCGCGTGCACGACCTTCGTCCGCCGATGTTCACCCTCAAGCCCGATGCACCCACGCCGCTGGTGAGCCAGATCGTCGACGGCTACCGCCGGCTGATCGCCGACCAGTCGCTGCGGCCGGGCACCAAGCTGCCGTCGATCCGCGGCTTCGCGGCGTCGCACGGGGTGAGCGTGTTCACGGTGGTCGAGGCGTACGACCGGCTCGTCGCGCAGGGCTGGCTGGTGTCGCGCGCCAACGCGGGGTTCTTCGTCAAGCGCCGCCCCGGCGACGCCCCCGCGGGCGCCGAGCCCGCCGCGCCCGACCTGCACTTCGACGCGCGCTGGTTCCTCAAGCAGATCTTCGAGAACCGCAACCTGCCGCTGAAGCCCGGCTGCGGCTGGATGCCGCACGACTGGCTGTTCGAGGACGGCGTGCGCCGCAGCCTGCGCCAGCTCGCCACCGACGGCGGCGAGCTGGGCGGCTACGGCAGCCCGTACGGGCACATGGCGCTGCGCGTGCTGATCGCCGAGGCGCTCGCCGAGCACCAGATCGCCGCCACCGCGGACCACGTGCTGCTGACGCAGGGCTCGAGCCAGGCGCTCGACCTCGCGGCGCGCCGGCTGGTGAAGCCGGGCGACGCGGTGCTGGTCGACGAGCCCGGGTATCCGAACCTCATGTTCATGCTGCGCTTCCTCGGCGCGCGCCTGGTCGGCGTGCCGCGCACGCCGGGGGGCTACGACGTCGCGGCGCTGGAGTCGCTGATCGGCGCGCACCGGCCGCGCGCCTTCTTCACCCAGCCGCGGCTGCAGAGCCCCACCAACTCGATCGCGCCGATCGCGCAGCTCTACCGCGTGCTGCAACTCGCCGAGGCGCACGACATCACGCTGGTCGAGAACGACATCTACGCGGACCTGGACCCGCAGTCGCGGCCGTCGCTCGCGAGCCTCGACCAGCTCAAGCGCGTGGTGCACGTGGGCAGCTTCTCCAAGACCATCTCGCCGAACATCCGCGTGGGCTACCTCGTGGCCGGCCCGCACCTGCTGGACGACTTCGCGCAGCTCAAGATGGTGTCCGGACTGACGTCGTCCGACCTGACCGAGCGCGTCGCCTTCGGCGCGCTCACCGAGGGCCGCTGGCGCAAGCACCTCAAGTCGCTGCGCGACCGCCTGGCCGATGCGCACGGCGGCGTGGCGCAGCGGCTCGCCGGCCTCGGCTTCGAGCTGTTCTGCGAGCCGAAGGCCGGCATGTACCTGTGGGCGCGCCATCCGGACCTGACCGACAGCGCCGAGCTCACGCGCCAGGCGGCGGGCGAGGGGATGATGCTCGGCCCCGGCCACCTGTTCCTCGTCGAGCCGCGGCCCACCGGCTGGCTGCGCTTCAACGTCGCCTTCAGCGAGGACGAGCGCATCTTCCGCTTCCTCGAGCAGCAGGTGGCGGCGGCGGCCCAGGCGGGCGCCGCGTGATCAGGCGCGCCACAGCGCATCCAGCATGCGCGGGCCGTCGCGCCACCACCAGATCGCGGTGAGGTGCAGCGGGTAGAAGGCGTAGAAGACCCAGCGCAGGCGGGGCACGCGCAGGTCTGCGCGGGCCGCGATCCACGCGATCGGCAGCGCGGCGAGCGCCCAGAAGTTGAAGTTGACGATCCAGAGGCTGGCCGTCGCCGCGACCCAGAGCGCCAGCCGCGGCGCGCGCGGCCGCCGCGCGCAATGCCACGCGGCGGTGCACATCGCGACGCCGGGCACGAAGTAGTCGCCGACCAGGCCGCCCGCGAGGAACGCGGCGCCCGCGAGGCCCACGCCCGCCAGGTCGCGCCGTTGCAGCCCGTACACCGTGGCGGTGGCGGCCAGCAGCGTCACCAGGATGTTGGCCGGCCACCAGCGCCCGACCAGCGCCCAGTGCGCCGGCGTGGCGAGCAGGGCGAAGAGCGCCAGGCGCGCCATCACGCGCACGTGCAGGCCGCGCTCGAACGCGCCCGGGCGCGCGAGGTTGCAGCCGAGCACGAAGGCGAACAGCGGGAACACCAGGCGCCCCGCCTGGTAGGCGCCCGGGAGCCTGCGCTCGAACAGGAAGGTGTTGACGTGGTCCAGCACCATGAGCGCCAGCGCGAGCCACTTCAGCGCCTCGAGCGTGCCGTCGGCCGGGTTCAGCGGCGCCGGCGCGGGGCCGGCGCGCGCGGCGGGCGGGTCGGGGGGCATCGCGCGGGACATGGGGCAGCCGCCGTGAGCGGCAAGGGTTGTGCCGTGGCGCCGGGTGGCTTCCCCGTAAAATCGACC
>Ga0075429_100002595_pt1 | contig 15231 bp, 13 predicted proteins | sample RhiMetdeltSRZDD3_FD_75295 | JGI IMG/M metagenome (GOLD analysis project Ga0075429, IMG submission 75295) | Populus rhizosphere microbial communities from Tennessee, USA - Rhizosphere MetaG P. deltoides SRZDD3 | ecosystem: Host-associated > Plants > Roots > Rhizosphere > Soil | place: USA... | reverse complement strand
GGCGGCCCGGCGTGCTCATAAGGCAACCTCCGTGCTGCGCACTCCGGAATTCGCACTTGGGGCGGCCCGGCGTGCTCATGGCCGGTCGAGCTTGGCGCGCACCGTCACGGCGGGCGGCTCGGCGCGCCGCGCCGAGACGAGGCCCTGGTCGAAGCGCGCCAGGCTCACGAGCCAGCCGAGCTGCCGGAAGCCCGGCTCGCCGGCTTCGGTCCGGGGCGTGCTGGGCGCGCCGGGCCACGGCCGGCCGCGCAGCCAGTCGAACAGCGCGGCCACCGGCAGGCTCTCGCCGAGCACCTCGCGCGTGAGCGCGTCCAGGCTCGCGAAGCGCGTCTCGCCCTGCGGCGTGACCAGCGCCACGCGCCCGGGAGACCAGCGGGCCTGGGCGAGCACGGTGCCGAGCGGCGTGGAAAGGTCCAGGCGGCCTTCGTCGGGGCTGCCCTGCAGGTCGAACGTGGCGGTGACGTTGCGCGCCTCGGTGGACGGCGTGGCATCCACCTGCACCGTCATGCGGCCCGCGAGCGCGGCCGGGGCGGCAGGCGCGGCGGCGCGGGGCGGCGCGACGGTGGCGCATCCGGCGAACAGCAGCAGGCACGCGACGAGCATTGCACCGGCAGGCCACCGGCGCGCCGCACGCACCCGCGGCCGCCCGGCGGCGACGGGCGCGCGATCGACCGCCGCCGTCACAGGTCGCCGACGCGCAGGCGCGCGAGCGTCTCGCGCAGGACGTCGTTGGCCGCGTCCTTGCTGCGGCCCTCGCGCCAGATGCGGCGCGCCTCGTCGCGCTGGCCGCTCACCCACAGCACCTCGCCGAGGTGCGCGGCGATCTCGGGGTCGGGCCGCGACTGGTAGGCGCTGCGCAGCAGGCGCAGCGCCTCGGCCCGGTTGCCGATGCGGAACTCGACCCAGCCGAGGCTGTCGGTGATGAACGGCTCGCCCGGGGCGATCTCGAGCGCCTTCTGGATCAGCGCCTTCGCCTCGGGCAGGCGCAGGCTGCGCTCGGCCAGCGAATAGCCGAGCGCGTTGTACGCGTGGTGGTGGTCGGGCTTGAGCTGGATCACCCGGCGCAGCAGGCGCTCCATCTCGTCCATGCGGTTGAGCTTCTCGGCCATCATCGACTGCTCGTACAGCAGGTCGACGTCGTCGTTGTACTTCCTGTTCGCCACCGCGAGCACGCTGTTGGCCTCGGACCAGTTCTTGGTGTCGCGCAGGATCTGCACTTCGGCGAGCAGCTTGGCGCGGCCGTCCTCCTCGGCGCGCTCGGGCGCCTTGCGGATCAGCTCGCGCGCCTCGCGCACCTTGCCCTGGCGCGCCATCAGCGAGGCGCGCCGCTGGATCACCTCGAGCGCGCGCTGCGGGTTGTCGACCCGCTTCAGCCACGCTTCGGCGCCCTTGTAGTCCTTCTGCTGCTCGGCGGCCTGCGCCAGCATCAGCCACGCCTGCGTGAGGCCGCGGTCGGGCGAGAGCGGCGCGTCGTCGTCGCCGAGGGCAGCATGCGGGTCGGCCGGCGGCTTCGGCGCCTCGGCCTGCACCAGCTCGACGAAGCGCTCCAGCGCGGCCGCAGCCTGCTTCGGCTGGCGCAGCTCGAGGTACAGCGCGCCGAGCGTGAGCCAGGGCGGCGCGACCTGCGGCTCGGCGGACGTGACGGCCTCGAGCTGCCCGACGGCGTCGCCGTAGCGCTGCGAGTTCGCCAGCACGCGGGCGTACGCCATGCGCAGCGGGTTGGCCTTGGGGTGGGCCTGCAAATGCTCCTGGATGATCGATTCGGCGGCCGGCGTGCCGGGCAGCAGCTCGAGCGCGAGCAGCACGGGCGCGTCGGCGACCGGGTCGGCCGCATGGGCGCGCTGCGCCATCGCGAGCGCCTTGGCGGGGTCGCCGGCGGCGAGCCACGTGCGGCCCTGCGCCACGTGCACGGCGGCCCGCGTGCCGGGCGCCTCGGCGTACTGCTGCAGCGCCTGGTCGAGCACCGCGGCCACCTGCTTCTTGTCCTGCATGCGCGCGAAGAAGCGCGGCAGGCTCGCGATCAGCCCTGCGCGGTCGCCTTCGGGCGTCAGCTTCAGCAGCGATTGCAGCGGCTCGGCGGTCTCCTGCGGGCGGTTCAGCGCGATCAGCAGCTGCACGAGGTAGCGGTGCGCGTCCAGCGACTGCGGCAAGTCCGTGCGCCACTGGCGCGCCGCGGCGAGCGCCTGCTCGCCCGCGCGGGCCTGCAGCGCGATGTCGGTGGCGCGGCGGTAGAGCTGCTCGTCGTGCGTCTTGCGCGCGGCGTCGAGCACGACCTCGTACGCGGTGCCGGCCTCGCCGCCGCGCAGCTCGATCTCGCCGATCAGCAGCTGGTAGAAGAGCTGCGCGTCCAGCGCGGAGTGGGTGGGCGCCTCCCTGGGCGCCGGCGCGGCGGTGTCCTGCGCCAGCGCGCCGGTGCAGAGCGACAGCGTCGAGGCCGCCAGGGCCAGCGCTCGCATGCGATTCGGGAAACGAGCTGGCATGGAAAACTCCTGTGACCGGGCCGATTCTAGTAGGGGGAGCCGGGCGCCACGCGCGGGGTAGACCGGCGGCCCTGGCGATAATTCCCGCCATGCCGGAACTGCCCGAAGTCGAGGTGACGCGCCAGAGCTTTCGCGAGCGCATCGAGGGGGCCCGCGTGACCGCCGTGCGGCTCGGCAAGCCCTTGCGCTGGCCCCTCGGCGTGGCGCCGGAGGCGCTGGTCGAGCACACCGTCGGCGACGTGGCGCGGCGCGGCAAGTACCTCTGGCTGCCGCTGCGGCAGGCCGGGCGGGACGCGGGCGGGCTGCTCATGCACCTGGGCATGTCGGGCTCGCTGGCGTTCAGCGAGGCGCCGGGCGACGCCGGCGCGCACGACCACTTCGACCTGGTCACCACGCGCGGCACGCTGCGCCTCACCGATCCGCGCCGCTTCGGCGCGGTGGTGTGGTCGCCGAGCCGCGACGAAGGCATGGCGGCCAGGCTGCTCGCGGGGCTCGGCCTCGAGCCGTTCGATCCCGCCTTCGACGGCGCGTACCTGCACGCCGCGCTGAAGCGGCGGCGCGTCGCGGTCAAGCACGCGCTGCTCGCGGGCGACATCGTCGTGGGCGCGGGCAACATCTACGCGTGCGAGGCGCTGTACGCGGCCGGCATCGACCCGCGCACGCGCAGCGACCGCGTCAGCCGCCCGCGCGCCGAGCGGCTGGCGGCCGCGGTGCGCGACACGCTGGCGCGCGCGCTGGCCCTCGGCGGCTCCACGCTGCGCGACTTCCGCGACGCGCACGGCATGGCGGGCCGCTTCCAGGCGCAGGCGCGCGTCTACGGCCGCGCCGGCGAGCCGTGTGGCGTATGCGGCACACCCATCCGGCGTCTCGTGCAGGGGCAGCGCTCCACCTTCCACTGCCCGGTCTGCCAAAGGCGTTGAAACCGTCACGGGTGGCGCACAACGATTTGGTGTGCGGATGTTTTCCCCGGTGTGGCTCCGGGTCCATGAGATAGGATGCCCGTCACCCGGTCCACCCTCATCGCGGCCGGCGTCCACGCCCTTCGCATGACCCCCACCTTCGCCAGCAACTTCGACGCACTGAGCGGCTGGCGGTCCTCGCTCGGCCGGCGTCTTTCCGACCTTTCGCGCTACCTCGCGGCGCACGAGCTGACGGACGAGCCCACGCAGGAGGCGCTGGTCGCGCTCGCGCAGCGCCTGGCCGGCGAGAAGCTCGTGGTCGCCTTCGTCGCCGAGTTCTCGCGCGGCAAGTCCGAGCTCATCAACGCCATCTTCTTCGCCGACGCGGGCAAGCGCGTGCTGCCGGCCACCCCCGGCCGCACCACGATGTGCCCGGTCGAGCTCGCGTACGACCCCGAGGAGCCGCCGACGCTGTCGCTGCTGCCGATCGAGACGCGCCTGCAGGGCTTGTCGCTCGGCGAGCTGCGCGGCCAGCCGCGCGCCTGGGAGCACGTGCCGCTGAACGTGCAGCGGCCCGACGAGCTGTCGCAGGCGCTCACGCAGGTGATGCGCACGCGCTGGGTGTCGATCGACGAGGCGCGCACGCTCGGCTTCTGGGACGACGACCGGCCGCAAGACAACCCGCCGCTGGACGCGCAGGGCCGCGCCGAGGTGCCGCAGTGGCGCCATGCGCTCATCAACTACCCGCACCCGCTGCTGCGGCAGGGGCTGGTCGTGCTCGACACCCCCGGCCTGAACGCGATCGGCGCCGAGCCGGAGCTCACGCTGAGCCTGCTGCCCGGCGCGCACGCCACGGTCTTCATCCTCGGCGCGGACACCGGCGTCACCAAGTCCGACCTCGCCATCTGGCGCGACCACCTCGGCACGCACAACCTCGCGCGCTTCGTCGTGCTGAACAAGATCGACGCGCTGGCCGACCCGCTCGCCACGCCCGCGCAGGTCGCGCAGCAGATCGACGAACAGTGCCAGGCGACGGCCCGCACGCTGGGCGTTGCGGCCGAGCGCGTGTTCCCGCTGTCCGCGCGCCAGGCGCTCGCGGCGCGCGTCGCGGGCGACGCCGAGGCGCTCGCGCAAAGCCGGCTCGAGGCGCTCGAGCAGGCGCTCTCGACGCAGTTGCTGCCGCAGCGCCGCCAGCTGCTGCAGCAGCTGCTCGACGAGGCGATCGACCACGTGGAAACGCACGTCGCGCGCCGCCTCGCCGATGCGCGCCGCCAGCTCGCCGAGCAGATGCTCGAGCTGCGCGGGATCCGCGGCAAGAGCTCGGCCAAGGTGCGCCTGATGATCCAGCGCGTCGAGGAGGAGACCGCCGACTTCGAGCGCTGCACGGCGCGGCTGCAGGCGCTGCGCGTGGTGCACAGCCGCATGCTGAAGGACATGCTCGTCGGCCTGTCGAGCGACCGGCTGCGCGAGGAGGTCGGCCGCATGCAGACCGAGATGAGCGCCTCGCTGCTGAACCTCGGCGCGAAGAAGGCCTTCGTCGGGCTGTGCAAGCAGCTGCGCGCGCTGCTGGCCGCGGCCCAGGCGGGCAGCAACGAGGTGCGCGAGATGCTCGCCGCCTCCTTCGCCACGCTCAACGCCGAATTCGGCTTCGCGCTGTCGGTGCCGGCCGGACCCGACATCGGGCGCTATGCCGACGATCTCTCGATGATCGAGGCGAGCTACGTCCAGTACCTCGGTCTCGGCCAGGCGCTGCGGCTGTCGCAGCCGAAGTTCATGGAGCAGTTCCGCCGCATGCTCGTGTCCAAGCTGCGCGTCGTGTTCGAGAACGCGAGCGGCGAGCTGGAGCTGTGGAGCAAGGGCGCCTCGGCGCAGGTCGACTCGCAGCTGCGCGAGCGCCGGCGCGGCTTCCGCCGGCGCCGCGAGGCGCTGGAGCGCATCCAGGGCGCGGCCGGCGAGCTCGAGCAGCGCATCGCCGAGCTCGAGGGCCAGGACCAGCGGCTGCACCAGTTCGTGCTGCGCGTGGCCGAGCTCACCTCGGCGCTGCGCGAGGACGGCGCGTTGCGGACCGCGCCGCTGCCGGGTCGCACCTCCCGCCCCGCGCCGCTCGACGAGGGCGCGTCGCGGCCCGCGCCGCCCGAGAGCGACGCCGAAGCCGGGCTGCTGCACATCGACCTGCCGCTGGACGACGAGCCGGCGCCGATGCTGCTGCGCCACGCCGCCCCGGGGTGAACGCGGCGGCCGGCGGCTTCGCGGCGCGCGTCGTCGCGTGGCAGCGCGGCTTCGGCCGCCATGCGCTGCCGTGGCAGGGCACGCGCGACCCGTACCGCGTGTGGCTCTCCGAGATCATGCTGCAGCAGACGCAGGTGGCGACCGTCCTCGGCTACTACGCGCGCTTCCTCGAGCGCTTTCCCGACGTGCGGGCCCTCGCCGCCGCGCACGCCGACGACGTGCTCGCCGCATGGAGCGGCCTCGGCTACTACAGCCGCGCGCGGCACCTGCATCGCTGCGCGCAGGCCGTGGTGGCGCAGCACGGCGGCGAGTTCCCACGCACGAGCGAGGCGCTCGCGCGGCTGCCCGGCATCGGGCGCTCGACCGCCGCGGCCATCGCCGCGTTCTGCTTCGGCGAACGCGCCGCCATCCTCGACGGCAACGTGAAGCGCGTGCTGACGCGCGTGCTCGCCTTCGGCGACGACCTCGCCGTCGCGGCCCACGAGCGCCGGCTGTGGGAGGAAGCGACCGCGCTGCTGCCGGCCGAGGGCATCGAGGCGTACACGCAGGGCCTCATGGACCTGGGCGCGACGGTGTGCACCGCACGCGCGCCCCAGTGCGGGCAGTGCCCGGTGCGCGCGGCGTGCCGCGCGGCGCAGGCGGGCGATCCGGCGCGCTACCCGGTGAAGACGCGCGCGCTGAAGCGCGGCCGGCGCGAGCACGTGTGGCTGTGGCTGCAATGGCGCGAGCGGCTGTGGCTCGCGCAGCGGCCGGCGCGCGGCGTGTGGGCCGGCCTGTGGAGCCTGCCGGAGTTCGATTCGGCGCAGGCATTCGCCGAGGCGAGCGCCCTGTGGCCGGGCGAAGGCGAGGCGCTGCCGAGCTTCACGCACGTGCTCACGCATTTCGACTGGCGGCTGCATCCCGTGCGGTGGCGCCTGCCGCAGCGGACCGCCCGCGCGCGCATGGAGGCGGTGACGCGGGCATTGCCCGCGGGCCGATGGCTGGGCTTCGACGAGGTCCTGGGGCTGGGGCTGCCGGCGCCGCTGCGCAGGCTGATCGATGCGCACGCCGAGTCGCGACGGTGAGATGGCCGGCGCGGGCGCGCCGAGGCCTGCCCGTCAGACCACGCCCTTGCTGCGCAGGAACTCGTCCACCAGCTGCAGGCGCACCTGCGCGTCGGGCAGCTCCATCAGCTTCTGCTTGGCCGCGAGCGAGATCGGCAGGATCTCGCACCAGCGGTTCGCCACCCACCCGGCGCTGTCGAAGCGGTAGGGCTCGAGGAAGGGCTCGGCGCCTTGCGCCTTGAGGGTCGCGATGGCGCTCGCCAGGCCGCGCACCGTGTCGTGCGCGGATTCGCTCGGCGCGACCGGGGCATCGTCGGGCACGCTGGCGGCGCGCGCGATCCACAGGCCGTCGCTCTCCTGGCGGCTGTTGCGCACGCCGAAGCGCCGCGTGCCGCGGCAGCGCACGTGCAGGATGCCGGCCTGTGCGCTGTCCACGTCGATCAGCTCGGCCAGGGTGCCGACGGTCTCGAACACGACCGACGGGCCGCCGGCGACGCGCGATTCGTTGCCCTGCTTGAGCGCGACGACGCCGAACGTGCGGCCCTCGCGCAGGCAGCTGCCCACGAGGTCGAGATAGCGCGCCTCGAACACCTTCAGCGTCAGCAGCCCGTCGGGAAACAGCACCGTCTGGAGCGGAAAGAGGGGCAGGTCGAACGGCTTGGGCTGGGACATCGGGGCAGACGGCGTCGCCGCCGGGGTTAGGGCCGGCGCGGCCCGTCGGACGGGCCGCTCATTCCTTGGCGTCCAGCTCGCGGTGCCGCACGAGCGTCGACCCGCGGGCGCCGAAGCGCCGCGCCAGCATCTCGACGAAGTACACCGAGCGATGCTGGCCGCCCGTGCAGCCGATCGCCACGGTCAGGTAGCTGCGCAGGTCTTCCTCGAACGCCGGCAACCAGCGTGCCAGGAACTGCTCGATCTGCAGCAGCATCTCCAGCGCCTCGGGCTGCGACTCCAGGTAGAGGACCACCGGCTCGTCGCGGCCGGTGAGCGCGCGCAGCTCGCGGATGTAGTAGGGGTTGGGCACGACGCGCACGTCGAACACGAAGTCCGCGTCGAGCGGCACGCCGTGCTTGAAGGCGAAGGACTCGAAGACCAGCGTGAGGCGGCTGCCGCCCGCTTCCACGAGCTCGGTCATCCATTCGCGCAGCTGGGCCGGCCGCAGCTGGCTGGTGTCGATGACGGTGGACACCTCGCGCAGCTCGGAGAGCAGCTCGCGCTCGATCTCGATCGCGTCGATGAGACCGCGGTGCGACGGGGGGCCGCGCACCTCGCCCGCCGCGGGGGACCCCGCGTCCGCTTCGCGCTGCGTCAGCGGATGCGGGCGGCGCGTCTCGGAGAAGCGGCGCACCAGCGCGTCGGTGCTGGAGTCGAGGAACACCGAACGGATGGTCACCCCTTCGCCGCGCAGCTGCTCCAGCAGCGGCAGCAGCTTCGGCAGCGAGCCGGCGCTGCGCGAGTCCACCGCGATGGCGACGCGCCGACGCGCGCGCTGGTGCTCGAGCTGCAGGAACGGGCGCAGCAGCTCGGGCGGCAGGTTGTCGACGCAGAAGAAGCCGGCGTCTTCCAGCGCATGCAGCGCGACCGACTTGCCCGAGCCCGAGATGCCGGTGACGATGACCACCTCGTGCGGCGATCCGGCGGGCGCGCCGGACGGGGCGTCCGGGTCCGGATCGTGGTGGAGCGCGTCCATGAAGCCCCTCGGCTCTCACGCGCGCTTGCGGCCGCGCGGGGCGGCGGCGTCGGCCCCCACGGCGAGCATCTCCTGCGCGTGCGCGAGGCTCGTGCCCGACAGGCGCTCGCCGCCCAGCATGCGGGCGATCTCGGCGACCCGGGCCTCGCCCGTGACGGGCTGGATGTCGCTGCGCGTCACGCCGTGGCGCGCCGCCTTCGAGACGACGAAGTGGCGGTCCGCGCAAGCGGCCACCTGGGGCAGGTGCGTCACCGCGAGCACCTGCCGGTCGCGGCCGAGCTGCCTCATCAGGCGCCCGACGGTCTCGGCCACCGCGCCGCCGACGCCCGCATCGATCTCGTCGAAGACGAGCGCGCCTGCGCCTTCGGGCGCGAGCTGGCAGGTGGTGACCGCGACGGCCAGCGCGATGCGCGAGAGCTCGCCGCCCGAAGCCACCTTCGCGAGCGGCCGCGGCGTGCTGCCGGCGTGGCCGGCGACGAGGAACTCCGCGCTCTCCAGGCCGTAGGACTGCGGTTCGCCGGCGTCCGCGAGCGCCACCTCGAAGCGCCCGCCCGCCATGCCGAGCTGCTGCATCGCCTGCGTGACGGCCGAGGCGAGCTTCGGCGCGGCCCGCCGCCGCGCGGCCGAGACGCGCCGCGCCTCGGCGTCGCAGGCCGCGCGTGCGGCGGCGGCGGTGCGCTCCAGCGCGTCGAGGTCGGCCGCGGCGTCCAGCGCGGCGAGCTCCGCCTGCCATTCGGCCAGCAGCGCGGGGAGCTCGGCGGGCGGGCGGCGATAGCGGCGCGCCAGGCCGATCCATGCGGACAGGCGCTCGTCGACCGCATGCAGCCGCTCGGGCTCGACCTCGGTGTGGTGCAGGTAGCTCGACAGCGTGTGCGCCGCGTCCTGCAGCTGCGCCTGTGCGCCGCGCAGCACGTCGACGACCGCGGCGAGCTGCGGGTCGAAGGCGCACACCTTGTCCAGCGCGTCGATGGCGCGGGCGGTGAGCGAATCGGCGTTCTCCTCGGCGTCGGCGTCGGCGATGGCGTCGGCGGCGCCGCGCGCCGCGTCGATCAGCGCCTGCGCGTTGGCGAGCTTCTGGTGCTCGGCATTGAGCTCGTCCCACTCGCCGGCGGCCGGGGCGAGCGTGCCGAGCTCGCCGATCTGCCAGGCGAGGCGCTCGCGCTCGCGGGAGAGGTCGGCCTGCCGGGTCTCGGCGCGGTGCAGCGCGTCGGCCGCGGCTTTCCAGGCGGACCACGCCGCGGCGAGCGGGGCGGCGTCCACCCCCGCGTAGGCGTCCAGGAGCGCGCGCACCGAGGGTGCGCGCGTCAGTCCCTGCCACGCGTGCTGGCCGTGGATGTCCACCAGGCGCTCGGCGGCCTCGCGCAGTTGCGCGACCGTGGCCGCGCTGCCGTTGATCCACGCGCGGCTCTTGCCCTGCGCGTCGAGCGTGCGGCGCAGCAGCAGCCTGCCGTCGTCGTCGGGGGCGAAGCCCGCCTCCTCCAGCCAGCCGGCGAGGGCGGCGGGCGCGTCGAATTCGGCCGTGACCTCGGTGCGCGCGGCGCCCTCGCGCACCAGCCCGGCGTCGCCGCGGCTGCCGAGGGCGAGCTGCAGCGCGTCCACCAGGATCGACTTGCCGGCGCCCGTCTCGCCGGTGAGCACGGTGAAGCCGGCGTCGAGCTCGACCTCGAGCGAGGCCACGATGACGAAATCGCGCAGCGCGAGGCGCCTGAGCATCAGTGGACGACTCCGGAATGCCAGTGCAGCTTGCGCCGCAGCGTGGCGTAGTAGCTCCAGCCGAGGGGGTGCAGGAAGCGCACCTGGTGCGCCGAGCGGCTCACGCTGACGCGGTCCCCGTGCAGCAGGCTGGCGAGCGCCTGCATGTCGAAATTCACGCTCGCGTCCTTGCCGGCCACGATCTCGATGGTGATCTCGCGCGTGTCCGGCAGCACGATGGGGCGGTTCGACAGGTCGTGCGGCGCGATGGGCACCATCACCCAGCCGCCGATGCCGGGGTGCAGGATGGGGCCGCCGGCCGAGAGGGCGTAGGCGGTGGAGCCGGTGGGCGAGCCGATGATGAGGCCGTCGGCGCGCAGGTTGGCCACGAATTCCTGGCCGACGTCGATCTTCAGCTCCACCATGGCGGCGGTGGCGCCGCGGCTCACGACCACGTCGTTCATCGCGAAGCCTTCGAAGATGACGCGGCCGTCGCGGCACACGCTGCCCTCGAGCATGCTGCGGCGCTCTTCCTCGAAGTCTCCCGCGATCATCGGCGCGAGCACCTCGGCGAACTGGCCCACCGGCACGTCGGTGATGAAGCCGAGGCGCCCCTGGTTGATGCCCACCAGCGGCGTGCCCCAGCGCGCGAGCTGCCGCGCGATGCCGAGCATGGTGCCGTCGCCGCCCACCACGATGCCGATGTCGCATGCGCGGCCGAGCTCCTCGGGCGTCATCGCGCCGTGCCCGGCGAGGCCCGTGTGGTTCGCGGTCTGGCGCTCGAGCGTGACCTCGAGCCCCTGGCGGATGAGGAACTGAGCGATGTCCTCCACCACGTCACGGATGCCGGGCGCATGGGGCTTGCCCACCAGCGCGGCGTGACGGAATCGTCGGCTCATGACGCGGGATTACACCACAGGGGTCCGCGCGCGATGCCGGCGAAAATGACCTCGAAACCGGAATGTCTCCCATGCTGGACGAGCGAGCGAGGACGCTGCTGAAGGCGCTGGTCGAACGCTACATCGCGGACGGCCAGCCCGTGGGCTCGCGCACGCTGTCGCGCGCGTCGGGGCTCGAGCTTTCGCCGGCGACCATCCGCAACGTGATGGCCGACCTGGAAGAGCTCGGGCTCATCGCGAGCCCGCACACGAGCGCGGGCCGCGTGCCCACGGCGCGCGGCTACCGGCTGTTCGTCGACACGATGCTCACCGCGCAGCCGCGCGAGTGGAGCGACCCGCCGCCCGACATCGAGCCGGCGCTGCGGCCCGACCAGCCGCAGCGCGTGATCGCCAACGCGGCGCAGGTGCTGTCCAACCTCTCGCACTTCGTCGGCGTCGTCACCGCGCCGCGCAAGCAGAGCGTGTTCCGCCACATCGAGTTCCTGCGGCTCGGCGACCGGCGCGTGCTGGTGATCCTGGTGGCGCCCGACGGCGACGTGCAGAACCGCGTCATCTTCACCGTGCAGGACTTCACCCAGTCCCAGCTCATCGAGGCGAGCAACTTCCTCAGCCAGCATTACGCGGGCCGCACGCTCGAGGAGGTGCGCGAGCGCCTGAAGACCGAGGTGGACCAGTTGCGCGGCGAGATCGCGCAGCTCATGCAGGCGGCGGTGCAGGCGGGCAGCCAGGCGATGGAGGAAAGCCAGGAGCAGGTGGTGATCTCCGGCGAGCGCAACCTGCTGGCCGTGCAGGACTTCTCCAGCGACATGGGCAGCCTGCGCAAGCTGTTCGACCTGTTCGAGCACAAGACGCAGCTCATGCGCCTGCTCGACGTCAGCAGCCGCGCCGAGGGCGTGCGCATCTACATCGGCGGCGAGAGCACCGTGGTGCCGATCGAGGAGCTGTCCATCGTGACGGCGCCGTACGAGGTGGACGGGCAGGTCGTGGGCACGCTCGGCGTGATCGGGCCCACGCGCATGGCGTACGAGCGGATGATCCGCATCGTGGACATCACGTCGCGCCTGGTGACCAACGCGCTCAGCCAGAAGTAGGTCTGCGGTGCCGGTGCGCCCTCGCGCCGCGCGCGGGCGTTCCGGCAGGGGCGGCCCGCGTGGCGGGTTCACCCGCCCGCCGGCCGCTCCTTCACGTGGATGTGCCAGGCGGCGATGAACATCGCGGCGATCGCCGGGCCGATGACGAAGCCGTTGATGCCGAGCAGCGCCATGCCGCCCAGCGTGGTGATCATCACCAGCCAGTCGGGCATCTGCGTGTCGCGCCCGACGAGGATGGGCCGCAGCAGGTTGTCGACCAGCCCGATCACCACGACGCCCCAGGCGATCAGCGCGACGCCCTGCCAGACGCTGCCGGTGACGAGCAGGTAGAGCGCCACCGGCAGCCACACCAGCGCGGCGCCCACGGCCGGCAGCAGCGAGAGGAACGCCATCAGCACGCCCCACAGCAGCGCGCCGCGCACGCCGAGGAAGGCCAGCGCGACGCCGCCCAGCGCGCCCTGCACGATGGCCACCACCACGTTGCCCTTCACCGTCGCGCGCACGACGGTGGCGAACTGGTCCAGCAGCTCCTGCTTGTGCTCGGCCTCCAGCGGGATCGCGCGCTTGATGATGCGCGCGAGCGCGTCGCCGTCGCGGATCAGGAAGAACGCGAGGTACAGCATGATGAACAGGCCGACAACGAAGTTGAACGTGTCCTGCCCGATGTTGACGGCCTGCGTGGCGATGAGCTTGCTGCCCTGGGCGAGGCCGTTCGCCGCCCAGCGCTGCAGCGCCTCGAAGTCCACCAGCCCGAAGCGCTGGAGCAGCCCCTTCACCCACATCGGCAGCGCGTCGAACACGCCGCGAAAGAGCGTCGCGGGATTCAGTTCGCCCGACTGCACCGCCTGGTAGATGGCCGCGGCCTCGCGCGCGAGCGAGGCGGTGATGAACGCGAAGGGCAGGACGACGATCAGCAGCACCAGCAGCACCGTCACCAGCGCCGCCGAGTTGCGCCGGCCGTTGAGTCGCGCGACCAGCCGGCGGTACAGCGGCGCGAACAGCAGCGCGACGATGGCGCCCCACATGAGCGCGCCGTAGAACGGCAGCAGGATCCAGCCGAGCGCGAGCGACACCACGACCAGCAGGACCGCCAGGCCCTTCTGGGAGAACAGCGCCGTGGCGCGGGGATCGAGAGGCTTCATCCGGTCCTCGTGAGGCAGGCCGTCGCGGGCCGCCATCGTAGCTGCGGCGAAAAGGGCTGCGGTTGCAGGGGGCGGGAAAGAGGGCGGGGCCGCGTGCGTGCCGGGGCGCCGCCGGCGCGACGAAGCGGCCGGTGCCCGTCGGCGGTCGTCGCGAGGCATGCCCGCGTGCCGGGCATCGAGGGGCGGGCCCCGGGCGGATGGGCCTGCGCCGCCATAATCCGCCCGGGGGGGCCGTTAGCTCAGTTGGTCAGAGCAGAGGACTCATAATCCTTTGGTCGCTGGTTCGAGCCCAGCACGGCCTACCAAAATTCTCCGGGCACGATAAGGACTTACACGCGTGTCGCGCTCGACCCCCATACCGTCCGACACCGCAGATAACCACGGCGTAAGCACCGTGGCGGGGGAGATCAGACCGACTCGCCGGTCACGGGCGGGCTGAAGCCTCGTCACGTTGCGTGCCCCGCAGTTTTCGCCTGGCCTTCGATCCAGTTGCTCACACGCTGGACGTCCGGTGCGCAAGTCTTTCGGAGATCCGGGGGTCGGTGTAGTGGAGCAGGACCGTGGTTGTCGGAACGTGCGACGTCAGCATCTCCGTCTTCCACATCTCGACGCCCAGCTTGAGGCAGATGTTGCTGAAGGTCGGCGCATCGAGTGGGCCGTCACGTGCACGCCGGCGGCACGGCTGACTTCTCTCCAGGTGGCTTCGGGATGGATAGTGTGCGATGTGCCATCACGCGAACTGAACACGTATGGGTTCGCCTTCAGCCGGGGCAGGGCGCGAAGGATGGCGACGGCCTGCGTGCTGAGCGGCAAGACCCGGCCGGAGCGCGTCTTCGACTGGCCCGGTTCGATGCGCCAACTTGGCACGGCTCCGACGGTGAAGACGCCACGACGACCGATCGAGATTCGACGCTCGCGTCCGATTGACCCCAGCGAGGAGGCGCCGCACGATCGACACGAAGGTTGGTGAGTTTGGGCATGCTGTGCACCCGTTGAGTGAGGATGCAGCAAGCCACCGACACGGCGTTGCACGACGAAGGTTCGCGTGCCGGAGGCACTCAGCCGGACGCCGAAGCCGGGGTCCTGGCTGCACCAGATGAAGGCTCGACGATCACTCACTTGCCAGATGTAGCACAATAGTGCTACTCTCTCCACAACGGGAGCAGAGGTGATCGGGATGAGTACGACGACGATCCGGCTCGAGGAAAACCTGAAAGCGCGCGTCACGGCGGCAGCCGAGCGTGCGGGCACGACCACGCACGCGTTCATCCTCGAGGCCATCGAGCGCACTGTCGAGCAGGTGGAGCAGGAAGAGGAGCTCCATCGGATCGCCGACGACCGCTGGGCAACGCTCCTGCAGACGGGCAAGACGATCGCTTGGGAGGAGGCGAAGACCTATGCCGACGCCCGAGCCCGCGGCGAGCGACCTCGCAAGCCAGCTGCCCGCAAGCCCAAGCCCGAATGACTCGAATCGAGCTGGCGCCGGAAGTCCTCCAGGACTTCGATCGAATCGTGGATCACTTGGCTCAGTTCGATGTGCAAGACATGCCCGCGCGTATCGGTGAGATCATCGATGCCATTCAGATTCTGGCGCACAGCCCGCTCATCGGGCGAAAGGTCAAGGGCGGCAAGCGTGAGCTGGTCATCGGCAGGGGCTCACGCGGCTACGTCGCACTCTACCGATACGTTGGCGACATCGATGTCGCCTTTGTGCTGGCCGTTCGTGCGCAGCGCGAATGGGGCTTCAAACCACGGGATCGCTGAGCGGCCATCACTCCCTGGCTGCTTTGGTTGGTAACGGGCAGGACGCTGGCACAGAGGTGACGCGAGTTGAGGGTAGCTCTGCTGCAGGATTTGTCGCCCACGCTCCGAGGTCTGCTTCCTGTAGGTCAGTGGCCTAACAGGTCGGCGGCTCGGGTTTCAGGAGCCGACTCGTTGCCGAGACCCAGCGTCCCGCTCGGAAGCCGCCCTTCAGGGACGGCACGCGACCCAAAGATGCTATGTGGGACTGATCAAGTCAGGTAGGTGACCTACAACCGTATTTCCACGTCTCTGTCAGAAGGAGT
>Ga0075429_100002586_pt1 | contig 15259 bp, 15 predicted proteins | sample RhiMetdeltSRZDD3_FD_75295 | JGI IMG/M metagenome (GOLD analysis project Ga0075429, IMG submission 75295) | Populus rhizosphere microbial communities from Tennessee, USA - Rhizosphere MetaG P. deltoides SRZDD3 | ecosystem: Host-associated > Plants > Roots > Rhizosphere > Soil | place: USA... | reverse complement strand
ACACTACATGGCCAAACGTGGCCACGGTATCCTGTCATGTTGCATGGTTGATGACAGGCAAATGGGCCGACTATGCGCAAAATAGCGCGTATTGTCTATCAGCGATGACCTACAGATCGCTTTTTTCAAACGGGGTGATAATGTCAGGTGAACCGCGGAAGCCAGGATCAGGTAAGGCGCCGGTCACTGCCGGTGCAGGGTTTCAATTTGCGCCTTCAAGCCGCCAACGGTTTTGGCTCTTCCGTATGCCACCTTCGGCCACAGTTGAAGCAGACATACTGAAGAATGGTGGTCCCTGTTACGAGGTCAATACCCGTCTCTGCCCGAAGGCTGCCTTGGCATTTCTGGCAACGTTCAAGGCGGTTGGTATGTTCTTCCTGAGCCATAAAGGTTAGAGAATAGAGATAGTCCTACCGGTTGTCTATCAGCTTCAGCTTACACCCGTGTACGATTGCTGCCATCTAGGGTTTCCACTGGGCGCAAGAGAGGACAGTGAGCGAGAACGGACAGTGGGATGGGACGTGATGATCTGAGGGGCGAGGGAAGTCGCAGTGCGACCTCCCTCGCCTCATCAAGACTATTTTACTGAGACTGGAATGACATCTCCATGACTATCCTGTTGAACGCCGGCCTGCTGGCTGCCGGAACGTGTATCTGACAGCCCCTTGATGCGGTTGTCGCCCGGAGGCAAGACTCGCAGATACCCCCATTGCCCCGACTGGGCATAGGGCAGGCGCTGGTTCGACCACACATAGTCGCCAGGCATGCGGAATGGGCCGCCCGCAGTGGGAATGAACGCGTCCAGGGTTTCGGATCCCGAGAACTCCACCACGCTGATCATGTCCGCTCCCCGCATGAACGGCTCGATCGGCCATTCATGGCGTTCGACGCTGAACATCCCGTTTTGCTCGTTGCTTGCGCCGAAGACGTGAATGCGGACCGGATCACCAGCGTGCACCTCAATAAGGGGCGTGGCCGGATCTTCGGGTTTGTCCACGACGCAGGGTTGGAATACCTTGCCGAGGGTACAACCCTTTTCCTCCCGGAACTTGTACGGCTCCGCCCGATAATTCACCGCTGTCAGGCCGGCGGTATTTTGCACATAGGGCATGAAACTCGTCCCGATGATGTTGTCCTCGTCCTGGAAGAACAGAGCAACGTCGCGGTAGTTGGTTCGGTGCTCGTACCCCTGAATTGTACGATCCACGATGACGTCAGCCACCCACGAGTTCTTCATGGAAATATCGGCGCCCGTCTTCGGGTCACGATATTTGGCACCTTTGGGGCCGATGACCAGCGCTCCATAGAGGCCGTTCCTCGGATTCACCACAATATTGCCCCAATCCCAGACGAGTGAAGCCGTCTCGCCAATGAACGGGTCTGCGTAATAGGTGTAGGTCCTATTCTCCCCAGGGGCAACAGTCTGATCGCCAGGATTGTTGCCGACATTCGCCCCCAGCGAATCTTTGGGGTCGAAGGCTAGGCCGATGGCAGAGAACGAAGCCCGGCCCTCTTTCATGCGGTTCGTCAGCTTGACCTTAATGCAATCACCGACGTTCGCACGCAGCGTGAGCGGCATCGGTTGAATTCCGCTTGCCACCTTGGCAGCCTCCTCCTCCAAGGCGTAGATTTTCGCCTCGGGATTCACCATCTTGATGGTTCGTTCGAAGTCCACTTCAATGACATCCGGGGCGTTTGGATTCAATTTCATCCCCGGATAATCCATCGCGACGACGTTAAAGGCCTTCACCGGCGCATCCGCGGGGCAGACCCCAAGCGGTTTCGGAATTTCATTTCGACGGCTATAGCCGGCCGGCAACTTCTGTAGGTCCGTCACCTCCTTGTCCAACACACGCATGATGCCCCAAGCACCCTCGGAGAATTTCGACACCCGACCGTTCAAATGGATGTAATCGCCAGGTTGCAGCCGGGGGCCTCCTGCCTGCGGCACGACGAGGTCGTACCGTTCGGCAATGCCGATGTGGATGGAATTCTTCCGATTGGCATCGCCGGCATACCGCTCGGTGAGGTAGGTGTGGCCTGACAGCGTCCAGACCATCGTCTCGTTGGCCATGGTCTGGAGCAGACGGAACACGACGGTGTCGCCCAAGTAGGCGCGCACCATCGGCGTGTAGGGATCGCCGTGCACCTCGCTGCTGAACAACTTGGACGTATCGGGGTTGACCGCCAGACGGCTGGAAATCGGCTCGACCTTAAAATTCAACCCGCCTCCGGTCGTATGGGTCCCTCCGTTCAAGAAGGCCATCGGCGACATCGGAATCTTTTCCGGCATGGGGAACGACACCGTCTTACCCGCCTCGAGCGCAACTTCAATCGGCTGTCCGGGCGGGTTCCCTTCCGTGACAATGTTCACGGTGTGCGGCACAGTATCGTTGAGCTGCACAACCAACTCGCGGAAACTTCCGTTCACGCCAAATCCGACCGGCTCCGCAGTCCGGATGTCAACGAGTGGCCCGCTCCTGACTTGCTTGCCGGTTTTGGGATCGTGGTACGTCGATCCGACAGGCTCGATCACGATCGTACCGAAGCCACCGTGCGGCCATGTCACACGTCCAAGCGCATGATCGTGCCAGAACACCGTCCCGACATCTGAGTCTACCCAGAACCGTTGACGAACGAATTCCACCGTCACGATGTCTTTCACGGGGTGATCATTCTTCAGCGGGCGGTAGAGCGTGAGTTCATTGCCCTTGATGGATTTGACTCGGCCGATTTCGTTGCCTTTGACATTATCGGCGCCGATGAGGAGTTCCACGTTCGGATGGTATTGCGCGGCATTTTTTACGGTAATGACCCGCTCGCCTTTTTTGGCCGCCTTGGTGAACGTGGTATTCATCGGCAATGGCAGCCCTTTTTTCACTTTCTTTTCCAGCATGGTGAAGGGGCGCACGGATTGCTCATAGGAGAAGCCGGTGATTACGCCATCCGACGACTGATTGTCGAACTGCAGGAAATGCCAGTGCGTGTTGATCTTCGACGATTGGAAATTGATATGGTCGTCATCCTCCCATTCGCTGGTCAGCATCCAGTCGATGCAATCGTAAATATTGGCCCGGACTACCAGCGGATACTTGATGTCGCTTTTCCGCACCTGCTCTTCTTCTTCGTGCAGGACATAGATAAGGCCGCTCTTATCCACAATGGCCGGCGTCTGCCCTTGCTTGTCAGTCAACGTCATTGGAGTTTGGATGAAATGCACGTTGTACTTCTTCGAGCCGGCATTTTCCGGACACATGCTCCACCGGCCGTTTTCCCCTGGTTTGGCGGGATAAGAACTGGGCTGACCGTCCTCATCCAAATGGATCATGTCCAGCCAGGGAGACGGATTGTGGTTCTGTGAAAACGGCACTCGCCGTCCAAAATGCGGCTTTAAATGCGGCCAGGCAATTTTGCCGGTGGCGCTTTCGAAGACGATCGGTAGTCGCTTGCCAGGGTTCGCGGACTGATATCGGGGATTGGGAACGGTATTCTCCGGCTCGGTCATGGCGCGATGACCCTCCCACGCCCAATTCAGGACCGTGGCATCATAGGCGCGGGTCTGATTCATTTCATTGTCCGTGTGTCCGGGTTTTCCCTGCGGAGGCAGCTGCATTTCCACCCAATCCCTGATGTTCACCACTGCCGGATCGGCTTTCCAATCCGACTTCCCCTTGTCAATGATGCGGAACTGCTTGCCGAACCAGTCCACGGTCTTGCCGATCAGCTGATCCGAGGTCACTCCGTTCTTGATCCGGCCGGCGCGGTCGGGCAATTCGCGGAGATCCGGCATGACGTCGTTGTGGTACTCACCCTGCTGTAGCGTGTTGTACACCCGCCAGTACCCCCACATGCCCGCGATATAGTGATGCGCGACGTGACAATGAAATAGGAAATCACCCGCAAGCTGTTGGCACAAGCCGGACCCGCACTCGGTCTCGAGATCCATGGTTTCTGACGGACCGATGACTTCCACATCGACACGGTCAGACTTCATCCGGATGACAGGATATTTGACAGGACCGTTCTTCGCGGCATGCCATAGTGGCATTTCATCGATGGCGCGTGGGCTCCGAGGCCAACGAATGGACCCGCCGTGAGGATGGTGGGAATGAAACACCTCTGACCCGCCATGGACGAGACGGAACTTGGCGGGGTCACCCAGGTAGCTTCGCGGCACTGTGGTCGCCGGGTCTCCAAACGTATACGCGCTGTACGCCATCGATTCGTCTTCAAACGCAAAGTATTCGTGCTGCGTTTGCATATTGTCGACGCCGAATGGCTCGCTGCGGTAGTTCAGCGCCCGTCCCACAGGCCGGTAGACGTCGGTCAGGGGATCGCGTTGAGGAATGAAATCGCCTTTCTTATTAAGGGGACGGAATGCCTCATCCCCGACTTCATGGTAAATGATGACAAACTCGCGAAAGTCCGGACCTGCGCCGTTCTTGATGATCGCCTGCCATCCGCTGGTCATTGGTTTTGGCTCGCCCGTGCCGATCGGGTCCAAATATTCTGACCCTTTTGGCTCGATCACAAAGGTACCGAAGAGACCCATCACCGTTAGCTCGCGATCGTGGCTGTAAGAATGGAACTGCCGTCCGCCCTCTTGCTGCGTCGGCGGAATGTACCATTCCAACTCCACCGTTTTTCCTTGCGGCGCGATGCTGTCGGAATTCGTCGTGGTCGCAGGCTGTCCGGTGGATGCCACGACCATGCTGGAGCCGTGTATGTTGAGGCTGACTTCCTCGCCGCCCTCCAGTTGATTGCGCAGAGTCATCTTGATGCAATCGCCTTGGTTTCCCCGGATCACCAAGGGTTGAATCCACTGACTTTGTAAACCATTTTTCACCGCACCGGGATCGTACCCGTCCTTTTCACGCGCGTCCCGGTTTCTCGTCTCCTCGTCGCGGACTTTCTCGATATTGTCCGTCAGCACGTACATGTAGCCCGGATAGAAATCGAGCCACTGGTTCAGAGTGATCTCAACGTTGATCGCAGAGACATCGTACTGTCTGACGGGGGCCGTCGCAGGGCAGCGCCCACCCGCCGCTGACACAGGCTCTGCTGCCGTATTGGACATCAGCAGGATGTCCTGATTGCCGGCGCCGTATTGGTGGAGCATATTGACGTTGTTATAGAAGCCATCTGTGCGCTGGCTGTCGGCATCGCGCTGCATCTGCTCCATGACGCGATGATGCTGCCGCTCCATCATTGCCGTCCGCTCTGGAGCACCCTCCATCGTATTTTCAACAATGGTCTGCCCTTTCAACTGCTCAGCCCAACCAGGGAGTGCTTGGCCGTCGATCGCTTGATGGTCGTGTCCTGTGGCGCTGAACCCTACCGCCGGAAATATCATCGCGGCGATAAAGCACACGACAAGAGGCATCAGGTACACCGGGCTATCAACCCATGACGCACGCTGTGTCATATTCATATCTCTGCTCCTTCTAAATCAAAGTAGTAAAACAACACGAGACGTTTTGCGGTGCAGAATACAAAGTCATTTGTCGGCCGGACAATACTCTTCGCAATGAAGTAAGAAACCACGTGGCCCAACAACAGATCCCTGATCGGTTTTTCAACCGGCGACGATGGAGTCTGGTGGAGTACTGACTAAACTTGGGAACTGTCAGGAGGCCAGTCCTTATTTCCCGCTCTCCACCAGACAGACCGCACCTAATTCGAGCGCAAAATACAAACGCAATTACCGTTCCTTAATTGTGGGGGCTATTTCTCTGGGAAAATGCAGAAAATGCGGGCGTGAAATTCGAAAAATGGGGCATCGCCGCCCCACTTATTCCGGCTCTTGGCAAAAATTATTGATTTGAGGGCTTATTTAGATGTCCCAAACAATAGAATGCTCAGACAGCGATGCCCCAAATATAGATACCCGCACTGGGGGGCCTCCGAGTTTGAACCAACCAGCATACTAGACGCCGTCTGCCGTCCCGGCGCTTTCGATGATTTGTTCCATCGATTGCCATCCCGGACTGCATAGGCAAAGATGAGACGTTGATGGAATGAAGGTCACACCCACAAGACTCTGCCTAAGTCCTCGCCGAGACGTCTGGCCTTTTGGCAGTGTGTACATGTGGCTGCAAGGCCATCAATCCGTGGTGCCCCTGCATGGAGAGTCAATTGATAGGTCCGACCGCCGCAAGCGCTACAGGCTTTTCCGACGAGTTCTCGGCGGATAGTTCCTATCTTACCTAGCTGTTTGTTCCTCATGGCGCCTCCGTCTTTATGACTGTTAGAGCTGCTTAAATGAATCTAGATGATGAGGGAGGGCGAGGGAAGACCAGAAAGAGTTACCTCGAAAGAGGGAGATGCGCAAGCCCGTCATATAGGTAATCGAGCAAGATCACAGGAACTGTGAGCCGTTACCTACGCGCCTAAGATTGGCATTAACATCTACGAACCATGCATCCTCTTGGAGATTCAAGAGACATTTCGGCTGACGCGCACGAAGGTCCACTTAAAGTCCACTTCTTAGCTTCGTCGTGCTAATGAAAAGGAAACCGTTCGAAATGCTTGCCCGAGCGACCAACTTCTCCGCTCAATTGGCCTTATCATTGCAAGGTGGGGGCGACTACTAGTCAGGCGGCTTCGTGCGCGTGCAAATAGTTTAACGTAACCGCCTGGCTTAGGGAGATACCTAGTATCTATAAGCTAAGAGTGTCACTAGGCTCTAGCAGATTGAGAAGCTCTCGAAGCTAACACGCCGGAGGCTATATGGTTCGATCAAAGCGGAAGTCTATGCGTCGCATGTCTTTGGCCGACATTCAACCGCCACCAAGGGCAAAACGGCCGGAGTCACTCACAACGCGAGAGCAGGAAATTCTCGAACTGATCTGGGCGGGTTTCAAGAACAAGGAAATAGGACAACGCCTAAAGATCAGCGTGAAGACTGTCGAGGCTCACCGGTCCAATATGATGAAAAAGATGAGGGTGTCAAACACTGCTCAACTGTTGAGAACGGCAATCGACGGCTCGATGATTCGCATTCGCGTCGCCTGACGATCCAGGCAAATTATCCGCACTATCCAGTCTCGCTTCGTCGCAAGTTAGCGCGCCGCGAATTCGGACATCATGTTCGTCCCGCGGAAGGCGAAGCATTGGGCGCGTTCAGACGTCTGCGGTTGTTGTTTAGATCGTTTGAGACTTAATTAGGCGGGGAAGGTCTTTCGGGGATCACTTCGGGGACCCATAGAGTTCTAGTCTGCACCTTTCTGATGGAGCGTATGCCATGCGGCACGACTCTCCCCTTCTACTTTCATCTTAAATCCGCGATCGGCCCACGCCAAAGACCTTCCGGCATCTGCTCTAAAGGCACGAGCTGATTCATCCACCTGACAACAAATTTTCCACCGATCTCTGTCGGCTGTGGTTGCATCTGAACGACTTCGAGCAGAACTTTGTAATGGACCTTTGATGATAGATTGTCATAGCGGAACCAGTAAAATCCGGCCTTATCTGGAGGGGTGATAACAGTCATTGACGGACCTGCATTCGGTGAGAAGAGATATCGTAAATCTTTGCTATATCTCTTTGAACCTAGTGAAATCCCTGGGGGCCAGCATAACAGTGTTTACGTAAGGAGCCGACCTTTACGCCTCATCGGTACTAGAAAAAGGAAGGCTTAATTGCGCCGCAGAAATGCGACGTTCATGCCCGCGACGGCGCCAGGGTATTGTGCAACTCATCGGTTGACTTGAGACCTGACGCGGGGGCTCAGATTTGACGCGAGAATACCTTTGCCTACGAAGCCGTGGTTTCTGTTTTATTTTCATCTCCCGAATTTGTCTTAACACGACTTGTTCATGATCAAGACAAATGCCGTGGGAGGTCACTTCCCAGTCATAGAGTCCAATCTCGCCAATCAGCGTTTCCCTGCCCTCTTTTTCACACCATGCGCAGACGACTTTCATAATACAATTTACCAGCAAGGTTAATGCCAAACATAATTCCAAGAATGCATGACAATGTCACGTGAACAATGTATTTGAACAGTCCCCACCCGCGTCGATGAAGGAAAGCGCATATAGCAACGCACATGCGCCTGCGGATGCTCACGATTTCTTATGCGAAATGAAACCGAAGCCTGATGCATACAGAATGGCTTGAATTGAACAGAGACAGAGGTGTCCTGAAGACCAAGCGATCAGTGCAGTCTGTAGGAGTCAAACGTAAGAAGGTTGGGGAATGGCCGAGGGATTATCTTGTCAATCGGGCCATGTGCTTGAGCACAGGCACAAATTTGAAAAGAAACTCCTCATCGTAAGAAAAATCCCATCTCCTCTTTTCTCCATGACTCACGAGGAAGCGTATCAGGCTGCGCTCTTGCGGTAACAATCGTCTACGACGGGCTATATTTCGTCGCGTGCGGGAAACCATACCTCGTACTCTTACTCCGGCGACAATCATGGCTGTCGCTCCCAACAATCCAAGGCACACCTGACCTTGAGTAAGGTCCCCTTCGGTATCCACATGTTTCGCACCAATCTGTGACGGTATAGGCTGATTACACACAGGCATCTGCTGGCTGTCCCCTTTCCTTTTGAACCGAATAGCTTGGTTGATGTAACCACATGACCATTCATTTGCCAACACGGAGAACTTCCTAGGTGATTGGTGAGGACGAACCGATCAGTTTTGAACCATGGGGACGAACGGAGGGATAGCCAGCGAATTTCTCAGGATGGTTGGCAAACTCACAGAAAGTTCAATTGCCAACTCTGGCCGATCCGTGAGCCCGGCCTACACTCATCGCGCTTTGACTAGCGGAAAAATGAGATCCAGGAACAGTCTTGCCAGTTCGCGATGTCCCGCCTCATTGGGATGAAAGCCATCAAGGTCAAACACCAGGTTCTCACGAACAGGTTGAGCGAACAGATTGAGCAGAGCGGCATCCACCGCTGCGGCTTCAGACTCTATGGCGCTATTGTAAGCCTTGATGCGCTCCCGTGTAACGGCAGGACTAGGCGTGGCACGGAAACGAGGAAGCTGCGTGAGATCGGGAATATTAGCGATAACAATGGTTTTACTAACTGAATCATGGACGGTCCGCAGGAGAAATCGCAGGTCTTCTTGAAACTTACGAGGATCGTCTCCTTGGACCAGATCATTGGTCCCGGTCCACACAGTCACTAAGTCCGCTTTCGTGCCTAACTGCTTCGCCACACGGACCTGTTCCTTGATTAAATCGATACGCGCACCAGGGACTCCGAGATTGATTAAGAACGTTCCCGGAATGCGTTGTTCGAGGCCGCGATTGATAAGATAGACGTAGCCCTCCGTTAAGGGGATCGCCCCCACGCCGGTGGCATCACTGGCTCCAAGCGCCATGTAGATGAATTCAATCTTTCTTTCCTTGACTCCACTACAGCTGAGAATGGCCAGTGAACAAAGCGAAAGCAGAATGCCTTTCATGACCTTCATGCAGATCTCCTTTCGCTCGAGCAGTAGGGGGGGGAACCATCCTCCGTATTGAGCAGGATCAGAGGGTGGTAATCCCTTGGGCCAGAGCAAACTTGATGAGGTCGGAGGTCGTATGGACTCCAAGTTTGTGCGTGATGTTAGCTTTGTGAAATTCCACAGTCTTCCTCGAAATATTGAGCTCTTGTGCGATGTTCCTCGTCGTCCTCCCTTCGGACAGCAGGGCTAGCACCTCTCGTTGCCGGCCGGTGAGGTCGCCAGAATAACCTTCGGGCCTGAACCACTCGTGTTCCACCGCCTCACGCACCTGGGGCTCGATAGTGTTCGACAGGAACCGTTTCTGGGCAAGCACCGTGTCAATTGCCATACGCAGTTCATCCGAAGCCGATTGCTTTAATACGTAGCCGTTCGCTCCTGCCCGAAAGGCCTCGCTGACGGAAATGGCTTCAGTCAACATTGTCACGAGGATCACTTTTAGCTTGGGAAGGAGCTTTTTTAGTTCTCTGGTCGCCTCAAAACCGCTTAAGCCAGGCATGCAGGCATCCAACAGGATCACGTCGGGACGATGCTCGAGCGCGCTACTGACAATGTCGCTGGAGTGTTGCACGGTGGCGACGATAGTGAAATGCGGGTCCAGCAGTTTCGTAAGACTTTCGAGGACGAGGGGATGGTCATCGACCAGCATCACTCTCACGGTCTGTCTGTCCAGAGACATCTTTTTTTCCGACGAGGTTTGGCCCATTATGACTGTCCAACATGGCTGGGATATCTATGACCACACGTGGGTCGTACCCTCGCCGTAAGAATTAACACGCGTCCGTCTTCCAGCCCCATCATATATCGCTCCTGGAAAATGGGTTTATCCTGGTACTCATACCTGGAATCCCGCCCAAGGAAAGCATCTATCAGCCCTTGTTCCTCCGCCCGCCACTCTTCAGCTTCCGCAATGGTGAGCGCCTTTACGGCCTGCCTATGACACCATCCGATACGAGCGATGAGGCAGGCATTGATATCCCCGCTGGCGGTCGTACCGAGGCTTGCCCCATCACTGTGACCTAAAACGGCATCTTCTTCATGTACCAAATTAGCTAGCATGGTGGTCATGATGTATCCTCACAATAAGTCTTGCAGTTAAATCAGAATCGCAGGTTAAATCGAGCAAGATCCGTAAATGTTTAACGAGGTGGATCCGTCTGAGATGGGCTGGCCGTGTACCGATGATGTTGTTGAGCTGGCATGTTAGCGATAAACCGAAGCAAGCTTTGAGCCACCCTAATCCGTCGGCGAAAACACCCGCATTGTTGCGGCTATGCAGCAGTTTCCCCTGGAGACGTCTCTATCTTTGTACATTTGTGTTTTTTTAGACCAATCAAAGTGAAGGCTGTCATCACTAGGAGGTTCTCTAGGGGGCGGCAAACCCAGGCGTTGATGGGGCTTTTGAGCGTGTAGGACAAGATCGCAAGCGGGTATAGTCCGTGAATAGGACCTCACTGCCACGCTGTCGAAGCTATGGAATTACACCACAAACCTTCCAACGAATCACAGGCTATTCGCGTCTTGCTTGTCGATGACCATGCGATGCTGCGTCAAGGCCTGAGAAACCTTCTCCAAAATTATGGAAATGTCGAAGTCGTTGGCGAGGCAGCCGATGGAGAAGAAGCCGTGATTCTGGCCACACGGCTCGATCCCTCGGTTGTAGTTATGGACATTAACATGCCAAAGATGAATGGGATCGAAGCCACAACTCGTATTCATGGCCAAGCGCCTCATCTTCCGATCATTGGGCTGTCGGTGAATGGCATAGAACACGGAAATGCCATCCTCCGGGCTGGCGCCAAGGCCTTTGTGTCGAAAGAAGCGGCCGTCGATCGTCTTTACGCGGCGATCCTCAAAGCGGTTAACTAGAGTTGAGAAGGCCGTGCGCAGAACGAGACATGCGAGTTTGCCAAGCCAACCTCTATGAAATATCCGTTGTTATTCCCTTGCCGTCAGATCTTTTTTCGACTCCGTTATCCTTTGATGAAAAGCTGATAGGACCGTTCTGTCCTTTTAAGAGCAACCACCCATGCTCGTCTCATCCGCACCTCCGACCCAAATGGTGACACTGGAACTCTTGTCGCAACCCGACTACAGATCACCCCCTCTTGGACCCCGTACGAAGCCGAGACAGCTGCGCTATTCCGCATAGCATAAGTCAAAAATGGCAAAAACAGTTTGTCAGAGAGGACTCCACGTATAGACTACGCCTGAGACTGAAGCTAGCCACCCTAGGAGCCCCACATGAGGAAAAGGCGCATTATCGTGAAACGGCGTCCTCGATCCACTGCCCATGAGTGGGAACGCGGATGGGATTTAGCCATGACCATAATTGATGGTGTTCCCCCACTGGTGGAAAAGCAGCCTATTTTTCAGGACTGCCTCACTGTCCTGGACGGGGCATTTGCAGATGGAAATAGTCTGAGATTTGAGCTTGGACTCAGTGCCCTCATTGACTTCTGTAACGAAACCGTCAGCAGAGGCGAGTGCACACAGTGGTGGAGCTAGATAGCATCTGCCAGACCGTCAATTTGTCCAACATGCCCTGCAGCGCAAACACTGGCTCAACTTGAAACCCGCCTAGAGTATTCCAGGTTTCGACGGTTCCATCCATCATTTTAACCAAGCCAGGTGTTTGGCTTACCATCAGGAATCGGAGTGTTCGCTCTTGACTCTCTCTGGGCGGCTTAGGCATAACCATGCAATCGGACATCTGTGGAAACCTTTAGATAGGAGGATCTATGTTAGGTTTGCGGACCTTAGGCTTGTTAAGCCTCGCTGGCGTCCTGCTGACTGGCTGTCAGCCGGTGGCCTCCCCCCTAATGGGGGTGTTCTTCAACGACACCAAATTTGGGTGGGAAGCGACGTCAAATGCCGCCGCCACAAAGGAGGGCAAGGCATGTGCGCAGACCATTTTGGGCCTGGTCGCGACAGGAGATGCCAGTATTTCGGCCGCCAAGGCGGCCGGGGGCATTACTGAAGTGGCCCACGTCGACCACTCGGCTCACAGCATTCTTGGAGTCGTAGCCGACTTCTGCACAATCGTTAAAGGGAAATAACCGTTGGTTCTCTCCGGGGCCCGATCAACCTCGGGCCCCTCTTCAGAACAGCCGATAGCCCCATCTGGAACTCCAAAAAAGCCGTAAAGCAGGACGCTTTGCAGAGGGAGTCTAGTGACCCCTCTCATAACACTATTAGCAGACCGGGATAGAGAAACTATGAAGGTATCGGTGGGAGTAGAACTTTCTCCAGTATCGGGACAAAAGCCGGCTTGATCCAAACCCTCTGCCTCTCGCCCATTTCAAGAAAAGAGGTGCGGCCGTTAACGGTGGCAACGAATTTATAACCACTTTGAATGCCATGCCTGGCACAGCAAACAATAATCTCTCCCTCTTCCATACTCTGTTTGATCAAAAGTTCCTTAAGCACCTCGATCTCTTCTGCGGTACACTCATGGCGTGCGGCCACAGCATGAGTCATACGGGCGGGCAGAATCTCTTCTTCATCCGTGATCATTTCACTCTCGGGCCCATCGAGAAACTGGTTCATTTCGAAGAGCCCGTTTTGGCCGACAGTCACTTGCGCAGCAAGAATAACCTTGTCCGGCTCCTGCCATTTTCTGATGCTGTCATACGGAATCCTGCCCTCATGATTCGTGAACTTGTTCAAGACGACAATGCCGTCTTGTTCACCGTATTCCTCCACCATCACCCAAAAGTTGCGAGATTTGGCGATCAGCTTCCCGTCCATCATCGGCCGAGGCAGCAGCCTCACAATCCTTTCAATGGCGTCATGAAAGAATCCTCGGTTCATGCAACGATACGCTAGCAGAGGCACTAGGGAAAGCCAATTGATCCCGCGTTTCCTGAATTTGGTTTTCAAGGTATGCGACGAGAGTGTCGAGTCACAAAAGCAGCTTTAATGCCACTGGATGGAGGGCGCCTCGACCCGCATTGCCTTTTGAACCGGCATGCTTTTGGCTCTATACTCGTACCTTGAGGTCCTGTCGAAACACCGCGAGGTCCGACTCACGGTCAGCTTCCTGTTGGGGGCAAGAAAGGAGACTATGGTCAGAGGAATTCTGATGATGACAATGTTCTTTCCACTAGTCGCTGGGTGCGAATCATATTCATGGTCTGTGTATAACAACCCGTCAATCAGGGCTGTCAAAGAAGGTCGGGACTGTCGAGTTCTCGTGTTCGGACTTGGTGGCTCAGTTGATCCGACCGGAGTTCAAGCCATGCATCTCGGCGACATCACAAAAGTTCGGAGTACCGAGTATCGCGTGAACACGCTTCAAGGGGTGGGAAACGAGTGCGTCATCGCTCACGGAGAATGACTGACGCGTGACCTCTCCGTCCCCCGGGAAAGGCGCCCGGGGGAGGTTCCTGGGTTGTCTGGGTCTAGAAGTTTGCGTCGGTTCCTGCCTTCTTCTAATGCTTCGCCTTCAAATGGGCCTGTAAGATTCCGGAATTCTGGATCTCGGGATTGTCTTTTCCATACTGTTGAGCAGCCTTGAAGTGCTGGATCGCCGCCTGATGATCTCCCGCTTTATCCAGCGCGAGTGCCAAGTCATAGTGGGCCTCCGCGGACTGTTCATCGGCTTGCACCGCCTTCTCGAAATGTTTTTTCGCGACGTCCCAGTGCCCTTGCTCATAATGCATCAGGCCTTCCTTGATGGCAGATTCGGCCTTCGAGCCTGCTGGAGCCGGAAGCGCCGGTGCAGTCTTTCCCATATCTGCCCAAGCGAGGCCGGCCATTAACAGCATTCCACCGATTGAACACACCATAATACGTTTGTGACCTTGTTTCATGGAATCCTCCTATGTGAATTTAAGATTCCTAACACCTCTTCGATGCGGCCTTAAACTGGGCGAGTCCCTTGCTGAACGAGCGTGGCGGGTGGTGGTAGCTGCTCGGCATCAATGGACAGGACGTGTGGTACATAATACGGCTGATACGGCTGTGCCTTGGATGACTAGGCAGCATGTTGCTTCGGTCACTTCTACTGTATCGATGACATCATCAGAGTATGCGGTGAAGGAACATTCAATCGCTGACACGCATCTTATTCTGCATGGCGTGAAGATCACGCATCCCAATCGTCTTGTGTTCGAAGAGGGAAAGATTACGAAAGGCGATGTCGCTCGATATTATGCAGCCGTCGCGCCGTCCTTATTGCGAGAAATACGAAATCGCCCTCTTACTGTCGTGAGATGTCCAAACGGAGTCAAAGCTGATTGTTTTTATCAGCGTAATGTGGGCTTTGGTTTAGGTACGCATGTCTATCCATTTTGTTGGAAATATAAAGGGAGCAGCTACAAATATATCTATGTGAAGGATGCCATGGGGATCATGCAGATGATCCAGATGGGGGTCATTGAGATCCATCCTTGGGGTGCTACGATTGACAACATCCATAGGCCGGACCGGATGATTTTTGATCTCGACCCGGATCCGAGCGTTCCGTTCTCGAAGGTAAAACACGCCGCCCGAGAAATTAGAAAGCGGCTACAGAACGTAGGGGTTGAAAGTGATTTAAAGTGCACCGGCGGCAAAGGCCTGCATATCGTGGTGCCGTTGATTCCTCATAGCAGCTGGCATGAAGTCAAAGGCTGGGCCTCGGCTTTTGCGCATACAATGGTAGCAGAGGCGCCGGACAAATACGTCGCGACCATCACCAAATCCAAGCGCAAAGGGAAAATCCTCATTGACTTCTTCCGCAATGACTACACGGCCACCGGTATTGCAAGCTATTCATTGCGCGCCCGCTCCGGAGCGCCCGTCGCCG